>Ga0114129_10013028_pt1 | contig 11844 bp, 10 predicted proteins | sample RhiMetdeltSRZDD1_FD_80071 | JGI IMG/M metagenome (GOLD analysis project Ga0114129, IMG submission 80071) | Populus rhizosphere microbial communities from Tennessee, USA - Rhizosphere MetaG P. deltoides SRZDD1 (version 2) (version 2) | ecosystem: Host-associated > Plants > Roots > Rhizosphere >... | reverse complement strand
CGCGTGGCGACGAGAATCGCGATGAGCTGATAGAGCAGGCGAAGCGTGATCTCCTCGGCACCCGCCCCCACCGCCGTCTCCTCAGTGGCGGCCGCGGTATCGGCGCGAGTCATGATGAGCGTCGAGATGCCGAGCGCCGTCAGGATTCGGAAGATCAGCATGGCCGCAAGAGATTATCCCGTCCGCGAGGAAGTCTTCGCATAAATCTCGGCAACGACGTCGTGCGAACCATCGCCTTATTCACCACCGCCGGGCACGACAAGCGCCAATGCCACGGGCACGCGTGGGCGCATGCACGTTTGGCGCAAGCGTGGATGCGGCGGCGCTCTCCGGTGGACTGAGAGATCCGGGCGTCGGTCCGCCCGGTGATGGGCACGTAGCGGGTTGACCGCTTTCGGCGGGCAGCACAGCCCCTGTCCTTCCCTCACTCGTCGTCACGACGGCCTGGCCAACAACCAGGCCGTCGTGGCTTGACGCTCGCGAGCGGCTTCCCGTGACGAACCTCGTGGATGCGTCGCTTACCGCGCCGTACAGGTTGTCGTGGCAGGAGTCACATTGCCGACAACGGCACACACCTGCATGGTTCCACCAGTGCCGGCGCCGATGGTGAAGAGGCGGATGCCGGTATCGTTCGGATTCAGCGCGGTCACGGCAGCGCCGGCGGGGATGCTAATGGAAACGCAGTCCGCGGTGCTGCCATCGGCGGCCGTGATCGCGCAGACTCGTTGCCCGGTGATGTCGACGAGATAGCTAAGGTTGTTGTTGATATGGGGGTTCCAGCTCAGCGAAACAACTCCCGAGGTCTCTCCGCCGAGCGCCTGCAACTGCTTGCCTCCCTGGGCGGAGGCCTGCGGGGGTGTGATGACGAGCGCGCCGAGCGCGAGGAACAGCACGAACGCGAACGCCGCGAACAGCCGTGTGGACATGACTTGCTCCTTTCACTCTCCTGAGGGTGAGAGACCGCCGTTCTCGTTTCGACCACGCGTCGCCTCATGCGCAAGTCGCCTGCCAAACCGTTCAGACGGACGTGAGCCAGGGGGAAGATGTTGAAATCGCATCTACATCTCCGACGACGAGAACGGGCTCACGCTGGATCGAAACGAGGAGACTGTCTGCCGACGCAGACGGGGTGTCTACGAAAGTAGCGATGTGGGTGTGGTCTCTCAGGAGATTCTAGGCGGTCGAGGTGGCCACGCGCTCGGAGGACCGAAGTCGCCTAGAATCAAACATACCTGCCGCGCTCGGACGCGAGATGCGCGATCCGCCCGGCGGGGCACGCGGTCACGACCCTTAGAACAGCGTTCGAAATCGCCGGATCAACGACTGAAACGCCGTGACGCGTGGGCGCCCCGCGGTCCGTATGATCCCCGATCGGGTCGCCAAGGTGCCGTCCTATGCTCAGCCGGTCTTGCGGGAGATACCGACGCGGATCGCGCGCTCTTGTGGGGATGAACGCGAGCGCCGCGGCTGGAGATTCCTGAGCCAACGCTTCACCGAGCGTGCTGCCACCTGATCGTCGCCGCCAGCCGGCCCTCGTTCTGCAGCTTCTTGATGTGCTTGATGCGGATGTACTTCGATCCGACGAATTCCTCGTAGGTCAGCCCGTGCCGCTGATACGCGGCGTAGAGGTCGTCAATCCCGCGCCGGACGGTCCAATGCAGCTTCAAGTCTGGGAACGTCGCCGCGAGCTTACGACAGTCAACGCGATAACACCGGGGATCGGGACCGGCGTCGTCGGCATATTTCACGGTACTGCCGGGTACGACCGCTTTCACCATCTCGGCGACGTCACGGACCTGGTAGTTCTCGTCAGTGCGGCCGACGTTGAACGACTGATTGTGGATGCGCTCACGGGGCGCATGGAGCACGGCCAGGAACGCCCGGCAGATGTCCTCGACGTGCACGAGCGGACGCCAGGGCGTGCCGTCGCTCATAATGAGGACCTCCCCTGTCGTATACGCGAAGCCGACGAGATTGTTCACCATGAGATCAACCCGCAACCGGGGGGACACGCCGTAGGCGGTCGCGTTGCGCAGGAACGTCGGGCTGAAGCGCTCGTCGGCGAGGGAGGCGAGGTCCATTTCGACGCGTACCTTGGAGAGCCCGTACGGCGTCACCGGATTGAAGGGCGCGGCTTCGTCGAGGAGCTCGCCGCCGCCGAGGCCGTAGAGGCTACAGGAGGACGAGAACAGGAACCGCGAGACCCCGGCGTGTTTGGCGAGCACGGCGAGGCGCACGGACGCCGCATGGTTGATGTCGTACGTGCATTCCGGGTTGAGATCGCCGAGGGGGTCGTTCGAGAGTGCGGCGAGGTGAATGACGGCGTCGAACCCGGCCAGGTGGGAGATGTCGACGTCACGGACGTCCATGGTCAGGGTGGCCGCGCACGAAGCGCCGTCGATCGTCGGCCGCCCGAAGTCGCAATCCCGGAAGAGCTCCATGTCCAGGCCGGTCACGAGGTCGCCCGCGGCGCGCAGCATGCGAACCATCACGGTACCGATATAGCCGTCGTGGCCGGTGACGAGGACTCTCATGACGAACGGTGCGGGACGTGACTCCGGACGGCGCCGGGGTCGGTGGAGGTCAGCGCCTGCACGACGTCACGTTCGGTGGCGCCGAGGACCAGCTTGCGACAGTAAAAGGCCTCCGCGTAGCGGCTGGAAGCGTTACATTCCATGCCGCGGAGCCGTAGCAGCGCCATGAATGTTTCCTCGTCGAACCAGGGTTTCTGTCGCTGGGAGACGAAGCTGTCGAGGATGTGGTGGATCTTCTCGCGGCAGGCGCTCTCGGCGAGCGGCACGAAGACGTTCGGCGTCCCGAGGTCGCCGTCGTATTTCGGGACTTCGAACTCGAGGATCAGATGGTCGCGGAAGGTGTTCCACGTCAGTTCCGAGATAAGGCGATGATCCTGGTGGAGATCGTTTCGCTGATGGGTGAAGATGAGATCAGGTGCCAGCGTGCTTTTCAGCTCCTCGAAGCATTCTTTGATGGCAGTCGCCACGTACGGAAAGAAGCCGTCGCGAAACTGATGGACGAGGATCACGCGGCGGCGCGCATTCCGCAAAAAGCGCTCCGCGCTCCGCTGGGCTTCGTCCCGCCGCTCGGCGTCCGCGCTGAAGACCACCCAGTCGACGCTGGTTCCCGGATGGTGCTCGAGAAAACCGAGTAGGGTGCCCCCGCACCCGATCTCGATGTCATCGGAGTGAGCGCCCAGGCAGAGGATTCGATTGCCTTCAGCCCCCGCCGGAAACGGGAGGCTACGCATGGACGGTGGAGGGGTTGCGACCCCGGACCTTCCACACTTCCCACGGTGCCTGATCCAGGAGGTACAGTTCGTCCAGCTGCTGCTTTTCCTTGAAGGTGTCGAGGCAGCCCCAAAAACCACGGTACTTGTAGGCCAGGAGCTGGCGCGTGGCGATCAGGCGCTGGAACGGCTGCTCCACCAGCTCGTCGCCGTCGCCCAGATAACGAAAGATCTCCCGGCGCAAAATGAAGTACCCGCCGTTGATCCAGATGTTCGCGTGAGCCATCGGGCGGATGTCGGTGGCGATATCATCCGCCGTCATGACAAGGTGGAAGCTCAGCTTTGGCTGGACTGCGAGGAATGCCGCGATTCGGCCGCTGGCCTGGAAGTGATCGAGGTACGCTGTCAGTGGAAGGTCGGTCAGCCCGTCGGCGTAATTCGCCATGAACGCTTCCTCACCGTCCAGATACGACTGGACGGCTTTCAGCCGCTGGCCGATCGTCGCTGACATACCAGTGTCGACGAAGGTGATGCGCCAGTCTTGAATGTCGCTATTGAGCAGCCGAAGCTGTTTGCCGCCCTGGGCCAGGACGAAATCGTTGGACAGACATTCGTTGTAGTTCAGGAAGTATTCTTTGATCCTGTCGGCCTTGTAGCCGAGACAGAGGATGAAATCCTTGTGCCCGTGATGCGCGTAGTACTTCATGATGTGCCACAGAATCGGGCGATGGCCGATGGTGATCATCGGCTTGGGCATCCCTTCCGAATACTCGCGAATGCGCAAACCCAACCCCCCGCAGAAGAGAACGACCTTCATCGGTGCGCTCCTGCTCTCTTCCACACCTCCCAGGGCGCCTGCCCCTTCGCGCAGTGTTCGTCGAGGAGTTGCTTGTCCTTGAAGGTGTCCAGGCAGGCCCAGAAGCCATCGTGCTTGTAAGCCAGTAGTTGCCCTTGCTCGACCAGCCGCTGGAATGGCTCGTTGAGCAGCTCTTCTCCCGCATGGACGTATTTGAAGATGTCCCGATGAAAGATGAAGTAGCCGCCGTTGACCTGGAAGTCGACTGCCCGTCCGGCGTTGATCTCGGTCACCAGTCCATCGGCATCGGTGGAGACGAAGTGGTAGCTCAGACTCGGTTTCACGCAGAGAAAGCTGGCGATTTTCGAGTGTCGACGGAAGTGCTGGAGCTGCGCCGGCAGCCGCATGTCCGTAAGGCCGTCGGTGTAATTGGCAAAGAAAATGTCCTGCCCGTCCAGATACTCCTCGACGGCCTTGAGCCGCTGGCCGATGTTGGTCGTCATGCCGGTGTCGATGAAGGTGATCGTCCAGTGCTGGATGTCGCTACTGATCAACTGCAGATGCTTGCCTCCCTCGCTCAGCACGAAATCGTTGGAGACGCATTCGCTGTAGTTGATGAAGTAGTTCTTGATCACATCGGCGCCAAAGCCGAGACACAACAAGAAATCGGTGTGACCGTAGTGCGCGTAGTACTTCATGATGTGCCAGAGTAGCGGCCGAGAACCAACGGCGATCATCGGCTTCGGAAGGCGTTCCGACGATTCCTGCAGCTTCATGCCGAGCCCGCCGCAAAAGAGGACGACCTTCACGACACATCCTCCGGAGTTCTCACCGCGTCGTTCAGATGATTGCGGTACCAGGCCACGGTCTCGGCCAAGCCCTGGTCCAGGGTGAATTGCGGTGTCCAACCCAGCTGGGCGCGCGTGGCGGCCGCATCGGCGCACCGCACTGGCTCGCCCAGCCGTTCGGGCCGGCCTCCGAACACGGGCGTGACCGGCGACCCGAGCAAATCCGCGACGCGCTGAACGACAGTGCGGACAGTGACAAGGCACCCCGAGCCGAGATCAACGGTATCGCCCTCCAGGTTCGGCACGCGGGCCAGCGCGAGGAGACCTTCGACAGCGTCGTCGACGTAGATCCAGTCGGCTCGCCATCGACCACTCGTGAGGAGCGGCGGCTCGCCCCGCAAGAGACACCGAGTCACGTACGGCACGAGCTTGCTCGCCTGCTGACCGGGGCCGTAGGTCACGAACAGCCGCGCCACGACGACCGGCGCCCCGAAGACGCCATGGAACATGCGGGCGTAGGCGCTGGCCGCCGACTTGGCGGCCGCGTACGGAGAACTCGGCATCGGCTCGGCCGCGTCGCAGGCGGGCTCGTTCACCGACCCAGGCAGGATGAAGCGCCGGCAGCCGGTCTCGGTGGCGGCCACCAAGAGGTTGACGGCGCCGCCCACGAGGCTGTGAAAGGTGGGCAGCACGAGGTCGAGGGTGGGTGCCGCGGTCACGCGGCCCGCCAAATGAAAAATGACGTCCGGCTTGACGCTTCTCAGGAGCGCGCGACTTGATTCGATGTCAGTCAGATCGGCCTCGTACCAATGCACCGAGCCCGGCGGGGCCGGACGCGGCCGGCGCGAGGTGGCATGGATCTCCGCCCCCTGCTGGCCGAGCACGCGACACAGGTGAGAGCCGATGAAACCGCTGGCGCCGGTCACGAGCACGCGTTCGCCATCGAAACGCGGCCGCGAAGTCATCACGGGCAGCGCTCGAGGAGGTGAGCGGCCCGCAGCGCCTCGGCGGCGTTACGGATGGTGTGAAACGCCATCTGTGACGCTTCGGCGATGTCGAGCAACGTGTGGGTTCCGTCGGACAGGTTGAGTACCCACAAAACGGCGAGCTCGTCGACACGGGCATCGCGCCGCCCGCCCACGGTGCGGTAGAGGCCACGCCTTCCCAGCTGCGGCTCGCACTTCGGGTTCCGGCTGCGGTACGTCTGGTTATGTTCCAGGACGTCGACCACCGACATACAGAGCGCCAAGGACCCCGCAAGGGCACCGGGTTGTACGAACTCGAGGTTATCAGCCGAGGTGTGGTACTCGGGATAGCGACTATAGGGCGTGCGCATGAGGCATCCGACAGGAAGATCGAATCCGGGCGAGCAGAACTGTCGCTCATCGTAGCCGTAAGGGAAAAAATCGAGGATGTCGTAGTCGTTCCCTGCGTGCTTGAGGACGTGAGCGACCGCTCGATCGATGTCCGCGTTGCCGCGCCGGCTGCGCTTGTACGTGGTCGGCGCGGCGTTGCCCACGCCAGCCACGACGAGCCCGTGCTTGATGTCGTTCACTCGCTGCTCGTTTCTCGCCAGCCAGGTGATGGCTCCGATGGTGGCGGGAATGAACAGGAAGCGGTACGAGTAGTGGCGAACCCGCGTGGCGAGATGACGGGCGAGAAAAGTCAGCACCGCGATTCCCGATAGATTGTCGTTGGCGAGGGACGGATGGCACACGTGGCAGGTAAAGAGCACCTCATCGGACGTGGCGCCGCGCAGAAAGGCTTCGCCGTACGTCAGCGCGCCCGGCTCCAGGGAGGCGTCGATGCACACGTCGTACTCGTCGTCGGTGAGATTGAGAGAATCCTTGTGGCTCAGGCAGAAACCCCAGCTCTCCTCGTAGTACGACGTCCGATAAGGAATCCACTCCGGATGTTCGGGCAGCGTATGTACGTGCGCCAGCAATTCATCCCGGCTCACTCGCTTCTTCACCGCCACGCTGTAGTTGACGACGTGGAGACTCGAGCTCTTGAAATCGATGAGCCGTTCGCCCGTTGTCCGGGCGATAAACGCGTCCCGGATGTTCCATTCCTTGGGCACGGTCCAGTCGAACACGCGCGTGCCGCTCGGAACCTCGTGGATCGTCAGCGGCGTGTGCCGCTGAATCACGGCGAGGGTCTGGCGGACGCCGTCGCCGGTGATACTGCGGCAGATCGGGTACAGCTCGGCGACGAGCTCGTACATGCTCGCCCCCAGTTCGGCGAGACCGAGCGGCGGCTGAGGGGTGCATGTGCTCATCGGGGTCGGGCCGTCTGCGGATGTCTTGTCCGCCGCGTGACGGGACGGATCCTCCGAACGGCGTGGCGGCTCGCCACTCGCAACTCCTCAACGAGCTCACGCCGGCTCGCCACCGTGTGGCGCACGAGTGAGCAGAGCACAGAAAGCTTGACGCCGGTGGAAAGCGGGGCGCCGGCGATGGTGCGGCAGTGATCGAGCATCCGAAACCAGAGGGGTAGGCTCCACCCCTGCGCAGCCCCGGTATAAAAAGCGACGTGCCAGGCGACGTCGTCGGCATGTGCGCTCGACGCCTCACCGTGGAGACGCCGGAGAAAGGCGCGCTCCGGAAGCTCGATGAACTTTCCGAGAACGGCGAGATCGCCGAGGAGCCGATAGTCCCCTTTCGGATAGCTGCCGAGGAACCGCGTGCGGGCGAGGGCCGCGCGCCGGATCACGCCAAAGATGATGTTGACCCAGTGTCCGGCCCCGATCACGTAGCGGAGGCGTTCACCAGCATCCGGCGATCGAAGATCCCAACCGGGATCGGCGATGTCGAGCGGCCGTCCCTCTTCGTCGATGAACAGCGTCCGCGTGTGAGCGAGGACGGCACTCGAATCGCTGTCGAGCACCTCGACACACCGGGCGAGGTACTCCGGCTGACAGAGATCATCGGCGGCGGCCCATTTGAAGTACTCTCCCGCCGACAGGTTGAACGCGCGTCGGTAGTTGTACGCGGCTCCGAGGTTCCGCGGGTTACGGGCGTACTGGACACGCTCGTCGTGGGCGGCGAGATCATGGGCGAGTTCGCCGGTTCGATCCGTTGAAGCGTTGTCGGAAATGATGATCTCGAAATCCGTGTACGTCTGGCGGAGCAGAGAGAGAATCGTTTCTTCGAGGAAGCGCTCGCCGTTGAACACTGGCACGCCGATGCTGACGCGGGGGCGATCCATTACGGTACGAAGTCCGGGTACGCTCGGTCGCGGTCGGACATCACACTGGGTCGCAACGGCCACGTGATACCGAACGCGGGGTCGTTCCAGCGAACGCCCGTCGCGTGCTCCGGGGCATAGAACTGGGAGATCTGATAGAAGACCTCGCTGCCGTCCTCGAGGGTTTGAAAGCCGTGCGCGAATCCCTCGCCGACGAACACCATGCGGCGATCCTGAGCGCTGAGCACGACGCCAAAGTGGTGTCGGTACGTCGGCGACTCCGCGCGCAGGTCGACGATCACATCGTAGACGGCGCCCATCGTGCAGCGGACGAGCTTGGCTTCCCGGTGAGACCCGGTCTGGTAGTGCAGCCCACGCAGGGTGCCCTTGACCTTGTTGAACGAGATACTGCACTGGACGACCCGGGCGGTGAGCCCACGCGCCGCGTACTCGTCCTGGCTCCAGGTGCGCGCGAAGAAACCTCGAGAGTCTTCGACGCGCTCCGGGTCGATGATGTAAGCGCCTCGTAACGGCGTCTCCGAGAAGATCACGGATACACCTTGACTTCGGGAATGGGGACGACGAACCGCCCGCCCCAGCCGCGGATCCCGGCCATCTGTTCCATGATTTCGTCTTTGACGTTCCAGGGAAGAATGAGCACGTAATCGGGCTTGGTCTCCATGATCTTGGACGGCGCGTAGATCGGAATACGCGTTCCTGGTGTGAACCTGCCGTGCTTATAGGGGTTGCGGTCCACGGTGTACTCGAGGAAGTCGGTACGAATGCCGCAGTAGTTCAGCAGGGTGTTTCCCTTGCCGGGGGCGCCATACCCTGCCACGGATTTGCCATCCCGTTTGACGCCGATGAGGAAATCGAGAAGCTTCCGCTTCGTCGCCTTCACCTGCTCGTCAAACGACTTGTAGGCCGCGAGGCGCGTCAATCCCGCGACATCCTCGCGCACGGTCAACTCGGTGACCCGCGGCTGGATCGGCCTCGACGCGTCGGTGGAATGGCGGGCGTAGATCCGCAGTGACCCACCGTGGGTCTGGAGCTCCTCGACGTCGAAGAGTGTGAGCTCGTGAGCTCCGAGAATTTTGCGAACTGTCGTGAGCGAGAAGTACGAGAAGTGCTCGTGATAGATGGTGTCGAACTGATTTTCTTCCATCAGCCGGAGGAGGTGTGGGAACTCCAGGGTGATGACGCCCTTCGGCCTGAGAAGGACCTTGAGTCCTGCCACGAAGCCGTTGAGGTCACTCACCTGTGCGAGAACGTTGTTGCCAACGAGAAGATCGGCTCCCTGCCCGCTGGCTACCAGCTGTCGAGCGGTCGTCTCGTCGAACATCGCAACGAGGGTAGAAACGCCTCTGCCTACCGCCGCCCGAGCGACGTTGGCGGCCGGCTCGACGCCGAGGACCGGGATCTGAAGCTCGACAAAGTACTGGAGGAGATAGCCGTCGTTGCTGCCGACCTCGACGACGAGACTATTCCGGCCGAGGGCAAACCGATCCGCCATGGCGTGCGCGTAGACCTTGGCGTGGGTCAGCCAGCTCTCGGAATAGGAAGAGAAATAAGCGTACTCGCTGAAGATTCGCTCCGGCGGCACGTACTCCTTTACTTGGACGAGGAAGCACGCCCCGCACACCTCGGCACGCAGCGGATAATGCGGCTCCATGTCGTCAAGCTGCTCGGCGGTCAGGAAGCTCTCGCACAAGGGCGAGGCACCGAGATCGATGAACGTATGGTGAAGCAGCGACCCGCAGAAACGGCAACGTCGGCAGGAGTCGGCCGTCCCCATCTCAAGCGGTCCGGAGTCAGGCAAGCAGGGCGCCACACCCGACGGTCTTCGTCGACTCCTCCATTCTTTTCAGCCTAGCGCAAACACCCGGGTGCTCAGTCACCCAATCGCCGGATCGACCGGGGGCGGCAGGCGGCGGCCGCTAAGTAACTAATTTCTGGGGCGGGGGAGAGGAGGAGACGTCGGGCGCCCGCCCCGAATCGCTGCACCGGAGTTCAGTCGCCTGTGGCCTCAGGGAGCTTTACAACTCGGCGCCCTGCATGGGATTGCCCGTCCGTAAACTCGCATGAGTAAACCAATCGATGTCGGCACGCCCCCTGCCTCACCTCTCGATATTCCGTGGCGTCTATCCCTTGCACGCCTACCTGTGACGCTGGTCACTTTCAGTGTGGCTTTTACCGTCGTCAAGACGGCGCCGCGATAGCCGTGACTGGATTCCGGCCTCGTGGGGCACGGGTCTCACCAACACGTGGGTACTCGGTGTTTCCGTGGACCTCGACACGCCGCTCATGAACGATTCCACAACGGGTGGCATCCTGCTTCCGGTCAACGGCCCGGTGACCGGCGCAATCTTGGCGCAGCGACTACGACGGCTATCTGTTTCGTAGGCTCGGGCCACAAGAAGTGCTTGGTGCCGGCTGGAACCTTGTTCCACTCGCGGGCCTGTGCCGCAGAGCGCCACACTTGACGGGAAGTGCAGGAGCGCCTACGAGGGCTTGGTAGCAAAGGATCCCGCCTCCCTGTACCGCGCTGGTCCAACGCGGGCGTGGCTCGAGGTCAAGGTGCGCTACGAAGGGCGGTTTCTGCTGGGCGGCGTTGCAGTCAGTCAGGAGGGCTAATACGGACTCGCGTGCGGCGCGTCTCTGACTTCTCGCGAAGGCTAATCGTCTACTGCCGAAAACATCGCCCTTCGCAGAGCGTGTGCCGCACCGTGAGGTCATCTGGCTAGAGCCGCGCGTCGTTGCCGAGGTGAGCTACGCGGAGATGGTGCAGGGGCGATCGCGCGCTCCCGTGTTTCGCCGACTCGCGGACCACGTCGCCTCATGTCGTTGACAAGTGATCTGGCCGCTCGCGTTTTGACACGTGATCTGACCGCGTTTGGATGAACGGCATGCCGTTAGGCGGCTAGAGTGATGATGCGGCCGCCGGCCGAATAGCGGCCGAGCCGCCGGGGACCCCACCACACCGAATGCGTCCCGTCGAGGTGACGGCGGACCAGCACGCGAAGCCCGGCGCACGTGCGGCGGCCGGGCTGTTTGTCGATCTGGAAGAGCAGCCGCCCAAAGGTCACGGTGTTGTCGCGCGCCACCACGCGCTCCTCCTCGTGACACAGGATCTGCTCGAGATCATGGCGACCGACGGCAACGAACGTCGAGCCAGGCTCGGCCGGGGGGCGGGTGAATCGTGCATTGTAGTCGGGAAGGAAACGCTCGCGGATGTACCGGTTCGCGGCCGCCAGCGTGCGGATACCCGCGACCCGGAGCTCGTTGACGAGGCGGCCCTGCACCGTGCCGTTCGCTCGCTCACTGCGGCCCCGTGCCTGCGGCGAATACCCCAGGATGTGCTCGATGCCCAGCCGGGCGAGCGCGCGGCCGACATGTGTGAGCTTGCGGTCATCGTGCGCCCCGCCCGCCGTCGGCGTGTGGACGGCCCAGTGGGCGCGATCGGTGTAGAGCGCGCCGGGGATCCCGTACGTGACGAGGACCTCGCGGAGCGCCATCATCACGGCCTCGACGCTCTCTCCACCCTCGACGAGCTGGGCATAGAGCAGGCGGTTGGTGGCGTCGTCCACGATCGCGATCAGCGTGTGCCACCCGTCCTGCGCGAGCGCGAGCCAGCGATGACGGCTGCCATCGAGATGCAGCAGCTCGCCGAAGCAGGGCCGCGGCTCGCGACGGCGCCGATGCCGGCCGCGCGCGCGGCGCTTGGAGACGAGCCCCGCGGTCTGCAACGCCTGCTTGATGAAGGTATACGAGAGCCGCACGTGATGGTCGCGACGGGCGACGTCACAGAAGTGGCGGACGTTGTAGCCGGG
>Ga0114129_10013027_pt1 | contig 11845 bp, 9 predicted proteins | sample RhiMetdeltSRZDD1_FD_80071 | JGI IMG/M metagenome (GOLD analysis project Ga0114129, IMG submission 80071) | Populus rhizosphere microbial communities from Tennessee, USA - Rhizosphere MetaG P. deltoides SRZDD1 (version 2) (version 2) | ecosystem: Host-associated > Plants > Roots > Rhizosphere >... | reverse complement strand
GAGTCATTTCGTGGTACGTCCTTTCGCGGATTGCCTCCGGCCGCTCCGTTGTCGCGGCCGTGAGATCGCGGTCGTATGCTTGTTGTGGCTCGCACTCCTTGCGCGACTACGAACCACTAGAACTTCTCCGGTTTCAGCATCGCCAGGACCAGATACAGGAGCATGGCCACGCTCACCAACAAGCCGATGATGGAATCCAGTCCCACAGGTCACCTCACTTCATCAGCCGATCGCAGGCCACCACGTAGCCTGCGCCGACGACGAAGAACGCGATGGAGACGGCAATGAAGACAAAGTCGAGCACGATGCACCTCGGTCAGTAGGTGAAGCCGATGCCGATGGATCCGATCACTCGCGACGAGTCGCCGCCGTTGAACACCTGCGTGGTGTCGCCGAGCGCCTGATACTCCACACCGCCGTGCACGTTCCACGAGCCGAAGCGGGTCGTTCCGCCAAGCGGCACCGTGGCGATGCCTGCGATGCTGAAGTAGCCGAACGTGTTGTCGATGAACACTGGGGCAACCGGTGTGCCAACATTCAGCTCGTAGTAGTCGGCGAGGCTGAGCCCGACTTTGATGGGCACGGCGACCGAGGCCCTCGCGCCCGCGTACCCCGGCGCCACGCCGAGCTCGAGATACCGTCCTGCGGAGCCGCCGCCATCAGCCTGACCGGTGAAGAGATCGGTATCGAACTCGAACGCAACGAGCGCGTAGGGTTTGAGCGCCGCCTTACCGAGATACGCTGTGTCGTCAACGCCGATCTTCACGGCGATCTCTTTGACCGTCGTGAACGTGTTGTTCGGGCTGGTGTAGGCGGTATAGGTCGTCGTCAGCGTCGTGCCGCGAGCGATCCCGACACTCAGATATGCGTAAAAGTCCGACTCGTACCAAAGTTTGCCGCTCGGGCTGTCGAGGCCGGTATCGCCGGTGTGAAGGCTGTTCCAGGTCCCGAAGTTGACGGAGACCGTCTTGACGGCGCCCTGGCCCGAGTACACCGCGAGCCCGAGATCGGCCGCGGGCCACAACGCAATGCCGGTCGCGTTCTGACGGATGCCGCGGAACATATAGGTGCTCACGACATCGAAACTGCCGGTCAGCGTCATGGCTCCCGGATTCGGATCGGCGGACGGCGGTTGGGATTGTGCTGCTGCCGGGGCCGCGTAGACCACCGCTGCGATGACGAGCCACGCGCACGGAGATAATCGGGTCGGAGACGTCCAGGTCACTGTGAAATCCTTTCGACAACTCCCATCATCGGCCGGTGAGCCGTAACGAATCGCTCAAGAGTCCATAAAGAGTTCGTAAGCGAAAGTCATAAAGAGTTCGTAAAGGCCACGGCCGTGCTCTGCATCGCCGCGTTAGCATGGGGTGATGCCCGAGCGAAGCCGTCCCACTGGCGAGCAGATGCTGGCCAAGCTGCATGCCGATCAGCGTGCGCGCCTGCGCATCTACATCGGCGCGGCGCCGGGTGTGGGCAAGACGTATTCGATGCTCGAGGATGCGCATGCATTTCGGCGCGATGGCATGGACGTCGTCGTCGGCTTCGTGGAAACCTACGGCCGGAGCGACACCGAAGCGCAGATCCGCGATCTGGAGATCGTTCCGCGGCGCAGAATCGAGTATCGCGGCGTCGTGCTCGAGGAGATGGATGTCGACGCCATTCTTCGCCGCCGGCCGCAGCTCTGTGTCGTCGACGAGCTCGCGCATACCAACGTTCCGGGCAGCAAACACGAGAAGCGGTACAACGACGTGGTCGAGATCCTCGATGCGGGCATCAGTGTGCTGACCGCAGTCAACATCCAGCATCTCGAGACACTCAACGACGCCGTCGGCCGCGTGACCGGCGTCCGCGTGCGCGAGACCGTGCCCGACACGTTTCTTGATCGCGCCGACGAGGTCGTGAATGTCGACGTCACCGTTCAAGAGCTGCAAAGCCGCCTGCGCCAGGGCAAGGTCTACAAACCAGAAAAGATCGAACAGGCGCTGGCCAACTTCTTTCGCGAGGCCAACCTCAGCACACTGCGCGAACTGGCCCTGCGTGCGGTCGCCGACGAGATCGGCGACAAGGCTGCGTCGCATCGGCAACGCGAAGGCCTCGAGCCCGCGCTCATCCCCGAGCGCGTGATGGTGTGTATGAGCTCGAATGCGGACGCCGAACGCGTCCTTCGAACGGGCGCACGCATCGCCGGCCGCCTCGGGGCGCGCTGGTATGCGGTCTACGTGGAAACGCCACGCGAAGCGCCTGGCAGGATCACGCCCGCCGACCGCGACGCGCTGCAGCGGAACATCTCACTTGCCGAGAGTCTCGGCGCGACGGTCGTTCGTGTGAAAGCCGACCGCCCAGCCGACGGCTTGATCGCCTTCGCCAAGCGCGAGGGAATCACGCACGTCATCTTTGGGCAGAGCGCGCGCACGCGCCTGGAGATCCTGTGGAAAGGATCGACGCTGAACCGGTTTCTCGAAGAGGTGCGCGACGCGGCCGTTCAGGTCGTGCCGCTCGGCGAGAAGAGCGCGTGAGCGCGGCAGATTAATTCCCAATTCCCAACTGCCAACTCCCAACCACTCCCAACGACCAACTCCCACTTTGAGCGGTCAGAGAGTTGGGAGTTGGGAATTGGGAATTGGGAGTGGTTGGGCGTTGGGAGTTGGGCGTTGGGAATTGTCTACGGTGAGGACGCCCAGGTGACGCCGCCATTCGCCGTGGTGAACACGCGCCCGTCTTCGAGTGTGATGGTCGCCCGGCTCGGGCTCGACGCCTTGACCGCGGTAATGTTGCCCTCCGTCGGGGCGCTCGCGCCAAACCAGCCGTTCTTCGTCCGCCGCAACACCAGACCGTGATCGCCAACCACCCACGCCACGTCCGCATTCACGAAGACGCTGGCACGAATCGGCCGATCTGCGGTGTGCTCGGTCGTCCACGTCGCCCCGCCATCACTCGACGACTCGACGATCTGATCGCGCGTGCGCCACATCACGCGTGGGGCCGCAGGTGCGGCTGGCTGTGGTTGGCGGGTTGCGTCGGCTCGTGAGGGCGGAGCCGGATTCGGTTCCGGCGTTGCCCGAGCTCTCGTGTCGCGTGTCGGGGACGCTTCCGGCGTCGCCGGCGCACTCGGCAACGGTGCGGCAAGAGCGGTGGCATTGGTGGCAGGCGCTGGCCGTGGCACTTCAGCGCGAGCGGATTCCGTTTGGCGGACCTGCCCCCCAGTCGGCGGCCGCAATACCCACAGCCCTCCACCGAGTATCAGGACAGACGCGATCGCGGCCGCGATCGTCAGGCGCATCCGCGAGGTCTTGGACGCCTGCTCCGCCTCGCGCCGCTCTCTCATCGAGGCCAGCAACGCCGGGCATTCGGTGCAGGTCTCGAGGTGGCGATCGATAGCCGTCGCGTCTCGGTAGAACAGCGTCTTGTCGAGATACGCCACCAGCAGGGCCGGGTCCGGGCACTTGTGATTCACGTCGCTCTCTGTGGTGGAATCTTATCTCTCAGATGCCTCTGACATTGCGTGACGACCCGCGGGTGACGGTTCGTACGAAGGGCGAGCCCGATCCGGACGGCCGCTGCGTCGTCTACTGGATGCAGCGCGCCCAGCGCGCCGTGGACAACCCGGCGCTCGACGTCGCCGTGCGGCTCGGCAACGCGCTTCGCCTGCCGGTCGTGACCTTCTTCGGACTGAACCCCTTCATCGAGCGCGCGAACGGCCGGCACTACCGGTTTCTCGTGGAGGGCCTGGCTGACATCGGCGCCGGTCTGCGCAAGCGACGTGTCGGCTTCGTCGTGCGGCGATACCCGCATCATCGGCTGCTGCCCTTTGCCGATGAAGTGCGCCCGGCGATCGTCGTCGGCGACGAGAACCCGCTGCGACAGACCGAAGGCTGGCGCGAGAAGGTCAGCGACGAGTTGCGCGTGCCGCTCTGGACCGTGGACGCGGACGTCGTCGTTCCCGTCAAGCTCCAGCACAAGGAACACTATGCGGCGCGGACGATCCGGCCGCGGCTGCTGGAGCATCTCGATGAGTTCCTCACCAGATCGAAGGATCCCGCCGCGACGATGCGCTGGTGCGCGCCGCGCGGAGTGACGTCGCTCGAGCCGTCGCTGCGATTGCTCGATCGGCTGCCGATCGATATGTCAGTGGGATCAGTCACCACGATGCGCGGCGGCACCGGCGAGGCCCGGCGGCGCTTGCGCGCATTCGTGCGTGCACACCTCGATGGCTACGGCCGCGATCGGAATCATCCAGAGTTGGAGGGCACGAGCCAGCTCTCACCGTATCTGCACTTCGGCCACATCGGACCGCGGGAGGTTGGCGTGGCCGTGCGCGACTCAGGCGGCGCACCGGACGCCATCGCGGCGTTCCTCGAACAGCTGATCGTCCGCCGCGAGCTGGCGGTGAACTTCGTCACCTTCAACCACAGCTACGATCGGCTCGCCAGCTGCGAACGCTGGGGTCGGCAGACGCTCTCAGCCCACCGACGCGATCGCCGACCCCATCTCTACACCGAAAATGAGCTAGACGCCGGCGGCACGCACGATCCATTGTGGAATGCCGCCCAGCGCCAGATGGTGACCACAGGATGGATGCATGGCTACATGCGGATGTATTGGGCCAAGAAGATCCTCGAATGGACGGCGTCGGCCGAAGAGGCCTTCGAGATCGCCGTGCGGTTGAACGATCGCTACCTGCTGGACGGCCGCGACCCAAACGGTTACGCGAATATCGCGTGGGCGATCGGCGGGAAACACGATCGGCCGTGGCCGCCACGACCGGTCTATGGCACCGTGCGCTCGATGTCGTACGCGAGCACCGTGCGCAAGTTCGACGCGGAACGCTACATCGCGAACGTTAACGAGATTTAATCTCTGCGGTTTCGGGCTCCCTGTCAGGATATGCTGGCTGTCTTTATCAAACTGGATCCCGCTGCCTTGCGCATTGTTATCGCTTCGTTCGTGCTGTGTCTGTCTGCCGTGTCCCACGCCCAGACGCCGGCCTCGCAAGGTCCGGGACAGGTTTCAGTTGTCATCTCCGTCGAAGGTCTGCGAATCCCCGACGTCCAGGTGGAGCTTCGCGACCTGAACGCCAACGTCGTCATCGCCCGGACGAGGGCGGATGCGATCGGACAGGTGACGTTCCCTGATGTGGCGGCGGGGCGCTACCTGGTCAGAGCCACACGGGAAGGATTTGCCGACGCCGAGTCGGCACCTTTCGACGTCCGTGGCGGCACGACCGAGCAGGTTCTGATGGAGATGCGTCTCAGCTTCGTTCGCGAGAACGTGGAGGTGATCCTGCCGGCCAACTCGCCCACCGAGAGCCTGCAGCCGGTCGCCGTCAGCGATCTGCTGACCGGTTCAAAGATGGACATTCAGCCGCTGGCCGGCGACGACTTTCAGTCGCTGCTGACCCTGTTGCCGTCCATCGTGCGCGGTCCCGACGGACGGCTGCGCGTGAAAGGCGGCGCGCCGACCTCCGGCGCACTGCAGGTGAGCAGCGCCAGCTTGAACGATCCCTCGACGGGCGATTTCGATCTCGAGCTGCCGAGCGGCGCGGTGGAATCGGTGGAGGTCTTGTCGAATCCATTTGCCGCGGAATACGGCCGCTTTTCAACGAGCGTCACGCAGGTCAGAACCAAACGCGGTAGCAACGAGTGGCTGTTCAAGCCCGGCAACCTGATGCCGAACTTCGGCCGCGGCTTCATCGATCGTTTCGAGCCCCGCATCGCCTGGTCTGGACCGATCAAGCGAGATCGCCTGCTGTTTGGGGAGTACCTCCAGTTCCGCTATGCGCGGACGCCGGTGAAGAGTCTGCCGGGTGAGCCACTACTCGGGCTGACCAGCTTCGACTCCTATACGCGGCTCGATGCGGTCCTCTCGTCGCGACATGCGCTGACCGGCGGCGTCATCTACTTTCCGCGCCGCATCAGCAACGCCACGCTCTCGACCTTTCGTCCTCCCGAGACGACTCCGAAGTTCACGCAGGAGGGCTTTTCCGCGGGCGCCGTCGATCGGTTGATCCTCAGCGACCGGCTGGTGCTCGAATCGACGGTCGCGGTCCGCACCTTCGAAGTCGATCAGAAGCTCAACTCGCCGCCCGAGCGCGTCATGGTCTACGCGCCGCAGGGACAGAGCGGTGCGTTCTTCAATAGCCAGGAGCGCAACGTCCGGAGTCTGCAGGTCGTCAGCGCGCTCACCTTCGCCCAGGACCGCTGGCGCTATGGGCAGCACGTCTTCAAAGCGGGCGTGGACGTGCAGCGATCCAGCTTCGACGGCTTCAGCACCAGCAGTGGCCTTGACGTCGTGCGCCTGGATGGATCGCTTGCCGAGCGTACGACCTACCGCGGAGTCGTTCCGGAACAGGACGTCGCGGGCACCGAATTGGCGGTGTTCGCGCAGGACCGTTGGCGCGTGAACGACCGCTTCAGTGTCGAGCTCGGCTTCCGCACAGACCGTGAGGCGATCACCGAGAAGATGAATTTCTCACCGCGTGCTGGCGTGGCGTTCAGCGTGCTGCCCGAGGGACGGGCCATCGTACGCGGCGGGCTTGGCAAATTCGTCGAGCGCTCACCGCTGACCGTCGGTGCATTCACGCAGTATGAAGTGGCGACGGTCCAGCGCTTCGCCGCCACGGGCGCGGCACTTGGAGCTCCGATTACATATGCACATGTGATCGACGGAGAGCTGCGCAGTCCGGAGAGCATCGTCCAGACCGCGGCGTGGGATCAGCGATTTGGCCGCAAGGTGTTCTTCAAGGCCGCGTACGTGCACCGCACCGGATCGCACGCCTACATCCTGAATCCAGACCCCGTGCGCGGTGCGCTGGTGCTCTCGTCATCGGGTGAGTCGAAATACTGGGAGATCGAGACCACAGGACGGTTTCTTGTAAACGAGCGTCGTGACCTGACGGTTTCGTATGTGCACTCGCGCAGCACGCGCGATCTGAATGCCTACGACGACTTCTTCGGCAATTTCCGCGATCCGATCATCAGGGCCAACGAAAGCTCGCTGAGCTCCACCGACGTCCCGCATCGCTGGATCGTGCGCGGCTCGCTCGGTCTGCCCGGCCAATGGGTGTTCTTGCCGATCTATGAGTTCCGCACCGGCTTCCCCTGGTCGGCGGTCAACGAGTTCCAGGACTTCGTCGGGCCGCGCAACGAGACCGGCCGTCTGCCGCGCGTCTCCACCCTCGACTTCTCGCTCACTCGCCCGTTCAGGTTCAAGAAGTACCGCTTCACCTCCGGCGTGCGCGTCTACAACCTGTTCGCCACAGGAGACGAGCGCGACGTACAGACCAATATCACCGCGCCGGACTACGGCACCTTCTACAATCCGATTACGCGCTCGATTGGCATCGTGCTCTCAGCCGGCTTCCCGTGATCGTTCGACAGACCGGTGACGCACTCCAGCTGATTACGCAACCCGATCACGCCGCGCTTGCCGCCGAGATCATGCAGCACAGCGTCGCGCTTGCCGAGCATCCGCGACGCTCCTCGATCCTGCTCGCGGTGGCCGAGCACGACAACGGTTGGATGGAACCCGACGCTGCCCCGCTGATCGATCCGGCTGCCGCCATCCCGTTCGACTTCATCTCCGCCCCGATCGACATACGCCAGGGCGTGTGGCCGCGCGGCGTCGCGCGTCTCGAGTACGACCCATGGGCGGCGGCCCTCGTCGCACAGCATGCGATCGTGATCTTTCATCGGTATCGAAGCGATACTGCGTGGGCTCAGTTCTTTGTCGAGATGGAGACCCTGCGGCGCGAGATGGTGGAGGCGAGCGGGCGCCTGCTGCCGGAACTGCTAGCCGACTATTGGTTCCTCGGACTCGGCGACCTGATCTCGCTGACGTTCTGCAACGGCTGGACGGACGTGCAGCGATTCGATCCCTGGAGCGTCCGTCTGTCCGGCTCGCAGGTGTTGGTCTCGCCGGACCCATTCGACGGGACCGCGATCCCAATCGCGATCGAGGCGAAAGAGATTCCCCGAGGCCCCTATCGTGACGAGGGAGAGTTCCAGAAAGAGCTCGCCACCGCCGCGACCACATCCGTGCGGGGCGTCGTTACTTTGTCGCCGTCTTGACCGGCAGGGGCGCCGGCGTCGCGCACGGCGTCGCCTTGAAGCTGGTGTCGTTCGTCTCTTTCCGGAACGACGTGCTCGTATAGAACGGCTGCGTCAGGTAACGCGGATCCTCGACAATCGTGACCACGTGCAGCCAGTTGTCGCCGTTCGGGTGCGTTGGCAGCAGGTGGACATACTCGGTGATGCTCGCCTGCTCGCTGTAGGGAACGCCGTTCTTTCTCAGATAGCCCTCGCGGAAGTTCGTCGTGACGATCTTCAGATCGCCGCCGCGATTGATCTGCGCCAGCTGCCGCGGTGGCGGACCACCACGCAGACCACCACCACCTCCGCCGGGTAACTCACGCGCGAGCAGCCCACCGCCGGTCACACGTGGATCCGCACGGCCATCCGCCGTCGCCAGTCCTCTGCCGACGCCTGGACCTTCCCACACCGCGAACGAGTACCCTTGCAGCGTCCGCTCCGCCGGCGGCTGCGCCGCGCGATCGAAGTGCAGCAGCCGCGTCTGCGTGCCGGCGTCGAATTCGAACTTGAGCGTCTGATCGTCCTGCCACGAGACCCGGATTCGTCCCGGCTGTCGCATGATGCCGCCGACGCCGTAGGCCTTGCACTGGTTCCCGCCGGCATTATCCGCGTCGAGATTCCACGCGGCTGCTGCCTTCCGTCCTTCGGCGCTGACCGGGATGCTCGCGACGTCGCCCTTCGGTGGCGTGACCATGCGCCAGCGCCAGTCCTCGGTGACGATCGACACCCAGGTGCCGGTGAGATCGACGGGGGCGAGCCCGCGTCCGGTCTGCGGCACCTGTGGGCCACCAGCCCGTCCCTGTCCGGCCACATCCGAACGGCCGACAGCGATCGTCAACGCAAATACCGCGACACACACCGGAACGGCGGCACGAAGGTGCCGACCCCGAAAACGCCAGCTCATGATGAATGCTCCGAGACGAAGAATACGTCCAGAAGCCCTTTCAAAGCGAGTGGCGTGCCGATTGCACTTCTCTGCGACATGTCCCGACTGGTGCGCCTGGCACTCTTCAGCTTCTTGATCGCGAGCAGCCCCGCATGTCAGTCGAGCTCCCCGACTGAGCGCACGCAGCCGGCGGTGCGCGCCATCGACGTCCGCACAGTCAGTCACGGCTCATTGGCCTTACCCAATCGCGCGACGTCGGTGAAGTTCGCCGTGATCGGCGACAGCGGCCGGGGCTCGCCGCCGCAGCACGAGATCGCCGCGCAGATGACCGCGTATCGCGCGGATTTCCCCTACGCGTTCGTGCTGATGCTAGGCGACAACATTTACGAAGGACCGGCCACGCGCGAGGACTATCGCCTGAAGTTCGAGGAGCCCTATCGGCGGTTGCTCGATCAAGGCGTCAAGTTCTATGCGTCGCTCGGCAATCACGACGACCCGAGTGAGGTCATCTATCCCCTCTTCAACATGGACGGCGAGCGTTACTACAGCTTCGCGCCTCCAGAGGATCTGCTGGCGAAGATCGCTACGCAGGTCGAGTTCTTCGCGCTCGATTCAACCAATCTCGATCGCACGCAACTCCGCTGGCTGGACGAGCGCCTCGGCAAGTCCGATGCGGAGTGGAAGGTGTGCTTCTTTCATCATCCGCTCTACACGTCTGGCCGCTATCGCGGTTCGGCGCGCGGATTTCGGCTGATCCTCGAGCCGCTGCTCGTCGGGCACGGCGTCGACGCCGTGTTCTCCGGGCACGAGCACATTTATCAGCGGACCGAGCTGCAATCCGGCATTCAGTACTTCATCAGCGGCGGCGCCGGCTCGCTCCGCCGCGGCGATGCGACGCCAGCATCCTACGTCGCGCGCAGCTTCGATACCGACTATCACTTCATGCTGATTGAGATCGAGCGGGACGCCCTGCACTTTCAGGCAATCTCCCGCACGGGCGAGACGATCGACGCCGGCACGCTGTACCAGGATGCGCGTCACGCGCAGCCGGAGGCGCCTAGACGTCAGGACACGGCGGCCCTTCGCTGATCGTCTGCACGCGTGACTTGAACACCCGCACCCACTCCTGGATCGACGTCGTCCCCTTCAGTGGACTACGGGGTTTGTCGAACCGCGCGCCAGAGAAGAGGTCGGCGAGCTGGGCGTCGCTGAGCTGTTCGAGCAATTTCGCGAGAAAGCGCCTTCCGCGCTCAGAGACGCGCGTCGGTCCGAAGGTCCCGCCGCCGTACGGGAGCTCCTCCATCGACAGCTTGCACGCCCGGCGGTCCTCCCAGATCTTCGACGCCTTCCACGCGTCGAGATCCACGCGTTTGGGACCGAACGTCGAGCCGAGGTCCTGCAGCATCAGAAAGGGCTCCGGGCACGGCATACCCTCCGGCCAGGTTTCTGACAGACACACCAACCGTTGATTGTCGGCCTTGTTGTCCCAGTGCGCGAGGAACACCGCAAAGAGTCGCAGTGCGTCCACGTGGGCACGTGGTGCGCCGCCTTTCGACGGATCCACCGAATCGAGTTCGAAAAATGCCCAACCCTTCTGCGACTCGCTCTCGATCGGCCTGGCCGCAAACTTCTGTTCGATGCCCGCCCACTCGAACTCCTCGTAACTCTCATCGTTGGTGACACGTTCGTACACGGGCTGTGTGCTCGTCGCTTCGACGACTTTGGCGGTCACGAACGGCTCATTCGGGCACCCGTAACAACGCAACCGTTCAACCAGCGTCACTGTGTCCGCGCCGAAGCCGAGCGCGCTGAGCAAATGTGTCGCCGCCACTTCGGCGGGAACTTCCGATCCAGGGCCGTACTTCACGCGGAGCTCTTTCCCTGATGGGAGCAGGCAGTCGAACTTCGGCGTCGTGCCGCCGAGATCGCTGAAGCGAAAGCGGCACTCGATCATCGCCGGTGTGCGACGGTCGGGGCCGAGCAGCGCGCGTCCAATGGGCGTGGCCGGTGCCCGCCACACTTGCGCCCGCGCAATCGCGTCGGCGCGTTCGCGCGTCGACACCGTGCGTTGATCGTCGCTCAATGGTTCGCCTTGTCCGGCGCGAACCTGTGGCGCGGTGAGACCTGACAGCAGCCCGTCACGCTCGGCCTGCGGATGCGTCACCCACGGCATCAGCAACAGGATCGACCCGAGCGCGATGAGCGCACCGGCGCACGCCGTCAACGCAGCTCGGCGGTGAACGACCATGGATGGGGAAATGCAGGAAGTGAGCCGGTCAGGTGTCCGACTCTACCGTTGCGGGCGCGTGCGGCTATGTCGAGCAGGATCAACGAGACTGACGCCCAGCCCAACTGTGACTGCGGCGACCACCCCGATCACGTTGTGCCAGAGGAACGCCACGTTCGTGAACGAAGCTGCCCACCCCACGGACGCCATGCCGGCAATCAGCCCGATGAACGCACCGTTCGCCGTCGCCCACGGCACCCCAGCAGCGAGGATGAAGACACCGAGAATCGATCCGTAGAAGAACGATCCAAACCGGTTCACCACTTCGATCAACGACCCGAGTTCCGCGGCCCACACGGCGATCGCGCACGCAAACAGCCCCCACACTCCCGTAGCGATCTTCGAGACGGTCAGATAGTGCGCGTCAGTGGCCTCAGGACGTGCCCACCGCTTGTAGAAATCGATCACGGTCGCGGTGGACAACGAGTTCAATTCGGCGGCGATGGTGTCTGTGGCGGCCATCAGAATCCCGACGATCAGCAGGCCAATCAGCCCGATCGGTAGTCGCGTCAAGATGAACGTCGGAATGATGTAGTTCACATCGGTGAACGACTCGTCGTGCTCGGCCTCGCGGACCAGGCTGGT
>Ga0114129_10013026_pt1 | contig 11846 bp, 10 predicted proteins | sample RhiMetdeltSRZDD1_FD_80071 | JGI IMG/M metagenome (GOLD analysis project Ga0114129, IMG submission 80071) | Populus rhizosphere microbial communities from Tennessee, USA - Rhizosphere MetaG P. deltoides SRZDD1 (version 2) (version 2) | ecosystem: Host-associated > Plants > Roots > Rhizosphere >... | reverse complement strand
CAATACGCTGATGATGCTGCGCGTGAAGCACATCCCGCCGGCAAAGTCGGGCAAGATGCAGGACGAGCTCAAGAGCGGGCTGTCGTACGTCCGTTACCACGCCAACCTGGCCGCCTTGATCGTCCTCGCCGCCGCGACGACCTTTCTCGGGTTTGCTGTGCTGACGTTCCTACCGATCTTCACGAAGCAGATTTTTCACGAGGACGCGAACACGTTCGCCCATCTCATGGCCTTCTCAGGCGCTGGCTCGATCGTCGGCGCGCTGATCGTCGCGTGGCTCGGCAAGTTCCCGAAAATGGGGTGGACGGCGCTGATCGTGCAGGCGATCTACGGCCTGCTGATCATTGCGTTCGCGGTGTCGCGCGTGCTGTGGTTGAGCGACATCCTGCTGTTCCTGACCGGCGCAGCCCTGATGGTGGTGTTCTCGACCGTCACATCGCTCGTCCAGATGACGGCGCCCAACGAGATGCGCGGACGCGTGATGAGCATCTACATGCTCGCCTTCCGCGGCGGGATGCCGCTCGGCAGCCTGGTCAGCGGCTGGCTCGCCACGTTTCTCGGCGCGCCGCTCGTCATCGGCATCAACGGCGTGCTGCTTGTCGTCGTCGCGATCTATTTCCTCACTCGGAATCATGGAGTGCTGGACGCATGACGAACACATTGCGGATTGCGGATTGCGGATTGCGGATTGGCGTTGCCATCGCGCTGGCGTCAGCGACGCTCGGCGCCCAGGCGAGACCACAGCCCGGGACGAAGCTGCCGCTGGATCAGGTCAGCGCGCAGATGTTTCACGTCAGCGCCGGCAAGCGGCTGAAGCCGAAAGCCTGGCCGAACGGTGCGCGCGTGGCCGTCGGGCTGAGCTTCGACGTCGACAACGCGACCGCCGATCTCGCGACCGGCAACCTCATCTCCGAATCGATTTCGCGCGGCGAGTACGGCGCGGTCGACGGCGTGCCGCGCATTCTGCGCCTGCTCGACAAGCACCAGCTGCCGGCGTCGTTCTTCATTCCGGCCGTCAGCCACCTCCTCCACCCCGACATGATCCCGCTGATCATGAAGAGCGGACGCCACGAGATCGGCGTCCACGGCTGGATTCACGAGCACCTGCCGTCGGTGAACGACGAGAAGGCCGAGCAGGAGATGCTGACGCGCGCGATCGAGACGCTGACCAAAGCGATCGGCAAGAGACCCGTCGGCTACCGCGCCCCGTCGTGGCAGTTCAGCCAGTGGACCGTCGGTCAAGTCAAGGCGGCCGGATTTCTGTACGACAGCAGCCTGATGGCGAGCGACGATGCGTACGAGATCCTGCTGGACAAGCAGCCGACCGGCGTCGTCGAGCTGCCGATCGAGCGGATTCTCGACGACTTCCCGTACTTCGGCGGCGCCACCAACGGCGGCATGCCGAATCCGGATCTCATCGAGCAGGTGTTCCGATCCGAGTTCGACATGGCGTACGAGGAAGGCGGGCTCTTCATCCTGACGATGCACCCGCACATCACCGGACATCGATCGCGCGTGGCGGGCCTCGAGAAGCTGATCGTCCACATGAAGTCGAAGCCCGGCGTGTGGTTCGCCACGCACGAGCAGATCGCGCGCTATGTCAAGGGCGCGCCGTCATCGTAACGCCTTGAACGGCGTGCTCGCCACCGACTTGCCCCAGATCAAGGCGATTTTTCCGCTGTCGTTCGTCATGTCGACGAACGTCCACGTCAGCTCATCGACCGCGAACGGCAGCGTATCGACCTTCATCGGTACGCGCACCACGTCCTTGTCGGCCGTGTAGCCGTACGCGCCCCACAGCGCCTCCTTGTTCTGTGGGTCGAATCTCGCCTGCGCGGCCCATCGCGACACAATCAACGTCCACTCCGCGGGTCCCTTCAAGTCGATGAAGAGACTGTACTCTCCGGCCGGCACCGTCGTGCTACCGAGGATCAGCGGCACTTCTGTCTTGAGACGGGTCGACTGATTCGCGCCGGCGCGCCAGACGGGCGGCGGCGGAAACCCGGGCGCGCCAACATCGTTCGCGGCCTTGCCGTAGTTCGGACCGGACCCGAAGAGATCGCGACCGCGCTGCAGCGGACGCCCGTAGGTGATCTCGATCCACTTGCCGTTCTGATAGCTTTCTCGTCCGAGCGTGAACGCGGGCCGCTCGCCCTTGACCCACGCGCCCAGCACCTGCACGTGCGCCGATCCCTCGGGGCTCATCGGTTTCGACGGTGTTTGGGCGAACGCCGACGCGTTCGCGAGTACGAGCGCCGCGACGCCGCAGATTAATCGATTCCGCATGGCGTCCTCACACTAAGGCCGATGAAATCGGGCGACCAGAACGGCTTTGCCGAGCACATGTCCATCCATGGCGTTGACTACGGCCGTTCGCGTCGCAGCGGCTTCCTGCGGTGTGCCTTGCGGCACCTCGAGCTTGGCGTCGAGCGCGTACAGCTCGAACGTGTAGTGATGATACGGACCGGGCGGCGCACCGGGTCCCATGTAGGCGTTCGACCGCAGACTCACCTGGCGGCTGCCGTCAGGCAGCTCGCCCTGCGCCACGCCTTCCGGAAGACCTGTGGACGTGCCGGGAATGTTCCAGATCAACCAGTGCGTGATGTCCATCTTCGAGCCTTTGTTGAGCACCGGCTCGGGATCGTGCATCAGCAGGACGAAGCTCTGCGTGCCTGCAGGGACCTGCGACCATTTCAACTCGGGCGACACGGCGGCGTTGCCGGCGGCCATCGTGTACTTGTCAGGAATGACGCCGCCATCCTCCCAGGCAGTTGTCGTCATGATCAGCGGCGGTGTCGCTGGACCACGACCGCCGCCGCGCTGGCCCGCTCCAGCGCCGGCTGGTGGAGGCGTTTGAGCCGCAGCCGGCGCGATCGAGGCGACGGCGATTGCGGCGACGGTCAGGCATCGATTCACTGAGTGCTTGCAGTCGTTGTGCATGGTGTACCTCGCCGCACCATCCTACTCGACGTGCGGCCGCGTGTAACAAGGACGTAACTTTTCTGGCGAGTCGCAGCAGCGCGAAACGAGCGACCCATAATGGCGCGCTGCGATGAGGCTGTCAGCGAAACCGGGTGGACTGATCGTCGGCGGCGCCCTGCTCGTCGCCGTCTTCTACGTGGCGGCGAACCTCCTCGGCGATCTCGCCGAAGTCCATTCGCCCAGCGTGCTGCCATTCGTGCTGCTCGGGTTGGCGCTGTTCGTGGCGTTGGGATTCGAGTTCGTCAACGGTTTCCACGACACCGCCAACGCGGTGGCGACGGTCATCTACACGCATTCGCTGACTCCGCAAGTGGCCGTCGCCTGGTCCGGCCTGTGGAACTTCATCGGCGTGCTGACGTCCACCGGCGCGGTCGCGTTCGGGATCGTCTCATTGCTGCCGGTGGAGCTCATTCTGCAGGTCGGCAGCAACGCGGGCTTCGCGATGGTGTTCGCGCTGCTCGCGGCGGCCATCATCTGGAATCTCGGCACGTGGTACTTCGGATTGCCAGCGTCGAGCTCCCACACGCTCATCGGATCGATCATCGGCGTCGGGATCGTCAACCAGCTGCAGTCCGCGCCGAGCGGCACGAGCGGCGTCGACTGGGGCCAGGCGGCCAGCGTCGCTCAATCGCTGCTGATGTCTCCGCTCATCGGCTTTGCCATTTCCGGAATCCTGCTGCTGGCGGCCAAACGACTCGTTCCACACCGCGAGCTCTACATCGCGCCGCGGGGCGCCGCGGCCCCGCCGTTCTGGATCCGGTCGCTGCTCGTCCTCACGTGCACGGGCGTGAGCTTCGCGCACGGATCGAATGACGGCCAGAAGGGCATGGGGCTGATCATGCTGATCCTGATCGGCACCGTCCCGACGGCGTACGCGCTCAATCGCGCCGTGTCGCCTCGCGGCGTGGTGGACTTCGTCGCCGTCTCACATCAGGCGGCCCACACGCTCGGCGGCGACGTCGCCGCCGATGGCGTCGACGCCGAGCCGCGGGCGGCGATCACGGATTATGTCCGGACTCGGACCCTGAAATCGTCCACGGTGCCGGCGCTTCGGCAGATCATCATCGAGGTTGCCGACGAACTGGCGATGTACAAGGAGCTCAGTCGGGTTCCGCCCGAGCGCGTGCGAAACTTCCGCAACGATCTCTACGTCGTGAACGAAGCGCTCCGGGGCTTGGAGCGCTCGAAGGCGGTGCGATTCGCCGAACGGGATCTCCAGATCCTGCGCAACTACCGCCGCCACGTGGACGATGCCACCAAGTTCATACCGGATTGGGTGAAGGTCGCAGTGGCCATTGCCCTCGGCCTCGGCACCATGATCGGCTGGAAACGCATCGTCGTCACCGTGGGCGAAAAGATAGGCAAGCAGCACCTGACGTACGCTCAGGGTGCGACGGCCGAGATTACGGCGATGGCCACGATCGGCGCCGCAGACGCCTTCGGCCTCCCCGTCAGCACGACACATGTCCGTCGTCCGGCGTCGCCGGCGCGATGGCGGCGAACCGGTCGGGCCTTCAGTGGACGACGGTCCGGAATCTCCTCATGGCCTGGGTGCTGACGCTTCCCGTGTCGATCTTCCTGTCAGGATTTCTGTTCTGGATCTTTCGGACCATCGCCGTCCGATAGCGTTGAAGCAGACGGCAGCGCCTCCTAGCGTGCTGCCGCTCCACCGCACTCGGCGCACTCCCTCGCATGGAAGGATGATGCGGCCTGACGTGACGCGAGGGTCAAGCGGCGTTTCAACCGAGCGCGACTGCGCCGCGATAGCCGGCCCAGACAGCCGCGAGACCGAGCGTCGTCTGGAGCGCGACGTTCCAGAACGCCAGCGCGTGGTCGCCGCCGTGCCCGATGGTAAAGGTGTCGAGCATGTAGCTCGAGAAGGTTGTGAAGCCACCGAGGATCCCGACGAAGACGAACGTCCGCAGCTCCGTCGACATGTGGATGCGACCCGTGGCGATCAGGCCGGCCAGAATGCCAATCGCCAGCGACCCAAGCAGATTGACCGCCGCCGTCGCATACGGGACCGCGCGCTCGAGCACATGGCCGAAAAAGACGTTCATTTCATGGCGCGCGATCGAACCAATTGCGCCACCTGCACCGACGGCGAGCCAGATCATGGATGAGTCCTCCGATCGCAGCGGCTGGATGTCTGGAGGCGCCGACGGCGACAGTCCTACGGCGTTCCGTAGGAGTCATTGGCCGTCCAGCGGAAGCGGCGGTTACAGGTGGACTCCACCACCGACGAGAGTCACAGGATACATCAGTCGATGGCGGCGAACGGAGCGGGGACGGAGGTCACTGGCGGGGACGGAGGTCGCGTAGAATAGCGACACCGTGCCAGTTTTCGAATTGATGACCAGCTCCGGCCTCGGCTCGCTGCTCGGCATGCGCCACGCGCTCGAACCCGATCATCTCGCGGCTGTCTCGACGCTCGTGAGCGGCGAGCGCAGCGGCTACAAGGCCGCGTTCCTCGGCGCCTGTTGGGGCCTCGGACATACGCTCGCACTCGTCGCCGTCGGCGCCTTCGTCGTGATCCTTCGCGCCGAGCTGCCCGTGCGCGCGTCGAACCTCTTCGAGTTCGGCGTCGCGATCATGCTCGTCGGTCTTGGCGTGCGCGCCATCTACGTCGCGGCTCGGCAGGGCCCAGCGGGCCCAACCCGCGCCCACCATCACGGCCGCATCGTCCACGTCCATTCGGGCGCGACCGGACACATTCACATCGGCGCCTGGACGCTCGCACGGCGGCCGCTGCTCGTTGGCGCCATGCATGGCCTCGCGGGAAGCGGCGCGCTGACGGCGCTGGTGCTCACGACGCTGCCGACAACCGCGGCGCGTCTCACCTATCTGACGCTCTTTGGACTGGGATCGACGCTCGGAATGGCCGCGCTCTCGGGCCTGCTCGGCTGGCCGTTGGCACGCATGGGCCACAACCACGCGGTGGCGCGCGGCGTGTCGATCGCCGTCGGCTTCGTGTCGACCGTGTTGGGCGTCTATTACGGTTTCACTTCACCGTTACTGTCCAACTGACCGCCACCTTCTCCGGCGGATAACACACCTTGTCGTCGCACGCCTGGAAGTTGACGGTGCCGGGGATCGTCAGCGTCGATCCGGACTTCGCCGACTTGTCGATTGTGGCGTCCTGCGTCAGCCGAAACGGCTTGTCAAACACCGGCACTCTCTCGTCCGCGAACGTCATGACGTCGGCTTTCGGATACGTGACCTTGCCGAACTTCACCTGCGGCTGCGGCTCGGGCTTGACGGTGATTGGAATGTAGTCCTTCGAGCCAGGCGCGTAGACATGGATGTTGGTCTTCGGCGTGACGTCGACAAAGAGGACGATTTTCGCTCCGGGCGCGCCGCTGACCGCGGCCGGCGTGGCCGCGATCGTCGCGTGCTTCGATTCCTGGTTGCCTCGGAACTGGAGCGCCGGAGCATTCTGTGCGGTGGCACTCACCGACAGCAGCATCATCGCAAGCATGGTTCGCATTTACTGATTCTAGTAGGGGCCTGGGGCTAGGGGCTAGGGGGCACAGCGCGGGGACTAGGGACTTGGGCGCGAGCAAAGAGACGTGGGGACTGAGGCGTGGGAGCCGGAGCGAGCAATCACGACCCGCCTCCAATCCCCTGTCCCCGTCCCCATGTCACCGGGTTCCAGGTTCTCAGGTCCCCAGTCCCCAAGTCCCCAGTCCCCAAGTCCCGTCGAGTACTTACCGCTTCCTGACTTCGTAGAGCGTCCCTGCGCCGCCGCCCAGGGCCGCGCCGATGAGCGCGCCCTTCTTGCCGCCGAAGATTGCGCCAAGACCGGCGCCGGCCGCCGTCGTGCCGCCAATCACCATGGCCGTCTTTGTCCAGTCGCGGCCACGTTCCACATAGCGGACGGGCGCGGTGCGGACCGCCCGAGTCGAGACCGCTCGTCGAGGCGCCGGCGGCGCCGCGTAGGTCTGATACGTGGCCGGCACGGCGCGAACGTCATTCACCGAGTACGGCATAGGCGGTCTGACCGTTCCCGCATAGGGGTTCCCGTATCCGTCGTCTATATATCCGACGCGCTGGCTGGCGAGCGGCCGCCCAAATGGGTACGCGTCGGCTGCCGCAGTTCGCGGCACCAGCAACCCATAGGCAATGAGCAGAACGCCGACCGCAATCACACTGAGCACCGTGACCAGGAACGCCTTCATACGCCACCCCCGCTGACACCCATGTCTCCAAATGCAATGCCGTCAAAATCGCCTGTAAATTCCGGTCGAGGTGACCCCATTTCAGGTCAACCGTAGTCATCGCCGGTAGAATGACCCGCATGGCGACGCGCATCCTGGTTGTAGAGGACGACCCGGACATCGCGGAACTGGTCGAACGGTATCTTTCGAAAGCCGGGTTTGCGACCGACCGCGTCAGCTCGGGGCGGGACGCGCTCGACTCGATCGCCGTTAAGACTCCGGACCTGCTCGTGCTCGACCTGATGCTGCCGCACCTCGACGGGCTCGAAATCTGTCGCCGCGTCCGCGCGAACGAACACACGGCAAGCATTCCGATCATCATGCTGACGGCGCGGGCGGAAGAGTCCGAGCGGATCGTGGGGCTCGAGATCGGCGCGGACGACTACCTGGCGAAACCGTTCAGCCCCAACGAGCTGGTCGCTCGAGTGCGTGCGCTCCTTCGACGCGCCAATCGTCAGGCCCCGGCTGCGAAAACACTCGCGTACGGATCGATCGCGGTCGATACCGAGCGGCACGTCGTGTCACTCGACGGCGCGGCCGTGACGCTGACGGCCAAGGAGTTCCTTCTGCTCGAGTACCTGCTCCAGCACAAGGGTCGCGTGCTCTCACGCGATCTCCTGCTCACCGACGTCTGGGGCTATCGCTACACGGGCGGCACGCGGACGGTCGACGTGCATGTCCGGCGCCTCCGTGAAAAGCTGCCGCTGCTGGCCGAGGCCATCGTCACGGTGAAACAGTTCGGCTACAAGCTGCTCGATCCGGAACCGTCGCCATGACGCCCGTACGCGCGACCTTCCAGACGCAGTTCTTCGTTGCGGCGCTCACCGCGACCATTCTTGCCCTGGGCGTGGCCGGCATGCTCTTCGCCACGACGATGAGGCGTCAGGTCGACGATCAGATCGAATCGACCCTGGTCGCCGAAACGCGGCTGGCGGCAGAACTCCTCAGCCGCAATGCGTCGACGTTTCAGACCATTCCGGAGCTGCACGAGGAAGCCGTCCGGATCGGCGAGCTCCTGGCGGCACGCGTCACCTTCATCGCCGAAGACGGTCGCGTCGTCGGCGACTCGTTCGAGAAGCTGGCGGACCTCGCGACGATGGAAAACCACGCACAGCGACCAGAGGTCGTCGAGGCGCGCACGCAAGGCATCGGCCGGGCGCGGCGGTCGAGCGCGAGCGTCAAGATGGACATGCTGTACGCGGCGGTTCCCGTGAAGCATCCGGCCATCGCGTTCGTGCGGGTCTCGGTCCCCTTGACGGACGTGGGCCACCAGGTCCAGACCGTGCTCACGGCGACCGGCACCGCGCTGGGCCTCGCGCTCGTCGGCGCTGCCGCCATCGCCTGGCTGTTCTCGATCCGCATCAGCCAGCGCGTACGGCTCATCGCCGAAGTCGCGCAGCGGTACGAGAGCGGCGACCTGACACCGCCCCGACTGGGGTTCGGCGACGACGAGCTGGGCACAGTGGCGCGCGCGCTCGACCAATCGGTTCAGGAGGTCGGCCGCCGGCTCGCCGAGCAGGCTCGCGATCGAGCGCGTATGGAAGCGATTCTGGCGGGCATGGTGGAAGGCGTCATCGTCGTCGACGCACAGGGCCGCCTGCAGCTGGTGAACGACGCAGCGAAGCTGATGCTGAAGCTTCGCGACGTGACGATAGGCCGCCAGTACTCCGAGACGATCCGGATCCCCGTCATCGCCGATCTCGTCGCCGAGGTCCTGCTCGGCCACCGGCCCGAGGCCCTGCAGTTGTCGCCGCCGCGGGATCCTGCGCGTGCGATCATGGCCCGCGCCGCCCCCGCGGCAGGCTCCGCGGAGCACGGGGTGATTCTCGTGCTGCACGACATCACCGACCTGCGCCGCGCCGACCAAATCCGCCGCGACTTCGTCGCCAACGTGTCGCACGAGCTGCGCACGCCGCTGACCGCGATCCGCGGATATGTGGAAGCGCTGTCCGAGGAGGATACCAACGCGGACGATCGGCGGCGGTTCCTGGAGATCATCGGCCGGCAGACACAGCGGATGGAGCGGCTCGTCAAGGACCTGCTGCGGCTCGCGCGGCTCGACGCCGGCCAGGAGACCCTCGATCTCGTCGCCTGCGATACGCGGCTGCTCGTCGAAGGCGTCGTCGACGACCTCGAGTCGGCCGCGGACGAACGTCGCCAGCGAGTCGAGGTGACCATCGCACCCGACGCGGCGATTGTCCGGGCGGACCCGTCGAAGCTTCACGACGCACTCCGAAACCTCGTGGCGAACGCCATCACCTACTCGCCGGAGCAGAGTACAATCCGCGTGGAGGCGGCACCTGTCGACGGACGGATGACGATGTCGGTTTCCGACGAAGGCCCGGGCATTCCGGAAGAGGATCTCTCGCGCGTGTTCGAGCGCTTCTATCGCGTCGACAAGTCGCGCGCGCGCGATCCCGGCGGCACGGGCCTCGGCCTGGCGATCGTGAAACACCTGATCGAGTTGCATGGAGGCGCCGTGCGTGTCGAGAATCTCGAGGGCGGCGGGGCGAAATTCACGATCGCCCTCCTGATGGCGATTGTCTGCTCGCTCGCCGGATGCACGAGGGCCCCTGCGCCTCCTCCACCGTCGGCGTCGTCATCAGGGCCGCTGAAAATCGAGATCGACACCTCTCCAGCCGGTCCAGTCACTGCGCAACCGCAGCTGACGGCGTCGGGCGGACGCGTGGTCCTGAGCTGGCAGGCGAGCGTCGCCGGCGACACGACGCTGACCTTTGCCGAACGCACGGATACGGGCTGGTCCGCGCCGCAGCAGGTCGTTTCGAGACGCGATCTGTTCACGAACTGGGCCGACCTGCCCTCCGTCATGCGGATGTCGACCGGCGTGCTGGTCGCGCACTGGCTGCGGGAAACGGATTCAGCCGCAGAGGCCTACGACCTGCAGCTGGCGACGTCGAGCGATGATGGCCACACGTGGTCGGCGCCGTTCAGTCCGCATCACGACGGCACGAAGAGCGAACACGGGTTCGCGTCGCTGTTCGAGGCACCCGGCGGATCGCTCGGCCTCGTCTGGCTCGACGGGCGCTCGACCAAGGAAACAGGACTGCGGACCGCGACGTTCGATCGCGACTGGATGCAGTTGTCGGAAGGCGCGGTCGACACGCGCGTGTGCGACTGCTGTCCCACCGCCGTCGGCGTCACCGCGTCCGGCCCCATCGTCGCCTTCCGCGATCGCACCGACGACGAGACACGTGACATCGCGGTCTCGCGCCTCGTCGATGAAACGTGGACCGAGCCGGTACCCGTTCACAACGATGGGTGGCGTCTGAACGGCTGCCCGGTCAACGGTCCCGCGTTGAGCGCCAGCGGTCGCGATGTCGCCGTCGCGTGGTTTACCGCGCCGGACGACCAGGGGCGCGCGTTCGTGGCCTTCTCACAGAACGCGGGAGCGACATTCGGCCCGCCCGTGCGCGTGGACGAGAACGGGTCGCTCGGACGTGTTGACGTCGAGCTGATGCCGGATGGATCGGCGATGGTGTCGTGGATCGAGTTGACGGAGAAGCAGGCGGCGTTCATGGTGCGGCGCGTCGACCGTTCGGGCGGCCGCTCCCCGACGACGACCGTCACGACGCTCGGGGTGAACCGCAGCAGCGTGTATCCCCGCATGGCGCGCCGCGGCAACGAGCTGATCTTCGCGTGGACCGATCCCGAAAGCCTCCGCGTCCAGACTGCCATCGCCCGACCAGTCCCCTAGTCCCCAGTCCCCCAGTCCCCAGCAACTAGCCCCCTAGCCCCGAGCCCCTGGCCCCTACAGAAGTCAGTACGGCTTCGCCATCGTCATATTCCACATACGGCCCATGTGTCCCGGCTTCGGTCTGATGCGCACGAACAGCTGAAACGAAACCGGCCTGGTGCCGTATGAGGGCGTCACCGAGTCGGGCACGGCGTACACCGTCACGTTGCCGCCAAGCGACGCTTCGACGCGGCGCCCATCCAAGAGCTCGCGTGTGACGCCGACCGTCAGGGCGCCCACGTTCCCCGTCCACGCTTCGGTCTCGACCAGCTCGGCACGCGCTGACACCGTGCTCGAGGCCAGATGCCGCGTAAACTCGCCGAAGACCGCGTGGCGGACGACGCCATGAGCCGCATTGACGCCGAAGCCCGCGGTCACCGCGCTGAAATCCTCGTCGTCCCCACGCCGAAACCAGGTGGCTGACGCGGTCGTCCGCTGCAGGTCTCCTGGTTCCAGCTGCTCGGGCTGCACGAGGTGACCCGTCGAGACCTGAAACGCCCAGTTGCGGGAAGGACGGAACCACAGCCGCCCGGCCACCGAATCCATGCGGCCGAAATCGAAGTCCCACCGATCATCGTCCGGCTCGCGGCCGTTGAACACCGAGCCCTCGACCTCCCACGGCCCCCGGCCGATCGCCGCGGTCACGACGCCAAAGGCGATGTGGGTCGAATCGAGCGTGTGATGGCCGAGGGGCGTCAGCGCGATGGCTTCGGCCGACGGGCGATGCATGAACGAGATCGGTCCGAGCGCCGGCTCGCCCGCCGGGCCGCCCGCGAGCGTCACCGCGAAGCCGTTCGTCAACGGACGGCGCCAGACGCCCGCCAGCTGCATGAAGAGATCGTGCGGATGCTGGCGATCGACGATCGGCTTTCCGTCGAGCGCTTCGCCGACCT
>Ga0114129_10013025_pt1 | contig 11846 bp, 6 predicted proteins | sample RhiMetdeltSRZDD1_FD_80071 | JGI IMG/M metagenome (GOLD analysis project Ga0114129, IMG submission 80071) | Populus rhizosphere microbial communities from Tennessee, USA - Rhizosphere MetaG P. deltoides SRZDD1 (version 2) (version 2) | ecosystem: Host-associated > Plants > Roots > Rhizosphere >... | reverse complement strand
GCCCGCGGCGGTGAGCCGCCTCGTTCACGAGCACCGGCGGGGACGCGAGAACCACGCGCACACGCTCTTCCCGCTCATGGTGTTCGAGCGCTGGGCGCAGGCGTTCCTGGATTGATCGCGTCGCGCTTGAAGACAACCGTTGGCGGGTTCAGCCTCGCCAGCGTGCTGTATCTGGTCGAACCAAAGGACTCGAACCGCTCGTTCAACGACATACCAAACACGCGGATCGGCGTTCGACCCTCGAAGACCATGTGATAGCCGAGCTGTCCCTCGCGCAGCCGGCGATACCCGTCGTACTCCGGGCGGCCGGGACCGAACCGCTCGACCCAGTCGGCGTTGACAACGATGTAGTCGACCGAGGTCGATCGGATGGCGTCGGCTGTCGGCTCGACCAGTACCGTGAAAAACTCCTCCAGCCTGGGCACGTGCTCGATCGGTCCGACGCGCCCGATCGTCGCGCCGGGCTCGACGTGCGTGCGGATCCATCGCTCCACCGCGTACCGCGAGTCGTGCAGCATCGCCGCATCGATGGCGATCACGTACACCAGCGTGTACGCGAGCGCGCCGGCGATCGCGGCGCGGAGCCACGGACGCGCGGGGGATGCGGCTTGCTCCAGCCGCCACACACAGAATCCGCCGGCCAGCGCAAGACCGAGAAACATCGGCATCAGAAAACGGTCGTACGTAAAGCCGACCACCGCGAGGAACGTGAGGTAGTACGAGGCTGCCGGCAACAGCAGCCACCACAAACGCATCTGACTCGCCCCCGGCCGCCAGACCGATATCGCCAGGCCGGCGACGCACACCACGAAGACCGGCCAACCGACCGACACCCGCGCGAGCATCCACACGGCGCGCCACAACTGCCATTGGCCGCCGACGCTGGAATCGAACATACGAAACGCCGTCGAGCCGCCACCGGTGATGTAGCGCAGGTGCGCGGTGAAGCCCTCGGCGTTGAACAACAGGTTGTCGCCGAGCGCGAACGTGGCCAGGCCGGCGACCATCGCCAGCCAGATATGACGCCGCCGGATCAACGCGCTGACTCTCTGTACCGGCGATGAGCCCGGCGCACGCGTGTAGGCCAGGCATGCGATTGCCAACACCGGCAGCGCATACAGTCCGTACGCCTGGTCTTTCGTACACACGGATAGCGCCGCCCCTACGGCGAACACGATGTAGTCGATCGGCGAATCATCGACAAGAATCCGCGCGAACGACACCAGCGAGATCGCGAACCAGAACACGTACGGCACGTCGAGGTTCGCGACCTTGGCGTAGTACGCCGCGGGCATGGTCAGCGCCGAGATCGCCGCAGCGACGAACGCCGACCACGCACCGTACAGATACGAGCCGCACAGGTAGACGATCATCACCGTGGCCACGCCCAGCGATACGCTGACCGCGCGGAAGATGATCCACACGATTGCTGGCGCTGAGGACGCGCCGAAAGCGGCCGGATCCAGCCACCGCCACGCCAGCAGCGGCGCCGCGGCAATGCTGCACAGGTAGAAATGCGCGGGCGGATACTTGGACCACCAGCCGTGTGAGAAATGCCGATCGAGCGCGTCGAAGAAGTCCGGCGGAATCACTTCGTCGGGCGCCCAGCCCTGCCCCGGCACGCCCCACGTGATCGCGAGCGCGTACACCGCAGCGGTTACCGCCAACAATGCGAGAACAGGCGCGGGCAGTCCGGTGGGGAGATGATGGCGTATCAGCCTCCGCGCGGCCGGCGCCGCCACGTGCGTCATGAGCAGATAGAGGTACACGACGGTCCACGCGATCACGACCAACGTTCGGGTGATGGCGATCGCACTTCGCACGACGAATTCCGATCGCGACGGAGCTCGCGGCGCAACCGCCAATCCCGTCAGCGGTGACAATGTGGCAGCCGCACCGGAAGCCCAGAGGACATCCACGCCATAGGGATCTGCGGGAGACGAGTACTCGACGCGCACGGCGTGAACGCCCCGACCGAGCCGGATTTCCGAGGTGACCTGCCGGGGACCATGCGGTCCACCGTTGTCAACTGCGAGCCGATCGTCGACATAGAGCCACGAACCGCCGTCAGACAGCAGCGAGAAGCGATACGGCGCGGATCGATTCAACAGCAGATAAGCGTCCCAGCGCGCCGTGAATGCTTCCTTCGGCAACGGCCAGTCGCGGCGCACGATGGATCTCGAGATGCGGTCGTGGGACGTCGTGACGGTCGGCCGGCTCGATTGGTCCGACGCGGCGTAGTATCGAACCGCAAATCCGCCGGGCAGTCGAGGCAGCGTCGTTGCGTACCACAACAGGCACGTCAGCAGGAACGATCCGGCGATCAGGAATGCCGTGCGCAACGCCGGCAGGATAGTCCATCCCCATTGCCGAAAAATGCGATAGGCTGAGAACCCGTGGAAAAAATCGCCGGCGAAATGGACCGTCGCATCGCGGAACGCGACGCAGCCGACCGGCTGTACAACGACGCGCTGACGAGGGTCGATCGCGCGCTCCCGCACGTCGGCGAGGCGCAGGCGGCGAGCCCTTCGCCCACCCTCGATATCCAGGCGATTCGCAATCGAATCGCCATCCTGCCCCCCGCTCCGCCCGACGGATCGGGACTGCGCGGCCGTCTCACGCGATTCATCTGGCGGCTCGTGGCGCCCGTGTTCACGCGCCAACAGGAGCTCAACGCCCTCGTGGCCAGCCATCTGGATCAGGTGTCGGCGGCGCTGCAGCGCCTGACGTCCGCGCTGCCGGAGGCGCGCGCGGCTCAGCGGGCGGAGCTGGAGGCGTTCGTGTCCTTCAACTCGATCCTCGTCCAGTACCTGCAGCAGGTCACGCCGTACATCGACACGAAGACGCGTGTGCTGGAAGCCTCACTCGACGAGGTACGGATGGCGGCCACGTCGGCGCACCGTGCCGCGATTGCGGCCCGTCGTCAACTCGAGGCGACCGCGGCCGCCCCAGGTTCGTCTGCGCATGGGGAGCAATTCTCTCCATCGGATATCGCCGCGCATCCCTCACCCGCGCGCGTGGACCCGACACTTGGTGCCGGCTACGTCGGATTCGAAGATCTCTTTCGCGGAACGGTCGACGAGATTCGCGCCCGCCAGGCGGAGTACGCCGATCGATTTGCCGGCGCGTCGGAGATCCTCGATCTCGGCTGCGGGCGGGGCGAGTTTCTCGACCTGCTGCGTGAGCGCGGCGTCAGCGCGATCGGCGTCGACATGAACGCGGAAATGATCGAGGAATGCCGCGCGCGGGGTCTGCGCGCGCATCACGCGGACGCGCTCGACTATCTGACGGGCGTCCCGGACGAGACCCTCGGCGGTCTAACCGCCCTGCAGGTTGTCGAGCACCTCGAGCCGGCCTATCTGGTGCAGCTGCTGAACACCGCGTTTGCGAAGCTGCGTCCAGGCGCGGCGATCGTCCTGGAAACGATCAACGCGGCGTGCTGGGTGGCGTACTTCGAGAGCTACATCCGCGACATCACGCATGTCAGGCCGCTGCACCCCGAGACGCTGAAGTTTCTCGTCGTCGCCGCCGGCTTCGAGGGAGCGGACATTCATTTCCGGTCGCCGATTGCAGAGGGCGGACGGCTGCAGCGAGCCAGAACCGACAACCTGCCGCGCGACGTCGCAGACCTCGTGCAGACCGTGAACGCCAACGTCGACCGCCTCAACGAGCGTCTGTTCACCTTCCTCGACTACGCGGTCATCGCCAGGAAAGGATCCTGACGCGCGCCCGACCTCGGTCGGGTTGTGGACGAACTTCCAGGAAATCACGAGTCCGATTTCTCGCTCGTGTTCAGCCTGACTGTTCCGCCACGTCCGGTCGACCTCCGTTTCGATCACCGCGTGCGGACCGCTACCGACCTCGATCTTTCGAACAACCGGTGTGTTCGTATACAGCTTCATGTCCACGACGGTCTGGCCGTTGACGCGGACCAGCGCGCGCACGGGATGTTGAGCCAGGTCTGGATGTTCGGCCCGCGCCGTCAAGATCATCGAGGGTCCGCCGACCGGCACGACGGCAACACCCCGCCGTTCGGTCCAGAGCGTCGCGCCCTCGGCCGGCGGGACCGGCGGCTCGTACATGCCGTAGCTGTAGGGCCAATCTCCGCTCGCGGCGCGCAGCGGCGGACGAAGACTCCGGCGTGCCTCCACTACGGTCAGGCCAAGATAGCCGGCGATCACCACCACGATTGCGAGCCAGGCCACGGGACGTAGACCGCCGCTGGACGGTGTGGTATTTGGGTCGACGAGCCGTGTGTACCAGAACGCGAACGTCCAGAACGTGATGACGACCGGCAGGCTCTGCGCGGGCATTCCGATCAGCGAGGCGAGCCCGATCGCGATCAGCGCGCCCTTGAGCGCCGCCGCAGGGAGCCGCCTGTCGGCATCGCCGGATGTTCGAATCAGAAAGATCGTGAACAGCACCGACCACGCGAGCAGGCCGGCCGCGCCGGCGATCCCCATCTCCACCATGTTGTGACGCCACCAGTTCTGTGCGTTGTCCGGAGGCACCATGTGAAGGTGGACTCGGATGTAATCGGCGCCCATCATGTGGAACAACCCGATGCCGATGCCGGCCGCCGGATGACTGAGGATCATCTTCGCGGCGGCGCCGCCGTAGCTGCTGCGGTCCCAGAACTCGTTGATCAGCCAGTCGTACCCCGCATCGCCCGCGAACGTCGGCATGTAGCGAAGCCGATTGAGAGGCCCTTTGCTCGGAAGCACCAGCAGCACGGCGACGACGGCGGCGAGCGCGAAGCCGCCGCCGACGAGCTCGCGCTTGCCCACTCGCCAGCCGCCGCCCTCGCGGAGCGCCGCGACACCGATCGGCGCGAGCCCGACAAAGCCGGCAAGGAGGGCCGTGCGCGACCCGGTCATCCAGAGGCCCGCCCAGCACAGCAGCGCGCCGGCGACGCTCAGCATGCGCGCACGCCGTCCGCCGATGAACGCGAGCAGGCCCGCGCTCCACAGCGCCGCGATCATGCCGAACGCGTTGGCGTCCAACAGCGAGCCGGCGGCGCGGCCCATCGACGGCCAGACGCCGCCGCTCCGGAACCCGAGGTCCACCGCGCCCTGATAGAACGCCAGCGCCGCCCCTGCGGTCGCGCCAATCGCGAGCGGAAGCGCGATCCAACGCTGCACATCGCCGAGATCTGAGCCAATGGCGTGACGAAACAGCCAGTCGAACCACAGCAGTCCGAGCAAATGCAGGATCGCCACGTCCGACATCCACGCCACGATCATCGTCGGGCTGCCGCCAATGCCGGTGTTCGATACGTGATAGCGCTCGAGAAGGGCGAACGACTGAAAATCAATCTCTCGATACGCGATGAGAGGCCAGCCGAGCGCGACGGCCAGGGCCCACAAGACGAGCGCGAACCGCCAGCGCGTCGGATAACTCCACGTCAACGCGTGGCGATCGCCGAGAAAGAGCCCGGCGAGCGCCCCGCTCCAGATCACGAAGAACGGTGGAAGGAAGGGGCGACTTGCGGCTGCGACGAACAGCACCGGTACCCAGTAGGCGAACGCGAGGATCGCGGCGGCGGCGAGTTGCGGGCGATACCGCGCGCCGATCACTCCGATCGCCGCGGCCAGTGCGGTCAACGTCGGCAAATATGGATAATTGAATCGTCCCTGCCAGGTTTCAAACGCGAGCGCGCCCAGCATGGACGCAAGAACGACAAGCTTCGAAAGCTGCGTCAAGGCCTGCGGCGAGTATGACACAGGGCCGGACCTCCCTCGTCACACGAGCCTGAAACGTTCGTTCACAGCTTCGATCTCGGCGGCGGTTCGGGAGCGATCCCAGCCGCACTCCGACGCCATGATCGCGGCGCTTGCGTCGAGCGCATCGTGTCCTGGATGGGCCGCCGATCCGGCTTCGGTTCGCCGAAGCACGACATCCGAAAGCCGTGCGGCCATCTCTTCGCGCACAGCATGAAGAACCTCGGCGTGCGTCACCGCGCACGTCGTGCTCAGTGGACGCGCGAGGCTCGCATCGTGTTCGATGATCGACAGGACACGCGGATAGCTGGTGCCGTACGAGCGGCCGAGGCGTTCGAGCGTAGAGGCCTCGATCGAGCCGCCGACGAACCGTGCGTGGGCAAAGAACTTTCCAACATCAGGAATGTCGCCGCCGACGAGTGGAGTGACGGCGGTTCGGCTCGCGTTGAGCGATCGACCGAGCGCGCGGCCCACGGCATCGATCGTCCGCTCGGCCGTCGCCCTTGCCGTCGTGAAGCGGACGCCGACGACGGTGATGAGACCCGTAATGCCGTCGGCGCGGTGATCGCGGATATAACTGACTTTGCTGAGATGAACGCGGCCGTTCTGGCCCACGCCTGTTGCGGGCAACAATCCTCGGTGCACCAGCGTGACGTCCTCGAGCCGGACGCGCGCGTCCGGGAACGCACGATTCACGAGCCGCAAGAAGGCGGTCGCGTCACATTCTCGTGCCGTCAGATCGTCGGCGCTGCCCGTGTGTGGTGCGTGAAACGTGCCGAACGCCGCGATGCCGCGCCACGGAACGCAGAAGAGAAACTGGCCAGCCGCGGCGTCGCCAATCGCACAGGCGGGGGCTGGCAAACGCGTAACCAGATTCAGCGCCTTGGACAACTGCACGTGGGCAGGAGGACGATGACCAAACACTGAGGACGTCAAAGCGGGCGCCCACCCGCCCGCCGCATTGATTGTGACGAGCGCGTGGATGTCGAAGCTGTCGCCCGTCAGCTCGTCACGAGCCGACACGCCGAGGACGCGGTCCGCGTGCCGCAGGAATCTCGTGACACCGACGTAATTCGCTGCCGCCGCGCCGCGTGCGACGGCTGACTGAACGAACGCCAGAAGGATCCGATCGGGGCTGTACATCTGGGCTTCGTACCAGGCCGCGCCGCCCGTCACCCCTGCCGCCGAAAGACCCGGGAACAGTCGCAACATCTCGTCTCGACTGATGACACCGCTCGCTCCGAGGCATCGGCTGAGCTCGAGGCCGTCGTTGCGGTCCCGCGCGATGAGATCGTTCAGCGCCAGCGCGATGCGCATCAATTCACGACTGCGATTCATGCGCGGATAGGTCGGGACGACGAAGCGAAGCGGCTCGACCAGGTGCGGCGCAATGCGCAGAAAGGCTCGCCGCTCGCGGACAAACTCGCGCATGTCCAGCAAGTTGCCGCGCTGCAGGGATCGCAGACCGCCGTGAACCGTCTTGAGGCTGTTCAGCGAGGTGCCGCCGCCAAAATCGCCGCGATCGATCAGCGCGACGCCGAGCCCACGCTGAGTCGCTTCCCACGCGATCGTTGCGCCGTAAATGCCGGCCCCCACGACGAGGACGTCGAACTCTGTGTCAGCGAGTCGCCGAAGATTGCGGATCACCAGAGATGCTCGACCCAGCAGCCGAGCAGGCGGCGATCAGTGGATGCGCGATCGACCTCGGCCGGTACGAAGCCGTCCCGGACGGTGATGTCGAGCGGTGCAACGCGAACATTGAGGTCTTCCTGCAGGCGCGTCGGGATGGCAACGCGGCGCGAGCCGCCTGCCTCGAGCGCGAGCTGCTCGGTCCAGCCGGGCGTCGACAGCGTCACGTGGTTGGCCGCCGGGCCGCATCGCAGCTCAACGTCGAACGTCGGTCTCTCCGCCCCGTCCATGACGTAGGTGACCTGGGTCGTCGCACGGCCGTGCGTCCAATAGCCTTGCCGCTCACCCGCCGTTGAGTCGTCGTGAAAGAACGTCGTGCGCGTCCCATATCGGGTCGCGGAGAAGACCGTCGGCCGCCGCACGCGGCGGCTCAGGTCGACTACCTGAACGGGCGTCAACCGGAATTCACCCTGCTCGAGACCTCTCGAAGACAGAGGACGCAGCCCCACGAGGGCGGCGTCGATCGGCAGCACCACATCGCGCGTCCAGGCAGGTCCCGTGATGGTCCACTGTTCGAGCGGTGGACCAACGCGACCGACCTGCAGCCCCGCGATCGCGTCGGCAGTGGAGATTTCGGCGGGGCGCTCGATCTCCACGCGGTATCGGCCCGCGGGGAGCGTGAATCGGGCGTTCCACAGCAGGTCGATCGGCTGCCGGATCGTGCGCTGTCCCGGGCGGGCGACGAGCGCCACACGCTGAAGCGCGGCGACCGGCGTGATCCGTGACAACGGATCGTACAGGACCGCGATCGGCCGTCGACCTGCGTCGAACTCATCCAGGAGCGGCGCGCGGGACCGCGCCTCGGCGTCGACGGCTCCCGAGACATCTGCGGGCCGGACCGACGCGGCGAGGGCTACCGCTCCTCCGACTCCCAGCACCACCGCCGCCAGCGCGGCCGCGCCAAGTCGCCGCGGCGCAACGAGCCGCGTCGTCCACGCCACGAGCGCGCCAAGCGCCAGCCACGCCAGCGTTCGTCCGAGTGCGCCGGCCAACGATTGCGCGATGTAGCTTGGAAAGACCGAGGTGAGCGGCCATGTCGGCGACGCCCACTCGAGGATCGTGGCCGCGCCGTCGCGATCGTTGCGCAGGAGCGCGCCATCCTGCGTGGCGATCATGGCGAACGCGATCGCAAGGCTCGACGCGAGCAAGACCTGGCAGATCGCGCGTGCGGACGGCCGCGTGGCCGTCGTCGAAAAGAGCGACGCGATCGGCACGCCGAGGAGCAGCACACCCGACGCCACGGGCCGGCCCGGCGCTGCGCTCCCTCCCCACCACAGGCGAAAGGCGCCGACTGTGCCCACGAGCGCGCCGAAGACGAACAGCAGCTCGAGCGCCCGACGCGCGTTGCTGCCGCCCGATCGCAGCATGCGCGCGAACCCGACGAAGGCGAGCGCGAGCACCGGCGCGTACGCGACGACGCCGTACTCCTGGTCGAACAACAAACCGGGACCACCGTGGGCCAGATAGCGCAGCGTCACGGAGTCCGAGGATCCGTAGGGCGCGGAGGGCGAGAAGGTGCCCCAGATCCAGTAGAAGAAGGCAAACCATGCCACGGTCAACACGGCGGCTGGCGACAGAAAAGCGGCGAGCGCGCGGCCGGTCAACCGGGCGCGAAGAAGCGTCACGATCCCAGCGGCGAGGGCCATTGGCGCATATTTCGTGCTGAGCCACGGCAGGGCCCCGAGCGCGACGCCTCGCACCAGAAGGACCGAGGTTGTCGTCGACTCGGCGCGCCACGCGAGCACGATGAGGACTGCCAGCGCGCCTGGAATCTCCGGATATACCGTGAAGGAATTGAATACGAACGGCGCGGTGAGTGCGACCGCCGACCAGGCGAACGTCGCTGCCGACGCGGAGCCGCTCGTCTCGCGCGTCCAGCGCCACAGCAGCGTTGCCGCCCATGCGGCGATCCCCACGAGCATCCCAACGACGGCTCGATAGCCGCCGAGCGCAAAGGCCGGAACGGCAAGCACCGCCACACCGATCGGATGAATCGAATAGATCTGACCGTCCTTGCCGCGCGTCAAGTAATCCGGCCTCAAAGGCAGGTTGAAGTACGCCTTGTAGTCCTCGCGGTGATGGTTGTTCTCGATCCTGAGGTCGTGATCCTTCAGAAGGCTCTGCGTGATCACGAGGTAATGCGGCTCGTCGCCGCTCGGATATTGCACCGTGCTCGTCAACCGCCAGGCGACAGCGCCGAAAATCGCTACGCTCGCGATGAAGATGGCAATCGGCGCAGCCGAAGCGGTGACGGGCCATCGAACACCCGAGCATGCGCGACTCGCCACCAACCAGAACACCACGATCCAGAACAAGTCGCGCGCCGGCCCGGCAAGGCCGCGAAGGATCGGCAGACGATCCGGCAGCCACGGCAGATACGGCAGGACCAGCAGGCCAAGCGCACAGAACGGCAGCGCGATGTCCGGATCGCGGTTCGCTCGCGACGCCGCGAGAGCTGTGGCGCCCAACACGGCGACAAACAGCGCGAGCTCCCACCATGGCGGCAACATCGCAACCCGTACCGCGCCTTCCGATCCGCCGACGATGTCGAGGAGTCCTCTCGAGAAATACAGGCCGGCAGCGGTGAGCAGCAGCGCGCTCAGCCAACCGAATCGCGTCATCGGATGCGCGCCATGGTACCGCAACCTCCGTCCCGCCCGGCGGGGACGGAGATCACCGGGAGGGACGCACGTCGCTCGGCGGCGGCAGCTCGATGCGCTTCCAGTCGCCCGTCGCCAGCTCGCGCGCGGCGAACTGCAGAATCACGACGCGCTTGCCGAGCAGGCGATCCGATCCCGACGCGAGCTCCTGCCGCAGCCTCGCCCGCGTTGCGTACGCTCCCTCGTCGTTCTGCACCATGCGATCGATCGGCCGCCCGAGCACGCGGCCCAGGTGCTCGACGAGACCAGCCGCGTCGCCCCAGCCCAGCGACGCGAGCGAGTAGATGTTGCTGAAACTATCGCCGAGGACGAGCACGTCGGCGGATCGAGACGGCTGCCACGGCGTCCCGTCGGCGTCGAGGACGCGGCGAACGGTCACCGATTCGGGCCGGTTCAGACGGTGGTCGGCCGGCAGATCGAGCATGGCAGCGGTGTCGCCGACGTGGCTCACCTCCTGCGTTTCCACGCGATACCTGGATGTCGGGACTTCGTCCAACGTGACGTTCGTCCGGATGAACGCGCCGAGCAGCTCCGCCGCGCGCTCCATGGTTTCGGGACGCCAGTGCGTGTCGGTCGCGAGATACGCGGCGGACCGAGCGTCCTCGCGCGCGAGCTCGTCGGCGACATCGAACACGATCACGCGCTGACGTCGAAGGTCCTCGACCAGCGCACGGTACGACGCATTTTGAACCGGGATGGTCCAATCGTGCCCTTCCGCGAGCTTCTCGGGATGCATCGTCGGCTTGACGGGCGTCGGCATCACGATGAGCGTAATGCCCCGCTGCTCCAACTGCTGCGTGAACTCCACGAGCGCTCCACGCGGATCGGGCTGTGGCTGGTCACGCCACTCACGCGCGGATTCCCTTCGTCGCCGCATCTCGCGCGGATCGAGAAATCCGTGTCCGACGATGTAATCGACGTCGGGTCGAAAAAACAACCAACCGTCGCGTCCCTGGTACACCCGTTCGTTCCCGACGCCAAGCCAGCCGCTCAGGAGCGATTGTGCCGACGGTCGAAACGCGGCAAACACCGGACTCCCATCCGCGAGATCGTCCTCGAACGTTCGCAGGCCGCCGAGGACCGTCCGATTTGCGGCAACAATGCGCGAGGCAATTCGTGAACCGAGGCCGGCATCACTCGAAGCGCTCTGCTCGGCGACGGTCGCGCGCACCTGTTCGGGCAGCGCGGCGAGCGTGGCCCACGGTTGCGAGGCGCTTCCGGTGTGTCGCTCGTTCGCGATTAGATCGACAAACCCGGGCACAGCGATCAGAACAAGAAATACCGTCATCAGCCATCGAGCGGTGGCGGGGGTCACGTTCGTGTGGCCCACTTCGAGCCTCGCGATCTCTTCGCGGGACAATCGCGGCGCCGTTGGACCGGTTTCGACCGCCATGCTCAAAAAATAAAATAGATGAACGGGTTGTACGCTTGCGTCATCAGCACGACCGACGCGATCACGAACAGTGCAACCGCTGCCGCTGCCTTCGGAAACGTCAGCGTCCGCGTCCAATCCCAGGTTTGCGGGCAACTCCACGTCACAATTGCCGCCGTGACGGCGGTCAGGACGTAGTACGGCTGATAGACAAGGCCCGCGATCAGCTCGGCCCCTCCCTGCGTTCCGCCGATGCCGGCCATGCTTCCCAGATAGCGCACAGCGGCATGTAGATCCGGCGCGCGAAAGAACACCCAGCCGACGAGCACGATCGTGAACGTGAGCGCGACGCGAGCCGGCGCCGGCAACCATGCATAGGGAGACTGCTTCGCGCGCAGCCGCTCG
>Ga0114129_10013024_pt1 | contig 11847 bp, 10 predicted proteins | sample RhiMetdeltSRZDD1_FD_80071 | JGI IMG/M metagenome (GOLD analysis project Ga0114129, IMG submission 80071) | Populus rhizosphere microbial communities from Tennessee, USA - Rhizosphere MetaG P. deltoides SRZDD1 (version 2) (version 2) | ecosystem: Host-associated > Plants > Roots > Rhizosphere >... | reverse complement strand
TCGGTAGCAACCCTCCGTTTCCATGTTAGAACTGCGACAAGCAATGCCGTAATAATCGAAATGGTGGTTGGAGCCCAGCGTATCGGACTCGCCAGAAAACGAGATCGTTGCTGGGAGAAGAGAATGGCTTGCAGCGGGTCACTCATGAAGAAAACGAAGGCGTACAGTAAGGCTACAATCCCAAGACGCCTTGCGGCTTGAGCTTGCAGTTCCGAAGAAAGTCCGGTGACCGGTGCTCGCCGGGTTGGCTCCCGCGGAAAGAGCGTCTCAGCCGATGTGGGCGTGTTCATCATCACTTAAGAAGTGTACAAGGCCTGTGATCGTCTGAAACAGCGGATCACGAATCACCACCGCCGGCCATCACTCCGTCGGCATCAGCATCCGGCCACATCACGTCCACTGTCGCTATCACAGGCCAATGATCCGACGCGATGCGTGTGAGCGCGTCCGTTCGCACGTCACAATCAATGATGTGAATGCTTGAGCTGACATAGATGTGATCGAGACGAACCGGGAACGGTCCTGCCTTAAATGTCGGTCCTCCGTATTTGCCGGCGGCATCATAGGCGTCCTCGAAATGGCGGCGCAGATTTCGATGGACCACCGAAATGGGACGATCGTTGAAATCGCCCATCAAAACCACGGGATGCTGTAGATCTTCGCTGAACAGTATGGCGTCACTCAGCATTTGATTGCGTTGAAATTTGCGCTCCCGCGTAGCGAGTCCCAAATGGCAATTGAATATGTGCACGACGGCATCCGACTCGACTGCCAGATCCACGCGAAAACAATAGCGTGGCTCGCGCCAGGATCTGTAGCTGAGATCGTACTGTTTACGTCCGACCATGGTAAAGGGACTAAGGATCGCCATGCCGAACGCTCCTTGCTCGATAGGCCGCGTCGGACAAAAAAAGGCGTTGGTCGAGAGTGCCGCCGCGAGATCCTGTGACTGATCTTGATACGAGGTTCGCCACATGCGGCAGTCGAGTTCTTGTAGTGCGGCGATGTCGGGCTTTTCCTGCTCGAGAATTTCACGGATGCGGCCGAGATCGTATCGGCCATCTGTACCAATTCCGGAATGAATATTGTAGGTCAGCAGCTTGAGCCGTCGCGTCCGCATCGATAGAGCTTAGACGGATCGCGACGGCCTCGGGTACTTTCCGATCTTCTTAAAGATTCACTTGATCGGCATTGCAACGATGAACCGTTGACCATCCGGGCTGACGTCTCCGGCTGCGACGAGCGGATCGGAGAGCTTGAAAAGAAGCCGCGGCATTCCGGCTTGAAATTTCGGCGCGGAAGTGACGTCCACTGCCATGACTTCTCTGTCACGGGTCAGGAAATACATTTCCTTGCCGTCCTGCCGCCATGCGATACCGCCGGCGCCACCTTTGAGATTTGTGACTTGAACAGCGGGACCAGCGGGGGCCTCCGGCTTGTTTGAATCAAATTGCCGCACGTAAATCTGCAGCGTCTGGACCTCCGCTTCGTTCGACATGTAAGCAAGGGACCGTCCGTCCGGTGAGAATCGGCCGCCGAAGGCGTCGTAATCCTCTCGCAACCATTCAATGGCTTTCCGATCCAAGGCCTTCTCCTGAGTTTGCACAGGCACTATCAACAACACCCCGGTGGTGAAGGTTAGGAACTTGGCGTCGGGTGACCAATCGCTTAGCCCGATCCCCGCCCCAGGTGTGTAACGGAACAAGACCTCAGCGTCACCGGTACCGTCCGCTGCCTTTCGATAAATGCTGGAATAACTATCTTTGAATGAGACGTAAGCGATTTGTTTTCCGTCACGGGACCAAACAGGAGAATTGAGCGGTTGTGTCTCGTTCGTGATGGCCGTCGCTTTTCCAGTGGTGATATCGAAAACCCAGACGTTGTTATTTCCTGTTTCCGGATCGGCTCTGGTCGCTAAAAGGCGCTTCCCATCGGGCGCGAATCGGATGTTTCCATAGCGGCCAGGTTGCCCGATTGTACCCACAACTTTGCCATCACGATCGAGCAAGGTGAGCTGGCGCAGTTGCGGCGGAGGTACGGCAATGACAAATCGATTCGCATCGCGATTGACGCTGGCCACATTGGGTGCAACCGGCGTCGTTTCCGGTGGGCGGAACAGAAGCTTGGGCTTTTCGAATTCAAAATCCGGCGAGGTGGTCAGCGCAACGGACAGAATGCCTCGGTCCGGAGCGAGGAACGAAAGCTCCTTTCCATCGCGTCGCCAGAACGCCATGCCTTGAGCGCCTTGTTCGGAAATCTTCCAGGGCCCCGCGGACGGAGCAGCACCCGGAGCAGCGGTTGGATTAAACGGCCGCACATAGAGCTCTGTCCTCCCGGTTTCGGTCGAGACGTAAGCGACAAAGCGATCGTCTGGAGACAGCCGCGGTCCTGTCAGTTGAAACTTGCTGCGAAAAATCTCGATGGGTTTACGGTCTCCGGTTCCGGTCATCGGCAACGCGAATAGCGCGCCGCCACTCAGATCAGTGGCATAGTAGGTGAGATAGCGCCCATCCATCGACCAGTCGGTCAGGACGACTGGCGCGTTGCTCTTGTAGAGAAGTTCCTCGGCTCCTTCACCATTGGACTGCTTCTGATACAGCCCATATGCACCCTGTCGCAGTCCGACATATGCCACATGACTGCCATCGGGCGACCACGCCGGCGACGATGCGGATTCACGCGTTCCGCTGACCGTGACCTTTGTCCTGTTGCCCGTCGCAACCTCGACGACCCAGAGATCGTTGCTCTCTTTCTCGAGGTCGACCTTAATCACGGCCATGCGTTTGGCATCCGGTGAAAAGACCGGCTGTTGGTACAAATCTTTGGTCCCAACCGAGTTCAATTCTTTCCCCTCGCGATCGAACAACGTAAGCTGGCGCGCGTTCGTTTGCATGATCTGCGCAATGACCTTCGCTCTCTCTTCGGGATCGGTGGGTAGTTGTTGTGCGGCTGTGTGCAATGCGGTGAAGAGCACCATCGCGAACGTGACGACAATCCGGTATGACAGTTTCACGGGAGTCTCCTTTTTTGCTGCGCCTTCTCAGCAACACTGCGGGCACGAAAAATTGCGACCAGAATACACCCTCTACAGGCCAATAACCTTGAAATGGTTCAAAAGTTACGGTCGATTTTCACGTCTCTGAAAAACAGAGGGAAGGGTGTGAACGAATCTCTTTCTGTTCGCCTGCGTTATATCGATGCTCTCGGTGAGGGGATTATTCGCCGGATTCACACACAGTTTTTGGAACTAACTGAATACGTACGACGTAATTTGCCAATTGTGAATAAATTGCAATGAGGCACTATCAGGACTACAACTGGTCACATATTCCTTAAGGGTACTGTCATGCAGCTGAAACACGCGTTCCGGGTTTTATTCAACGCACCGTTAATTACTATCGCAGCCACCCTGTCGCTAGCCTTCGGGATCGGTACGACCGCGGCTATTTATTCCCTGTTCGACCAGATGCTACTGCGGGCGCTGCCGGTCAAGGATTCAGGGCAGCTTGTTAATCTGGCGGCGCCCGGTCCGAAGCCTGGTTCGAATTCGTGCGGACAGGCGGGTAACTGCGATGCTGTCTTCAGCTATCCGATGTTTCGTGACTTGGAACGCGTACAGTCGGTCTTTACCGGCATCGCAGCCCACCTTGTGTTCGGGGCGAACCTTGCCTACCATGGCCAGACGCTTAATGGCGACGGAGTATTGGTATCTGGAAGCTATTTCCCAGTCCTTGGAACGCAGCCGGCGCTCGGCCGATTGATCGGGCCCGGTGACGATCCGGTTGCGGGCCAATCGCCCATTGTTGTCCTCAGCCATGCGTATTGGACCGCTCGATTCAACCAGAATCCAGCAGTGCTGAACGACACGATGATCGTAAATGGCCAGGTGATGACCATTGTGGGCGTCGCGCCTGAGGGTTTTGACGGAACAACACTTGGGGTTAAGCCTCAAGTTTTCGTTCCGATCACGATGCGAACTCTGATGCAGCCCGGATTCCAGGGGTTCGACAACCGGAGAAACTATTGGGCCTACCTCTTTGCACGGTTGAAACCCGGCGTTTCCCTGGAACAGGCACGGACCGCGCTCAGTGTGCCTTACCACAACATCATTAACGATGTTGAGGCCCCACTGCAGAAGGGAATGAGCGAACAGACCATGACGCGATTCAAGGCGAAACCAATTCTGGTCGAAGAAGGAGCGCGCGGCCAAAGTTCGATTCATCGAGAAGCGCGGGCTCCGCTGATGCTATTGCTTTCTGTCACAGCCTTCGTGCTTCTGATCGCGTGCGCCAATGTTGCCAACCTTCTTCTGGCGCGAGCAGCGTCGCGAACTGGTGAGATCGCAGTGCGTCTATCGATTGGGGCCAGCCGTATACAGCTTGTTCGCCAGCTTCTCACGGAGGCATTGATATTGGCCGCCCTGGGTGGCGTGCTGGGTTTAGCGGTCGCGCGATTGACTCTCGGTTTCATTGAAGCCCTTTTGCCGGCCGAGGTTCAGCAGAACATGCATTTTATCGTGGACGTTCGGGTCATGCTGTTTGCGTCCGCACTTACGATTGGCACAGGCCTTGTTTTTGGACTTTTCCCGGCGCTTCACAGCACCCGTCCTGACATACTCAGCGCTCTTAAGGGTCAAACAGGGCAGCCCTCGGGTGCGCGAGCGGCTTCCCGGTTCCGCAATTCTCTTGCCATGGCGCAGATTGGGCTTTCGATGACTCTTCTGGTGGCTGCCGGACTTTTCACGAAAAGCCTGTATAACGTCAGCCGAGTCGATCTGGGCTTGAAGGCGGATAACATCGCGACGTTCGGACTCTCGCCGAATCAGAATGGGTACAAACCGCCGCAATCGCGAGCATTGTTCGAGCGTCTCGAGGGTGAGTTGAACGCATCGCCCGGAGTCACCAGTGTCAGTGCAGGACTGGTCGCGCTGCTCGCCGGGAATAACTGGGGAAACAGCGTAAGAGTGCAGGGGTTCGCGGCCGGGCCGGATACAGATACGAATTCGCGTTTTAACGGCGTCGGTCCAGGTTATTTTCGCACTCTCGGTGTGCCTCTCATCGCAGGCCGTGAATTCACTACTGCAGACACTATCGGCGCTCCGAAAGTGGCAATCGTCAACGAGCAGTTTGCAAAGAAATTCAATCTGGGTCGCGACGCTATCGGAAAGCGCATGGGCAGTGGCGAAGGCAAGGAGCTCGATATCGAAATTGTCGGTCTTGTCCCGAACATCAAATACAGCGAAGTGAAACAGGAGGTTCCGCCGGTGTACTACACACCATATCGGCAGAACGAAAATTTGGGCTCTCTGACGTTTTACGTGCGTACTTCGCTTGATCCGATGAAATTTCTCCCTACCATCCAACCGGTGGTGGCCCACATTGATGCAAATCTGCCCGTAGAGAACCTCCGCACCCTGCCGCAGCAGGTTCGCGAAAACGTTTTTCAGGATCGCGTCATTACGATTCTATCTGCCTCGTTTGCGGGGTTGGCGACTGTCCTCGCAGCGATCGGTCTCTACGGCGTGCTGGCCTACACAGTCGCCCAACGCACACGCGAGTTCGGCGTGCGTATGGCTCTAGGGGCCGCGCCGGACCGTGTCCGTCGTATGATCCTATGGCAAGTGGGAAGGATGACGCTGATTGGCGGCGCCGCCGGTTTATTGGTCGCTATCGGGCTCGGATACCTGTCGCGGTCCATGCTATTTGAAATTCGTGGGTACGATCCTGTCGTCTTACTCGTAACCGCACTGCTGCTGGCAATCGTCGCTGTCGGGGCGGGCAGCGTTCCTGCGTATCGCGCCTCGAATGTGGACCCGATGCGTGCCTTGAGATACGAGTGACGTCCTGAAGACGTTCAAGCCACAAAAAGCACATAAGGCACATACGATTCCTTTCTTGTGCCGTATGTGCTTTTTGTGGCTTGATTTTAGTAATCATGCGTGATCGGGAGCATCGGTGAGACACGTCGCAATCGCCTGGGCTCTCGTTAGGTTTTACATTCGACTTATTCCAGGAGATTGGTACCGCAAGCCACCTTTTCTTCCCGTGCCTCCGGCAAATTTCATCAAGTGGAGGCTGCGAACTGCGTACGGCAAACATCAGCCGCCCGTAATCCACGTCTGCCGCGATGTGTGGCAATTTGGCGATTGGCTTCGCACTTTCAGAGACGGACCGTGACGCTGCCAGTGAAACATTCGGTCGCTGTGATGGTTTTCAAAGACGATCAGGTCCTGACTGTCCGGCGCCCGAACGACGATGACGAACTACCAGGTATTTGGGGACTCCCCGCGGGAACGGTTCGCGGTAATGAATCGGTGGCGGATGTCATCCACAGGATCGGGCAGCAGAAGCTGGGAGTGAAACTAACGCCTCGCCGGAAGCTTGGGTTCGGCAGTCAATGTCGCCCTAAGTACGAACTGCAAATGGAGCTCTGGGAAACTTCAATGGAAGGGGTTCCAACTTACTCAGAATGGCAATGGGGACCGGTGGATTTGCTTATTTCGGGTGCGAAGGCCGGGTCGTTGTGCTGCGAACTCGCCATACAAAACCAAAAGCCGCATTAGCTTATGATTGCGTTTTCGCCAGGGACGGTAGCAGGAAAAAAGCAAATTAGCCAATGCGGCTTTTGAAAGGACTCCCAACTCTATAGACCACTGAGAGCCGCAAAAAATACATTTTTTTTGATGGCTCCTTAATTTTCCCACCGCAAGAGCAAGCTTCCCCAGGTAAATCCGGCCCCGAAGCTGGCCAGGAGTATCAAATCTTTAGCCTGAATCTTTTTACATTCAACAGCTTCCGAGAGGCAAATAGGGATCGTGCCCGCGGTGGTATTCGCATACCGGTCGATATTGATTGCCACCTGGGACGGATCCAACCCCATCTTGTCCACGGCCGCGGAAATGATCCGCAGGTTGGCTTGATGGGGGATGTAGAGCTTCAGGTCTTTCGGCGAGAGGCGGTGTTTCGCGAGAATCTGCTGGGAAACTTCCGCCATACCACGGACGGCATATTTGAACACACTCCGGCCGTCCTGATAGACGTAATGCATTTTTTTTGCAACGGTTTCCGCGGACGTAGGATTGAGACTTCCTCCTCCGGGCATATACAGGAATTGGCCGCCCCCACCATCGCTCTTTAAAACGAAATCAATGATGCCCTGTTCGCCGTCTTCGACGGGTTCCAGAAGCACGGCGCCAGCTCCGTCGCCGAACAGGACGCAGGTGGCCCGGTCCTGAAAATCGAGGATTGAGGTCATAACGTCAGCGCCAATCACCAGTATTTTTTTGTGCGTGCCGGAGCTTATGAATTGAGAAGCGGTGGCAACCGCATAGACGAACCCGGAACAGGCTCCGGAAAGATCGAATCCCCATGCGTTTTTTGCCCCGATCTTGTTCTGGACCAGGCAGGCGCTCGAAGGAAAAAACATGTCCGGAGTTACCGTGGCCACAATAATCAGATCGAGCTCCGAGGCATGCATCCCACGTTTCTCGAGAAGACGTTGGGCGGCGGCAGCAGCCAAATCGCTGGTGGCTTGTCCTTTTGCCGCAACTCGCCGCTCGCGAATTCCTGTCCTCTCGAGGATCCACTCGTCGGATGTATCTACGATTTTTTCGAGATCGTTATTTGTGACGCGACGTTCCGGCAAGTAATGGCTGACGGCGGTTATTTTGGCGCGACGTATGGTCAATAATCTTCCCTTTCCAGATTCAAATCGCCGAACTTAACACACTCATCACACGTGTTACAATCCAGGACGTGAACCAAGCGAGTGTAATAGGAGCGCATTAATACGTGGCATACGACCCAAAAAAAGCAAATCCAACTTCAATCATTCCGGAAGCTCCGGCCAAGATCACACGGAAGAAAAAGAAGCCGAAGGAGATCGCCGTCGTCATTCCGGACAACTGCACCGGTTGCGAGGCTTGTGTCAGCTTTTGTCCCGTTGATTGTATCGAGCACACCCCTCGTGACACATCAAATGGTGTGAACGTCGTTATCCCCAATGTGCAGGTCCGCTTCGATGAATGCATCGGCTGCAAGATCTGCGTCAACGTTTGCGAGCGCATGGCATGGGACGCTATTGAAATGTGGTCTACCGAGCAGGTTGAAGAGTTTTTCGGTATCAAGATTCACGACAAGTACGAGGACGCTGTCGTCCACCACGCACAGAAATAAAAGGACGGAACATTTAAAGCACAAGAACCACGAAAGTTTTTGTGCTTTTTGTGTTCCTTTCTATCTTTTCCCCGCAATCGCCTTCATCAACGTCTCACCGTGGAACCGTCCGTTCTCAATAAAAACTTCGCCATTCAAGCGACCACCGATCACTGAGCCTGCCAGGTAAATCCCTGGAATATTGGTCTGGAATGTTTCCGGATTGTATTCAGCCCGCAATGTGTCCGCGTTGTACCGCACGCCCAATTGGTTGAAGAATTTCGTCGAGCAGTGATACCCGGTCAGTGCAAATACATGCTGCGCCGGGATGGCCTTGGTTGCTCCGTTCTGAGAAATATTCACATTTTCTTTAGTGATTTCGAGAACCCTGGCGTTGAAGTACGCCGTAATCTCGCCATTCTTGAACCGATTTTCGATGTCCGGCCTGACCCAATATTTCACGGTTTCTCCCATAGCCGGCCCGCGGTGAATGAGGGACACTTTAGCGCCGCCTCGAAAAAGATCTAAAGCGGCTTCGGCGGCAGAATTCTTTCCGCCAATCACTATGACGTCGCGATCGTAGAACGGATGTGCTTCGGAATAGTAGTGCGACACATGAGGGAGGTCCTCCCCAGGCACGCCCATAAAATTCGGATTGTCATAGTATCCGATCGAAAGGACGACGTTGCGCGCGACGTACACGGCGTGCATCGTATGTACGCGGAACAGATGCGGCTCGAGTTGCTCGATCCGCACAACTTCTTCGTATTGATGGATGTCGAGCTGATACATCGCTACGACTTTGCGGTAGTACTTCAGCGCTTCATTTCGAGTCGGTTTTTCGCGTTCCGACACAAGTGGAACCTTTCCGACCTCCAATAACTCAGGGGTCGTGAAAAAAATCATCTGAACAGGAAAGTGCAAGATCGAATTGGTGATTCCGCCTTTATCGAAGACCACACAACTCAACCCGTACTTCTTTGCTTCGATTCCTGCCGCCAGACCCGAAGGCCCGGCGCCGACAATGATGACTTCAAATACTTCTTTACTCATTAGGCTTCTAAATAAACTCCTTCAGCCACGATTTTTGCTGTCGAGGTTAGTTTTAACCTTCCATTGGCTGGCCATTCGACGATCAGGTCTCCGGCTTTTGCATGGACGGTTATCCTTCTGCCCGTCTTTCCATTCAGAATGCAGGCCACAGCCGCACCACACGACCCGGTTCCCGACGCATTGGAATATCCGACGCCTCGTTCCCAAAATCTAACTTCGACTTCGGTATCACTGATGACATGGATGAACTCGACGTTGGTGCGATTTGGAAACGCTGCATGCCGTTCGAGCAGCGGACCCACTTTAACGACAAACGAATCGTCCACACGGTCGACGAACAAAGAGCAGTGCGGGTTGCCTGTCGAACAGGCTGTTACTGCAAACGAATAGCCGTCGGCCTCGAGTGGATAGTTAACGACACTTTGCATTGGACCGGGTGGTAGAAAAGGAATCTCTTCCGGCCGCAATTTGGGTTCGCCCATGTCGGCCTCGTACTGCTGTCCAACACGGCGTAACGTATACAAGCCGGAAATCGTTTCGAGCTCTATTAAATCCTCCGTCCACTTGCCGGATTGGATCAGATACGCAGCCGTGCAGCGCAAACCATTGCCCGAACATTCAGCCTCGCTGCCATCCTGGTTGAAGATCCTGAGGTAGAAGCGAGGAGCGTCGCGTCTCCAGAGAATGAGCCCATCGCCGCCTATGCCGAAGTTGCGATTACAAATCTGGCGCGCGAATTGTGTGTATTCGCGCGGGATGGAGCCTGCATTTTCGACGAGAATGAAATCATTACCGAGCGCATGAGTTTTGACGAAAGGGATCATCCGACTCGTCCGTCTTCCTCATGTTGTTCAGCGGATGGTTCGGCTGTCGGAACCTCCCTCACGGTTGTTCCCGATTCCACTTCGGTGATCTCTGGGACCTGCGAAAGCTTGTGAATAATCTTGAGGCTGGTTTCTCGTGGAATCAGGAGATTGAACCAAACACGGTAGTGTCCTGCTTTTTTCTTGAAATTGAAACTGACGGCGGATACGGCGTGTTCCTGGAGAACTTTGTTAATCGCGGTCAGCGCATTGTTGAGATCCGTTACGACGAGAGCGTAGCTGTAAAATCGACGGCCCTGGATCCGGTCTTCAACAAAAGACAAGAAGTACAGAGTAAGTAGGCTCATGGCTGTCGCGAAGATGGCAACAAGGTACATTCCTGATCCCAACGCCATTCCCACACCTGCAACGACCCATATCGTTGCAGCGGTCGTAAGCCCCATCACGAAGCCATGAGAGTGCAGAACTACTCCGGCGCCGAGAATACCGATACCCGAGATAATCTGCGCCGCAATTCGCGTGGCATCCCCGCCAAGCAATTGCGCCACCTTAGTCGAAATACTCATGAAGAGGGTCGAACCGACGCAAATCAACATATTCGTGCGCAGTCCAGCCGGTTTGTCGCGGATCTGCCGCTCGATTCCGATGAGGCCACCTAAGATGGCCGCCAGGACGAGCTTGAATGGAATGGACGGGTCCATGTAATGCTACGCCTGTTTTACTCTCTCTCTGTTAAGAAGCACCGCTGCACTTGCAAAAACGAACGTCGCGAGCAGTCCGCCTTCCGGGCCATAATCGCCACCAAGAATAGTTTCGCTGCCAGCGGTGCCTGTCGTCCATAGTGAAGCGAGATCGATCCCCGATAACGGAAAGCCGAAAACAAAACCCAGACCAACATTCCAGCCAACATGGATCGCGTAAGGTAACCAGAGCGACCGCGTTTTTGCATATGCAAGCGACAGAAAGATGCCGGCAACAATCGTGTTAGCGATGCCCAGCGGCGAAGTGCCGGGATTAGTTAAGTGCAGGCCGCCAAACAAGGCGGACATTACAACGATGCCCGGCCATTTCCCAATTCCCTCCATCAAAATTTGTAGCGGGAATCCGCGAAAGATCAGCTCTTCGTTTAGCGCCGCCAGCAACAACACGCCGAAGGTCACAAGTAATCTCGTGGAGGGAACCTGTGTTCCAGTCCAATGCATACTCACATACCCGACCGCGTAAGACCCGGCAATCACCACGGCTAACAGTCCGGCAGCAATAAGAAATCCATACACCAGATCTCGCTGCCACGACGGTATAAAACCTATACCAAATGCGCGGAGTGGCCGGTGATCTGCAAACTTGACCGTCAGCCACATTGCGCTTAAGGCCGGAACGAACAGTCCGATCTCATTGATGGCTAATTCATTTTCGAAACTGCTTCCGCTTCCCGAAACGAGCATTGAGAGGGCGATGCTCGCGGCCTGCAAAATGATCAGAAAGAATACAACGTAAATAGCGAACTTCCAGCCTGACCGTAATTCGTGCTTATTATTTAGAAAGATGCTGATGCTCACGTTTGCTTCATGACTGACAAGAAAGTGCAGTGCTGAAAAACTAAAATTCAGCACAGTAGGCGCGATCTATGAAAGTGCGAACTCCCTCCTCACAGAGGAGGAGTGGCTGCGCCAGCAAGAAAATGCCGCGAAGTTACCGAAGAGGCGCAGACGGGGTGGTCGCTCACAACGCAACGTGGCTTGTGAGCGACCCGTCCGCTCCAAATAAGGTGGCTTCGCACCATCTTCTTGATGTCGCGTCCACCCATCCTCAGTGAG
>Ga0114129_10013023_pt1 | contig 11847 bp, 12 predicted proteins | sample RhiMetdeltSRZDD1_FD_80071 | JGI IMG/M metagenome (GOLD analysis project Ga0114129, IMG submission 80071) | Populus rhizosphere microbial communities from Tennessee, USA - Rhizosphere MetaG P. deltoides SRZDD1 (version 2) (version 2) | ecosystem: Host-associated > Plants > Roots > Rhizosphere >... | reverse complement strand
GGGTCTGGCGGGTGGTCGGCGAGGTGGCCAACTCGGGCCCGGACGACCCGGCCTACGACCTGACCAACCTGGTCAGCGGCCGCCGCCGCATCTTCCGGGCCTCCCGCCTCACCGTGGTCCGGGCGGCCCGGCCGGGTCGCCGCTGAGCCGGCGGACCAGCAGGGTCGCCCCGACCACCGCCCCGGGCATGGCCAGGAGGTTCATCAGCGGGACCAGGAACAGCAGGAAGGCGGTGACCCCGAACCCGAGGGTCTGGGCCCGGTGCCGCCACACGAACCGTAGCCGCCCGGCCAGGTGCAGGCCGCGCCGCTCCAGCGGGATGGCCAGCAGCTCCACGGCCAGGAAGAACCCGGCCACCAGGGCCTCGAGCACCGGGACGACGCTCTGGCCGACCACCGGGAACAGGCCCAGCACGAACAGCGGGGCCGTGCAGGCCAGGGTGAGGGCCAGCAGCAGGGCCGACTCCAGCGAGGCGCGGGGGAAGGTCCGCCACCAGGGGGCGTCGGCGCCGGCCGGGGGGGCGCCCAGCTGGTGCTCGACCCGGTCCGAGATCCGCTCGTAGAAGGGCTGGCCGATGATCTGGGTGATGACCGTGAACGACACCACCAGCACGGCCGTCGAGCCCAGCAGCAGGGCCAGACCGGCCCCGACCCGGATCAGGGTACGGCTGCCCTCGTCCCACCGGTCGGCGAACGGGGTCGCGGCGTCGGCCAGCTCGTCCAGGTAGGCGATCAGCAGGCCGAGCAGCACCAGGACGAGCAGACCGGCCAGGACCACGGGCAGGATCCCGAGCAGCCGCACCCCGGGCGTCCGCAGGAACAGCCCGATCCCGCGCAGCACGTCGCTCGCCCCGGCCACCGGCCCCCCGACCCCGGGTGCGGACGGCGGCGGCCGTGGGGGCGCGGCCGGCCACCGCGGCGGGTCAGTCATCGGCGACCCGGGCTAGGCCTGCTCGCCCTTGCGCCTGCCCTTGCTTCTGCGCCGGCGCCGCCGGCCACCGGACCCGAACAGCGAGTCCAGCACCAGGGCCGTGCCGATGGCCAGCATCCAGGAGTCCTTGGCCAGGCCGACACCCTGCCGGCTGGGGGCGATGGTCCCCTCGCGGCGCGTCCCCGGCGTCCGCAGGTACAGCCGGGTCAGGGACCCGCCGAACAGGCTCAGGGCCAGGCCGGCCAGGCCGGAGGGGACCAGCCCGATGCCCAGCAGGGCCGTTCCCAGGGCGATCTCGCCGGCCGACAGCAGCTGCACGAACTCCCTTGGCTCCATGTCGGCGAACTGGGGGAAGGCGTGCACGGCCTGCCCGTGGAGCAGCTTGGCCGTGTCGTCGTCGGCCTTCAGCTTCAGCAGGCCCTGGTCCAGGATGATGGCGCCGGTCGCCAGCCGGACCGGGACATGCCAGAGCTTGGTCGCCATCCTGCGTCTCCTCTCGGAACTGGCCGACGGGAATCGTTGCGCCAGCAACGTACTCTCTCGCCGACGTCCAGGCACGGTCGCCGGCCCTGTGGATGATGCCTTGTGCCGGGTCAGAGCCGCCTGTTACCGTGCGCCGAGCGAGCGTGCTCCCCGCTCTGCTCGGTCTGGTGGGAACGATCTCCTGTGCGTTCGGCGGGAGGAGCGTAGATGCGGCCCCGACGCCCGCTCGCCCTGTTGGTGCTCTCGATCCTGCTCGCCGCCTCCGGCTGCGGCGGCGGCGGCCAGGGGAACGGCGACCGCGGGGACGGGAAGCTCACCTTCTGGCTCTCCGAGGACATCGCCCAACGGGTCAACGCCATCCAGCAGATCGTCGACCGCTTCCAGGACCAGAGCGGCATCCGGGTGACGGTGGTCCCGATCCCCGAGGACCAGCTCGCCGGCCAGCTCCAGTCGGCCAGCGCCGCCGGCATCCTGTCCGACGTGACGGGCCCCCTGTCGCTCGGCTTCGTGCAGAGCCTGGCCACCGACGACCTGACCGACGCCGACGCGGCCAACGAGGTGGTCGAGCGCCTGGGCCGCGGCACCTTCTCGCAGCGGGCGCTGAGCCTGGTCGAGTCCGGCGGCAAGCCGATGGGGGTTCCCAGCGACACCTGGACCCAGCTCCTGATCTACCGCAAGGACCTGTTCCAGCGGGCCGGCCTGCCCGCTCCCGACAGCTTCGACAAGATCCTGGCCGCGGCGACCCGGCTCAAGCAGCCGGGCCGGAACGGGATCGTCGCCGCCACCAGGGCCGGCGACGCCTTCACCCAGCAGACCTTCGAGTACCTCGCGCTCGCCAACGGCTGCCAGCTCACCGACGACCAGGGCAACATCACCCTGACCTCGCCCCAGTGCGTGGCCACCTTCAAGTTCTACGACGACCTGATCAAGGGCGGCTCGGCCAGGGGCGCCCAGGACGTCGACACCACCCGCGCCGCCTACCTGGCCGGCAGGGCGGCCATGATCGTGTGGTCGTCGTTCCTGCTCGACGAGCTGGCCGGGCTGAACGACGACGCCCCGCCGACCTGTCCCCAATGCCGCTCCGACAGGCGGTTCCTGTCCAGGAACAGCGGCGTGGTCACCGCCGTCAGCGGCCCCGACGGCGGCGAGCCGACCCAGTTCGGCGAGATCTCCAGCTACGTCATCGTCAAGGGCGGCAACCTCGACGCGGCCAAGCGGTTCGTCGAGTTCATGCTGAGCGACGGCTACGTCGACTGGCTCGCCGTCACCCCCGAGGGCAGGTTCCCCGCCCGCACCGGCACCAGCGACAACCCCAAGGCGTACACCGAGGCCTGGAGCAGGCTGAAGGCCGGGGTGGACACCAAGGCGCCGCTGTCGGAGCTGTACCCTCCCGAGGTGCTGGAGGCCCTGACCAGGAGCACCGACACCATGAACCGCTGGGGCTTCGCCCAGGGCCAGGGCAAGCTCGTCGGGGCCCTGGCGGCGCAGCAGCCGATCCCCAAGGCGCTGGCCGCCATGCTCGACGGGCAGCTGACCCCGGAGGCGGCGGCCGAGCAGGCCCAGGCCGACGTCGAGGAGATCGCCCAGTCGATCAGGTAGGGGAGCGGCCGGGAGGAGCGACCCCACGGGCCGGCGCCCTCAGGTGCGGGTGGTGTCGGCCAGCACGGCCATGGCCGCGTTGCGGCCGTTGAGGGCGATCACCGACCCGGCCGGGTGGGTGGCGGCGCCGCACAGGTACAGGCCGGGGACCGGGGTGCGGGCGGCCAGGCGGTGCTCCCACATCTGGTCGGGCATGGTCTCGCCCTGGAAGATGTGGCCGCCGGTGAGCCCGATGCGCCGCTCGATGTCGGGCGGCCCCAGGACCTCGTACTCGGCCACGCAGTCGTGCAGGTCGGGGGCGAAGACGGCCATGGCGTCCAGGATCAGCCGGCCGATCTCGGACCGCCGGCCGTCCCAGTCGCCCTCGGCCAGGTCATAGGGCGCGTACTGGGCGAACACGCTGACCAGGTGCCGGCCGGGCGGGGCGACCGACGGGTCGTAGGCGGTCTGGAAGTACACCTCGCAGAAGCCGATGTTGGGCACGCCCCGCTGGGCGTCGGCGAAGGCGTCCTGGGCGGCGTCCAGGCCACGGGTCACGTCCACCATGGCCCGATGGGCCTCCAGGCCGCGGGCGGCCGGGAAGGTGGGCAGCCGGCGCAGGGCGGCGTTCAGCTTCACCACCGGCGAGCGCAGCCGCCAGCCGTCCACCCGGTCCCGGTAGCCGCCCGGCACGGCGGCCGGGTCGAGCAGGTCCAGGGTCCGCCGGGGGTCGGCGTTGGAGACGACCGCGGCCGCCCGGATCAGCTCGCCGCCCTCCAGCCGGACCCCTTCCCCGGGCAGGATCTCGGCCACCGGCACCCCGGTGGCCAGCTGGGCGCCGAGGTCGCGGGCGGCCTGGGCGATGGCGAAGGACACCTGGCCCATCCCGCCCTCGACATAGCCCCACAGCGGCCCCTGTCCGAGCAGGTCGCCCTGGTAGTGCATGAGCTTGATGGAGGCGGTGCCGGGGTCCCTGGGGCCGGCCCAGGCGCCGATGACCCCCTGCCCGTACAGGGCGTCCTTCATCCGCTGGTCGTCCACGTAGCGGTCCAGGGTGTCGGCGATCGACTCCTCGAACAGCACCGAGACCAGCTCGCCGTCGTGGCCGAGCCGCTTCTCCAGCTGGTCGCGGCCGGGGGCGTCGCCCCGCCAGCTGTCGCCCTCGGGCCCGGTCCGCAGGGCCAGGCGCAGCCGGTCGAACATCTCCTCATAGGCCAGCATCCCCCGGATGTCGCGCTCGGAGAAGCGGTTGGCGCGCAGGTGGGCCACGGTCTGGTCGTGGTCGACGAACTGGGCCAGCGAGGTGCCGTCGGCGAAGGGGACCCACAGGTTGGGGTCGGCGATGAACACCCGGTAGCCGTACCGCTCCAGGTGAAGCTCGTCCACGACCGTCTGGTCGAGCAGCCCGACCACGTAGGCGCAGGGGCTGACCAGGTAGCCGGGGTCGGTGAAGGGCTGCTCGAGGGTGCAGGCGCCGCCGAGGCGCTCGCGCCGTTCCAGCACCAGCACCGACCGCCCGGCCCGGGCCAGGTAGGCGGCCGCGGTCAGGCCGTTGTGGCCGCCGCCGACCACGACCACGTCCCAGCGGCGGGCGGCCAGCTCGGCCAGGGGAGCGGGCAGGCCGACCTGCCCCAGGGTCGCGGCCACCGTGGAAGCGCCCATGCGGTCCCCTTCCAGAACTTGAATAGCTGTTCAACAATTCTGTGGGGACGCGCCCCGACGGTCAACCGGAGGCTTACGTCCTATTTACCCCCTAGGGGTATCCTGGTAGCCGTGGAAGAGTCTTCGAGGAGTCGTGCATGACCGCCAGTCTCCGCTTCGGCCGCGTCGCCGGGATCCCCGTCGGGGCCAACTGGAGCGCCCTGCTCATCGCCCTGCTGATCGCCTGGTCGCTGGGCGGCCAGGTGCTGCCCGCCCAGGTCCCCGGGCTCGCCCCGGCCGCCTACTGGCTGGCCGGCGCCGCCGGCGCCGGGTTGTTCCTCGGCTCGCTGCTGGCCCACGAGATCGGCCACGCCCTGGTCGCCCGCCGGGCCGGGCTGCGGGTCCGCGGCATCACCCTGTGGCTGCTCGGCGGGGTCGCCCAGCTCGAGGACGAGCCGGCCAGCCCCGGCGACGAGCTGCGGGTGGCGGTCGTCGGCCCGGCGGTCAGCCTGGCCCTGGCCGTCGCCTTCGGGCTGGCCGCGGCCGCCCTGTCGGTCGTCGGCGGCCCCGTCCTGGTCGTGGCCGTGGCCGCCTGGCTGGCCCTCGGCAACCTCCTCCTTGGCCTGTTCAACCTGCTGCCGGCGGCGCCCCTGGACGGCGGGCGGGTGCTCCGGGGGCTGCTCTGGCGCCGCCACGGCAACCGTGTCCGGGCCTCGGTCGCCGCCACCCGGGCCGGGGTGTGGGTCGGCGCCGGCCTGGTCGGCTACGGGCTGCTCGGCGCCTTCACCGGCTGGGGCCTCGGGACCCTGTGGACGGCCCTGATCGGCTGGTTCCTGGTCACCGCGGCCCGCCAGGAGCGCGACCTGGCGGTCCTCGGCCATCACCTGGCCGGCCTGCGGGCCGACCAGGTGATGGCCCCGGCCCGGGAGATCGCCCCGGCCTGGTTCACCGTGGACGCGTTCCTGCGCGACCACCTCGAGCCCCGGCAGGCGACCGTCCTGCCCCTGCGCAGCTTCGACGGCCACCCGGCCGGCGTGGTCACCGCGGCCGCCCTGTACGCGGTCCCGCGCGACCGGCGCCACATCGTCCGCGCCGGCGACGTCGCCATCCCCATGTCGGCCCTGCTCGTGGTCGCCCCCGACCATCCGGTCGGCGACCTGGCGGCCCGCCTGGCCGGCGGGCGCACCGTGGCCGCGGTGGTCGCCGGCGGCCGGCTGCTCGGGATCATCACCGCCGACGACCTGGCCAGGGCCACCCGGGGCGAGCGCCCGCGGGCGGTGGCCTGAGCCGGCGGAACAACCACCGCCCGCGGGTCGTTCAGGCACGGGAGATGCCGCACCGCTACCCGCCGCCGCCGTCGCCCGAGGAGCTCGGGCTTCCGCCCCCCGGGGCGGGCGGCGGCCGGCGGCGTTCGGGCGCCGACCTGCCCAGGCCGAAGCGGTTCCGCTTCCAGCTGCTGGCCGGCTGGATCGCCGACAGCTTCCCGCCGTGCACGGTGGCCGACGTCGGCGGGGGCAAGGGCCTGCTCACCTGGCTGCTCAACGAGGCCGGGTTCCGGGCCGAGGTGGTCGACCCGGTCGACCAGCCGCTGCCGTCCCGCTACCGGGACCTGGCCAGCGGCCGGCGGGTGCGCCTCGGCGGCGACCACCGGGTGCCGCGCCGCCGGACCCGGTTCGGGCCGCCGCTCGGCCGCCGCTACGACCTGCTGGTCGCCCTGCACGCCCACGGCAGCAACCTGGCCGTGCTGGACACCGTCGCCAAGGCGCACAACAGCTGTGTGGTCCTGCCCTGCTGTGTGGTGGAGGAGCCGTCGGCCCCCGGCCCCGGCCAGAACTGGTTCCTGTGGCTGGCCGAGCACGCCCGCGGGCTCGGGCTCGAGCCCGAGTTCTTCTCCCTGAACTTCGCCGGCCAGCACCTCGGGTTCGCCATCCGGGGCGAGCGCCCGGCCGGCTAGGCCGGCGGCCGGCGCCAGGCCAGCGCCACCACCTCCAGGCCCTTGCGGTCCACCGGGCAGTCCAGCGCCACCCGCAGGCCGAGGGCGGCCGCGGTGGCGCGCAGGCCGGCGGCCTGCCAGGCGGCGCACAGCCAGGCGGTCGCGCCGCCGGGGCGCAGCAGCCGGTGGGTCTCGGCCAGGGCCTGGTCGGCCAGCGACCCGACCGCCCGGTCATAGGGCGGCTCGGTGGCCACCGCGTCCAGGGAGCCGGAACGCAGCGGCAGCGAGCGGGCGTCGGCCACCAGGTGGGCGGCGCCCTGCCGGCCGAGCCCGTGCCGCAGGGCCGGGTCGAGGTCGGCGGTGAGGACGCGCCAGCCGGCGGCCCGCGCCTCCAGCGCGACCCCGCCGACCCCGGCGAAGGGGTCCAGCAGCCACCCCGGCCGCGCCGGGGCGACCAGGTTGACCAGCAGCCGGGCGTCGCACACGGGCAGCCCGCGCCGGGCCAGGGCATCGCCGCCGCCGCGGTAGCCCCGCACCGGCCGCACCGGCCCGCCGCCGGCCTCGACCAGGAACACCCGCCGGTCCGGGGCCCGTTCCCGGAGGCCGGCGGCGTCCTCGGTGTACAGCCGCTCCAGCCGCCAGTGGCGGCGCCGCCAGCGGACGGCCGGCGGACCGCCGCCGCGGCCGGGCGCCTCGTCGGCCACGAGCCGGTCGACGGCGGTGCTGTAGCCGAGGCGGGGGAGCCGGGCGGTGGCCGCGGTCAGGTGCCGGCCGGCCAGCTCGACCCAGAACACCCCGCCCCGGTCGGCCAGCGGCCCCCCGGCCGGGGCCGACGGCGCCAGGTCGTGCAGCAGGGCGAGGGCCTCGGCCACGGCCGCCGCCAGGGCCCGGCGGCGCGCCGCCCGCAGGTGGAACACGAGCATGGCCATCGGGCATCACCCTACCCGGGCCGGGAGCGGCCGCTCAGATCGGGGCCCGGCGCTGGCGCTGGTAGCGCTGGCTGGCCCCGGCCCCCCAGTGGCCGATGTCGAGCAGCGCCGCCAGCGCCACCCAGAACCAGTCCCAGCCGGTCACGCCCCGGCCGGGGGTGTACAGCAGCACGTAGATCAGGGTCGCGAACGGCAGGAAGACGATGCCGAGCAGGGGCAGGAGCCACGTGTCGAAGGCGGCGTCGATCCGCGCCGGCCTGGCGATCCAGAGGATCAGCAGGGCCAGGCGGGGAAAGAGCCCGGCGAACAACGCGAACACGCAACCCATCTCGGCCTCCGGTGTGGGTGGGGCTGGCCCCTAGACCTTGGCCCCCTCCCTGAGGGAGCGGGAGAAGTACTCGAGGGCCGTCCTGGTCTTGGTCTGCTGGTGGCCGTACAGGTCAACCCCCCGGTCGGCCAGGTACGCCCGGGCCTCGACGGCCACCTGGAAGCCCTCACTGGGGGGGCACTTGGTCGACAGCTCCAGGATCCGCTCCCCGTCCGGGTACAGCCACAGCTCGGCCACCATCCGCCGCCCCAGCTCCTTGGGGAGGAACTTGAGCTTGAGCACGGTGATCGGTCCCAGGATCGTCAGGTCGTCCAGGTCCAGCCCGTCGGGGGCATGGGCCTGGTAGAAGGCCCGCTGCTGCTTGGTGAAGAGCTTGCGGATGGGCCGCTCGCCGGCCGCGACCTGCCTGACCTGGGGGGTGGCCAGGGCGCCCTTGAAGGAGGCCGAGCAGACGTAGCCGCCCGGCATGGCGTCGACCTCCACGACCATGGTCTTGGCGTTGCGGACACTGGGCGGGAGCTCGTCGGGCACGATCGGGCGCAGCTTGACCACGGTGTCGTCGCCGCGGCCCTGGACCCGGCGGGCCCGCACGACCACGCCCTGCTGGTTGAGGCGCAGGTCGGGGGTGTCGAAGAAGAACACCTGGCGGATCTGGGCGTCCAGCGGGTCCATGCCCAGCGCGTCCACGGTGGAGCGATGTTCGGAGTCGGGGACGGTGAGCTTCAGCTCGACGCTGTCGGCGTGGCTGGTCAGGGCCAGCATCTCCTCCAGCTGGACGTCGCTCAGCCGCATGGCTCGCTTGCTCGCCGGGGGCATCGACAACTCCTTTCGGGTCCTCCCTGCCCAGCTTGGGCCGCGCCGGGACGACCGGGCATCACCCACAGGGGATGAACGTGCGCCGGCCGGCCGTCACCCCGACCTGGGCAGGCGCCGCACCTCCAGCAGCTCCAGGCCGAGCAGCCGGATCCTGGTCAGCATGCCGTACAGCGCCGCCTGGTCGGGCAGCCACCCCCGGATCGCGGTGCTGGTCGGTTCGGGATGGACCTCCACCTCGACCTCCAGCTCCTCCCGGAGCGCGGCCAGCGCCTCGTCGCTCGCCCTGCCCCTGATCCGGAACGCGTACCGTGCCGTCGCCATGCCCCACACCCCTCGCCCCCGGCCCCGACCCCGCCACCGCACCCAGGGTCGCCCGCCAAGGGGTCGGCGGCCATCACCCAAAGGGGGTGAACCTCGGGAAACGGGTGGGTGAACCGCGGGAGCCGCGCCGGGCCCGGTGCGGGACGTCCCGGCGGGAATTCACCCGGTTGAGGTGATGCCGGACGCCGCGGCGTCGGCCAGGCTGCCGGGGATGCCAGGCAGCCGAGACATGCAGACGAGGACGGTGCCAGCCATGTCCGAGAACCCCAGCATCTCCGCCGAGGAGCGTGCCGAGCTGGAACGGCTGCGGACGGAGATCGAGGCCCTGCGCGCCCAGGTGGGCCGGGCCGACACGGCCGCCGATGGCGGCGGCCAGGACCCGGGCGCCCGGGCGGCGGGCCGCCAGCGCTGGCGCACGGTGGTGGCCACGCTGCTGATCGTGCTGGCCTGTGTGCTGGCCCCGCTGTCGGCGGTGGCGGTCTGGACCCGCAACCAGGTGACCAACACCGACCGGTACGTGGCCACGGTGACGCCGCTGGCCAGCGACCCGGCCATCCAGAACGCCATCACCGACCAGATCACCACCCAGGTGTTCAACTACATCGACATCCAGGGGCTGACCAACCAGACCATCGACGTCTTGGGCGAACGGGGCCTCACCCCGGCGCTGGCCGACCAGCTCCGGGCCCTGGCGGTGCCGATCGCCAGCGGCATCCAGAGCTTCACCCGCAGCCAGGTCGCCAAGGTGGTGCAGAGCGACGCCTTCACCGACGCCTGGGTCCAGGCCAACCGGGCCGCCCACCAGGAGCTCGTCAAGGCCCTCACCGGAGAGGGCGGGGGAGCGGTCACGGTCGAGAACGACACCGTCAGCATCAACATGGCCGCCTTCATCCAGACGGTCAAGCAACGGCTGGTCGACGCCGGCTTCTCGGTCGCGGCCCGCATCCCGGACGTCAACGCCACCTTCGTCCTGTTCCAGTCCAAGGACGTCACCAGGGTCCGCACCGGCTTCAACCTGCTCAACACCCTGGGCGTCTGGCTGCCGGTGGTCGCCATCGTCCTGCTCGTCCTCGGGGTGTACGTGGCCAAGGACCACCGGCGGGCCCTGGTCGGGGCCGCGGTGGGGGTGGCCGTCTCGATGGTCGTGCTGGCGCTGGCGCTGACCATCTTCCGGTCCGTCTACCTCAACGCCGTGCCCGCCTCGGTGCTGCCCCACGACGCCGCCGCGGTCCTGTACGACACCATCGTGCGGTTCCTGCGCCTGGGGCTGCGCACCGTGCTGGTCCTGGCCCTGGTGGTGGCCGCCGGGGCGTTCCTCACCGGCCAGTCGGTCACGGCCGTGCGCACCCGACAGAGCCTGACCAACGCGATCGCCTGGCTCCAGGGCGGGGCCGAGCGGGCGGGCCTGCGCACCGGGCCGGTGGGACACTGGGTCTACGAGCACAAGCGGGCCCTGCGCATCGGGGCCGTCACCGTGGCCGCGCTGGCCCTGGTGTTCTGGGGCCGGCCGACCGGCAAGGTGGTCCTCGGGCTGACCCTGGCCCTGCTGGTGGTGCTGGCCATCATCGAGTTCCTGGGACGGCGGCCGGCCGCGGGGCCGGTCGAGGTCGCGGCGGCCGGGGGGCCACCGCTCAGTGCACCACCACCTCCAGGATCACAATGACCAGACCGAACAGCCCGTTGATGGCCCCGGCGGTGAGCGCCGTGAGCCACCTCCACCGCTGGCTGCGGGCGTAGAGGATGCCCCAGGTGACCAGCTCGACCACGCCCAGCCACAGCGCCAGCCGGACGGCCTGACGCTCCTCCAGCACCCCGAGTTCGCCAAGGGCCAGCAGCAGCAGCAGCGGGATCGGGCCCTGCAGCAGCGCCCACTCCTCGGCCATGGCGGCGGTCACCGCCGACCAGTCCAGCCGCTTCGCCCCCCGGAGGTGGTGGGCCAGGGCGTGGGCGTACACGTGGGCCAGCCAGAACACGAGCAGGGTGGCGATCGTCAACGAGAGCGCCTGGCCGTGCTCGGCGCTCTTGGCGGTCCCGGCGATCACCGCCATGGCCGCGATCGTGCCGTAGATGGCCCCGGCGCTCTCCGGGCCGCGGAACAGCCGCCACCGGCGGGAGGTCGGTGTCGTCGCCTCGGCCATCGGCGCTCCTTGCCCTGCGGGTTCATGGGTCGTGCGGTTCGGTGCCGATGGTGCGGGCGACATCATCCGCCGAGGGGTGATCGCGCGTCCACGGCCCCCCGGGGGGCTCAGGCCGGCGGCCTGGCCGCGTAGTCGCCCAGGCCCCGCTCGAGCAGCGCGAACGCCCGCCGGCCGAGCTCGCGGACGTCGGCGGCGAGCCGGCCGGGCTCGTCGTCGTCCAGGACGCGCCGGCGCACGTGGTCCAGGAGCGCCCGCTGGACGCCCAGCAGCGCGTTGGCCGCCGCCCGGGCCGGGACGTCCTCGGCCGCCGCCCCGGTCTCGGCGGCCAGCAGCTCGGCCAGGCGGTCGGTGGAGCGGGCGATCGCCCGCTGCTCGCGGGCCAGCAGGGCCGGGCTGGCGGCGATCACCCGGTTGACCGTCCGCAGCCGCTGCAGGGCCTCGGCGTCGCCGGCCTCGACCTGGGCGAGCAGGCCGCCAGGCTCCAGCAGGTAGCGCCGGACCGCGGCCAGCGCGGGCTCGCCCACCGCCCGGGCCGCGACCGCCTCCACCAGTCCGGCCTCGAAGGCCTCGAGGCGGTGGTAGAAGAGGTCCTCCTTGGTCGGGAAGTAGTTGAACACGGTCGCCTCGGCGACCTGGGCCTGGCGGGCCACCTCGGCCACGGTCACGCGGTCGAAGCCGCGGTCGGCGAACAGCCGCCAGGCGGTGTCGGCGATCAGCTGCCGCGTCTGCTGCTTCTTCAGCTCCCGCAGG
>Ga0114129_10013022_pt1 | contig 11847 bp, 12 predicted proteins | sample RhiMetdeltSRZDD1_FD_80071 | JGI IMG/M metagenome (GOLD analysis project Ga0114129, IMG submission 80071) | Populus rhizosphere microbial communities from Tennessee, USA - Rhizosphere MetaG P. deltoides SRZDD1 (version 2) (version 2) | ecosystem: Host-associated > Plants > Roots > Rhizosphere >... | reverse complement strand
GTGCGTCCATCTCAGCCCGCGCGTCCGGGTATGCCGCCGCCGCGTCCTGCCGGCCCGAGCGGACCGCGCCCGCAGTTCCGTCCTGCGGGACCACGTCCTTCGCAGAGGCGCGAGGCGCCGGTCGCGCGGCCCGTGCCGGTGGCGCCAGTCGAACCGCCCCCTATCAGCCGCACGATTACGCTGGCCGAAGGCATGACGGTGAAAGATCTCGCCGACAAGCTCGACGTGCGCGTCAAAGACGTGCTCAAGTCGCTGCTCGATCGGCGGTTGATGATGACGATCAACTCGACGATCGACATCGAGACCGCGCGCGAGATCGCGCGGCAGTTCGGCGCCGACATCCAGACACGCAGCTTCGAAGAGGAGCTGATGGAGGTTGCGGCTGAAGCGGTCGACTCGAAAGATCAGCTGCCGCGCGCCCCAGTGGTCACCGTGATGGGCCACGTCGACCATGGCAAGACCACGCTGCTCGATGCGATCCGCGAGACGTCGGTCGTCGAGACCGAAGCCGGGGGCATCACGCAGCACATCGGCGCCTATCAGGCCGAGCACAACGGGCGAAGGATCACGTTCCTCGACACGCCGGGCCACGAGGCGTTCACGGCTATGCGTGCGCGCGGTGCGAAGGTGACTGACATCGCGGTGCTCGTCGTCGCGGCCGACGACGGTGTGATGCCACAGACGAAGGAGTCGATCTCGCATGCCCGTGCTGCAGAGGTGCCGATCGTCGTCGCCGTCAACAAGATCGACGTGGCTGATGCCGATCCGAACCGCGTGCGTACCGAGCTCTCAACCGAGGGCCTGCAGCCGGAGGAGTGGGGCGGCACAACGCAGTTCTCCGACGTGTCGGCGAAGCAGGGTCAGAACCTCGACGACCTGCTGGAGAAGGTTTTGCTCGTCGCAGACGCCGAGCTCGAGCTGACGGCGAACCCGAACACAGAGGCGTCGGGCCCGATCATCGAGTCGCGCCTCGACGTCGGTCGCGGTCCCGTCGCGACGATGCTCGTCCACCGCGGCACTCTCCACGTCGGTGACGCTGTCGTCGCCGGTGACGCGTGGGGGAAGGTACGGGCGCTCTACAACTTCCGCGGCGACAAGGTTCAGGAGGCACGACCGGGCGATCCGGTCGAGATCCTCGGCTTCGACAAGCCGCCGCCCGCCGGCGAGCTTTGCCGCGTCGTCGAGAACGAGCGACGTGCGCGCGATTTCGCGAACGCGCGCGGAGAGCGTCTGCGTCGCGAGCAGCTAGCACAGGCGTCGCGCGGTGTGTCGATCGAGCATCTCTTCGAGCAGATGCAGGCCGGCGCCGTCCGTGACCTCAACCTCGTACTGAAGGGCGACGTCGTCGGCTCGGTCGAAGCGGCCGTGTCGGAGCTTTCGAAGATCCAGCACCCGGAGGTGCGCGTCAACGTCATCCATCAGGGCGTCGGCGGGATCACCGAGAACGACATCATGCTTGCGTCCGCGTCGGGTGCGACCGTCGTCGGCTTCAACGTGCGGCCCAACGCCGAGGCTCGCGCGCTGGCCGAACGTGAGGGCGTCGAGATCCGGACCTACCGCGTCATCTATCAGCTGACCGAGGACATCGAGCAGGCGCTCGTCGGCATGCTGCGACCCGTCGAGACCGAGGAGACGCTCGGCGAGGCCGAGGTGCGGGCGCTCTTCAAGGTGTCGCGGCTCGGCACGATCGCCGGCTGCATGGTCACGAACGGCGTTATCCGCCGCGGTGCGCAGGTGCGCGTGATCCGCGACGGCACCGTGATCCACGAGACGACGATCTCGCAGCTGAAGCGCTTCAAGGACGACGCGCGCGAGGTCACCGAAGGCTTCGAGTGCGGCATCCTCCTCGACGGCTTCAACGACGTGAAGGAAGGCGACGTGCTCGAGGCGTACGAGACCCGCGCGGTCGAGCGCACCACGCTCGACGAGCCGGCGCCCGCCGCGACGACCTAGTCGTCGCCGCACCGTGGGCTCGGGCTACGTCGGGATCCTGAGCGTCGAGCTGCACTTCCCTGAGGCGGGGTCGCTGAAGGGCAAGCGCAAGTTCGTCAAGTCCGCAAAGGCGCAGCTGCAAAACCGCTTCGGCGTGTCCGTTGCCGAGGTTGACCACCACGAGCTGTGGCAGCGCTCACGCCTGACGATGTCGTGCGTCGCGCGCGAATACCGCGAAGCGGAGCAGTTGCTCGACGAAGCCGAGCGATATCTCTCAGGCCAGGAGTTCGAGCTCGTCCGTGCCGAGCGGGACGTCGTCAGCGTCGAGTCGCCCTAGGCGAACGCCTGCACGAGCACGGCCGTTCCCGCGACGAGCAGGACGCACCCGACCGCGCGTAGTAGCTGCTTCTCGTCGAGCCGCCCCGTGAGCTGTGCACCTAAGAGGGCGCCCGGAATCGAGGCGGCCGAACCCACCGCAAGCAGCGTCCAGTCGACGCCGCCCGCGAGGTGGCCAAGGACGCCGGCGACGCCGAGGCAGAAGCCGACAGCGACGTTCGTCCCGACAGCACGGAACGCATCGCCGCCGACAAAGCGGATCAACGCTCCGATCCGCAGCGAGCCGAGGATCAAACCGACGAACCCGCCCAGTAGCCCAATCACCGTGCCGGTCACGACGGCGGCGGTGGTATTCAGCGTGTCGGCACGGCGCTCCGGCCCCTTTCGTGGACGCAAGAGGTCGACGCCGAACCCGAGCAGCAGCACGCCGATGACGGCGAGCAGTGCGTTGCCCGGGATGCGGCTCGCGAGCAGGCCGCCGACGGCCGCTCCTACCACCGACGGCGGTGCCATCCAGCGGAAGATCCGCCAGTCGATTCGCCCGGCCCGGATGTGCGTTACTGCTGCTGTCAGGGCCGCCACCGCGGAGATGCCGATGTTCGCTCCCGCACCGGCGGCCGGGCTCGAGGCGACGAGCACGACGACCGGGAGCCGGATGTTGCCGAGAACGAGGCCGACGAGCCCACCGATGACGGCCGTGAAGAAGCACCAGGCAGCGACGCCGACGAGGAGGAGCGCGTCCAGACGCTTGAATATCCCGCATGACCGAGCGGATGCGGCGAGTCAACGAATCGATCCGGCAGGTCCTGTCCGAAGGAGTCGGGCAGCTCAAGGATCCTCGGATCGGCTTCGTCACCGTGACCGGCGTCGAGACGTCGCCGGATCTGCGGCACGCGCGCGTGTTCGTCTCCGTCCTCGGCGCGGAACGGAAGCGGAAGCAGACGCTCGCCGGCCTCCAGGCCGCGCATGCCGTACTGCAGACGCGACTCGCACACGAGCTCCGTCTAAAGCGGACTCCTCAATTGGCGTTCGAGTACGATCCGTCGGTCGAGCGCGGGGTCCGCATGACGAAGCTGATCGATGAACTCGCCCCAGACGACAGCGAGTGAGCTGACTGCGGTCGCCGAGGCGATCCGCAGCAACGACCGCTTCGTCATCACGACCCACGAAAACCCGGACGGCGACGCCCTCGGCTCGCTACTGGCGATGAAGCTCGCGCTCGACGAGCTCAACAAGGACGCTGAGATGGTTCTCGTCGGGGACGCGCCCCTGCCGGGCGAGTACGCGTTCATGCCGCTCGACCAGCTTCGCCGGCGCTGGCCAGACGACGTGTCGGAGCGCGTGCTGCTCGCGCTCGACTGCGCGAACGAGAGCCGCATCGCCGATCCCGAGGTGCTGGGACGCGTCCCGCTCTCCGTCGACGTCGATCACCATCACGACAACACGCGCTTCGGGCAGATCAACCTGATCGTCCCGGATGCGTCTTCGACCGGAGAGGTGCTGCGCGACATCTTCCGCGAGCTCGACGTCGAGCTGACGCCGGACATCGCTGAGGCGTTGTACATCGCGCTCGTGACGGACACGGGCCGGTTTCAGTACACGAACACGACGCCGAAGGCGTTGCGGTTGGCGGCGGAGCTCGTCGAGGCGGGGGCGGACGTGCACCGCGTTTTCCAGGGCGTGTACGAATCGGTGCAGTTCGCGAAGCTGAAACTGCTCGCGCGTGCGCTCGAGCGCGCACAGGTCTACGAGGGCGGCCGAATCGTCGTGTCCTACCTACTGCGGACGGACTTCTCCGAGGTCGGGGCCGCCGAGCCGTACTCCGAAGGGATCATCGACTTCCTCCGCGCCGTCGAAGGCGCAGACATGGCGGTGCTCATCCGCGAGCCGCCGCGACAGGATGGACCGACACGCCGCGTGAGCTTGCGCGCCAGCGTCGACGAGCTCGACGTGTCGGCGATCGCTCGCAAGTCGAGCGGCGGCGGACATCGACAGGCAGCCGGCTTCTCGAGTGAGGCGTCGATCGAGGAGATCACGGACTTCGTGCGTCGCGAGTTTCTTGCCTCCGCGCGGGCTTGAGCCGACGGGAGTCGTCCTCGTCGACAAGCCGGCGGGACCGTCCTCATTCGCGATCGTTGCGGAATTGCGGAAGCGGACCGGCGCACGCACCGGCCACGCGGGAACTCTCGACCCTTTCGCGACAGGTTTGTTACTGCTGTTGTCCGGACGGGCAACTAGGCTTGCCTCATGCTTTGTTGGGCTCGACAAGCGCTATGTCACGGATGTCGACTTGATGTCGCGAACCTCGACCGGCGATCCGGAGGGGGAAGTCGTCGAGCGACACGAAGCACCCGGCGAAGACGAGCTCGAGCGGCGGCTCGAGCTCCTCCGCGGCGAGGTGGAGCTGCCGATCCCGGCCGCGTCGGCGGTGAAGATCGGTGGCGAGCGCGCCTACCGGCTCGCGCGCCGCGGCGTCGCAGTCGAGATGCCGATGCGCCGCTCGCACATCAGCGCGCTCGACGTCATCACCTATAGAGAGGGCGAAGTGCGACTCGACCTTCGCGTCAGCTCGGGCACGTACGTCCGGGCAGTCGCGGATGTGCTGGGTGGCCACTGCCGCACGCTTCGGCGACTCGAGATCGGGCCGTTCTCCGTCGACGAGGCCGACCCGGAGCGCTTCATCTCGCCCGACGAAGCGCTGGCGCGGCTGTGATCGTTGCCCGCACCGTCGACCAGCTCGCGGTCCGCGAGCGATCAGTTGCGATGGGCAGCTTCGACGGCGTCCACCGCGGACATCGCCACGTGATCGAGGTGGCGCAGTCGCACGGGAAGCCGACCACCGTAGTGACCTTCTGGCCGCATCCTCGGCTCGTGCTCGGCAACCACGTCGAGCTCCTCTCGACGCTTGAGCGACGGCTGGAACTGCTCGAGACGACAGGGGTCGACGAGACGCTCGTTGTGGAGTTCACGCCGGACGTCGCTGCGTTGACGCCTTCCGAGTTCGCAGAGCAGGTCCTGAGCCGCATCGGCGCTACGACGGTCGCGGTCGGCGAGAACTTCCGCTTCGGTCGCGGGGCAAAAGGCGACGGCGCACTCCTGCGCGAGCTCGGGTTCGACGTGGAGCTCGTGCCGCTGCTGGAAGGCGTGTCGTCGACGCAGATCCGCACGCTCCTGCGGGACGGCGATGTCGTCGGAGCGGCTGCGCTGCTCGGACGGCCGGCCGAGATCGAAGGCACCGTTGTCCTCGGCGACCAGCGCGGTGGAACGCTCGGCTATCCGACGGCGAACCTGGCGATGCCGCCGGACCTGCTCGTCCCGGCCTACGGCATCTATGCGGGCGCGGCGCTCGGGCATCGCGCGGCGATTTCGATCGGCGTCAATCCCCACTACGGTGGGGCCGAGCGGCGCATCGAGCCGTATCTGCTCGACTTCGAGGGTGACCTCTACGGCCGGCGCCTGCTCGTGGAGCTTTGGCGGCGGCTGCGAGACGAGCGGGCGTTCGGGTCGGAGGCGGAGTTGGTTGCTCAGATCGCGCGGGACGTGGAGGAGACGCGGGCGGCGCCCAGGCCGGGCGGGCAATCCGATTCCGGCGATGGGTCGTAATTCCCGCAACGAGCGGGTCGCAAGTTTCCGCAAACAGCGGAGTCTTCTAAGCGTGGGCATGACTTCTGGACACACCCCACAGCTGGCCGTCGTCGAGAGCGTCCGCTGCCTCGAATGCGGGGAGATCTACGCGAAGCCGCTCGGTGGTGGGACTGTCCACGAAAACCCGGGTTGCCCCGAGTGCGGCTACGTCGGCTGGATGTCAACCTCGCCGCCGACGTTCAGGGATGACTGGCTGCCGCGCCGTTCCGCCGCGGGTCAGCAGCCGCACCGCGCCGGCTGACCAGGCTCACGCCGCCAAAGTAGTGGTGCTGCTCAGGCCAGCGGCGCACGTTGCGACCGCGTGCCTCGAGCTCGGCGAGTGCCTGCTCGTCCACGCCCGGCTCGGCGTTGACGACGTCGGGAGCGGGGTGGACGCGCGGCCGAGCGACCGCGGCCTCCGGCTCGAGGCCCTCGTCGAGGACGCCGGCGACGACACCGAGCAGAGCGGTCCGCAGCCGCGTGCCACCGGCCGCTCCGGCTGCGAGCGAGAGCCCCTCGCTGTCGGCGGCGAGGGTCGGCGCCATCATGCTCTGCATCCGTTCGCCCGGGACGAGCGGCCCGCGGACCAGGTCGGCCTCGCCGAGCATGCTGTTCAGGTGAAGGTCGTAGCCCGGCAGGAAGTCGCCCGAGCCGAGGCCGAGGCTCGTCGTCAACACGCAGGCGTTGCCGTCGTCGTCGACGACGGTGAGGTTGGTCGTGTCGCCACCGCCGGTCACGCGCACCTGGAACACGTCGACGAGCGTCAGTACGCGTGTCGTCTCGTCGAGCTCGCGCAGCCTCGGTAGCCGGGGCACGAGTTCCGGTACGCCCGACAGGCCGGCCCGCGTCAGCAAGCGGCCGTCGAGGTACTCGACCTCGACCGGTTCGCTCCAGCTCGGCTCGTACGACTGGAGATCGTCGTCGGTGAGGACACCGCCTCGCTCCCGCGACAACGCCAGCAGCGACGCGCCGATCCCTCCGGTGTAGACGGCTGCAGGATCGTCGGCCAGTGCCTCGAGCGCGTTGACGAGCCCGGGCTGTTGAAGGGTGTCCCCGGCCTCGAGCAGCCGGCCGCCGGGCGCGTAGATGCCGGCGCCCTCGTTCATCGTCATGACGGGCGCGAGCATCGCGAGACAGGCCGCGTGAGCAGGCGGAAACTCGACGCCGCTCCGCGCCAGCTCGATCGCAGGCTGCGCGAGCTCCCGCCACGGCAGCCGACCGTGCTCGCGCCACAGCGCAACCAGCCCGGCGGCAAGCCCGGGGACGCCGCACGAAGCGGGACCGACGGCGTAGTGCACGAGCTCCGCGCCGAACGGAACCTGCAGCTCGATCAACTCGGGCGAGCGGGGTGGTTCTCCAAGCCCGGGCACCGCGACGAAGCAGTCGAGGTTGCGCGCTCTCCCACGCTCGTCGTCAAAGTAGATCGCGTGGCCGCCGCCGAGCAAGCCGGTCATCACGGTCTCCGCTACGCACGATGCGAGGCACGCCGCAACTGCTGCGTCGGCCGCGCTACCGCCCGCGGCCAGCACATCCATACCGGCGGCCGTCGTTGCGGGATGGCCCGCGGCAACGCCTGCGTCAACCACGGCGGGTAGTTTGCAGGTCGTGGATGCAGCGACACAGCTGCCGCTCGTGCATGCCCGTGGACTGGTGAAGCGCTTCGGCGACCTCGTGGCCGTCGACGGGATCGACTTCGACGTTCAGAAGGGCGAGGCGTTCGGCTTCCTCGGGCCGAACGGCGCCGGCAAAAGCTCGACGATGCGGATGATCGGCTGCGTCTCGCCGCCGAGCGACGGGACGCTGCGCGTGCTCGGGCTCGATCCGCTGAAGAGCGGAGCAGACATCCGTGCGCGCCTGGGCGTTGTTCCGCAGGAGGACACGCTCGACATGGAGCTGACTGTGCGCGAGAACATGCTGATCTACGGCCGCTACTTCGGCCTACCGCGCAAGACCGTGCACGAGCGCAGCGAGCGCCTGCTCGAGTTCGTGCAGCTGGAGGAACGCGTCGACTCGAAGGTCGAGCCGCTCTCGGGTGGGATGAAGCGACGCCTGACGATCGCGCGCTCACTGATCAACGACCCCAACATTCTCTTGCTCGACGAGCCGACCACCGGCCTCGACCCGCAGGCGCGGCACGTCGTCTGGGACCGTCTGCACGAGCTCAAGCACGGCGGCGCGACGCTCCTCCTGACGACGCACTACATGGACGAAGCCGAGCAGCTGTGCGACCGGCTCGTCGTGATGGATAAGGCGAAGATCGTGGCGGAGGGATCGCCGAACGAGTTGATCCGCCGTTACTCCACGCGCGAGGTGGTCGAGCTGCGGTTCGCGACGGACCGGCCGCCGGACGACCTCGCGGCGCGGATCGACGGGCTCGCGCGACGCATAGAGACACTCAGCGGGCGGCTGCTGCTCTACACGGACGACGGCGACCGCACGGCGGAGCGGGTGCACGAGCTCGGCGTGCAGGCGCAGAGCACACTCGTGCGGCGCTCGACGCTCGAGGACGTCTTCCTTCACCTCACGGGCCGGACGCTCGTCGACGAATGACGTACGCGCTCCGCTCGTACGAGTTCTGGCTGACCTACTACCGCCGCTCGTGGCGGGGCACGCTCGCCACGAGCATCGTCAACCCGATCTTCTACCTCGGCGCACTCGGGATCGGTCTCGGGACGCTTGTCAATCGCTCCGGCTCCACCCCGGAGGGCGTCAAGTACCTCGCCTTCGTCGCGCCGGGCGTGCTTGCCGCAACAGCGATGCAAGTTGCGATCACAGAGGCGAGCTGGCCGGTGCTCGGCTCGATTCGCTGGACACGCATCTACCACGCGATGCTCGCCACTCCGCTGCAGATCCGGCACATCGTGCTCGGGCACCAGGGCTGGATGGCGACGCGCGTGATCTCGAGCTGCGCCGTGTACCTCGCCGTAATTGCCGCGTTCGGCGCCGTGCACTCCTGGCTTGCCGTGTTCGCACTGCCTGCGTGCTTTCTCATTGGGCTCGCGTTCTCCGCGCCGATGGCCGCATACGCCGCGACGCGGGAGAACGACGGAGCCTTCGTCGTCGTGAACCGCTTCGCGATCATCCCGATGTTCCTCTTCTCGGGGACGTTCTTCCCGGTGTCGCGTCTGCCGCTCGTCCTGCGCTGGGTCGCGTACGGGACGCCGTCGTGGCACGGCGTCGACCTGTGCCGCTCCCTCACGCTCGGGCGCGCGCACTGGGGGCTGTCTCTCCTTCACGTCGGGTACCTCGCGGCATGGGCCGCTGCGGGGCTCCTCGCGGCGCTCTACACGTACCGGCGGAGGCTGATGAAGTGATGACGATCGCGCTTCCGCGTGGGGCGGCGCTGTTCGAGCGCAATGCCCGCGCACACCGGCGCCACTTCCTGATCATCTTCTCGGGTTTCTTCGAGCCGCTCTTCTACCTGCTCTCGGTGGGCGTTGGTCCCGGCCAATACGACGGGAAGGTGCCCGGCCCGCACGGCGAGCTCGTGTCGTATGCGAGCTTCATCGCGCCGGCCCTGCTCGCGACGGCGGCGATGAACGGCGCGATGTACGACGCCTCGAGCACGTTCTGGAAGATGAAGTACATGAAGCTCTACGACTCGGTGCTGGCCACTCCGCTCGGCCCGCCCGACGTGGCCGTGGGCGAGACAGGCTGGGCGCTCTTCCGCGGGCTTCTGTACGCCGTCACGTTCCTGATCACTGTGTCGGCGCTCGGGCTCGTGCACTCAGCGTGGGCGTTGCTCGCGCTCCCGTCCGCGCTGCTGGTCGGCTTCGCCTTCGCGGGGATGGGCATGGCCGGAGCCACGTTTATGCGCAGCTGGCAGGACTTCGAGTTCGTCAACCTCGTCCAGCTGCCCCTGTTCCTCTTCTCTGCGACCTTCTATCCGCTCTCCGTCTATCCGCACTGGCTCCAGGTGATCGTGCGCTGCACGCCTCTGTACAACGCGATCGGCCTGATCCGCTCGCTGATGCTCGCCGCCCCGGGGCCGTACCAGCTCGTCAATGCGGGCTACCTCGTCGTCTTCGGTGCGATCGGCATCACGATCGCCCAGAGGCGCATCGGCAAACTCCTGCTGAAGTAGCTACCCTGTCCCGCGACGCAGCCGCGGCTTTTCGCCTGCTTCCGGCGGATTGCTGGGACTGACGAGACAAAGGAGACAGATGACCCTTACGAAGGAAGCCAAGCAGGAGATCGTCCAGAAGCACGGGACGAACGACAGCGACACCGGATCGACGAAGGTCCAGGTCGCGCTGCTTACGACGCGGATCAACCAGCTGACCGAGCATCTCCGGACGCACCCGAAGGATCACTATTCGAGGCGCGGACTGCTGAAGCTCGTCGGCCGGCGCCGGCGTTTCCTGAACTATCTCCAGAAACACGACCTAGAGGGATACAGGGCACTGATCAAAGAACTGGGGCTGCGCAGGTAGTCCCGCAACGAGAGGGTGGAGATTCGAGCGAGCGCCGTTCCCGACGCTGACTCGAGTCCCCACTCTCGCTAGCAGAGTGGAGGACAGACATATGGCGATTGCCACTGAGCGCCAGGCCCACGTCGCTGTGACGGTGGGCGGCCGCGAGATCACGTTCGAGAGCGGCAAGCTCGCAAAGCAGGCCGACGGCGCCGTTGTGGTGCGTTCGGGCGACACGATGGTGCTGGCGACGGCGCAGGGACGGATGGAGCCGCGCGAGGGTGCGGACTTCTTCCCGCTCACGGTCGACGTCGAGGAGCGCATGTACGCCGCCGGGAAGATCCCGGGCGGCTTCTTCAAGCGCGAGGGCCGGCCGACGGAGCGCGCGATCCTCACGGCGCGCATGATCGACCGCCCGATCCGGCCACTGTGGCCGAAGGGCTACAAGAACGAGACGCAGGTGATCTGCACGGTGCTCAGCGCCGACCTCATCACCGCGCACGACATCCTGTGCATCAACGGCGCCTCCGCGGCGCTGATGGTCTCACCGCTGCCGTTCCTCGGCCCGGTCGGGGCAGTGCGGGTCGGGATGGTCGACGGGGAGCTCATCGTGAACCCGACGCTTCAGCAGGTTGAGGAGCAGACGGAGCTCGACCTGATCGTCGTCGGCACGCAGGACGCGCTGACCATGGTCGAAGCCGGCGCGAACGAGGTGCCGGAGGACAAACTGCTCGAGGCGCTCGACCTCGCGCACAGTGAGATCAAGAAGCTGTGCGAGGCGCAGCTCGACCTGCAGCGCCAGGTCGGCAAGGCGAAGTGGCTCGACGAGTCAGTCACGGACGACATCGAGCGCGAGTTCGGCGACATGATCCGCGAGCGCATCAGCGCCGAGGGCCTGCGGGCGGCGGACGCCGTCGTCGAGGAGGCGCTCGGCGAGCTGAGCATGGACTCGACGGAGGACGACGTCCTCCGGCAGCTACAGCGCAAGATGAGCATCGCGACGGTGCTCGAGCGCACACGGCTCGACATGGTGTACGGGCCGGTGCACGACCAGTTCGAATCCGATCTCCGCGCACTCACGGATGCGGAGCAGGACTCGAAGGAGCTCAAGTCGGCGAAGCGCCAGCTGCTCTTCGACCGCATCATCGACACCGTCGAGCTGCCGTTCCCGGTCGGCCCGTCGGTTGGCGAAGGTGAGGCCGCGACGGCGAAGGACTCGTTGACGAAGAACTACATCAAGAAGGCGGCGGAGGCGATCTACAAGGAGCTGGTGCGCCGCAAGATCGCGGTCGAGAAGCACCGGCCGGACGGGCGCAGCCCCGAGGAGATCCGCCCGATCACATGCGAGGTCGGCGTCGCACCACGCGTACACGGCTCCGGCCTGTTCACGCGCGGGCAGACGCAGATCATGTCGCTGCTGACGCTCGGCACGGCGAAGGAGGGGCAGCGCATCGACGACCTCTCCCTCGAGACCGACCGTCGCTACATGCACCACTACAACTTCCCGCCCTACTCGGTCGGGGAGACGGGCTTCATGCGCGGC
>Ga0114129_10013021_pt1 | contig 11847 bp, 10 predicted proteins | sample RhiMetdeltSRZDD1_FD_80071 | JGI IMG/M metagenome (GOLD analysis project Ga0114129, IMG submission 80071) | Populus rhizosphere microbial communities from Tennessee, USA - Rhizosphere MetaG P. deltoides SRZDD1 (version 2) (version 2) | ecosystem: Host-associated > Plants > Roots > Rhizosphere >... | reverse complement strand
GCCGTTCCCCATAAGCGCAACGGGTTCCCCGGTCAGCACGAACTGCCCGAGATCGACTGATATCCGTTCCATCCCAGCGAGCAAGACATGATACCCGCCGCCGACATTGAGGATCAAGAGTTGGCCATACGAACGGAAAGGCCCGGCATAGACCACCCAACCATCGGCTGGTGCCGTGACCTGGGCGCCCGCGCGCGTTGCAATGGAAAGCCCTTTTTCGGACCCCCCGTTACCGTCGGGGGCGCCAAATTCCTTCAATTTGACGCCGTTAACCGGAATCGGAACTTGCCCGCGTAATGAGGCAAAAGCCACAGCCGGCGCCAGCCGTCCAGGATCGCGAAATGCCGAAAGCGCCGGGCGGCCGTCGGATCGGGCTGCCTCACGCTTTTCGCGGGTATTGGCATCGAGCCCCTGTTCAAGCTTGGCGATCAGGTCTTTCAGATTGTCGACCTCGCGCGCCAGACCGCCGGCCCGCGTTCGCTCTGCGTCAAGCGCGCTTTCCCGGTCAGCCAGCTGCCGCTGTCGTTCGTCCACCAGCGCCGTCATGCGTGTACGCTCTCCATCGAGCGAACCCATCTCGGCTCTTAGCTGCTCGCGCTCGTCGTCGATCTTCTTGCGCAAGGCCACTAACTCAGAAAGATCATTGGCGAGCGCCTCGACCTCGTGGCGCATGTGCGGCAAGACCGCTCCAAGCACCATGGCAGTGCGTACCGACTGCAATGCATCTTCCGGAGTGGCGATGAGCGCCGGTGGCGGACGGCGACCGATGCGTTGTAGGGCCGCAAGAACTTCGCCAATGACTGCGCGACGTCCAGCGAGCGATTTGCGAATGCTGTGCTCGTTCTCGTCAAGCGTTTCCAGGCGGTCCTGCGTCGCGGCGATTTTGGATTCCACAGTGCGCAAGCGGCCGGCTGTATCGATCAGGTCCTGATTGAGCTCGCGCCGGTCCGTGCCGATCTGTTCGATCTCGCGCCTAAGCGCAGCTTCCTTCTCGGCCGATTTGCGCTGCTTGTCTCGGACAGCCTTGAGCTCTTCCTCGCGCTGCTTGAGCGCATCGAGCTTTTCCGTGTCGGCTTGCGCGATGACAATATGACGGTCTTTTGCCGCAGCCATGAACGGCAACGTGGCGAGCCCTGCGACAAGCGCAGAGCACGCGCTGAGACGGCCGAATCCCCCCAAAATCATCGGGTCACGTTACGCCTACGGGTTGCAGCGGCAAGATCTATTCGCGAAAGGTATTGATGCGGATTGCGACCAAATCGGGGTGTAACGCAGGTGGACGACAAATTTCATGCCCGGTGATAGGGATGCCCGGCAAGAATCGTCGTTGCGCGATAAAGCTGCTCCAGCAGCATCACCCTGACCAGCTGATGCGGCCAGGTCGCCGAGCCGAACGAGATCCTTAATTCCGCCTTTTCCCGCAGGCTTGGCGCCACCCCGTCCGCGCCGCCGATCACAAAGACCGTTGCCGGCCGAGCGTCGGCGCGCCACTTGGCAAGCCGGGTTGCGAGAGCGGGGCTGTCGAGGTTTTCGCCTAGGCTGTCAAGCAGCACCACTGCCGCGTTCTCGGGAATGACGTTGGCAAGCGCAATCGACTCCTCGAGCATTCGCTTGCCGGCGTCCGACGCGCGACTCTCCCGGATCTCAATGATTTCGATATCCCGCAATCCAAGCTGACGACCGGTTTGCGCCGCGCGCTTGCGGTACCGCTCACTCAGCTCGGTCTCCGGGCCCTGTTTCAGCCGGCCGATCGCGGCAACAACGATACGCATCGCGCCGGCAAGAGTATCAGGCTTGCCGACGTGCGTCCTTGCTCGCTCCTGACCACATCTTCTCTAGATTGTAGAAGCCGCGAACCTCAGGCCTGAAGACATGGACAATCACGTCGCCGGCGTCGATCAGTACCCAGTCGCCCTGCCTCATGCCTTCGACACGAACGCGCGGACTGCCCGCACTTTCAATGTCCTTGATGAGGTGTTCGGAAACAGCACTGACATGGCGCTGCGACCGGCCGCTGGTCACGACCATGTAATCGCCGATAGAGGATTTTCCGGTGAGCTCGATGACAACGCTGTCCTCCGCTTTCATATCTTCAAGTCGCGCGAGGACGGTATGGAGCGTCTCCTTGGCGGTCGGGTGCCGGGAGACGGTTTCGGGCGTACGACGAGATGCCCGAGAGAGTGCAGGTGTATGCAGGGTCTGTGATCCTTTCTATGCGTTGCACTCACCCCGATGCAAACCGGGGGCCTCAAGAAAATATAATTACCTCGTTCGTTTCTTTCTACCCCGGCTTTTGCCGGTTCTGGCTCCCAATCTCGATTTGCGGGACTTTGTTACACGTTTTTTATCGCTCGTTTTTGCGCTGGAAGATTTGCGGCCGTTTTTTGACTTGCGGCGAGAGTGGACGGGATTTTCGCGTTGTTTGCGCAGGGCCCGGAGCGCGGTCGAGGATAAAGGTGATTTGAGACCGTGAAGGAACGTCCACGCTGGCGGTTTGTGATCGGGGAGTGACGCGGCGGCGTGTTCGGGGATGCGCGCGCGGGCAAGTGCGTTTCCGGCGGGGCTGGCGGCGGCGTAAAGACTGGGGCCCAAGCGGTCGATAACGACGATAGGCACCAACTCGGTTATCTTTCGCCATTTCTGCCAGCGATGAAAGCTCCGCAAGTTATCCGCGCCCATGATCCAGACGAATCGGATTCGGGGGCAACGGGCCAGCAACCAAGATACCGTATCGTAGGTATATCTCGTCTTAATGACAGCTTCGAGGCCCGTCACGTCGATGCGCGGATGATGAGTGATCGCCTGTGCGGCTGCGATTCGCTTCGGCAGCGGCGCAAGCCCGCTTGTATTCTTGAGCGGATTGCCGGGAGTCACGAGCCACCACACGCGATCAAGCTTGAGCCGCTTGAGCGCAAGCAGGGTTGCTCCCACATGCGCCTGGTGTGGCGGATCGAATGTCCCCCCAAAAAGACCAATTTTCATGCCGGGCGCGTGCAGGGGCAGCAGGCGCTCCGGAACAGCGGTTTTTTTGGATGTCACGGCCGCGTCTGACCGCTCCCGTGGATTCGGTATTTGAATGTGGTGAGTTGGTCTATCCCGACAGGCCCGCGCGCGTGCAGTCGTCCGGTGGCGATGCCGATCTCGGCGCCGAATCCGAATTCGCCCCCATCGGCGAATTGGGTCGAAGCGTTGTGCAAGACAATTGCCGAATCCACTTCGCGCAGGAACCTCTCAGCGGCCTCGCGGTCGTCGGTTACGATTGCGTCGGTGTGACGCGATCCGTAGCGCTCGATGTGAGCAATTGCGGCCGAGAGATCATCCACGACTTTCACAGCAATGACCGCATCGAGATACTCGGTGGCCCAATCCTCCTCGGAGGCGGGCCTCGCACGATTGTCTGCGGCTACAGTCGCCGGGTCGCCGCGGACCTCGCACCCGGCGTCAATCAACATGGTAATGAGAGGCTTCAGTTGGGTTCCCATGCTGGCCCGATCGACCAGCAGGGTTTCCGCCGCCCCGCACACGCCCGTGCGCCGCATTTTGGCGTTCAGGACAATTTTTTTTGCCATATCGAGCGAGGCAGCGCGATGGACGAAAACGTGACAGACGCCCTCAAGGTGCGCAAATACCGGCACGCGTGCTTCCGTTTGGACGCGAGCCACCAGGCTCTTTCCGCCGCGCGGTACGATCACGTCGATATTCCCGTCCAGACCCTGCAGCATTAAACCCACAGCCGCCCGATCCCGGGTTGGCACAAGCTGTATCGACGGGCCGGGCAGGTCGGCCGACTGCAATCCCTCGGTGAGGGCCGACAGGATGGCCCGGCTGGAGCGAATGCTGTCTGACCCGCCCCGCAGAATCGCGGCGTTGCCAGCCTTCACACAAAGCACACCGGCGTCAGCGGTCACGTTCGGCCTGCTCTCGTAGATGATTCCAATCACTCCAAGCGGGACTCGCACCCGCTCGATTCGCAGACCGTTGGGTTGGACCCAGGATTCCGTAACCTTGCCAACAGGATCTGCAAGCGCCCGGACGGCATCGATGCCCGCCGCAATGGCCTCAACCCGCTTCGGGTCAAGCGAGAGGCGGTCGAGAAAGGCTCCCGTAACCCCGCCAGCGCGCGCCTCGGCAACATCCTCGGCATTTGCGGCGAGAATGGCGGAAACCTGTCTCCGCACCGCCGCAGCCATGCCTTCCAGGGCACGATTTTTCTGCTCCTCGGGGGCAAGTGCCAGGACATGGCCGGCCGCCCGGGCGCGACGGCCGATCTCGCCCATCGCGCTGGCGATGTCGGCGGTTCTCTCTATGCTTTTGAGCGGCGCGCTCATTCTGGCGTGAAAAACTCTGAAAAACTGTGCCGGAAGCCGTTTCCTATCATGTCGGTGGCCCCTTCGCGAGGTGGCCAAACTTCATGCATGGCAGAGTCGACTCTGGGGATATCGTGGATAACAGACCCGGGCATGAAACGGACAATCGACCTACACATTGCAATGGCAGGGTTGGCGGGTTGCAGGAGGTAATCCATGGCGTACGCTTCAGGGCGTCTTCCCAGCCGATTTCCTGTGGGCACGAAATTCGTGATCGAAGGTAAACGGGGTCTGGAAGGTCAGGTGCAGGTGTTCAGCCGGTATTTGGAATTCCCTGACGGCACGTTTTTTCCTCTGCCGGTTCGGCCAACAACGAGAAAAGCGCCGGCCAACAGACGGGGCGCCAGGCGTTCACGCTCCCGCGGGGGCCACTGAAGGCGACTTAGGCCAACGGCCGATTTGGCGGCATTGCAGCAGGAATCCGCACCGCGTCCCAATAGGCCATTGGCCTAGTCTCACGCGAAAACCCCAGCCTCCGGTGGGCTGGGGTTGACGGGCAATCGGTCAATCGCCTTTTCAGTTGTGTCGCCCTTGCATAACGCGAAGCCCGAATCCCGGTTCCGCCGGTCATTCTCCACCCAGCGCGAGATCGTCCCGGTGGATCATCTCGGTGCGGCCCGTATAGCCAAGAATCAGCAGCACGTCGGCTGACGAGCGGCCTCTGATCTTTTCGGCGTCATCGGCGTCGTAGGCGACGAGGCCCCGGCCGATCTCGTGGCCGTCAGGACCGCGCACAACTACGGCATCGCCTCGACTGAACACGCCCTCGACCTTGATCACGCCCGCCGGCAGCAAGCTCTTGCCGCCGCGCAATGCCTTCACTGCACCCGCATCGATAATCAGCGCGCCGCGTGGCTCGAGCGAACCGGCAATCCATTTCTTGCGTGCGGTCACCGGATTGGCAGGCGTCAAGAACCACGTACAGCCTGCACCGTTTCCAATGGCCTGTAGCGGATGCTCAATGCGCCCTGACCCGATCACCATGTGGATGCCCGACGTGGTCGCAATCTTGCCGGCCTCGATCTTGGTGAGCATGCCGCCGCGCGACAGCTCGGATCCGGACGCGCCGGCCATCGCTTCGATTTCGGGAGTGATGCGCGCTACGATCGGTACACGCTTTGCGCCGCTTCCCGTGCCGGGAGGTCTGTCGTAAAGCCCATCGACATCGGAAAGCAGCACCAGCAGATCGGCGCTTGTCATGGCGGCGACGCGCGCGGCAAGCCGATCGTTGTCGCCGTAACGGATTTCGTTTGTGGCGACGGTGTCGTTCTCGTTGATCACCGGGATACTGCGCCACTCCAGAAGCTTGGCAATTGTCGAGCGGGCATTGAGGTAACGGCGGCGCTCTTCGGTATCGCCCAGCGTGACCAGGACTTGCCCGGCGGTGAGGGCGTGTGTGCCAAGCGCCTCCGACCATGCGCGCGCGAGCGCAATCTGGCCTACTGCAGCTGCAGCCTGACTATCCTCCAGCTTCAGCGCTCCCGCGGGCAGCCTTAGCACCGAGCGCCCCAGGGCGATCGCACCCGACGACACCACCAGAACATCGCGCTGCTCGCTGTGCAGACCGGCAATATCGGCCGCGAGCGAGGCGAGCCATTCTCGCTTGAGGCCTGCGGCGGAGGAATCGACCAGCAAGGATGAGCCGACCTTCACAACGATGCGCCGGAAGTCCTTGAGCGACGGCCTTTTTTGCATTGCCCCGACAGATCCGTTCATGGCGGCGCTGTGTAGCACGGGACTTGCTGCGTCGTCATGGCCGGGAACAGGCTCGACCAGCCGGATGGTTCGTGCTGGGCCCGCCATGCTATCGTTCGGGCGAGGGCGGAGCGAATGCGACTTGCAATTTATGGCGCCGTGCTAGCGATTGCGCTTGGCAGCGTGCTCTTCGGGCTCGACTGGCTGTCAGCCCCGATGTCGCCCATGGTGGACACCAAAGCCGGACTAAGCGCTGTCCCTCCGCCCGTAACACCCAAGGCGAACGCAAGCGCGTCGACCAGTCCGCCCGAAGCCGCGGTGCCGACAGACATCGCAAAGCCGATAGCACCTTCCGCGCCAGCGCAGCCAAAAGCGAATATCGGGGCGCCGATCGTTGCGCCGGGGCTAAGCCCAAGCCAGAGCCCAGCGACCCAGAACACGAGCCAGAGCCCGGGTCCGGATTCAAACCAAAGCTCAAGCCCGGTTCCGTTTTCTTCTGCAGCGGCCGCGCAGGCTACGGCTGACTCGCCGGCCGCAGCGCCTGAACCGCAGGCGCGTTGCAACGTCAACGCCTGCAGCGCCGCTTATCGATCTTTCACGCCATCTGATTGCACCTACCAGCCGAGCAATGGGCCGCGTCGGCTCTGCACGAAGTAGCGGTTGCTCAATTCGATTGGCCCCAAGGTTCCAAAACGCCGCTCTAAAACGCCATGATCCAGCCTGCGCGGAACGGCTAGGCGATCCCCGCGTTTGGTTTAACGAGGGACGAAAAGGCGGGCGATCATGCAGTTCCTGGTCTACTTGGCGGTTTTGATGGTTGCGATCAGTACCGTCTTGCTCGAAGTGCATTGGCTGACCTCGCCAGCGCCGCAACCCAAGCCGACCGTTCAGGCGAGCGCTCCACCGCCCGCCAAGGTCGAGGGTCCCAACGCCGCCCTAAGCCCAATTTATCCGAAGAAGCTTGATGCGTCGCCGCAATCGGCCGAGAGCAATTCGCAGGCACAGACTGCGCCGGTCAGCACGCCCCAGACTGGTCAGGCTGCGCCTGCGCAACAATCCGCACCTGCTGCATCTGCTGCACAGGCCGTACCGACGCAGCCGCCCGCGCAGCAACAACCTGCACCCGCTGCATCTGCAGTGCAGGCCGCACCGACGCAGCCGCCCGCGCAAACGACACAGCCTGCGCTCGCGCAGCAGCCTGCTGCGGCCCCCCAACCGCAGAAAAAAAATTCGGCTGAAACGACCGGTAGCGCCGTGCGGGAGGGCAACACCAGGCAGATGACCGCCGATCCACCGAACGCCGCGAACCGCGCCGACAATTCGCAACAGACCGTGCAGGGTTCGTCCAGCAATCGCTGCGACGTTCAGGCCTGCGCAAGCGCTTACCGGTCGTTCCGTGTATCCGACTGCACCTATCAGCCGTTCGACGGCGTTCGACGGCTCTGCGAAAAATCTCCCGGGCAGCGGATGGCGCGCGAGCGGGAACAGCCGGAGCGCCGCCGCTGGAGCGGGGATGCGGAAGCGCGCTACTTGGACCGCCCTACCTCGGGACGTAGGTTCGTTGGCGAAGACGATGATGTAGCCGCCGACTTCGACGACGCCCGTCGCGAGCCGCTGGGCTTCTTCCTCTTCGGCCGGCGGCCTCGCTGGTAGCGCGATCTACATGCCCTTTTGCGGGGCGCTCGAAAGAAATTCCTGAAGCGCCTGCTTGTAGAACTTGGCATTCGCCGTGGTTCCGTGGCCTGAGGTTTGTTCGCTTGCCGGAATCAAAAGCAGTTTTCCGTTCCTGACGCGCTTCATTGCGGCTTCGGTAATTCCGGTTTCAGGCGGGTTGCGTTCATCGTCGGCGGCGTTGATCAGCAAGAGCGGTGGTTCGATCGTCTCGAGATCTGGCGCCGGATTGTAATCGGCTGACGATCCCCATTGCCATAGGAAGTCATTCGCATCCGCGGTCATCGGCGCAGCGAGCCTGGCATCGGCCAGCTTGTCAGCCTGCGCGCGGGTCGGGGCCTGCTTCTGGTAATTGAGCGTGCCCCCCGAGGTGGCGAAAGCAAAGAACGCGCTGGCGGTCGTCACCGAATTCGGCTGCTTGATGTAATTGCCGTTGGCGTATTCTGGATCCTGGCGGATCGATTCCAGCATGATCCGGCGCAAGATCCAGTTGCGCGATGCCATTGCGGTCGGCTGGCAAGCCATGGGCACCAGCGCATCCATGTAACCGGGATATTTTTCGCCCCACAGCCACGTGTTCATGCCGCCCATCGAATTGCCGATGATCATGCGCACGTGCTTGATGCCGAGCCCTTCCGCAACCAAGCGATACTGTGCATCCACCATGTCGGCATAGTTGTATTGCGGAAATTTGGTCTTCAGCCCGTCGGACGGTTTTGTCGATTTCCCGTGGCCGAGCGCATCGGGAATGATGAGGTAATATTTTTCGGCATCGAGCGGTTGCCCGGGGCCGAATAACTCGCCGGCAAAGGCGGGCGTCAGCATGCTCTGCCCGGAACTGCCGGTGCCATGCAGAACAACGACCGGAATGCCGTCCGGCTTGCCGATGGTGATGTAATGAAGTCGCATCTCCGGCAGAACCTCGCCGGTGTGGAATTTGAAGTCCCGCGCGATCCAATCGCCTTCCTTTGGCGCCGGGTAGTCGGCGGCGGCGCTGGCGAATGAGAATGTCCCAAGGATGAAGAAAGCCGCGGTTCTGAGAAATATCATGGCGTTTTTCCTCCATTGGTGTTTTCAGGCGATGGTCAAGCCTCGCCTTTTTCAATAAATCACCACGCTGCGAATCGATTTCCCTTCATGCATCAAGTCGAAGGCATCGTTGATCTGCTCGAGCGGCATGGTGTGGGTGATCAGATCGTCGATGTTGATCTTTCCCTCCATGTACCAGTCGACGATTTTGGGAACGTCCGTGCGCCCGCGCGCGCCGCCGAACGCCGTGCCGCGCCACACGCGACCCGTGACCAGCTGAAACGGCCGCGTGGAGATTTCCTGGCCGGCTCCGGCCACGCCGATGATGACGCTCTCGCCCCAGCCGCGGTGGCAGCATTCCAGCGCCTGCCGCATGGTGCCGACGTTGCCGATGCACTCAAACGAAAAGTCGGCGCCCCCGCCGGTCAGGTCAAGGATCGCCTGCACCACCTTGTCGCGGCCGACCTCATCGGGATTGACGAAATGCGTCATGCCGAATTTCTCGGCCATGGCGCGCTTGGCCGGATTTGTGTCGACGCCGACGATCTTGTCGGCGCCAACCATGCGCGCACCCTGGATCACGTTCAGGCCAATGCCGCCGAGGCCGAATACGGCGACGTTCGCGCCGGGCCAGACCTTGGCGGTGTTGATGACGGCGCCCACCCCCGTCGTCACCCCGCAACCGATGTAACAGATCTTGTCGAACGGTGCGTCTTCGCGAACCTTGGCGAGCGCAATCTCCGGCAGCACGGTGACATTCGAAAAAGTCGAGCAGCCCATGTAGTGGAAGACCGGATCGCCGTCACATCGAAAGCGGCTGGTGCCATCGGGCATCACGCCCTTGCCCTGGGTGGCGCGGATGGCGGTGCAAAGATTTGACCGGCGCGAGAGGCACGTTTTGCATTGCCGGCACTCCGGGGTGTAGAGCGGAATAACGTGATCGCCAGGTTTGAGCGATGTCACGCCGCTCCCGATCTCCCGCACGATGCCTGCGCCTTCGTGTCCCAGGATCGCGGGAAACACCCCCTCCGGATCTGCGCCGGACAGCGTGTACGCATCGGTGTGACAGATCCCTGTTGCCTTGATCTCAACCAGGACTTCGCCCGCCTTCGGACCTTCGATCTCGATCGTCTCGATAGCGAGCGGCTCGCCGGCCTGCCAGGCCACCGCGGCACGGGTCTGCATGCGCTTTGTCTCCCGTCCTCCCCGTGTTTTCTAGAATGCCGCAGGCTCGCGCAATGGACCAGTGGCGAACGGCTACATTTTCGCGCCTTCGCGATCCCGTGCCAGCCAATATTCGTTGGGGAAGCGCGCGCAAATCTTCTCGATTGCCGCACGGATCGCGCCTGCTGGACAGCCGAGGAAAACTCCATGGCCCATCTTGCCCCGCCGATCCGCGAAAGCGGGGATCCAGAACAGCCGCTAAGCTTCCTCTTTGACGTCCATGTCTGCGCGGGTTGCATCGATGATTTTGGCAAGCGCGCGCAAAGCCTCCTGCACGCCTTCACCCGACTGCGCTGAAAGTACGAGCGGCGTTTTCTTGCTGGCCTTTTTCAGCTTTGAGCTCTGCGCCTTGACCAATTCAGAAGTCATTGCGTCGGCTTTCGAGAGCGCAACGATCTCAGGTTTTTCGCTTAATCCTTGTCCGTAGGCTTCCAGTTCCGCGCGCACCGTCCTATAGGCGGCGCCGGCATCCTCGATCGTGCCGTCGACAAGATGCAGCAACACGCGGCAGCGTTCCGTGTGGCCAAGGAAGCGGTCGCCAAGGCCCGCGCCTTCGTGCGCGCCCTCGATCAGCCCGGGCAGGTCGGCGAGCACGAACTCGCGCTCGCCCACTTTGACGACGCCGAGTTGCGGATGCAGCGTCGTAAACGGATAGTCAGCGATCTTCGGCTTCGCCGCGCTGACGGCGGCAAGGAAAGTAGACTTGCCTGCGTTGGGCAGGCCGATCAGTCCGGCATCCGCGATCAGCTTCAGCCGCAGACGAATCGTGCCTTCCTCTCCGGGTTGTCCGGGGTTGGCATGGCGTGGCGCGCGGTTGGTTGATGACTTGAAGTGCGTATTGCCGAAGCCGCCGTTGCCACCCTTGGCGAGGGTCGCACGCTCGCCAACTTCGGTGAGATCGGCGATGAGCGTCTCGCCGTCTTCTTCGTAGACCTGGGTGCCGATCGGCACTTTGAGAACGACATCCTTGCCATTGGCGCCAGCGCGATCCTTGCCCATCCCATTGCCGCCGCGCTGCGCCTTGAAGTGCTGTTGGTAGCGGTAATCGATCAACGTATTGAGCCCATTGACGGCCTCGACCACCACGTCGCCGCCCTTCCCGCCATCGCCGCCGTTTGGACCGCCGAACTCGATGAATTTCTCGCGCCGGAACGACACGCAGCCGTTCCCGCCCGCGCCGGACGCTATGTAGACCTTCGCTTCATCGAGGAATTTCATGGCCTTAGGATATATCGCATCGCGCCGTCCTTCGCCCAAGAGGCCTGGGAATAAATCTTGGCGAACCCCGATCTAGTCCCCGTGCAAGCCAACTGCAGGGAGACCAGACATGACCAGCCACGACGAAGGCCCAAGCCGCCGCAAAGTCCTCGAATGCATGACCTGGGCCGGAACCGGGGTGTTGTGGACTGTCGCCAGGGGAGTGCCAACCTCGCTCGGGATCATCGATGAGGCGGTGGCCCAACAGAGCAAGGGCTTCACGTTCCTGCAAATTAGCGACAGCCACATGGGCTTCGACAAGCCGGCTAATCCCAACGTCAAGGGGACACTGGAAGAAGCGATCGGGCGGGTGAAGGCACTCGCGGTCAAGCCGTCGTTCATGATCCACACTGGCGATATCTCGCATCTGTCGAAAGCGTCCGAATTCGACGACGCGGAGCGCATCATTTCGCAGGCGCGGCTCGATGTGCACTACGTGCCGGGCGAGCACGATCTCATCGACGATGAGCGCGGCAAGCTCTATCGCGAACGATATGGACGCGGCACGAAAGGCGCAGGCTGGTACAGCTTCGATGCCAATGGCGTCCATTTCATTGGCCTGGTCAACGTCGTCGATCTGAAGGCCGGTGGCCTCGGCAACCTT
>Ga0114129_10013020_pt1 | contig 11848 bp, 9 predicted proteins | sample RhiMetdeltSRZDD1_FD_80071 | JGI IMG/M metagenome (GOLD analysis project Ga0114129, IMG submission 80071) | Populus rhizosphere microbial communities from Tennessee, USA - Rhizosphere MetaG P. deltoides SRZDD1 (version 2) (version 2) | ecosystem: Host-associated > Plants > Roots > Rhizosphere >... | reverse complement strand
TCGCGGATCGACGCCCCGTGCCCCGTTAGCTTGCCGACCTGCTCATAACTCTCTGTATCCCAAAACCGAATTGTGCCATCTACTCCTGATGAAATGAGCAGGCGACCATCGGGGCTATACAGAACTTTTGTGACCTGTCCGCCCTGGGCTACCCAATCCCGTTCTAATACCTGTGACGCGACATTGTAAACGAGGATGTATGCTCGATCTGTGCCCGCCGCTAAATGAGTGCCATCTGGCGAAAATGCGAGTGTCATCACCTGTGCCTTGCCTACGTCGAGGCCATATAAGGGCTTCGCAGTCGAAGCATCGCGCACGATAATTACTCCTGATTCATCGCCGGTTGCCATCCACTCCCCGGTCGGATCATAAGCAACACTTCGCAGCCGAGTGTGATGTCCGTCTAATGTGCCAAGCGGCCCTGCCGTACCTGCCTGCCAGATTTCACCAACAGCACTGTAGAAGCCTACTGTAGCGAAGCGCGAGCTATCCGGTGCAAAAGCCAGATCGGTTACTTCGCCGCTCGTCCGTGCCCCGGTGATCCGTTCCCCTGTGATGGGATTCCAGATTTGCAAAGTGTGATCGCGCCCACCGGAAACAAGGGTTGTGCCATCCGGCGAAAACTCGACAGCGCGTACTGTACCGTTATGGTGCTCCATTGTAAAAAGAAGCTCGCCGGAGATTGTTTCGTATAAGCGCACTTTGGTATCAGCAGAGGCGGATGCGACCCTCACACCATCGGGTGAAAGGCCTACACCGAAGACTGTCCCCTGCTGTTTATCGAGAATCAATGCGGGTTCGAGTTCGGCGGTATTCTCTGGCTCGATAGCATCAGGTGAGATGGTAGGGGTGGATGTCAGGGTAATCGTCGGGATGGGGATTGGACTCGGTGTATCGGTCACTGCTTGTGTAAAGGGCGATGGTTCGATGAGATTAGGCGTTAGACTGATCTTGCTCTGGGGAGTGCTGCGGGGCTGAGGTAGATTACGGACCGGGCGACTGCACCCGGCTAAGATGATACCAATCAACAAACACACACCGAGTCGCCACATTGGATGACTCTTCGATAGAGTAGGGAGCATGGAGGGAGTATATATCATAGCTCTATGGTCGATGTCATGGTCCCTTACAAAATCCCTTATACCTGCCAATTCGCCAGCCCGGATTTAGTCCGTGCATTTGTGCATGGCGAGCGTGAAGTTGTGACAGATCCGTGCTGGGCTGAGTATGGTGCGTCGGATGCTGCGGAATATGCACATTGGGCGCTGCGATCCTGTGGCGTTGTATGTATCAAGATGGCAGTTGAAGGAATCACCGGAAGTGAACCTGAACCTGTGATGGCATGGGTGCGGGCAGGGCTGGCGATTGATGGCTATTTGACGGAATTGCGGCCGGATCGGCCTGATCGACCAGTTGAGAAAGGCTGGAAGCATACGAGTCTTGCGCAACTTGCGCGAGATCGGGGCTGTAGTGCCGACCTAGTACAAGGTTTCACACTGGAGAAAATCGCTGCTCACGTACGGAATGGTCAGGTAATTATGGCATCGGTTACCGTAGAACTAGGAGAAAATGGTCTGCTGACTCGCAACTCTGGTCACGTGGTGTTGATCTATGGGGTGGCATTAGGTGATGATGGTCAGGTTCAAGAGATGATTCTGCACAACCCATCAAGGCGCACACCGACGAGTCAGGTCGGTGCGCGCATCCCTGTAGAGCGGTTTATGCAGGGATTTTCCGGGCGCGGAATTCTTATTGGACGTTCTTGAGAAGAAGCGCGCCGACGAAGAATCCGCCGATGAGGATCACCATCAGAAGACAGCCCGATACGAAAATCCGCCACGTAAAGCGCGCAACCGTTTTAAGAATGACCCAGCCGCCAAGTAGTACGACTCCACCTACAACCAGCGCGATCAACAGTCCGGAGCTAATACCGAGCAAATTGGCGGCAGAATTGATTATTTCCATAAGTGTACCTGCCCTGCTTTAACCACTACTTTCACTAGATTATCTCCAAAACGGTAGCCCAAATGCTTGTAATCCGGGATATTGAGTACCAAAAGATCGGCTTGCTTGCCGACCTCTAAGCTGCCAAACTGATCTCCGCAGCCAACGGCAAACGCAGCATTGATTGTCGAGGCGGCAATAGCCTGAGCCTGTGTCAGCTTTAAGTATCGACAGGCGAGTGCGATCACCAACTGCATTGATTCGCACCATGCTGTGCCGGGATTGCAATCGGTAGCCAGTGCCAGCCCCCCGCCCGCATCGAGAATTTGGCGGGCAGGTGTGTACTCACAGTGACCTAGACCAAAGGGCGTGGCAGGCAGCGATACAGCGACCGTATCGTGCTGGCCTAACGCGCGAATGTCTGCCTTAGGCGTTTGAACAAGATGATCGACCGACACTGCTCCCATCTCGGCAGCCAGCTTCGTACCACCCAATCCTACAAACTCGTCGGCATGTAGCTTGAGCGCCATCCCATGCTGCTGACCCGCCTCGAAAATGCGGCGGGTCTGATCTACGTCGAATACTCCTTCTTCGCAGAACACATCAAGGAAGGGTGGCGGCTGGCCTTGTGCTTTGGCAAACGCCGCTATAGCCGGAATCATCTCACTGATCAGCTTATCGACATAAGCATCAGTGCGCCCAGCATATTCAGGTGGAACAGCATGTGCGCCCAGAAAGGTTGCAATGATGTCCATTGGGTGCGAGGCATTGAGCTTGTAGATCGCTTCAAGTTGTTTGATTTCGGTAGCAGTATCGAGGCCGTAGCCTGTTTTGATCTCGACAGTCGTTGTGCCAAGCGCCAGCATCCGATCCAAGCGTGGATGAGTTTCGGCGATTAGATCATCGACAGATGCCGCGCGGGTGCGTTGGACGGTGTTATTGATTCCACCACCTGCCGCCATGATCTCCATGTAGGTTGCCCCGGCGATGCGCATCTCAAATTCGGCTGCGCGATCTCCTGCCCAAACCAGGTGGGTATGCGGATCGACAAAGCCTGGGATTACTACACAGCCGGTTGCATCGATCTCTTCTACGGGGGTATGAGCCGCTCGAACCGTTTGGGACTCGCCCACAGCGACAATTTTCCCGCCTCGGACGGCGACCGCTCCATTCTCAATCAAGCCGAGACTACCGAGGCTATTGCCGCGTTGGGGTTTTCCCTCCATCGCTGGGACAATGCATACCTGCTTCGCGCTGTGTATCAGGAGGTCTACGTTTTCTGACATAGGATTCAGTGTAGCATACGCAGATCGGCGCGGCAATCAACACGGTTCCTTCGGATTTGCCAGATAGCCAACAACAGTCTATCCTTCTGCCAACAGTGAACAGGCACAAAATTTTGAGTTGATTTGATTCTGTAAGAACTTGGGTGTAACATCTTGCAAGTGCTGGCCGGATAGCAGCGACGACGCAGCGAAGGCTCACTCAGCCTGAGATGTCAATCGCAGACGGTTGCGGCGACATTCCCCGCCAAAACCGAGGTGCAGCCGATTTTGATGTTGCCGCGTGATTTAGACCGGGGGAACAATGTCTGACGAAACCACCAAAGAGCAGGCAGACAAGAAGGAAGCCGAAGTAAAGGCTGAGGAAAAGAAACCCGAAGAGGCAAAGCCAGCAGAGGCCAAACCTGCTGAGACCGCGCCAGCCGCAGAAGCAAAACCTGCGGAAGCTAAGCCTGTCGAGGCAAAGCCTGCTGAAATCAAAGCGGAAGCGAAACCTGCTGACGGAACCATTTATTACTACCCGAATAAGTGGGCACGGATCGTGTTTACTTCTGCTGAGGAAGTCATGGGTGATCGCGGCGTAACCGCCCTGCTCAACATGGCGAACATGAAGGAATACATCGATAACTACCCGCCTGATAATATGAAGAAGGAATTTCCCTTCGAGAGGGTCGGGCAGCTTCAGCAAGCAATCTGGGATATGTACGGCAATCGCGGGGCGCGCGTGTTTGCTACCCGCGCTGGTGAGCAATCCTTCAAAGATGGGTTGAGCCAGTTTAAGAGTGTGGCTGCTGCCGCCCAAATTGCGATGAAGGTCGGCACGCTTGAAGCGAAGGCGAAGATTGGGCTTGAATTTTTCTCTAAGTTCTTCAATGCGGTGAGCGATCAGGTTGTCGAGATCAGCGAGGATGATAAGCACTGGATCTGGACGATTACTCGCTGCCCGGTGTGCTGGAATCGCAAGTCGGATGAGCCGGTTTGCCACCTGGCGGTCGGCGTGCTGCAAGCTGCTTTCGCATGGATTAGTGATAATAAGAAGTTCCGTATTCTGGAAACAGACTGCAAGGCGAAGGGCGATAAGAACTGCGTTTTCAAGATCGAGAAAGTCCCGGTCGAATAACCCAGCCAACGACGTTATGATGCGCCATGAACTTAACGCCGTCCCTCTCACAGGGGCGGCGCTGGCACATTGAGATTGTGCCTCAACTTCTTCAAACCTTCTCGCACAACTAGGAGTTAACATTGGCCAAATCACGCACTGAACAGATGGTCCAGCGGCTGCGCGATTTGCAGGCCAGTTCTCAAGGGGCTGTCGAAGCCGCAGCAGTAGTCAGCGTCGATGGCCTGAGCATGGCCTCGTCCATGCCCGCCGATGTGGAGGAAGATCGTGTTGCCGCGATGTCTGCCGCGATGCTCTCCCTCGGCGAGCGTATCGCTCAAGAACTTGGTCGTGGTAGTCTCGATCAGGTGTATATCAAAGGGCAAAACGGTTATGTTGTCCTAATGGCTGTTGGTCAGGAAGCGGTGCTGACCGTCTTAGCTCGCGAAGATGCGAAGCTCGGCCTGATCTTCCTTGACATGGGCCGTGCGGTGACTGACCTCGCCAAGCTAGTCTAGCCAAAGCATACAATTTGGACTGCAACCGCGCCCACTTGCGCGGTTGAACGCCAATCACTAAGATGATGCACGACCGTAGAGTCACTCTCGGTCGTGCTGCATTTTATTGATTGTTCAGTTTGCTAGGTGACTGGCTGATGGAGCATGGACATAAATTGCTGATTGTGGAAGACGATCCGGGACTGGCAGAAATGCTGGCTCACTACTTCCGGGTGCAAGGTTTCGAAGTGTTGACCACCACTCTCGGCGAGAATGCCTGCTCGATAGCCTGGGAAGCCCTGCCTGATCTGATTGTCCTTGATATTCATCTACCCGATATAAGCGGCTTCGAGGTTGTGCGCCGCCTTCAAGAGAGCCACCGCACCCGCAATATCCCTATCGTGTTTCTAACTGAGCTAACCGACCGCATGGATAAGCGGCAGGGTCTTGAACTAGGAGTATTCGATTACATCACTAAGCCCTTCGACGTTCAAGAACTGCGCCTGCGTATCCGCAACACGCTTCACCGAGCGTCACTCCGATCAGGCAAACACCCGATTACACAACTTCCTGAAGGCGAGCCTGTCCATGAGGCGGTAGTAGGTATGAACGAAGATACCTGCCTTCTGATCGCTCAGGTACACGGTCTGAATACCTTCCGCGAGTTGTACGGATTAGTTGCTAGAGACGATGTACTGCGCGTGATTAGTCTTATGGTCAAAAATGCTGTGGCAGAGATCGGAGGAGCAGGAACATTCTGCGGCCATATTGACGATACGACCCTGCTGATCATCGCGCCGCTCCACAGCATTTCTCAGATAGAGGCGCGTATCCGGGAGCGCGCCGCCGAGTCGCTGGAATATTTCTATCCCAGCGACAATCGCGGCTCGAATGCCCAGACAAAAAATCGACTGCGTATCGGGATGGGCAGAATTGATCGGCTTGATGGCCCGATTGAAGATTTGACCTTCCTGATACAAAAGGCTCTGCCATCCACCTAACTACGACTCTCGAATACTCGTCAGTGTCATCGTCTGGTTGTGGAGGTCGCAGTAGCCTGTCGTATAAGGCGAGATTTCGCCGTAAGAATAAAACCCGATCTGCTGTGTCTTTTCCCCGGCGCTGCTTAGAACGGCCTTTAGTTCTTCGGCAGTACGTTCTTTAAGGACGAGTCTGCGCCCAACGCAGCTAATTGCGATCATCAGCGTGGGTACATCACTATGACCATTGCCACTGACCTGATGCATTGCATGTGCGGCGGAGGCTGCGCCGTCTACCAGCCGCTCAAAATTAGCCTTCATGAATTGCGCCAGATACCCATTCGGAATATCCCCGGCGAAAGTCAGGGATTGTTTCTCACGGTCGATTCCTAGAATAGTACGCACAATACTCTTTGTAGACTCTGGCGAGGCTTGAATGGCAAGCGGAAACAGCAGCCCCGATCCAGGTAGGTCTTTCGCCTGCTCGCCAAGATATTCCTCGTACACGGCGAGGGCGGGCTTACCGTCTAGTTGGTAGAGAACATTTCCAACAGAGCGCGTAACCTTATGCTGTGGCCCGATTTGATCCCACCCGCCTTTTGATCCGTGACCGATCTGAAGGTGTTCGCCGTACAGCCCCACGCCAACAATCCAGTTTTGCTCCGGATTCCCATTTCGGAGCACCCATGTCTTCTCGAAGCGGTCACCGTCACCTGCCAGCCCACCGGTCACGACGACCGCCTCTGGGAGGATGGAGTTAAGGCCGCGAACAACCTCGCTGCCGTTGATATGAACGCCTTCAGAAAGTACAAACACAGCGCGCAAACCACGCTTGAGAAGGCGTCCCGCAATGTCCTGCCCTGCAAAGAATGAGTCCTTGTCGGTTGCGACGCGGGCTTCGGCAAACCCAAGCTGCGTGTTCTCGAATTTGGCGACACCAACTGATAAACTGTGATCGTTGATTGTCTCATGGAAAATTTCACCAGAAGTTGAGCAGCCTATTACGATTGAATTGGGATATGTTTTGGTGATCTCACCGAATACATCAGGCTGCGAGCCATACTCAGGAGCACCAAATACGAGTACTAGTGTTTGCTTCGAATCCAATGCGGGCAGGGGCTTGCTCCACTTTGAATCCTGATACACAACAGTTTCTATCTGCATATTCCTCCACTCTCCACTCACATTAGTTTAGATGACAATATTGATCATCGATTATAGTTGGATTTCCTTCACGACGGATACGCCGATTTAACTATTCCACAGGTTCGTTATGAAGTTGTAACGAAGTCATGGATAAAAGCAGCAGAGAGATACGGTTGATATGCCTCTCTGCTACTCCTAGGATAAATAATAAGGGGATGCCGCATTATGCGGCGAAGTACTCGTTTCGAAGTAAGCGCCTAAATTATGATACGATGTTAAGAAGCGATAACGTGATCTTCACCAATAGGCATAGCATGAGCATCGTTAGGTGGTTCACAACTTTTTGGCACAGGTTGATTCAAAGCCGTGAACACCGTAGGCTGAAGAAGCGCCTCATTTTGCAGTTACGAAATCGGGATAACAACCTGGCATTGCAAGCCATAGATGATCTGCGTACACAAGGGTGGCTAACGGATGGCAATCTCCAGTTTGTCAATCTGAACAGCGCAAATCTGGAAGGGGCGAATCTGTCAGAAGGCAACTTACGCGGTGCGCTGCTGCCGAATGCCAACCTGAGGCGGGTGAATCTCAGGGGCGCAAACTTGCAAATGTCGAATCTCTACTATGCAAACTTGGAGGGAGCGAACCTTGAAGAAGCTGATTTACAGGGGATTGTACGGCTGAATATTGCCAACTTGCAGGAAGCTAATCTGTGCCGCGCTAATCTGGACGATGCCGTGTTAGGAGGCGCTCAGTTACAGGGAGCAGTGCTAGAGGGAGCCAGTTTGCAGCGCGCGAATCTATCAGATGCCGATCTGAACCATGCCAATCTACGCGGCGCGAAGCTGCATCTGGCGCAGTTCGTCGCCGCAAATCTGAATCAGGCTGATCTCTCTGCGACCGATATGTCATCTGCGAATTTAGCCGAAGCAAATCTTCGCCAAGCCAACCTTCAAGGAGCAAACCTCCATCTTGCCAATTTACGTGATGCAGTATTGCATATGGCCGATCTTCAGGACGTAACCGGCATAACGATTCATCAGTTGCGGCAGTGTCAGACCCTGCTTGGTGCTGTCCTGCCTGATGGAAAGCGGCTCCCCTATAACGACACCTGGCGTGATGTCTTAGAATCATGGTCTACTGCTAAATAAGTATAAGCATCAGGAGCCTTATTCAAACAAGGCCCCTGAACTATCATAAAGATTTACGGAGTGGCTGTTGGAGTTGGAGTTGGCGGCTCGGCCAGTACAATGATCGGCACGTCGTATGTGGGTTGGACGTAATTGCCATCCGCAGCCACAAGTACAAGCCGGATAATATAGTTCCCTGGCGGCAGCGCATCAGCGTGGAGAGTCTCCAATGGGCCGTTGCTGACGACTGTATTGTGAATATCACCGAGCGTTACCCAACCATCAAGCGAACCGCCGCTAATTTCAATCTTGTAAAAATTTACTTGATTGGCATCAAAATTCGCTGTGCCGAGGATGGGCAGCACTCCATATACCCCTTGACCCGGCTGCGGGAAGGTGATGTTATAGACCAATCCAAGAGACGGATCGAACGCTGCGGGAGTCGGTGTGCCCACGACAATTGCATCGGCGGGGCATGGCACACCCGGAATGATCGGCACACCGTTCGCCCACGCCCAGTTGCGCGCACGGATCGCCAGCGCAGGATCGGCCGGCGGATCGATAAATATCTGTAAGCTCATACCCTGCGCATCGGCGCGATCCTGGGGCACTTCGCAGTAGAGCGGGTTGTTTAGAGTCGGGGTCTCTTTCGGGCGTGCATCGTTGAGCGCCTGCATAATCGGCGTGAGGGTCGCAGCGCGCGGCTCGTCGATGGGCAGGACGGCGATCCCCCAGATGCCAGGCTCGATTTGTACGCGGACATATGGCATTTGCGGCTTTGGGGGCTCCCCTTCGACGGGGGGTATTGGAGTCCATGTCGCTGTTGGAGCAGTAGTAGGGGTCAACAGCAGGTCTTCGGGTTCAGCCTGCCGGAACCATTCTGGGCGCACATGCGGACACCCCTGATCCAACGGAGCTGGATCCCTCAGCGACGAAAGGATGCATACCTCACGCTGCTCCATCCCTTCCGGCGGCGTGAAATCGCTGCGTAGAGGCGGTAGGCTTGGCGCTTCGAGGAGAGCAGTCAGCGTCGGAGTGTTATAGATGGCAGTTATGAACTCATGCCAGATGGGAGCAGCCCCGGTTAAACCCGATGTGCCTTCCGCCATCGGCGAGTTGTCAGTGTTGCCTGCCCACACGCCGACGACGAGATGAGGGGTATAGCCGACCGTCCAGTTGTCGCGGTAGTCATTTGTTGTGCCTGTCTTGACCGCCGCCGGGAAATCCAACTTAAGCGGCGAATCTGGCCCCATCGCCGGAGTGCGAGCCGCATTATCAGAGAGAATACTGCTGATCTCGAAGGCAATGCGCGGATCGAGAACTTCATCGCCCGGAATATGCGGCGCTTCGTAGATCACATTACCCTGACTATCTTCTACGCGGGTAATCACATGCGGCTGAATCTTGTGCCCACCATTAGCAAACACGGCGTAGGCGGAAGCAAGTTCGAGCGGAGTCAAGTCACGTCCGCCAAGAGTCAGGGCAAGGCCATATTGCGAAGGATCATCCCCAAAACTTTCAATGCCAAAACGCTTGGCGATTTCCAATAGAGCAGGCACGCCAATCGTGTTCAATGTCTCGACGGCTGGGATGTTGTAAGAATTTGCCAGCGCATCACGAACACGCACCGGGCCATGCCAGCGAAAATCGTAGTTGTGCGGCTCGTAAGCTCCACTCTGACCATCGGGATAAGAAACCGGGACATCCCACAATATGCTGGCAGGCTCCATACCATGTTCGAAGGCGGCGGCATAAGTCAGAGGTTTGATGGAACTGCCCGGCTGCTGTGGCGACATAATTACGTTGACGTTGCCGTCAATCGACAGATCGTTGTAATCCACGCTGCCGACCATTGCCAGCACTTCACCTGTGTTGGGGTTGATGGCTACCAATGCTGCGTTGTGCAGATTTGCTTCCGCACCGATCTTCGCTACTTGTTCTGCAACGACTTTCTCGCCTAGCTCCTGATAAGGCATCGACAGCGCGGTATAGACCTTCAGCCCTCCGCGCGCGATGAGTTCTGGCGTCATGCCGGAGAGCATTGCCAACTCGTTCCGCACTGCAACGGTGTAGTGTGGAGCCAGAAGGGGTACATCCGGGCTGGCAAGATCGCTTGCTAGGAGAGGTCTATCCATGAAAGCAGCATCGGCCTCTGCCTGTTTCAGATAGCCGTGTGCAACCATCAGGTCAAGTACCTGGCGCTGACGAGCCTTTGCCGCCTCAAAGTTCACATACGGATCATAATTTACGGGGGATTGCACCATCCCAACCAGAAACGCTGATTCTGCGATGGTGAGGTCGCGAGCGTGTTTATCAAAGTACACGTCGGCAGCGCTTTCGATGCCATACGCGAGATTGCCGTAATAGACCTCGTTGAGATAAATCTCCAGAATTCGATCCTTGTCATAGGTTCGGGTCATCACCCATGCTAACGCTGCTTCCTTCAGCTTGCGGCGAAGCGTTTGTTCGTTACGCTCCTGATAGCTGAATACAATCTGGCGGATCAACTGCTGGGTGATCGTGCTGCCGCCGGAAACGATCTCCCCTTCCGAGTACCAGTCATAGGCAGCGCGAGCTATCGACTGCGGATCGAAGCCGGGGTTGTCGTAAAAAGTGTCATCCTCGGTAGCGATGGTCGCCCAGCGCACCGCAAATGGAATCTGATCAAGGGGTACTTCCGTGCGGCGGCCCTCGTCGAAAATCTCGTATAGCTGCGTTCCATCCCGATCATAGATGCGCGTAGTTTGGAAGTGCTCAACGCCCTGCATGGATTGCAGAGTCGCCATATCTTGTTGAAGCTCGCCCGCCAGCGAATTGTAGATTACCAGTACGATGATCGCTGCCGTGACGAACACCAGCGCAAGACCCATTGCAATAACGGCAAGTGTTGTACGCACCCAGGGCCAGCACCCTGATCTACGCCGCCTGCGTCGAGGAGGTAGTGGAGTGGGCAGTGCTTCGATCTGTGCATCGTCAACCGCGACTGTATAAGAAGGGATCGTAGGGGGATTGTATGGCTCCTGCGAAGGCTCGGTTTCGCGGGTCGGCTCGCTGTGTTCCATAAAGAGTACCAATATCCTTTCGCCCGTCGATTGTAGCACGCCTGATTTTTCGAGGCATCCCTACAAATTAAGGTGATCTATATTTATGCAGTTCTATCAGACAGGCGGAATTGCGGTGGTGAAAAGTAGTACAATTCCTTATACTTCCCGATGAGATTCCGTTAATTCTGTGATAGACTGTAGGAAGACGCACGGAGGTTCCAACCAAATCCTCGGTGCGCAACTTATTGTTTGTCGGGCCGATTTTTGGGAAGGTACAGTGAAAAAGCAAAATAACATTTCCTCGAACTGGATACGCGGCGGCATCGTCATTCTTGTGCTGCTTGCGATTGGCGCATTAATTCCCACTCTTAAACAACAGATTGGGGCAACCGGAAAAGAAACTACTCTTGCAGAGTTAGCTCAGAAGATCAACGCGGGCGAAGTTGAATCCATCACCATTAGCGGCGACGATCTTGCCGCCGAGATGAAGGACGGCACAGTCCTCTCCACCCGCAAAGAGCCGAATACCAGCGTCTATGAGACTTTCAGCCTGCTGGGGGTCGAAGCAGCCATGCTGCAAAAAGTAAAGGTGAGCGTGGTTGGGCCAAACGCCATGTCGATCCTCGGCCAAATTGTGCTGACAGTCGTTCCCCTGATTGTGATTGGCTGGTTTGCTTTGCACATTCTCAGATCGATGCGGAATGGGCAAGATCAGGCGATGACTT
>Ga0114129_10013019_pt1 | contig 11848 bp, 9 predicted proteins | sample RhiMetdeltSRZDD1_FD_80071 | JGI IMG/M metagenome (GOLD analysis project Ga0114129, IMG submission 80071) | Populus rhizosphere microbial communities from Tennessee, USA - Rhizosphere MetaG P. deltoides SRZDD1 (version 2) (version 2) | ecosystem: Host-associated > Plants > Roots > Rhizosphere >... | reverse complement strand
TCACCCAAATTGCGTTCCACCGCGGCCGTGGCCGCCGCAACCCGTGGGAGGCTAGAAAGCGCTGGTTTCGTTTTGACCCGCACGTTTACGAGTGTCTGCGGGTAACGCTCGAAGCCCCTCGTTGCATCGGCCAACGATTTCCCGGCATTGTTAAGTGCCCGGAGCAAGCACAAAGCGGTAATCATGCCATCGCCTGCGAGGCTTAGAGCCGGCAGAATGATATGGCCCGATTGCTCGCCGCCAAGACTCGCATTTAGTCGCAACAGTTCGTCCAGCACATACTTATCGCCGACGTCAGTGCGGACTAACTTTATTCCCTTCTCGCGGAGCGCAAGCTCAAGCCCAATATTACTCATCACCGTTGCGACCACCGTGTTGTCTCTCAGCTGACCTCGCTCTTGAAGATCGCATGCCAAAACCCATAATGCTGCATCACCGTCAACAAACCTGCCTTCATGATCGACGAACAGGGATCTGTCGGCGTCTCCATCAAAAGCCACGCCAACATCAGCACCTTCGCTAACGACTCTATCCTGTAAACCTTCTATGTGGAGCGAGCCACTATTCAGATTTATATTGCGGCCGTCAGGCTCGACATTGATAGCGACCACACGAGCACCCAAGCGTTCAAACAGCAAAGGAGCGAGACGATAACTCGCGCCGTTTGCACAGTCGACAACGATCGAGAGTCCTGCGAGTGAAAGACCGCTCGCAATGGATTCCAGAAGGAAATCGAGATAGTGGCTCTGAAGCTCTGATGCATCCGCTGCTAGAGTCACCTTTAAGGCGACCGTGGGATCGGGTTTCGGCTCATCAAAAATGTCAGCCTCGATAAGTCGTTCAAGCGAGTCGTCGATCTTGCGACCGGTTGCTGAAAAAATTTTGATGCCGTTGTCCTGATAGGGATTGTGAGATGCGCTGATGACGATCCCTGCTGCCGCGTTCAGCGCACCCGTTAGAAACGCAACGCCCGGCGTGGTGATGACGCCTGCGCTATGGCACTCCGCTCCCGCGCTGATCGCGCCATCTACGACCGACCGTTCGAGCCATGTACCTGACTCCCGCGTGTCCCTGCCAATGACAATTACCGGATGCCCTTCGCCGCTTCCCTTTAGATAACGCGCAAGAGAGAATCCAATCTGCCTCACGGTGACGTGATCGAGAGGAAACTTCCCGGCTTCACCTCGAATGCCATCAGTTCCAAAAAGAGCTTTCATTAACTGGTTAACGTTTATCTACCCGATTTGAATTTGGAAGGTTTTACCGCTCTGATACTAAGCTTGTTTTGGATGTCAGCGGATACTTGAAGTGTCGCTTTTGAAGCATCTCCAGTCGAAGGTATGACAATCTTGATGTCACTGGACTTTAACGCCGCCAGGACGTCCCGTGGGCCATACAATACTACGGTCGCTCTATCTGGTTGAGGGATCGCGTCGTTCATCACAACCTGCACATCGGAAAACTCCTTTTCCGTCCGGCGTTCTCCAATCTCAACTTCAACACTCACTGACGGATCGCGCAAATCTATCTTGGGATCAGAAATATCAATAGCAACATTGGGTGCGGTGAATGTTTCATGGCGTCCCGCAATAGAAATTGATTCCGTGGGCGCCTTGGGCAGCGCATTTACGTTGCTCGCAGGCCCACGCACATGGACTGTCGTCTTACTAATTCGTACTCCATATACCTCGTAATCTTCGGCTGGCGTACCTTCCAGCTTTGCCTCAACTTCCAGTTGACGGTCTACCAGTGGCTCAAGACGAATTGAAATCGCGCTCGGTTGAAACGCATCGACGCTGACACCCTGGGGCAATTCCAATTGCGCCCGATCCGCCAACCGTAAAACGCGCTCACCTGCTCTCTGATCGCTGATGTCGATAGTCGCGATAAGCGCGCTCTTATTGAGTTCGTCTAACTTGTACTTACTGCCAGTAAGAAGTACATCAACGCTTTTGGGGGGTTCAACGCTAAACTCCAGAGCTTCCGGCCTAATGAATTTTAGCTGCACGGTCGCATGCGTATTCACAGGACTGTTTTGTCCCGTCACAACAAACCAAAGCACAAGCGTGATGGCTAGTGACAGCAGTTTTAGATTCCAGTCCTCCACAAACATCCGGTGAAGCACGCGACTCAAAGTGCTCGGCCGCCGTGGTCCATCTAGGCTGGAGACTTCGTCGATATCCTGGAAAGGCATACGTTAAATTGATGCTATCTCCTCAGCATCCGTTTCAGTCTCAGTGACCTTCTTCGTTCCCTTTTCCGTACGTGGACCGACGCCAAGCGCATCGAAGATTAAAGCGCGGAGCTTTGTCGCATCCACGCCGCGCCTAATGTCACCCGCCTGAACGAAGGAGATGAGCCCCGTCTCTTCTGAGACCACTACAGCAACCGCATCCGTATCCTCCGTAACGCCGATGGCTGCTCGGTGACGGGTGCCCAGTTCCTTTGATAGACGTGGATTAAGTGTTAGCGGCAGGAAGCAAGAGGCGGCTGCAACTCTGTGCCGGCGAATGACAACCGCGCCGTCGTGAAGCGGACTTGCGGGGTTGAAGATGCTTATCAGCAAATCGTAGCTGAGTTCCGCATCGAGCTGCACCCCACCGTCGGTAACATTTTTAAGGCCGACGTTTCTTTCGATGACGATCAAGGCGCCCGTCTTTGTCGATGCTAGTGTACTAGCCGCAAGGACGACTTCGTCGTAGACACCTTCACCAAATTGACCGCGGTGCGCTCGAGTAAAAGGCATGCGGAACCGATTACCGAAAGAGATCAGACCCTGGCGAATCTCGGCCTGGAACAAAACGATGATGGCAATGCCGATATAAAGCAGACCGTTCCGGAGCACGAACTCGAGCGTCGCGAGATCTTGTTTAACTGAGAGCCAGTAGAGGAAAACGATGGCGGCGATTCCCGCCGTCATTGGTGCGGCGCGGGTGCCGCGGAGGAGCTTCAACACCGCATACACAAGCAAAAAGACAAGGACGATGTCCGCGAGATTGCGCGGCTCAATAGCCCGTCTCAAATACTCCGTGTATGGCAGTAGAAGTAACATCTGCTGTTTGTGTGTTTGTGGGTTTCCGACTTGCGATTCACTGGCGACAATTTGTTCTCTCCAAAACGCAAGCTAGATTCCCTCCGAGCTTAGCCGACTCGTTCCGCAGCCGGCAGCCGGTTAACCTCTTCGTTATCGCGGGCTGCTTCCAGAAATATCTTTTTAACTTTTGGTTCAGCGCGTTTTATCAATTCCTCAACCTCTTCGATTGTCCCAACAACCTGACTCGTAAGGAGGTCGTCACGAACCTTGACATGCGCATTTATCAAAATCTCTTTTGGCGCCAGATGCATCGTTAATAACTCAACCACACGGTCAACATTTGGGTGACTCTCGATTGCGGCTGTAATAGCCCTCACTGTCTTTACGTTAGCTGCTTCTCCAAGCAGCAACGCGCGGGACGTACGGGCCAGGGCAAAAGCGACGATCGCCAGAACTATTCCGATCGCAACCGATGCCACGCCGTCCCAATAAGCACCGGCGGACCCACCGACCTGGTAATCAGTTAACAGTATGCCAGCGGCGGCAATAATGATTCCAACTAAAGCGGCGGAATCTTCAAATAGCACGGTCTTGGCCGTCGGATCCTTCGAGAGGCGCAGATACTCAGAAAAGCTGAGGCCTTCGTGGTGCGCCTCGCGTAGCTCTTGATAGATCGCTAACCCAATCGAAGCAGCCTCCATTACAAAGGAGATAGCCAGGATACCGTACGCCCATTTCAAATTTGTCGGGGCATGAGGGTGACGTAACTTTGCAATTCCTTCATAGATTGCATACGTCGAGCCGACACCGAAGATAAAGATCGCAGCTATGAAAGACCAAAAAAATCTTTCTTTACCGTAACCGAAGGGATGTTTAGCGGATGCCGGTCTCTTGTAGAAACGCAATCCCAGAAGCAGAAAGATCTGATTGGTCGTGTCGGCAACCGAATGGAGCGCTTCAGCCATCATGCCGGAGGAGCCTGTAATAATGGCGGCAACAAGCTTCAAGACGGCAATTAGTGCGTTGGCAAAGAGCGCCCCCAAGACCGCCAACATACAGAAAGTCCTTCAACTCTGAAATGATAGCTCCGCTGGATTATCGCGGAAAACCGGAGGAGTGGCAATCACTAAGAGGTGAATGGGATTCGAGAAATTCCAATCTGAACATACTTCGCTAAGTGTTCACCAATCTCTGCGATGATGAGCGGCTTGACACCTTCGCGACCTGTCAGGCTGAGGTAAATCGCCCCGCCTTGCCCTTCAATTTCCAGTTGAAAACCAAAGAATCGACAGCACAGCCTTTCCAGGTTCACGAATTCTGCTGCGAGCGACCACACGTCATTTTCGTTCGGCAGACGAAACGCGTAACCGTCCCGTAGTTCCCGGACTTGCTGAACCAGACTGAAAAGCCTTTGCGTGTTTGCCGCGTGTTCCAGACGCCTCTCTAACGGGATGGCATTCATGTCACAAGCGAATGGCGATTCATCTGCACTCATCGGCTTCCCCAGAACCTAGCGCGCCTGTTTTCCGCGGCGCCGTTGCCGTTTGAACTTTCCGTTCTGCAGAAAGCCAACCAGTTCGCCGTTTTTGCCAACCACAGCAAGCGATTTAACACCATTGCGGCTCATTAACTCTTTGGCGAATTCGAGCGTGGCGTTTGGCTGAACGAAGAAGCGGGGTGCGATTGGACGCATCACATCGCGGGCCCTCGTTTGATGCCACTTTTCGCGAGGCAACGACTTCAAATCTTCCAACGAAAGGATCCCATGAAGTCGTCGGTGCAAAGCAACTGGAAATGCTGTCTGCCGATGCAGCGGCAAGATGGTGTCGATCAGTTGACTAATCAGAGTGTCGGGTTCAATTGAGAACGGCGCCGACATCGCATCGCTCACGACATGTCGATTCTGTTCACGCGAATGCTTTACCACACTGTACGCCGCGTCGAAGAGAAACAAGCCAACGAGCGCCGACCAGAGTCCCATGAAGTAGGAACGAAAGTTTGGGGCAATTGCCATGTAAACGCCGAATATGATCAGAATCGCAGCGATTAGCATCCCGCAGATTCCGGCCATCCTCGTCGCTTCAGTAATATTTCCTGCTCTACGCCAGAGAAGTGCGCGTAATACCCTGCCACCATCCAACGGATAACCTGGAAACAGATTGAAAATGGCAAGTAACAAGTTGCCGAGACTAATCAGTCCCACCACGCCGGCCGCTGTTCGATAATCCGCGGCGCGAGCGAGATAAACCACAAGAAATCCGACAACTGCAAACATAAAGCTCGCGGCTGGTCCAGCAACCGCGATCCGGAATTCTGCGCCAGGACTATTGGGTTGGTTGCGTAAACGCGCAAGGCCGCCGAACGGATGAAGCACAATCTCATCGATTTCAATTCCTTCGGCGCGAGCCATCAATGCATGCGACAGCTCGTGACCAAGCACAGACAAGAACAGGCCAATGGTTGTGACAACGCCCAACAGCCACGCTTCAACAACGCCCACAGGCATCAACTGTCCCTGCATTACCCACAATCCACCGTGCGAGAGGTTCATCGCGATAAGCCAGACGCTCAAGAAGAAAACGATGAACCACCTGAAATCGATACGGACAGGGATTCCTTGAATTCGCGCGATTGTTATTGTGCGTTTGGAAAAGCCGAGAATGTTCATCGGGGAACAGCCTAGGTTTCGAAGGCAGTGGCGCTTGTGTCGATTAACGGGTGAGGCTCTGTACGTGCAACTCGGCGTAATAACAAAGGTTCTTCGAACAACTGCGAAAGGCCACGAACGATCGCAAAACGCGGTTCGTCAGCGACGCGCACACCTAGACCAAGTTCTTTCTGAAGATATTCTGGTAGTCCGTCGAGTAAGGCACCACCTCCTGTGAGAATGATCCCGCGATTGAAGATATCGCCAGCCGCTTCGGGCGCCAGTACCGTAAGCATCGCCCGAACTTCTTCACCAATCCGTCGGACAATCGGCAACGTAACGCCGTAGATTTCAGCAGCGGTGGTATCAATCGCACCGGGACTTCCTGTTTGCACGTCGCGCCCTCGGACTTCCAACTTCTTATTGGGATCTTCCGGCTCGATCGCTGAGCTCAGCTCCAACTTGATCCGCTCAGCGGTTGGAATGCCTATCGTCAGCCCATGATGACGTCGCATGCGATCCATGATCGCCATGTCAATATCGGAACTGCCGATCCGTTCTCCGCGAGACGCGACGATTGAGCCCGCTACAATTGCCGCAACGTTCATAGTTGCGCCACCAATATCAACTACAGCAGAAGCGTGTTCATCGTCGATCGGGACACCGGCTCCAATGGCTGCTGCTTGTCCTTCTTCGATCATGTAAACCCGACTGATCCGAGCTTTTTCAGCGGCCGCCAACAATGCTCGTTGCTCTACCTGAGTCACTTCAGAAAGCACGCCCATAATCGCTCGGCGGCTGACGTGCGATATTCCACTGCGTGCTTCTCGCACGAAATGGTCGAGCATCTCTCTCGTCATCTCGAAGTCAGCAACGACTCCATCAATGAGTGGAGCAACGACCAATACGTCGCGTGCCTCACGACCTTGCATCTTGCGCGCTTCATCGCCAACGGCTATCACCTCGCCGGTAATCCTGTTGACGGCGACGACTGACGGTTGATCCACAACCACGCCACGCCCGCGCACTGCGATAATCGTGCTGGCTGAACCCATGTCGATCGCCATCGAATCCGACACGAGATTCTTTAACGCGTTCAGCCCAATGAATGATCCCGTTTTACCTATGAACGACATAAAACAATAGGACCTATAGGCCGTACAGCGCCTATAGGACCTACCCACACGCCAAAACTATCAAAATGCTCCGCTGGCTTTCTGCCAATCGACTTCCCACAAGACAACTGGTTGCTCGCGATTCCTTACCATAATTGGGTCGCGCGGCTTCAACTTGTAACGACTTCTCGCAGCTTTTGCAGTGGCATCACTCATCAGAATCTCGCCACCCTTAGCATTAGACTCCAAACGCGCGCAAGTGTTCACTGCGTCGCCAATCGCTGTGTACTCGGAACGTCGTTCCGATCCGATGTAACCGACAACCACTTCACCAGTATGCAAGCCCATCCCGACGCCGATTTCAGGCAAACCTTCCTTCTGCAATTCCATGTTGATGCCGAGCACGCGGCGCTGCATTGCCACCGCGGCATTCAACGCATTATTCGCGTCGTCTGGTGTGGTTGTAGGTGCTCCAAACAATGCCATCAACCCATCTCCAAGGTATTTATCGAGCGTCCCTCCGTGGGCAAAAATAATGTCGGTCATTGCGGAGAAGTAACGATTTAGCAAACTGACGATGCGTTCCGGCTGTGCATGTTCGGAAATCCTAGTAAAGCCGCGGATGTCGGCGAATAAGATCGTAATTGTTTGACTAACCCCGCCGAGTTTGAATGACTCCGGATTCTCGAGCATTTGTTTCACGACATACTCGGGAAGAAACCGGCTGTAGTTAGCACGCGCAACCTCTTCACGAGCGAGCCGCTCGTGGGCGCGTGCGTTCTCCACGGCAATTGCCGTCTGTGCCGCTACGGCACTGATGAGTTCCAGATCATCGGGCTTAAAAGCGCTAAACGGATCGAGTCGATCAGCGTAGAGCGCACCGTGGACACGCGTTTCAGCTACCAGCGGTGCACAGATGGTTGAGCGCACACCTTGCGACACGATGGAATCGACGCCGGCAAATTGTTCGTCAGCCGCGGCGTCCTGTGACAGAAGAGCTACGCGCTCTTTCATCACTTTACGCGTTATCGTGCGGCCAATGGACAGTCGTCGTGCGTGCGCCTCCAGCCGATTATCCCGCGCCCGCATGGCAATAGGAGTCAACTTTGGATCATCGCCATTCGAGCCAGGCTCGGCGAGCAATGCCACTACTCGGTCAGCCGGTGTCGATCTGAAAATTACATCTGTTGCTTTGTCGAAGATCGCGTCGAGATCGAAAACGGAGCCTAGTGTTTTGCTCATCTCATAAAGGGCTGTGAGAATGTTGGCCTTGCGTTGCAGCGTATCAAGCATCTTGTCGCGTTGCGGCAAGGGCGAAGGTGATTGAGCAATCTCCTCAGCCTTAGGGCGCAACACAGTGTTCATTACGTCAGTCGCGGAGATCAGCAACTGTGTGTGGCCCAAGGGTCTATCGTCGTAGCGAACGTCGCTCGTTTGTTCCTCAACCGGTTGCTCAAAGCGAAGGGTGCTCGCTCCGATTGTTATGCGGTCACCGTTTTTAAGTTGGTGCTCGTAATGCGTTGCGCCGTTGATGAATACCTTGTTCGCACTCCGCCGCAACTGTCCGTTGATGACTGTGCCGTCAACTATCGTGAAAGAGCCATCGTTATTGGTCTTAATGTGTGCGTGATAGCGTGAGGCCCGAGGGTCATCGAGAACGACTGAGTTATCCGGGGCACGGCCAATCGTGCAAACGGACTTCGGCTCAAAATCAAACTGCCATTGCCGGCCGCTAGCATCGGTAACTTTCAAGTGCGCCATCGGAAGTTGATCCTAGCAGTAGCAATAAAAGCTGACAACCAATTGGTCGTGCAAGATACCGTACTAAGCCTGTTTGTGTGACGTGCGGATAACGCACTAAGGCCACTGAATGATCTTTCGTTTCGGAGCTGGATTTCCGGTAGGTCGCTCAATCAACTGTGAATTGCCGCTGTTTGTTGAGCCCTTCACGTCAGTTGCACTCGGGGCGACACGGCTCGCGCTGGTTGTGTTTTCAGGTGGTTGCGTAGGTTTGCGCTGAGCGTTCTCAGCGACCGGAATGTCCGCTCGCGTCCCAGCGTCTGGCGGTTTTACGCGTTGTTCATTACTACGGCCAAAACTCATGCGACGGAAACCGGCGGCGGAAGAAGGACCAACAGAAATTGACGTCGCCCCGTTATTGTCTTGGCTGGAGACGTTCGGGTTGGTTGTATTGCCAGAGACGGCTTGAGATTTTTCTGCTTGTGCGCTAACCGCAGTAGATGCCGCCGAAGCTGTCGCTGACTGATTCGGTTCTGAGAGCGGCCGGCCATTGGTTGATTTGAAAACTTCTGATGGCAGTGGAGCGTTGTTACCGATTGGTTTCCAGTGAAACCAACCAAATGCTCCAAGTGCTCCAACTACCATCGAAGCGAGTAGCAGCAAAGTCGTCGCTTTTGCTGAAGTGATTCGCGCGATAAAAGCCGAGCCCGGATTAAAATGCGAGTTGTTTTCATGAACCAAATCCCAGATATCTGGCGGCTCCTTCAAAGTTCTGGCAGCCAACGGTTCGGTTTGCTCTGCCAATTTGAGCACCGATGGCTTTATTTTATTAGCTGAACCTGACTGGAAATGAGTTTTATTCGGTGGGACGAGCTCCCAGATCTCTGGCGGCTCCTTCAGCTTTCTTACAACCAATGGTTCTTTTAGGGGTGCTGACTCCTGATTCGATGTTGTTACTCGAATTGAGTGACCGGTGTTCTCGGTGTCCGGATCTATCACGTTGATATCTGGTGTGGTTTCAACTTGCTCACATGCCGTATCTGAATCCTCCGAAACTGCCTGAACCATCTCCACTGATCGGACAGCCGGCACGGTGTTCTCTTGGACCCGAGGTTGAGGTTCGGTATCCCCACGTTCAAGATAATCAGCAATCTCATAGAATCCGCGAGCGATAGCCCACATTTGCGCTGACGTTCCAAAACGGGTCCTGACGTTTGAATCAGCCCCCCTCTCGCAGAGTAAGCGCACGATCCCGGCATTCCCATAGAAGATCGCAAGGAGCAATGGCGTAAAGCCGTCAGCCCGGACCGAGTTCACGTCCGCGCCCGAGCTAAGCAGAGTTTTGATTACATCGACTCTGTCATAGCACGCCGCCCGCATTAAGGGTGTAACGCCATGCTTGTCAGTGAAATTGACCAGAGGCTCGTTCGCGAGGATCGTCTGAATCTCTTCTATTTCTCCATGGTCAATTGCGCTCCACAGTCTTCGAGGAGTAGAGAAATCACTTGCTGTTCTTGCTGCTAGTGCCATATTCCAAGATCTTTATTCGACAATTGTGATTCTATCGCCGGGTTGAAGCAGCGGGTCACGCACCTTCCCAGAATCGATGTCTTTTAGTTTGTATCGAGTGACAACGAGAAAACCATTACCATCGTCGCGAGCGAGACGGGCCTCTTTTGATTTCGGCGAAACACCTCCGGCAATCATCAGTGCTTGCGTTAAGGTTAATCCGCGTCGAAACGTTTTCTCTCCGGGAGCTTTGACTTCGCCGCTCACATAGAAGAATTGGACCTCGTGTGGATGAAGCGTAATCACGTCGCCGGGGAGGACCAGCAGGTTCATCTGCTTCGTATCTGTGAGTTCTATTGAAATGAACTCATTTGATTGATTTCGAGCGAGCGTAAGACGTGCAGCCTCTGGCAACGGTTGAGCGTCGGCAATAACGACGTATAAAGGGATTGCTTCACGACGAATAATCTTTGTACCGGGTTCCTTGACTAGTCCGCTGACCAATATCGCATGGCTACCGTATTCGCGGACGCCGACCCACACTTTTAAATTGTCGGTTACTGCGCGTCGTTTCAGATCGGCTGCCAGCGCGGCAGTAATTTCTTCGACAGTGAGGCCAGCGACGGGCATCGGGTCTGGTAAATCAGGATGCTCCAGTAGTCCTGACGGAGTGATGGTGAACAGTGTGGACTTGTTAGAAGTAGCGTCCGTCAGTCTCACGTCCAGTACATCACCCGCTCCGACTTTGTAGATCCGGGTTAGATTCTGTTTGTCAATCTTCTCGCTTGGATTTGAAGCAGATGAGACAGCTGGCCCGTTCCCCCCGACTTCGGTCCTTTGCGCGACCTGTGTTTCTGATCTGCTTGTCCCACCGTCCGTCGATGTCGCGTCGCCTCGACGCTCAGCAGCGGCTTCGACTTGAGCTAATAATGCTCGGCCTTCGGAGTCGGTCGGGTTCAACTTCAGCAACGTATTCAACGATTCCTTCGCTCTGTTCCAATTGCCCATGTCGAAGTAAGCATGGCTAAGGCTGAAATATGCATCGACGTAGTCCGGATCCAATTTAACTGCACGCTCGAATATTTCAGCGGCTTGCTTCGGAAGGCCACTCTGACCGTACTTCACACCTTCCTTATACAAGCGCCTGGCTTCGGCTCTGGCTTCGGCGGAGACGGGTTGGCGAACACTGCTATTCGCACCTACCGATGACGGTTCGCTGTGATTTGCGACGGCAGGCGAGGCAGATTGCCGGCCACTCGTTTGTGCGTTCGATGGTTGACAGACACAAATGACCAGAAGTGCTGATAGTACTACGGCCGGGATCATGAGAAACCTCTTAGCCGGGGCTCAATCGCTGACAGGTCAGCTAATCGTTGAGCAGGTCCTGAAGGTGTAGGGGCAACCAGGCAAACTGCACAACAAGAAGGGAACCGGTATCCGTGTACCGCGTACCTTACCATTTTTGTAAGGCGGCTTCCAAGTGAATCGCGTCAATCGTCCGCGTCATCTATGGCGAACGATTCGGATCCTCGGTTCGGGAAACAATGGTTCATTCGCCACGTCCGAAACCTTGACGCTTCGCAAGACTGCTTGTTAGACTCCAAATACTTTCCAAACAGGTCCGGCGCTGTCCGCGCCGCTCAGTTTTCAGTTTTTCCCCTAAGACCAGCGCGTGCGGCGCAGTCTGATTTTTTACAATCGATGGAGGTGCATGGTGGGCTTCAAAGTCGGCCAGAAAGTCGTTTACCCGAATCATGGAATCGGGACCATCGAGCAGATCGAACAGAAGCAAATAGGAGCTAC
>Ga0114129_10013018_pt1 | contig 11848 bp, 10 predicted proteins | sample RhiMetdeltSRZDD1_FD_80071 | JGI IMG/M metagenome (GOLD analysis project Ga0114129, IMG submission 80071) | Populus rhizosphere microbial communities from Tennessee, USA - Rhizosphere MetaG P. deltoides SRZDD1 (version 2) (version 2) | ecosystem: Host-associated > Plants > Roots > Rhizosphere >... | reverse complement strand
GCCTATCGTGAGCCGGGTGATGGAGGCGCTACACGCCGACGCGACGCGAACGCTCGAGGGGTGGACCCCGCCGGATGCCGCCGCCGCTGCCACCCGTGACGAGATGCTGGCCCTGCTGGCCGCCGGCCCGCCGGTGCTGCACCGGGACGGCTCGCCGGACCACTTCACGGCGAGCGCGCTGATCCTGGACCCGGACGAGGGACGGGTGCTGCTGTGCCTGCACCGCCGGTTCGGCCGGTGGGTCCAGATGGGCGGTCACTGCGAGCCGGAGGATGACACGCTCGCCGGTGCCGCCCTGCGCGAGGCCACCGAGGAGTCGGGTATCGCGGACCTGTGGCTGCTGCCCGAGCCGATCGGCGTCGACATCCATCCGGTCCGGTGCTCCGCCGGCCCCTCGCGGCACTTCGACGTCCGGTACGGCGCGGTGGCCCCGCCCGGCGCGGAACCGCGGATCAGCCCCGAGTCGGCCGACCTGGCCTGGTTCCCGTACGACGCGCTGCCCGAGCCGATCGCTCCGGCCACGGCCACGCTGATCGAGCCGGCCCTAGGTCTGCTCAGACGTATGCCGTCTCGCCCAGCTCCCTGAGCTCGTCGACCAGCTGCTTCACGTCCTGCGCGCGGCTGCGGGGGCAGATCAGCAGCGCGTCCGGGGTGTCCACCACGACCAGGTCGGAGACGCCGAGGGCGGCTACGAGCCGGCCGGACAACGGTACGACCACCGTGCCGGTCGAGTCCCGCAGGATCACCTCCGCCTTGTCGTCGGCCACCGCACCCACGACCACGTTGCCGGCGGCGTCGGCCGGTAGTGCCTCGGCGAGCGTGTGGAAGTCGCCCACGTCGCTCCAGCCGAAGTCGCCCGGTACCGTGCCGACCAGGCTCGCGCCGGCGGCGCCTTCCATCACGGCGTAGTCCACCGAGATCCTGGGCAGGGTCGGCCACACCTCGTCGAGTACGTCGTCCTGCTCGTCGGTGTCCCAGGCGACCGCGATGCGCTCGAGCCCGGCGTGCAGCACCGGCTGCTGGCGGGCCAGTTCGCCCAGGAACACGTCGACCCGCCAGACGAACATGCCGGCGTTCCACAGGTACCGCCCGGAGTCCACATAGGACACCGCGAGGTCGTACGCCGGCTTCTCGGTAAACTCCTCGACCGGCCGGACCGACCCGGAGCCCGCGCCGCGCCGCAGGTACCCGAACCCGGTCTCGGGCCGGGTCGGCGTGATGCCCACGGTCATCAGCAGACCCCGCTCCGCGCCGGTGATCGCCTCGCGCACGGTGGACACGAACGCCTCGCGGTCACGTACCAGGTGATCGGCGGGGAACGCCCCCATCACCGCGCGGGGATCCCGGCGGGCGATGACGGCCGCGGCGAGCCCGATGGCCGCGCACGAGTCCCGCGCACTCGGCTCGATCAGGATGTTGCCGTCCGGCAGGTGGGGCAGCTGGCGGGCCACGGCGGTGGCGTGCGAGCGGCCGGTCACGACGTACGTCCGCTCCGCCGGTGCCAGCGGCTCGAGCCGCTCGACCGTCGCCTGCAGCAGCGACGCGGCGGAGCCGGTCAGCGGGTGCAGGAACTTCGGGTGGTCGGCACGGGACAGCGGCCAGAGCCTGGTCCCGCTGCCGCCGGCGGGAATGACGGCGTACAACATCCGACCATCATCCCCAAAAGGGTCAACCGCCTAATCAGCGGGCCGTCGCCCGCGACCAGGCGGCCACGTGGACCTCCGCGCTGGACTCCCAGGTGAACTCCTTGGCCCGGTCGGAGCCGGCCTTGGCCAGCGCGAGCCGGCGCGCTTCGTCGTCGAGCAGGGCCGCGAGGTCCGCCGCGATCTGCGTCGGGTCCTCGCTCGTGTACGCCACCGCGTCGCCACCGACCTCGGGCAGCGACAGGCGCGGCGTGGTGAGCACCGGCGCACCGCACGCCATCGCCTCGAGGATCGGCAGGCCGAAACCCTCGCCATAGGACGGGTACGCCGCCACGAGCGCACCGCCCAGGTAACCCGGCAGGTCGGCGTAGCGCAGGTACCCCGGCCGGAGCAGCCGCAGGTGGGCCGGCACCTCGGCGACCGCGCGGTCGATCTCGTCGTCGTGCCCCTGCCCGCCGGCGATGACCAGGGCCGGTGGCGACTCGCGCTCGCTGACCGCCATCACCCAGCCGCGGATCAGGTTCGGCACGTTCTTGCGCGGCTCCTTCGCGCCGAGGAACGCGACGTACGGCGTCGCACCGAGCCCGAGCCGGGCCCGTACCCTCGCCTTCTCGTCATCGCTCGGCGCGTGGAACGCGATCGGGTCGACCCCGTGGTAGGCCACGTCGATGCGGGTGGGATCGGCGTCCAGCAGCCGGATCAGCTCGTCGCGGGTGGCCTTGCTCGGCACTATCACCCGGGCGGCGCGGCGCAGCGAGGTCTTGATCGCCGACCGGAAGAACGTCCGTCGCGATTTGTCGTAGTGCTCCGGTTCCGTGAAGAACGTGGCGTCATGCACGGTGACGGTCACCGGACAGCTCGCGCGCAGCGGGCAGGTATAGAACGGCGAGTGCAGGACCTGCGCGCCGGTCTGCTGCGCCAGCATCGGCAGGCCGGTCTGCTCCCAGGCCAGCCGGGCCGGTCGGTGCGCGGCGGCCGCGGGCGCGGCCAGCACCTCGGCGCCGGGCAGCAGCCGGGTGTACCGCTCATAGTCCGTCCGCTGGCCCACCACGACCAGCTCGACGCCCCCACCACCCGCGCGGCCCAGCACTCCGAGCAGGCCGTCGACATACCTGCCGACGCCGCCACGGTCAGCCGGGACACTCGTGGCGTCAACGAGTACACGGGGCGGACGGCCGGCGGTCACGGTACAACCCTTCCTCGGGTCGGGGCTCTCGACGGCAAGCCTACGCCGCGTGGTCGCGCCACAGATGTCCATGACGCGACGCGCGGGCGTCGGATTGGCGAGAATGGTCGCTCGTGAACACGATAGGCGTTCTCTTCGCGGCGTGGTTTCACCCGGATCCAGCGCGACCGGTACTGACGTTCTACGACGACGAGACCGGCGAGCGCACCGAGCTGTCCGGGCTGACCCTGACAAACTGGGTGGCCAAGACCGCGAACCTGCTGGTCGACGGCTGCGGCCTGGCACCCGGTGACCGGGCCGCGGTGCTGCTCCCGGCGCACTGGCAGACCGCCGCTGTCCTGCTGGGTTGCTGGATGGCGGGCATCACGGTGGATCCTTCCGGCGATCCGGCCTTCGTCACCCTCGACCGGCTGGGCGACACGCGGGCGACGGAGGTGTTCGGCCTGGCTCTCGCCCCGCTCGCCGCGCCGATTCGGCCCGGTCCCCCGAACGGAGTACAGGATTACGTGCTCGAGGTGCGGGCGTACGGCGACGAGTACCGGCCGGCGGTCCCGGCCACCGCGACCACGGAGGCGCTTCCTGGCGTCACGCACGGTGATCTTTGCCGCCGGGCGGCGGAGGTGGGGTTGACCGCCGGCGCGCGGGTACTCGTCGACGGCGACGCCCATCCGGACCCAGTCGACTGGCTGCTGGCGCCGATGGCGGCCGGTGCCACGACAGTCCTCTGTAGACATCTCGATCCCGCCGCGGTCGCCGGTCGGGTCGCGGCCGAGCGAGTGACCGCTACCTACTGACGGCGAGTCGCTCGAACGCGGCCAGCGAGTCGGGGTTGACCAACGCGCCCTTGGCTGCGGCCCGGTCGGCGGGTGTGCCCTGCAGGATCCGCTTCACCGGTACCTCGAGCTTCTTGCCGCTCAGCGTCCGCGGCACCGCGCGCACCTGGTAGATCTGGTCCGGCGCGTGCCGGGGCGACAACGCGGTCCGCAACTGCCCCGCGATCCGGCTCCGCAGCCATTCGTCCAGCTCGACCCCGTCCGCGAGGACCACGAACAGCAGCAGCTCGTCGTTTTCCGGGAGGTGCACCACGAGGGAGTCCACGACCTCGTCGAAGCCCTCCACCACCGAGTAGAACTCCGCGGTACCGAGGCGGACGCCGCCCCGGTTCAGGGTCGCGTCCGAGCGGCCGGTGATCACACAGGTGCCCCGCTCGGTCACCGTGATCCAGTCACCGTGCCGCCACACGCCCGGGAACACGTCGAAGTACGCCTCGCGGTACCGCTCGCCGTCCGGATCGTTCCAGAAGCCCACCGGCATGCTTGGCATCGGCTCGGTGATGACCAGCTCCCCCAGCTCGCCGACGACCGGCCGGCCCTCCGGGTCGTACGCCTCCACCTTCGCGCCCAGGCAGCGGCAGGCGATCTCGCCCTCGTACACGGGCAGCAGCGGCGAGCCGCCCACGAACCCGGTACACATGTCGGTACCGCCGGACAGCGAGTTGAGCTGCAGCGTGTCGCTGACCGCCTCGTACACCCAGCGGAAGCCCTCGGCCGGCAGCGGCGCACCGGTCGAGCCCATCCCGCGCAGCCGGGAGAGGTCCACAGTGGACTTCGGTACCAGCCCGGCCTTGCGGCAGGCCAGCAGGAACGGTGCGGACGTGCCGAAGTACGTCATCCCGGCCTCCTCCGCCAACCGCCACAGCGTGGTCAGGTCGGGGTGAGCGGGGTTGCCGTCGTAGAGAACGATCGCCGAGCCCACCGCCGGCGCCGAGACCAGGAAGTTCCACATCATCCAGCCGGTGGTCGTGAACCAGAAGAACCGGTCACCCGCACCGAGGTCGTGGTGCAGCGCCAGCATCTTGAGGTGCTCGAGCAGGATGCCGCCGTGCCCGTGCACGATGGGCTTCGGCAGCCCGGTGGTGCCCGAGGAGTACAGCACGTAGAGCGGGTGGTCGAACCGTACCGGCGCGAAGACCAGCTCCTCGTCCGTCGGCGCGGCCAGCTCCGACCAGCCGTCACCCTTGTCACCCACATAGGACAGTCCAATGTGGTGTACGACGGACGTCAGCGCCTCACGGATGGCCCGTACCTCGTCCCGCCGGTCGATCACCTTGTCGCCGTACCGGTAGCCGTCCACGGTGACGAGAACGGACGGCTCGATCTGCTGCCACCGGTCGACGACCGAGCGCGTACCGAACTCCGGCGCGCACGACGAGAACACGGCGCCGAGGCTGGCCGTGGCGAGCATGAGGACGTACGTCTCGGGGATGTTCGGCGAGTACGCGGCCACCCGGTCGCCCGGTCCGACGCCGAGCCGGCGCAACCCGGCCCGAACCCGGCGCACCTGCTCGCGCACCTCCGCCGCGGTCAGGACGACCGGCGGGCGGGTCTGCGAGTACCCGAGCACGACCGGCTCGTCGTCGGCGATGCCGGGAGTACGCAGCACGTGCTCGGCGTAGTTGAGCGTCGCGCCGGGGAACCAGCGGGCACCCGGCATGACCCGGCTCGCCAGGGTCGCGGTCGGCTCGGTGTACGCCGCGACCTGGAAGTAGTCCCAGATCGAGCGCCAGAACCCGGCGAGCTCGTCCACGGACCACTGCCACACGGAGGCGTAGTCGGTGAAGTCCAGCCCCCGGTGCTCGCGGAGCCAGGACAGGTAGTGGCCGATCCGGGACGTCTGCAGGACATCATCCGGTGGCGTCCACAGAATCATGGCAACCATCCTCTCGTACTCCCGCGGGAGTATGCCGAATGCCTTCCGCTGGGCGACGCCGGGTTGGCGGGCGCGGGCGACTCTGGAGAGGCAGAACCAATCGGAGGAGGCCAGACCATGACGCAGCCCCGGGTGCGTACCTCAGACGCCGAACGGGAGGAGATCGTCACTATCCTGCGCGCGGCGATAGGAGAGGGCCGGCTGACCCTCGACGAGGGCGAAGAGCGCATCGCATCGGCGTACGCGGCAAAGTTCCGCGACGAGCTGGGCCCGCTCACAGCGGATCTGCCCGACGGCGGCCGAATGGCGGTCATGCGGACGCCGGAGGGCAAGGCGCGGCTCGCCGCCGATGCCCGGCGGCACCTCGCGGGCCGCGGCATGTTCATCGCGTTCGTGACGGTGTTGCTGATCGGGTTGTGGGCCCTCGGTGGCGCCGGATTCTTCTGGCCCGCGATCCCGCTGGCGTTCCTGCTGCTGGGTCTGGGCCGGCGGGCGGCCTGGTACCGGTACGGCGGGCCTTGGCGGCACCACCACTACCACCGTCGCTGGCGCTGAGCCTGGCGGGCTGCTCCGTCCTGCGAAAGGCGGTACGGTGCGGCCATGCGTCATGTGTGGAGCCTGATCGCCGGAATCGTGATCGCGCCGCTGGTCTGGGGACTCCTTGCGCTCGGGCAAGCGGATTCCGTCGCGACGTTCGCGAAGTGGGAACAGAGCGAGACGATCTTCACTGGAGACCTGTTCGAGGCGGCCGCCTACCTCGCCGCCGCGGGAGTCCTCCTGGGTCTGATCGCGACATTGCGGTTCTCACCACTCGGCCCGCTCGTCGCGGGCCTGCTGTTCCTGGCACCCACAGTTGGGGTGCTGATCGACCCGATGTCCGTACGCGACGCCTTCCCGGCGGAGACCAACCTCGCGGGGCAGAAGTTCTCGCTGTTCACGCCGGTCGTCAACGGCACCGGGCTGGTCCTGAGCGCGCTGCTGCTGGTCGCGGTCGCCAGCGTCCACCGGTGGCGGCGCTGGCCGTCCTTCGAGCCGGCGGCCGTGGCGGAGCCGACCTCACCGGCTCCCGCGGTAGCCGAACCGGTCCCGGCCGTCCCCGTGTCTCCCCCGGGACTCTCGGCGCCGGTGGCCCCGGCCGTCCCCGCGCCCCGGGAACCGGTCGAGGCGGCCACCTCGACCGAACGTTTCGAGTGGATCCCGCCGTCGGCGCCCACCGAGCCGACGCAGCCGATGACCGTGCCGCCGGCGAGCGCTCCGGTCACGTCGCCACCACCCCCTATGTTCCCGGACCCGGGCCCCCCTCCGTTGGCACCCCGCCACCGGGCGACCGAGGAGCCGACCCTGCCCCCGCCGCCTCCGGTGACCGCTCCGCAGCCCACGCCGCCGCCACCGCCTCCGCCACCACCGCCCCCGCCGACTCAGCAGGCGCCGCCGCCACCGCCTCCCCCGACCTGGCCGCCATCCGAGAACGTCGATCGGGACCAGCCCATCTCCGATTCGCCGTGGGCGGCGCCGCCGCGCCCACCCAGCCGCGAGGACTGACCCTGCCCCTGCCCCTGCCCCTGCCCCCATGCGGTTGATCATGAAGTTAGTTTCGGGTTCGACGGCGTGTCGAACGACTAACTTCATGATCAACGCAGAGGGGCTTGCGGCATAGCGGTACCGTCCGGGCCATGCGGCATCTGGGCAGCCTCCTGCTCTCGATGGTCCTGGCGCCGGTGATCTGGATCGCCACGGGCATCGGTCTCAGCAAGTTCGCCGAAGGGCTCACCGCGGATCCCGACTACCTCGCCGCGTTCGTCGGGATGCTCGCCATCGGGATGGCCGGGGCGGGCTACGCCCTGCTGCTGTTGGCCCGGCTGTCCCCGGTCGGGCCGGCGCTCACCGGCTTCGCGTTCTTCGGGCTCACGATGTGGGGGCTGATCGGCCCGACATCGTTCGGCAACACGCTGTCGCGGGACGTCATCGGGGTGGCCAACGCCGGGTACCTGCCGGCCGCCGGCACCGCCGCGCTGCTCGCCGTACCGCTGATCGTGACGGTCTTCAGCCCGCGCCGCTGGCGGCGGTACGACCGCGCCACCTACCCGTCGGTGTACGGGAGCCCTCGGGCCACCCCGCCGACGTACAACCCGCCGCCACCCTATCCACCTGTGTACGACCCCGAGGACACCAAGCCTCTCCCGCCCGGCGGCTGAGTGGTCGTTCAGCCGGACAGGCGACGTCGGCCGGCCCGAGCGGCGAAGGAATCCAGTGCGGTCAAAACCTCTGCGGCTCGCCATGCCCGATTCCGTCGCTGATCCGTGAACTCCGTCAGCACCTCGCCGTCGACCAACTGATCGACGTGGCGGTAGATGTTGCCGGACGTGATACCCAGCTCACGTATCAACAACGGCGCGTTGACGACCGGCCGTCGCATCAACAGATCCGCTACCCGCCAAACAGCGGAGTCTCGACGGGCGGTGATGCGTGCGCCCCAACCGGCACGGATCTCCCGTAGTTCGGCGACGAGTTGGCGGCCGTTCGCCAGCGCGTTGAAGGACGCTTGCGAGAGTTGCCGGACCATCGGCGCGGGATCGCCGTCGCGGTACGACCCGAGGGCGTCGAAGTACGCCGCCGTGTCGGTGAGCAGTCCGGCCGACACCGGCACCGTGATGGCGCGAGTCAACCCCTTGTTGCGCAGCATCGAGTGCAGCAGCGCCCGGCCGGTGCGGCCGTTGCCGTCGGTGAAGGGATGGATGGTCTCGAACTGGGCATGAGCTATGGCCGCGTGCATCAGGATGGGTAGGTCATTGCGCGCCATGAAATCGACCAGGTCGTCGATCGCGGGCTCGACGCGCGAGTGATGAGGGGGTACGAAGTCCGCCTCGTGCGGACCGAGACTGCTCCCGCCCACCCAGACCTGCTCCCTCCGCCACCGGCCCGCCTCGGCGGGATCGCTCGCCTCTAGCAATGCCCGGTGCATGGCCAGAACCGCCTCCCCGTCGAGCTTCTCCGCCAGGGCCACGGCCGCCTCCATCGCGCGCGTATTGGCGACGATCTGTGCCGCGTTCCGCCGACTGCTGCTGCCGAGTTCGGCTTCGGCGATGGCCCGAGCGGAGGCGGTGAGATTCTCGATCTGCGAGCTGGCGGCGGACTCGGACCGTAGGAGTACCGCGGCGAAGGGTGCGATCTCGCTGCTCATCTCAGCATCGAAACGGGAGATCTCGTTCGACGCGTCCTCGGCCTCTGCCAGCACGTCGTTGGCCAACACCGGGCGCCTGCGAGCGATCTGCGGCAGGACAGCGGCTCGGTAGGGACCCTGGTGTCGACGCAGCTGGTTGCGCGGAGCCACGCCGCGGCCGAGGCGGCTCACCCACGGCAGCGTCTCGTATCCGAGAGCAGGCCACTCGAGCTCGTCATCTGACGCCATGGCCCAACCTTACTCTCACTTAGCCTATAAGTGATAATAAGACGAGGTAGCGACCGCGGACGTTGGCAGACTGTTCTGCGTGGCGCTACCGATCATCGACCTGGCCGGCCCGCCTGGGGACATCGCGCGGCAGATCGAGTCGGCGTGCCGGGAGAGCGGTTTCTTCTACATCGCCGGGCACCGCGTACCGGCCGAGCTGATCGAGCAACTGGACGCCGCGAGCCGCGAGTTCTTCGCGCTGCCGGACGACGACAAGATGGAGATCGCGATGGCCCGCGGCGGGCCGGCGTGGCGCGGCTACTTCCCGGTCGGCGCCGAGCTGACCTCGGGCCGGCCGGACCTGAAGGAGGGCATCTACTTCGGTACCGAGCTGCCCGACGACGATCCACGGGTCCGCGCCGGCGTACCGCTACACGGGGCGAACCTGTTCCCCCGCCAGGTGCCCGCGCTGCGTGACGCCGTGCTGGCCTACCTGGACGCGGTGACCGAAACAGCGCAGGACGTCCTCCGCGGGGTGGCCCGCAGCCTCGACCTCGACGCCGACTACTTCATCACCAGCTACACGGCCGATCCGACGGTGCTGTTCCGCATCTTCCACTATCCACCGTCCACATCGGACAGTGAGGATTGGGGAGTAGGCGAGCACACGGACTACGGCCTGATCACGATCCTGCTGCAGGACGACAACGGCGGGCTGCAGGTGCGTACACCGGCCGGCTGGGTCGACGCGCCACCGATCCCCGGCACGTTCGTCTGCAACATCGGCGACATGCTCGACCGGATGACCGGCGGCTGGTACCGCTCGACGCCGCACCGGGTCCGCAACACCAGCGGCAACGAGCGGCTCTCGTTCCCGTTCTTCCTCGACCCGGACTTCACCGCCGAGGTACCGCCGCTGCCCGGGCGGGCGGCCACGGGAGCGGGCGGCGAGCGGCGCTGGGACGGGCAGGACCTGCGCGCGTTCACCGGTACGTACGGCGACTACCTGCTGGGCAAGGTCGCCAAGGTCTTCCCGGAGCTAGTCCGCGACGTCCTCTGACCTCGGCCGGCCCAGCTGCCGCAGCACCACACTGACCACCAGGCCGACCACGATCGCGACGGCCGACAGCAAGTTGATCTGCCACCTCGGCGCAGCGCTGGCCGCCAGCCAGGTCGCCAGGATCGTCATCAGGCTGACCGCGAGCGCGGTGCCGGCGACTCCACCGCGCCGGCCGAACACGCTCACCCCGCCGAGCAGCGCCGCACCGACGGCGAAGACGATGTCCGGGCCGCCGAGGAGCAGGGCCGCCCCGACGAACCGGGCGTACAGCGCTCCGCCGAGCGCGGCGAGGGCCGAGGAGCCGGCCAGGCCGACCACGGCCGCCACCACCCCGGGGCCGGACAAGGCCTGGCGCACCGCGGGGATCAGCCAGAGCGCGCCGCCACCCAGCGAGATCACCAGGAACCCGACCAGACACAGGTTGACGATCAGGTCGCTCAGCGGCCGCTCCCGCAGGGCGATGGGTAGCGGACCGACGATCGCCAGGCCTACCGCGGACACCGCGGCGGCCAGCCCGAGGGTCAGCGCCCACGCCGGTACCGACGTCAGCCCGGCGAACACCCCGACAATCGCTCCGACGACGAGCGCGCCGGCCACGATGAGCAGGACCGCCAGCGGGTACGACCAGTCGTGGTTCGCCAGCTCGAACCCCAGCGCACCGCTGAACCCGGCGATCGCGGCCACCGCGAGGTTCGGCGTGCCCGTCCGCAGGGACAGCGCGAACCCGGTCGCCATGAGACCGAGCGCCGCGATCTGGTCGATGACCAGACTTCGCGTGAGTATTCCGGACACGTCCAACGCCGCGGTCACCGCTACGGCGATCGTGGCGACGAGCAGGATCGCCTCCCAGGCGAACTGCCCGATCAGTCCCGCCGGCCGCCAACTATCCACAGTAGAGTCCCGAGAAGCCACGATGCGATCGTAGCGGGCATCGACGGTCCTGGCTGCCCTCTCGGGGGACCGCGCGGCGAACGGTGTACCGGCACAATCAAGCGCCATGAAGAGACGGGTCATCGGCCTGCTGCTCGTGCTTCCCGCATTCGTGGCGCTTCTGGTCAGCTACGTGGTGCCGACGTACCGGACGGTGCGGATGAGCACCCAGCGGTTCAACCTGATTACCCCGGCACGCGACGTCGGGCTGGACAACTACCGCCAGATCGGTGCCGAGGCCGCCCAATCGCTCGGGTACGCCGCCCGGCTCGCGATACTGCCGCTGCTGATCGTCCTCGTGGTGGCGCCGGCGCTGGCCTATGCCGCGTACCGCACCGGTCGGATCGGCCGCCGGGTCGTGCGACTGGCGTTCGTCGTACCCATGGCGTGTTGCGCTCCCACGGCCCTGGCCGCCGCGTGGCTGGCCGACGGTCGCCTCGAGTTCCGCGGCGTGGGTGCCGCGATGTGGTTGACCACCGTCGGGCTCGTCTGCGGCGTGGCGGTGACCGTGTACCTGGCGGCGATACGCCGGTGGTCAGCCGTGCTGGCGGTGGGCGGGCTGCTCGGGCTGACCACGCTGGCGGTCGCCGTCCAAGCGCTCGCCTTCCCCTGGCTGCTGGGCCTCGGTCGCGGAACGGGAACCGTGACGACGCCGGCCGCGCTCGCGTTCGACCTGGGGTTCCGCCGGTTCTCGTTCGGCCCCGCCAGCGTGGTGATGACGATCCTGCTCGCGACGCTGGCGGTGCTCGGCCTCGCCGCGGTGGCCATCGTCGCGTTCACGAGGCTCCGGCTCGAGGTGCTGCCGGCACCGGTCGACGAGCCGGCCGGTTGGACTCCGGGCCGCGTCACCGCGGCCTTCATCGGCGGCGCCGGGCTGCTCGTGGTCCTGACCGTCACCGCGTACGGGTTGTGGCCGCTCTTCGCCCACCTCG
>Ga0114129_10013017_pt1 | contig 11849 bp, 12 predicted proteins | sample RhiMetdeltSRZDD1_FD_80071 | JGI IMG/M metagenome (GOLD analysis project Ga0114129, IMG submission 80071) | Populus rhizosphere microbial communities from Tennessee, USA - Rhizosphere MetaG P. deltoides SRZDD1 (version 2) (version 2) | ecosystem: Host-associated > Plants > Roots > Rhizosphere >... | reverse complement strand
CCAATGCGCGGTGCCGTTGTGCACGGGCGGAGGCGGAGCGCCGGCGCCGGGTTGCGGTGGTGTCATCGGCGCCACCGGCATCGCGTCCTGCTGATTATCAACGGTGTTGGAGATGAAGAGTCCGGGCACGGTGTGTTCCTGGCCGCTCAGCTGCGAGAAGTGGACCTGCCACAGATCTTCGAGGCCAGGCGCGGAGTGCAGAACCTGCATCGCCGCCGGCTGGCCGCCTTTGCGCGTGCCGTTGTTCATGATCGCGACGCGCGAGCGCAGCGCGTGCACCACCACCGGGTTGTTCGAGACCGGCTGGCCGTGATGCGTGACGAAGAACACATCGGCGGCGCCAATGCGATTGACGGGGCAGTTCAGATCGAACTCCTTGTTCCAGGTCAGGTCGCCGAGATGTACGGCCTTGAATTGCCCGTAGGTCACGACACTGCCAACCGACTGAGCGTTATCCGTCGGGTCAGGATTCTGGGGCTTGTAATTGGCGCAGTGCGGGTTGGCGGCGCCCGCGCCGGGCAGCGGCGTCTTGATCGCCTCGCCTGCCGAGGTCACGATCCTCCAGTCGAGGCCGGCGATCGGCACGCGATCACCGGGTTTGGCAACCGTGTGCTTCGCCTTCGCATACAAGGTGGGATAGACGTCCTTTTGGAACACGTCGGACGCCGGCTGCGATTCCACGCTCGGACCGTGATCGATGAAATGGCCAATTGGAATCTGCCGCGCGATTTCAGCCATGGCGCCGAAGTGATCCCCGTGCCAATGCGTGGTGATCAAGTGATCGATCTTCGACAGTCCCGCGTCTTTCACGGCGGCCATGATGCGACCGCCATCGCGGGTCGCAGCCGCTCCGCCGTTGCCGGTATCCATCAATAGTGATTCGCCCGACGGCGACACGAAGAGCGTCGCGTTACCGCCCTCGACGTCGACCACGTAGATGTCGAACGCCTTGCCGGCGCGAGTTTGCGCCGCCGGCGACACCATCAGCACTGAAAGTGCCAGAACACAGATCACGGTCGTGCGCATGACAGGGCTCCTAGCGGAATTCAACGACAACGACGCGAAAACCAATGTGATCGTAACCGCGCTCCGGTTCGAACCGCACGCGAAATGCGGAACGGCAGGGCCACCCGTCATCCGACCAGGCGCCGCCGCGGCGCACGCGCGAGATGTCGCCGTGCTCGCTGCGCTGGGCGGTGTCGCGCGCGTCGCGAAGATCCGGATCGGCGCCGCCGGGCAGACGCGAGTGATACCAGTCGCGGCACCACTCGAAGGTGTTGCCGTGCATGTCGTGCAGGCCCCACGCATTCGGCCGATAGCTGCCCACCGGCGCCGCGCGTCCGAGTGAAGGCCCCGGCGCGCCGCCGTTATACGGCTGGCCTTTGAAGTTCGCCTGCGTGCTGCTCAACGAATTGCCGAACGCCGTCGCCGTGGTCGTGCCGGCTCGGCACGCGTATTCCCATTGCGCTTCTGTCGGCAACCGGAACTCCCAGTTCGCGGGAAGTTCACCAGATTTCCAGAAACGCTCGCTGAGTAGCCGGCAGAAGTCTTCCGCCTCGAACCAATTCACGTTGCCGACGGGAAGGTCATCGCCCGCCGGCAGCTCCTTCGTCAGCGGACCCGGCAGCGCGCCGGCCACACGTTTCCACAACCCCTGCGTGGTTTCGTACTTCGCCATCCAGAAACCGCGCGTCAGCGTGACTTCGACCTGATCTTCTCCAGGTCTGCGTTCCGATTCGGATCGCGGGCTGCCCATCACGAAACGGCCGGCCGGACACCAGCACAGATCGATCTCGTCGAGTCGTCTCGAGTCGCCCGCCTTGCCACCGCGGAAAGACACCTGGCGCGCAAACGCCGGCCGGGCGATCGTAGCGATCGCCGTGGCCATGCCGCTCAAGAGTGTTCGGCGCGTCATCAGCGTCTTACGTGATTCGAAGAAGCCTTGTCAGGTTGGTGCTGAGAATCGCGATCTTCTCATCATCATTCAGGAACTTGGCATTGAGCACGAGATCGACGGTCACCGGCCAGTTGAACGGCACGTCGGTGCCGTACACGACCTGGCTGACGCCTGCCTCGGCAACCAGGTGGCGCAGTCCTTCATCTGAGAACACCATCGTATCGATGACGATGTTCGAGCGAAGGTACTCGCTCGGCTTTTTTGTGTTCGCGCATTTGGCGTTGCCGCGGTACTCGCAGGCCGCTTCGGTCCGGCCGAAGTATGACGGCAGGTAGCCGCCGGCGTGCGCGGCCACGACCTTGAGGCGCGGGAATTTGTCGAAGGTGCCGTCGAAAATCAACCGCGACAGGAAATATGTCGTCTCCAGCGGGTTGCCGATGATGTTGCCGAGCTCGCCGCGACCGCGGAACGCGCCGTCCTTGATGATGTTCTCGGAGCCGTTGGGATGCATGAACACCGGGACGCCGAGCTCGGCGGCCTTCGACCAGAACGGGTCGTACTTCCCCAGCGACAAATCCTCGCCGTTGACATGGCCGCCGATCGAGGCGCCGCGCAGTCCGAGCCGCTTGACGCCATCCTGCAACTGCTCCGCCGCCAGCTCCGGATGCTGCAATGCAACAGAGGCGGTTGCGACAAATCGATCGGGGTGCCTGCCGACCCATTGCGCCAGGCCTTCGTTCTGCGCCAGCACGATCCTGCGCGCCAGATCGGCGTCTGCCGCGTACCACCAGAAGTTGTTGATGGTGAGCGCCTGCACGTCCACGCCCTGCTGGTCCATGATCTGCAGCCGCTCGGGACCGAGCAGATTATTGCCGGCGCCGCCGCCCATCTTCTCGAGGGGCGTGCCCTTGGTGATGTGCTGCACCGGGATGATGCAATGGGCGTGACCGTCGATCACGCGAACCCGCTTGCCGCCGACGGTCACTTGCCGCCGGGGCGCCGCCGCCTGCCATGCTCCGACTGAGTTGCCACAGGTGAACGCGGCGGCGCCGACCATCACGCTCACGAATTCACGACGGGTGCCGCTCATTGACGCTCCAGGGTGAGACGCCTCGTCAGCGGGCCGCCCTCGGCTTTCATCGAGTTGGGTGCGGGACCGAAGAACATCCGGCTGCCTTCGATCTTGAAGAAGCGCTTCTGTTCCGTGCCGACGTAATTCGGCCGCCAGGCGGCGTCGACTTTCAGCGTGACGCTGCCCTCGGTGGTGTTGATTGTGCACGGCCCCGAATACGCGATGTACGAGCTCAGCAACATGGCCTGCATCTGCTCGTTGACGGGTGTCGTCCCTTTGAACGCGGGCACGTCGCTCGACATGATCTGCACGTAACACGACCCGCCCTCGACGACGATGGAGCCGACGGGATTCCGGCCCCACGGATAGCGGGCAACTGTACCGTCCGCGCGGAGATCTTCCGCGGCCATCAGCTTCCAGCGGCCTTCAATCCCCTGAGCGAAGGCGGTCGCCGGCGACGCCACCAACACTGCGAGCACGAGAATCCACATGGCTACTCCTCCACGCCACTCGCGGCTTCGAGCGGCCGCCATCGCCACAACACCACGGCCATGCCGATCAGCCACACAAGAAAAAACAGGATCGCGATTCCGGTGAGCGCTCCGACCGGCGCCCCAAAGAGCACCATCAGGGGCACGAGCCATCCGATGACGAGCGCCGGCGCCAGCGACATCCATCCCAGCCAGTTTGGAACACCGGGTGTGGCGACGATGGCGAACGCGAACGCCAGTTGCGCCAGGCCAAAGCTGAAGAAGTGACCGATGTAGCCAAGCACATCGATCGCGGTGTCGACGGCCGCGCCCACGGCGAGGATCGACGGACGCGCGAAGTCGGGCGCGGTACCAAACGCGGGCGCGAGCCGGGCGATGGTGATCAGCTCGAGGACGTCGAGCAGCACCACGAAGATCATGCCGATAAAAAACATCACCGCGCCAAACGGGGCGACCCAGCCTGCGGGACGCAGCACGTAGGCGATGGCCACCCCGGCCGGCATGACCAGGACCGGCGACAGCAGACTCAGCGCCAGCGGCAGGAGATGACGGTCGTACTCCACCGCCAGGCGTTGCAGGTGCTGTGAATCGCCGAAGTCGAATGCCGGTGGCGGCAGCAAGCCACGCATGGTGCCGATCGCAAACGCGCCGAGATTGGTGACGACCGCGCCCGCCAGGAAAACCGCACCGGCCCGCGTCAGGGTGGTTTCGTTCAGAACCGTCTCCTGGCGGCGTAGCCTACCATCAGCGCCCGGCTACTGCTGCAGACGCCCCTGGTGCCAGTCAGGAAACGCTTCAAATGCCGCCGGCGTGTTGGTGACGTTCAGCTGGCCGGTGCCGTCGCTGTTCATCACCCAGACGTCGCCCTGGCCGGCGCGTTGTTTCCACCACGCAATCTGCTGGCCGTCCGGCGAGAACGTCGGATTGAAATCGGCGCCGGGAGCCGCCGTTAACTGCGTCAGGTTGCCGCCGTCGGCGTCCATCGCCCAGATCTCGAACGTGCCGCTGCGAGTGCTCGAGAACACCACGCGCGTGCCGTTCGGCGAAAACTGCGGATCGAGATCCTCGTAGGGTCCAGGCTGCGTCAACTGCGTCAGCACACCGTCGGCAACACTGACCTTCCAGATCGTTGGCGGCTCGAATTGCCGGCCGCGCATGAAGACCACATCCTTCCCGTTCGGCGCCACGTCCGGCTCGAGCGTGCCGAACTCGGGATCGTCCAGCAGCGCGCGTTGATCGCTGCCATCGACATTCATGATGTAGACGTTGGGCGCACCGGTTCGATCGCTGGTGAACGCCAGCTGCCGGCCATTGGGAAACCAGTCTGGCCAGTAGTCACGCCCCGGCGAGTCGGTCAGCTGCCGCACGTTGGAGCCATCGGCGTTCATGATGAAGATCTCGAGATTGCCGTCGCCGAGCGGGTCGGCTTCAAGGCCACCTGTTGGCCGTTCGGCGACCAGCTCGCATCGGCGCCTCCAGGAACATTCAGGGTCACGGCGCCGGTGCCGTCAGGGTGCATCGCCGCAAGACCCCAGTCACCGAAGCGATCACCCTCAAACGCGATCTTGCTGCCGGAAGGTCCCGCGTTGGTCGTCCACATCGTCGCGCCGGCCATCACCAGCGTCGCTGCAGCGACCCGCATCGCTGCGACTCTCCTCTGACGCACCATACCTGTCTCCTGCGTTAGTCGAACGCCTCTGCCAAGGGGGGAACGGGCGGTAGCCTACCATCGGGACCGCTGCGATTGCATGACCCTTGCCTCCGCTGATTTCATATAATCGCCGCCGGAGGCATCTATGGCCGCTTCAGTTTCACGCCGCGACTTCGCCAGGTTATTCGCCGTCGGTGGATCCGCCGCGCTGTTCAGCGATCCCGTCTGGGCGCGTGAATACGGTCAGGCCAACGGATCGACGCCGGCCATCGGCGGCACGGGCGAGGCGTTCTGGAAGTCGGTGCGCGAGCAGTTCGTGATGCCGCCCGACCTCGGCGTGCTGAACGCCGCCAACCTCTGCCCCGCCTCGCGGCCGGTGCTCGAGGCGCTGAAGCGCGAAAGCGACAGCGTCGATCGCGATCCGTCGGCGCAGAACCGCGCCCGGTTGAGCGGAGAAAAAGAAGCGTTGCGCAAGACCCTGGCCGCGTTCCTGCGCGTGACGCCGGAAGAAATCGTCATCACACGCAACACCAGCGAAGCCAACAACATGGTGTCGAGCGGGCTCGACCTGAAGGCCGGCGACGAGGTGATCATTTTTCAGGACAATCACCCGAGTAATCAGACGGCGTGGAACGAGAAGGCCAAGCGGTTCGGCTACACCGTGGTGACGGTGCCGCAGAAGAACCCGCACCCCGGCATGGAGTACTACGTCGACGCCTACAAGAAGGCGATCACGCCGCGCACCAAGCTCATCAGCTTCACGCACCTCACGAGTTCAGTCGGCGACATGTTTCCCGCCAGGGAACTCTGCGCGCTGGCGCGAGAGCACGGCGTGATGTCGCTCGTCGACGGCGCGCAGTCGTTCGGGCTGCTCGACGTCAACCTCTCGGACATCTCGCCCGACTTCTATACCGGCAGCGCCCACAAGTGGCCGTGCGGCGCCCGCGAATGCGGCGTGCTGTTCATCAACACGCGCGCCCACAAGCAGGTGTGGCCGTCGATTTACAGCGCCTATCCCGGCGGGGTCGGGATCTCGCGCACCTTCGAGAGCTTCGGTCAGCGCGACGAAGCGACGATGATCGCGTTCAGGACGGCGCTGGAGTTCCAGACCAAGGTCGGACGCGACGCGATCGAGAAACGATCGCGCGCGCTGGCCCAGCAGCTGATCGCCGGGCTGTCGAAGCTGCCCGACGTGAAAGTGTGGACGTCGCCCAATCCGTCGCTGAACGGCGCGGTGGTGTCGTTCCTGCCCGGGTCGCTGAACCCGCCGCGGCTCGGCCAGGCGCTGTATGAGAACGAAAAGATTGGCACCGCCGGCCGTGGCCTGGGCGATCGCGGCGGCCTGCGCGCGTCGCCGCACTTCTACAACACGCCGGCGGAGATCGACCGGCTCGTCAGTGCGGTCGGCAAGTACCTGAAGTCCGGCGTATAAAGATCAACCAATCGCCAGGTCTCCTCGTCCTAGCTTGAGGAGACGGACCCGATGCGCGATCTTCGATACGCCTTCCGCTCGCTGGCGCGAACCCCGATCTTTGCGGCGACGGCCGTCCTGATTCTGTCGCTCTCCGTGGGCGCGACGACGGCGGTGTTTACGCTGCTCCACGCGCTGGTGCTGCGGCCGCTGCCCCTGCCGAATCCGCATGAACTCGCGCGGGTACTGACGGTCGACTGGCGAGGCGGCGAGGCCGACCTGCCCTGGCGGCTGCACCGCGAGTTCCTCGCTCACCAGAAGATCTTCTCCGTCGTCATTCCTTCGCTGGATCAGTCGGTGCTCACGCTCGAAAGCGATCGCGGCACCGAGCGCGGCGCGGTCGCGGGCACGGCGGGCAACTTTTTCCAGGAATTCGGCGCGACGCCGGCGCTCGGACGGTTGATCCAGCCGGCGGATGTGGACTTCCTGGCGCCCTCGGCCGCGCCGGTCGCGGTGCTCGGCTGGGGCTTCTGGCAGCGCCACTACGGCGGCGACCCGTCGGTCATTGGCCGGACGATCAAAGTGGACGGCGTGCCGCTCACGATCATCGGCGTCGTCCAGAAGAATTTCAAAGGCTTCAGCGTCACGATCGAGCACGACGTGATGGTGCCGATCGCGCTGCTGCCGGTGATCATGCAATCGGAAGTCACGATGTTCCACGGCACCTCGCGGTGGATCGCGACCATCGGGCGCCTGGCGCCTGGTGTGACGATCGAGTCGGCGCGCGCGCAGGTCGAGGCGATGTGGCCCGCCCTCCTGAACGCCGCCATGCCGGAACAGTTCCTGTCGACGCCACGCGTCGATTACCTCAGGTGGACGCCGCGAGTCGTCTCCGCCGCCACCGGCATCGAACGCGGGTTGCGCAACAGTTATACGAATCCGCTTTACGCGCTCTTCGGGATCGCGGCGCTCGTGCTGGCGATCGCCGGCGCCAACCTGTGCGCGCTGGTTTTCGCGCGGACCGAGTCGCGGCGGCAGGAGCTGGCCGTTCGGCTGGCGCTCGGGTCGAGCCGGCTGCGCGTGATTCGCGAGCTCGGCGCCGAGGGCGCGCTGCTTGGCGTGGCCGGCGGCATCGGCGGCGTCGTGTTCGCGGCCCTGGCGAGCGACGCGATCTTCCAGTTGCTCGTGCGCGAGTACACGGTCAGCACCTCGCTCGACACCGCGCCGGACGCCGCGGTGCTGACGGTCGCTATCGTCGCCAGCGTTGGCGTCGCCGTGGCGGTCACGCTGGCCGCGGCGGTGGGCGCGACGCGGCACGGCAGCCTGGCGCCGGGCGGATCGCGCACGGTGGTGCGATCGTCGCGAGCCGGACGGATCCTCGTGGGCGCGCAAGTCGCCGCCTCGATCGTGATGCTGGCGCACGCCTCGCTGCTGGCGCGCAGCCTCCATGCCGTCACGACGATCGATTCGGGCCTGACCAGCGACACGGTGATCGTCGGCTATACGTCGCCGCTGCTGAACGGGTACAGGAATCTCGACGTCGCGACGCATTACCGGCAGGCGCTCGATCGCGTGAAGGCCGTGCCGGGCGTCACGGCGGCGGCGTTCAGCACGTTCAAGCCGGACGGCGGCAACTTGCCGCGCGACATCGTCGGGCGCGCCAATACGCCGCGGGAAGAGACCGATCCACAAGCGGAGTGGCCGCAGGTGTCGCCGGGGTTTTTCGAAACGCTGGGCATCCCGCTCCTCCGCGGCCGGGACTTCACCTACGGCGACGGCGAGAAGAGCGTGAAGGTGGCGATCATCAGCGCCGAGCTCGAGCGGCAGCTGTTTGGCGAGGGCCTGGGCATCGGCCAGCATGTCCGCATCTCGTCGCGGCCGGCATGGCAGGACGTCGAGGTCGTCGGCGTCATCGGCAATGCGCGCGTGTTCGGCGTGCGGAGCAATAACCGGGCGACGATCTACACGGCCGCGGTGCAGAGCGGACCGGAGTCGCACTACAAATGCCTGGTCGCGCGCGCGCCCGAGTCGGCCGTGCCGCAGTTGCGGCAGGCGATCGAGTCGTTCGGTGTCGAGCTGATGCGGCGCACGCAAACGCTCGAGTACGCGCGCGGGCGCGCTCTCCTGCGGGAGCGGTTGCTGGCCGGACTCAGTGGCTACTTCGCGGCGCTGGCTCTGATCCTGGTAGCGGCGGGCATCTATGGGCTGCTGTCGTATGTGCTGTCGCTCCGCCGCAAGGAGATCGGCATCCGCATGGCGCTCGGCGCCGACGCGCTGCGCGTGACGCGATCGCTGCTCGGAGACGGCTTCACCGTCACCGCGATCGGCATTGCCATCGGGCTGGCCGGCGCCATCCTATCGGCGCCGCTCATTCGCCGCCTCCTCGTCAATACCAGCCCGTACGATCCGATTGCGATCGGGCTCGCCTGCCTGCTGCTGCTCCTGGTCACCAGCGCCGTGTCGGTGATCCCGGCCCTGCGCGCCGGCCGCGTCGAGCCGCTGGCGGAGCTGCGACGCGATTGAGCGCGCCTCGCAACCCGACACGAGTCATCGTTTTCGTACTGGTGCTTGCGACCGCGGCCACGCTCTACGCGATGGGCCAGGTGCCGATCTGCAAGTGCGGCTACGTCAAGTTCTGGCACGGCGTCGTCGCCTCTTCCGAAAACTCGCAGCACATCACCGACTGGTACACCTTCTCGCACATCATCCATGGCTTCGCGTTCTATGGACTGTTCCGGCTGATTGGACGGAGCTGGACGCTCGATCGGCGACTGATCGCGGCGATGGTCACGGAATGCGCCTGGGAGATTTTCGAGAACACCGATCTGATCATCAACCGCTATCGCGAAGCGACCATCTCGCTCGACTACTACGGCGACAGCGTGTTGAACTCAGTGAGTGACGTCTCGGCAATGCTGCTGGGCTTCGCGCTGGCCGCGAAGCTGCCGGTATGGGCCACGGTGTTGCTGATTGTCGCGATGGAGCTCGGCGTCGGCTACGCCATCCGCGACAACCTGACGCTGAACATCCTGATGCTGATCTATCCGATCGACGCAATCAAGGCGTGGCAGGCCGCCCGCTGACCGGCTCGCCTTCCAGGATCTCGACAATGTCCATCACCGTGCGCCGCGCCGGCCGGAGCAGCGGCACATTCGAGAGCCTGAGCAGCGTGATCACGAGGCCCAGGCTCTTGTCGATCAGCGCGTGCGTGCGCGCCTGCTTCGGCGACTGGTCGTAGATCCAGAACAACAGCAACCCGAGCTGATACATCCACAGGATCTTCGGCATGCGCGCGGCGAGATCCTTCGGCACCGCCGTGCCGGTCTCGTCGATCGCGCGCTGGATACGGGCGAACTCGCGCTCCCGGATTTCCGCCGACGGCTCGCCGAACGGCGACAGCGGGCTGCCGGGATTCGCCGCGTGCGCCATCAGCGCGCCGAGGAAGCGGCGGTTGGGCTCGAAGTAGTTGAGCCGCGCCTCGATCATCGCCTGCAGGCGATCCTTCAGCGTCTTTCCGGTTTGCGCCGCTGCCATCTGCGGCGCCAGCTCCTCCTGCGCGCGCTGGTAGAACGCGAGCACGATGGCGTCCTTCGAATCGAAGTAGTAATACGCCAGGCCGCTCGCGACGCCGGCCCGCGAGGCAATCTCGCGCATCGTCGCCTCGGCGAAGCCGCGTTCGCGGAACAACTCGAGCGCGGCCTCGAGGATTTTCGTGCGGGTGTCTTGTTCAGCCATCACGCGGGTCATGGTAGCTCCGGTTCCAGCCCGAGGCTGCAGGACACGGCGCCTCGATACTGCGAGAGTTTCGCGAACATCCCCCGCGCGACCGGCAGCATGCTGGGAGTGGACAGCCGCTTCGCCCAGTGCCGGTAGTCGCGCAGGGCCCAGAGCACGACGATCCAGGCGCCGTCGCCTTCCCAGATCTCGCCGGTGTCGGCGATCACGGTGAGCTCGGCGCCGGGCTCCTTCGAGGGCACACACTCGATCCTGATGAGCTGCGGCTGCCGATCGATCCAGTCGCGTGTGGCGCAACACAAGCCGCAGCGCCCGTCGTAGTAGACCGTCAGGCGGCGCATGATCAGCTCCTGGCAACCGTGCCGGTCGGCGGAATCGGCGGCATGCCGAACGCGAGCTCGTCGAGGGCGCGCCGACGGAAGCGATTGAAGAGATACAGATTGAAGAAGTGCATCAGCCCGAGGACAAACAGGACGGTGCCGATCTTCTCGGAGAGGAATTCGAGCGCCACGCGCGGGGTCTCGAGGGCCTCGTAGGTGCGGAGCGAGCCGACCATCCAGCCGAGGTTGATCAGGTAGAACCCGACCACGAGCAGCTTGTTGACGGAGTCGGCGAGGGCTTCCTGGCCGTGGAACGCGTCGACCAGGAACAGGCGCCCGTTGTTGTGAAGCGTACGGGCGACCCAGACGGTGATGGCGATCGAAAGGACCAGATAGGCGACATACGCATACATCACGAACATGGACGGTCTCCTTTGTTGAACATGTTCAATTTGAACATGTTCAAGATTGGACCGTCAAGAGTTTTTTTGAACGTGTTCAAGTTGTGGTGAAAAACCGGGCAACCGTGGTTGCCCGGCGCTGTCAGGGTCGGCGGCCTGAAGGCCGCCGCTACGTCACTGCTGGGACGATGTTGGCCGCACTGTCGGGTACTTAATCCCCAGCTGATCGAGGTAGGTCGGGAACTTGGTCGGGTCGTAGTAGAACTTCCGCATCTGGTCGCGATACTTCTCGAGGATCGCCTTGTTCAAGTGCGTCGCCGGCGGCGTGTCCTTCGAGATGAAGGGCACGTACTTGTGCTCCTTCTGCTGGACGTTGTTGAAGTAGTCCCACGCGCCCTTGATCAGCTCGGGCTTGGTCAGCAGATCGAGGATGGTCATCGCCTGCACCTTGGCGCCGGCGACCACGCCCTTGTGCGCGATCGGCGTGGCGCTGGCGATGCCGCTCGACCAGTTGTGACCCGGCAGGCCGGGGATGTTCGACGGATAGCCGAGCGTGACGGTCGGCATGTTCCACGAGATGTCGCCAATGTCGTCTGAGCCGCCGCCGGTGTTGCGCTCCGGATCCTGGGGCTGGCCCATGTTGCCCAGCTTCACCGCCAGACCCGGCTGCGTCTCATTACCCAGCTCCTTCTGCAGGCCCTTTGCCAACGTTTGATCCGCTTCGCTCCATTGCGGCAATCCCACCGCCTCGATGTTCTTCCACATCGTCTCGGCGACGACCTTGTTGAAGTGGCGCGGGTACGCGGTACCGAGAATGCGCTGGGTCACCTTGGTGTTGGTCATCAGCGCCGCGCCTTGCGCCATGTCGTTG
>Ga0114129_10013015_pt1 | contig 11850 bp, 7 predicted proteins | sample RhiMetdeltSRZDD1_FD_80071 | JGI IMG/M metagenome (GOLD analysis project Ga0114129, IMG submission 80071) | Populus rhizosphere microbial communities from Tennessee, USA - Rhizosphere MetaG P. deltoides SRZDD1 (version 2) (version 2) | ecosystem: Host-associated > Plants > Roots > Rhizosphere >... | reverse complement strand
TGCGCTGAGGTACTCGCGACCACGCTGCGTGACGCCGGCGTCGAGCGGATGTTCGGTCTTCCCGGCGGCGAGATTCTGGATTTCATCGAGGCCGCCCGCAAGGCCGGCATCGAGTTCATTCTCGTGCGCCACGAAGCGGTCGCGGCGTTCATGGCCGATGCCGCCGGGCAAATCGCGCGCAAGCCGGCCGTCTGCGTGTCGACGCTCGGTCCCGGCGCGCTCAATCTGACGCTCGGCGTCGCGAACGCGTTTCTCGATCGCTCGCCGCTCATCGCGATCACCGCCACGATGTCGACCGTCTCGGCGCCGTACGCGACGCATCAGCAGCTCGATCTGAACGCGGTCTTCCGTCCGTTCACGAAGCAGACGATCACCCTCGACGGCGTCAACACCGCGGCGACCGTCCGCCGCGCATGGCGGACGACGCTCGAGCCGCGCTTCGGACCGGTGCATCTCGCGCTGCCGAGCGACGTCGCGAAGCAGCCGGATCGCCAGGCGGAAGATCCGGCGATGATCCGGCTCACGCCCGATCCGGCGCCGCCTCCGCACGCCGAAGCCGTCGCGCGCATGGCCGGCGAGATCTCACGGGCCCGCCGGCCGATTCTGATTCTCGGCCTCGACCTCAATCCGTACGTCGACGCGCCCGCCGTGCGGCGGTTCGCCGAAGCGGTCGGCGCGCCGGTCTTCGTCACGCCGAAGGCGAAGGGCATGTTTCCGGAAAACCATCCGCTCTTCTTCGGCGTCTGCAGCGGCCTCGCGGCCGACGCCGTCGTCGTCGACTTCTTCGGGAAGAGCGATCTGCTCGTCGGCGTCGGATTCGATCCGGTCGAGTCCGACAAGATCTGGCACAAGACGATGAAGCTGGTGTCGATTGCGCCGGTGACGATCGCGGCCGGCGAGTACCGGCCGTCGTTGGAATTGACCGGCGACGTGACCGCGTCGCTGACGAAGCTCGCCGAGCGATCGTACGGACCGTACGCGTGGATGCCGGACGATGAAGTCAGATTTCGCGCGGAGTTGGAGCTGACGCTTCGCGGTGGGGACGGAGCGAGCCGGGCCGGGGCCCCTCGAGCAGAAAACAAAGACAGGCAGGATGGGTCGACCGGGTTGTCGGCGCTCGACGTCACGCGTTGCCTGCGCCGGCTCTATCCGCCCGAGACGATCGTCACGACCGACGTCGGTTCCATCAAGCTGATCGTGTCGCAGGCGTGGCAGGCGACCGAGCCGCTGACGTTTCTCGAATCCAACGGGTTGTCGGCGATGGGCTACAGCCTGCCGGCGGCGATGGCGGCCAAGCTCGCGATGCCCGATCGCCCGGTGCTGTGCACGATGGGCGACGGCGGGTTCTCGATGGTCTTCGCGGATCTGGAGACGTGCGTCCGCCGGCGCATCCCGTTCGTCACGGTCGTCTACAACGACAACGCGTTGAGCCTGATTCAGGTCGCGCAGGAGCGCCGCGGACACGAGGACTACGGCGTCCGCTACGGTTCGGTCGACTTCGCGGCAGCGTCAGCCGCGCTCGGCGCGTGGAGCCGGCGCGTCAACACTCTCGCGGAGCTCGCATCCGCGGTGAAGGAAGCGCAGGCGCTCGATGCGCCTGCGGTCATCGAAGTCCCAATCGATCCGCGCGAGTATCGCGCTCACGCGCGGTAACTACTCAGCGTCCGGACGAAGTCGTCGCCGGGCGTCCAACGTTTTCGTACCACTTCAGATTCGCCGTCGACGAGCCGATGCAGACGATGTCGATCCGCTTGTCGGCGTTGAGATCGGCGACGACGCAGCCCGAGGCGGCCATCGTGCCCTCGTCGAGCAGCTGATGCTGCCACTCGCCGCTGGGATCGGCCGGCGCGTACATCACGTGAACGCCGGGACTCTTCGCATTGCGATCTCCGGCGACCACATCGTCTCTCCCGTCGCCGTTGAAGTCGGCGACCGCGACCTCGTGACCTTCGGTCAGCGTGTTGAAGAGGACGCGGCGTTCCCACTTGCCGCCGCGATCGGTGTAGACGACGATTTCGTTTCCGTGCCACGGCTCCACCGCCGCGAGGAAGCGTTTGCCGTTCTGTTTGCCGACCGCGACGTCGCTCGCACCCAGCTTCGGCGCCTTGTCGGTGTTGTGGCCGGGCGACAGCAGCTGGCTTTCCCACTTGACGTCAGCTCCGCGCCCGCTCGCGCGGTACAACGTGATGCCGTCGAACGAAGTGACGAGCAGCTCCTCGCGGCGATCGCCGTCCCAGAACACCGGCCGGACGCGGTGGATGATGCCGTTCACGTCGTTCGTGACCGTCAGCCGCTTCCAGTCGTTCTGCCGATAGAAGAAGACCGGCGCCTTGTCCTGGTCGTAGGTCGGCGCGGCGCTCTTGGCGCCGACGAGCGGCGCGTTGATCAACTCCTTCTTGCCGTCGCCGTCGATGTCGGCCCAGACGATGTGGTGCGACGTCGCGAACTTGTCGATCTGCTGCGGCGCCTTCCACCGCTGGCGCGGATCGCCTTCGTGCCGCACGACCCACACGAGCCCTTCGCTGTTGGCGGGGTTCATCGCAAACGCGTTCTCGAACGCGACTTCGGGAATGCCGTCGCCGTCGATATCGGCGGCCGCGAAGTTGACGATGCCCTTGAACCCGTCGGCCATCACGTGGCGTTCCCACGTCGGGTTCTCGTACCACGCGAGCTCCTCCACTCGCTGGCTGGTGCCGATCACATCGGGCTTGCCGTCTTTGTTCACGTCGACGACGCCGACGGCGTAGCCGCCGGGGAATTTCGCCTCGATGACGTGCGGGCGAAATTCCACCTGACCGGCGGGAGGAGGCGGCGCGCCGCGGAGCGACGCGACCGAGATGACTGCGAGGGAGGCCGCGGCCGCCACGAGCGCAAACTTTTTCATATGCATGGCGAACAACCTGTTAGAAGACAAACGAGGCGCCAGGTAAAAAAAGGCGACGACCTCGCGATCGTCGCCTTTGACGTTCCCGATCCCTAATGCCGAATCCCTACACGCCCGCGGTGGTCCGTGTCTTCGCGGGGAAGATCTCCTTGAACGCTTTCATGAAGCGGTCCATCTCGTCGGCGGTGCCGACCGAGACGCGCATGTGCTTCGTCATCGGCGGGAACGGACGGCCGACGGCGACCTTCTTCTGACGGAACTCCTCGATGACCGGCTGAATCTCGCGGCCGATCGCCACCATGAAGAAGTTGGTCTCGGACGGGATGCAATCGTACCCGTAGCCCTCGAGCTCGCTCGTCGTCTTCTTGCGAAGATCGAGCGTCTTCTTCTTCACCTCGGCCTGCGCCGCCGTGTCCTTGAGCGCCGTCACGCCGCCCCATTTCACGAGAGCGTTGATGCTGCCCATGCTATACGGGCGCATCTTCTGGATGTTCTCGGCCGATGCGATGGCGTAGCCGAGCCGCATGCCGGCCAGCGCCGCGATCTTCGAGAACGTCCGCGCGATGATGACCGGGCGCCCTTCGAGAACGTACGGCACCGACGTCGCGTACCGCGGATCCTCGACGAAGTGATGGTACGCCTCGTCGATCAGCACCGGCATGCCCTTGGGAATGCCGTCGAGGAGCTGCTTCACTTCGTCCTTGGTGACAATCAGGCCGGTCGGGTTGTTCGGGTTGCACAGATACACGAGGCCGATCTCGCTCGCGTGATCGTTCGCCGCCTTGATCATCGCGCCGATGTTCTGCGTGTAGTCCTTGTTCAACGGCAGCTTGATCGCGCTCGTCTTGATGCTCGTCGCATGCCCGTACACGGAGCTGTACGTCGGCTCGACGCCGAGCACCTTCTTCCCGCCGAGCAGGTACGCCGTGCCGACGACGTCGAGAATCTCGCCCGAGCCGGCGCCGAGCAGGATGTTCTCGATCTTCACGCCGTGATGCTTCGCGATTTCGCCGACGAGATTGCCGTCGGGATACCCGTAGCGGTTCGAGTACTTCCACGCCGAGTTCATCGCCTTCATCACTGAATCGGGCGGTCCCCAGCAGTTCTCGTTGCTCGACAGATGCGCCATCGCGTCGTAGTCGTCGGTCAGGCGCGGTCGCGGCGCGGCGCCCGGCGTCTGCGGCCGGCCCTGCGCGAGGACGTCGACGTCCGGATGGACGCCGAGATACCCCAGTGCGGCGGCGAGCCCGCCCACGAAGCTGCGGCGTGAAACACTCATGAATTCCTCCTGCTCGTTAACGGGCGACGGGTAACCGCGGCATTTTAACGCGTCTCGGCTGGTTCCACCGCTAATTGCTGCAGGGCGTCGCCGTCGACCCGGAACACGGTCCAGTCGTGCATCGGCTGCGCCCCCAGGCGTTTGTAGAACCGGATGGCGGGCTCGTTCCAGTCGAGAACCGCCCATTCCAGGCGGCCGCAGTCGCGCTCGATCGCGAGTCGCGCGAGGCGGACCAGGAGCTGCCGCCCGACCCCGCGCCCGCGCCACTCGGGTTTCACGAAAAGATCTTCGAGATAGAGGCCGCGCTTGCCGACGAACGTCGAGAAATTGTGGAAGAACAGCGCGAAGCCGACCGGCTCGCCGAGCGCTTCCGCGATCAGGACCTCGACGCCGGACGAGCCGCCGAACAGCGACTGGCGCAGCCCCGCTTCGGTCGCGGTGACGGCGTGGCCAAGCCGCTCGTATTCGGCCAGCCCTCGAATGAGCTCGAGGATGAGAGACACGTCACCCTCGTTGGCGGTACGAATCGTCACATGCATGGCGATCAGACTGTAAACCATTCGGGAGCCACAACCGTCTATTCTCTGCATCGCATGCAAACCGTGAAGTTCGCGCTCCGCACGCTCTTCAAGACGCCGTTCGTGACGATCGTCGCGATCGTCTCGCTGGCGCTCGGCATCGGCGCCAACGCGGCGATCTTCTCGCTCTTCGACCAGCTCCTGATCCAGCCGCTGCCGGTGGCAGAACCGGAGCGGCTCGTGAACCTGCGCGCGCCGGGACCGAAACCGGGCTCCACGTCGTGCAACCAGGGCGGCGGCTGCGATGCGGTGTTCAGCTTCCCGATGTTCCGCGATCTCGAACGCCTGCAGACGCCGTTCACCGGCGCCGCCGCGCACGTGTCGTTCGGCGCCAACCTCGCCGCGCGCGGTCAGACGAGCAGCGGCCGCGGCATGCTCGTCTCGGGCAGCTACTTTCCCGTCCTCGGTCTCACGCCGGCGATCGGACGGCTGCTCGGACCCGGCGACGATCGCACGCCGGGCGAAGCGCACGTCGTCGTCCTGAGCCACGCGTACTGGCAATCGCGATTCGGATCCGATCCGAACGTGATCGATCAAACGATTGTCGTCAACGGCCAGACGATGACGATCGTCGGCGTCGCGCCCCGGGGATTCAGCGGGACGACGGTGGGCGTGAAGCCGGACGTGTTCGCGCCGATCACGATGCGCGGCTTCTCGCAGCCGTTCAAGGGATTCGACAACCGGCGCAGCTACTGGGCGTACGTGTTCGCGCGGCTGAAGCCGGGCGTGTCGATCGAGCAGGCGGCCGCGGCGCTGGCCCCGCCGTACCGGAACATCCTGAACGACGTCGAGGCGCCGCTGCAGAAGGGCATGAGCGAGCAGACGCTGACGCGCTTCAAAGCGAAGCCGCTCATCGTGGAGCCGGGATCGCGCGGCCAGAGCAACGTCACGCAGGTGGCGAAGACGCCGCTCGCGCTGCTCCTCGGCATCACCGCATTCGTCCTCCTCATCGCGTGCGCGAACATCGCGAACCTGCTGCTCGCCCGCGGCGCGGCGCGCGCCGGCGAGATGGCGGTGCGCTTGTCGATCGGCGCGGGACGCGGGCAGCTCGTGCGGCAACTGCTCGGCGAGTCGTGCCTCCTCGCGCTCTTCGGCGGCCTCGCCGGCATCGTCGTCGCGCAGTGGACGTTGAATCTGATGGCGATGCTGCTGCCGCGCGAAGCCGCCGACACCGTGACGTTCACGATCGACGGCGTCGTCCTGCTGTTCGCCGCCGCGCTGACGATCGGCACCGGCCTGCTGTTCGGTCTGTTCCCGGCGCTCCACAGCACGCGCCCCGATTTGATTGCCGCGCTCAAGGGTCAGTCGGGACAGCCCTCGGGCGCGCGATCCGCGGCGCGTTTCCGCCAGTCGCTCGCGACGGCGCAGATCGCGCTGTCGATGGCGCTCCTCGTCTGCGCGGGACTCTTCACCAAGAGCCTCTTCAACGTCAGCCGCGTCGAGCTCGGGATCAAAGCCGATCGCGTGGTGATGTTCACGATCTCACCCGAGTTGAACGGCTACACGCCGGAACGATCGCGCCAGCTCTTCGAGCGCATCGAGAACGAGCTCGCCGCGCTGCCCGGCGCCGAGCTCGTGGCCGACTCCACGGTGCCGCTGCTCGGCGGCAGCAACTGGGGCAACAGCGTCTCGGTCGAGGGCTTCAAGACGGATCCCGACACGAACACCGATTCGCGCTTCAATCTGATCGGGCCGGGCTACTTCCAGACGCTCGGCATCCCGATGATCGCCGGCCGCGACTTCACGCGCGCCGACGCGCTCGGCTCGGCCAAAGTCGCGATTGTGAACGAGGCATTCGCGAAGAAGTTCAACCTCGGACGCGACGCCGTCGGCAAGCGGATGGGCGACGACGGGGGCAACAGCCCGCTGACGATCGAGATCGTCGGGCTCGTGCAGAACGCCAAGTATTCGGAGGTGAAGCAGGAGATTCCGCCGGTGTTCGTCCGTCCGTACCGACAGGACGAACGCACCGGCCAGATGAACTTCTACGTACGAACGGCGGCGAATCCGCAGCAGTTCCTCCAGAACATCCCGAAGCTCGTCGCGCGGCTCGATCCGAACCTGCCGGTGCAGAACCTGAACACGCTGCCCGAACAGATCCAGAACAACGTCTTCCTCGATCGGTTCATCAGCGTGCTGTCGGCGTCATTCGCTTCGCTCGCGACGCTGCTCGCGGCCATCGGTCTGTATGGCGTGCTCGCGTACACCGTCGCGCAGCGCACGCGCGAGATCGGCCTGCGCATGGCGCTCGGCGCCGCGCCGGCGCGCGTGCGCGCGATGGTGCTGCGGCAGGTCGCCCTGATGACGATCGTCGGCGGCGCGATCGGCCTCGCGGCGGCGATCGGCGTCGGACAACTCGCCCAGTCGCTGCTCTTCGAGCTTCAGGGATACGACCCGCTCGTCCTCGTCGCGTCGGCCGTCACGCTGACGCTGGTCGCGCTCGGCGCCGGCTTCATCCCCGCGCACCGCGCGTCGCAGGTCGATCCGATGCTCGCGCTGCGATACGAATAGTCTCCGGACGCGGGCTTAAGATATCGCCGTGATCGTGACGGCCGGCGAGCGAGTCGCCGCCTCGTTCGTGTCGTTCCTCGCGACGGCGATGAGCGCGGCGTACGCGATCGATCGCTCCGGGTTCACGATCTCACCGCTCACGTCGCTCATCGTTTCCATCATCGCCGCGATTGCCGTGTTTCGCTGGTCTCGATCGATTGCCGACCGCGAGCGAGGCGAGAGCGTCGCGTTCCTGGCGATCGTCACCTGTGTGCTCGCGTATCTGCTCTGGCTCGCCCGGCCCGTGCTCCTGCCGGTCGGCGGCGGACCCGACCTCGCGCATCACCTGCTGCTCGTCGACTACATCGAGCGGCACTGGCGCCTCGCGCACGATCCGGCGCTCGGCGCCGTGATGGGCGAGATGGCCGACTACACACCCGGACTGCATCTGCTGGCGGCGCTCGCCGGCGCGTGGACGCGGACCGGCGGGTTCCACGCCGTCTATCCGATCGTCGCGCTGACGGTCGCGGTGAAAGCGGGACTGGTCTTCGCGATCGCGATGCGCGTGCTGCCGCGTGACGCGCCGCGTCTGCCGTTTGCGTGTGCCGCCGTGCTGCTGGCGCTCGTGCCGCGCGAATATTTCTTCCGATCGTTCACCGAGCACTCGTTTCTCGCGCAGGTCGCCGCCGAGCTCTTCGCCGTCGCGATGTGGTGGGCGCTCGTCGTGTGGGACGAGCGTCCGACGCTCCCGGCCATGGCGATGTTCGCGATCGCCGGCGTCGGAGCGTTTCTGACGTGGCCGGTGTGGATCGGTCCGCTGCTCCTCCTCCTCCTGCTCGTGGTCGCCTCGCATACAGCGGTGCCAGTGCGGGATCGAGTGCGCGCCGTGATGGTTGGCGGCGCGCCGATCGCGCTCGTCGCGTCCGTGCACGCGCTCGGACGGGTTCGCGCGGCGGCAATCGCCGGCACGTCGGGCTTCGTCGTGTGGCCGTCGGTCGACCTGTTCGGCTGGTGGTTTCTCGCGCTCGCGCTGGGCGGCGCGATCCTCGCGGCCGCCGATCGGCGCGCGCGATCGATCGTCTGGCTGCTCGCCGCGATCGCCTTGCAGGCCGCGGCGCTGTACCTCGTCGCGACGCGCAGCGGCGCTGACCGTCCGTATCTCGCACTGAAGATGGCCTATCTCGCGCTGTATCCGCTGGCCGTGGGGGCTGCGCTCGCTCTGCACAGGATCGGCAGGATGGCGGGCAGGATGGCGTGGATCCTCGTCGCCGCGCTGGCGATTGTCGTCGCGCGGCCGTTGATCACAGAGCGGCGGCCCCAGCCAGTCGTCTCAGAACCGATGTTTCTCGCCGGCCGGTGGGCGCGCGCGAATCTGCCGCCGGCGTGCGTCGACTATCTGGTGCGCGACAACTACGCGGCGTACTGGCTGCACCTCGCCGTCCTCGGCAACGCGCGGCAGACCGAACGCACGCGCGACAATGCGACGTTCGACTGGCAGCAGACACTGGTGCGGTGGATTCACCCGGAAGGATTGCCGTTTGCGATCGCCGGCGATTTCGATGCGCTGCCGAAGGACATCCGCACGAGCGTCGACGTCATCGAACGGTTCGGACCGGCCGCCGTCGTCAGACGTCGGGGCGCATCGACGTGCGGATCTCGTGTCCCAATCCCCTAATCCGTCATCGCGACAAACCTATTTCGAGCGTACCAGCGCAGTGACCGCTTCCCAGTTGAACCGGACGAAGCGATGCAGCTCGCTCTCGAGCAGCCGCTCCTGATCGCTGTGCGCGCCGAAGCCTTTCGGCGGATCCTCCATGTCGGTCGCCGGGCCGATGCCGAAGCACTGCACGCCTTTCGCGCGAAGCTGCGCCATGTCGGTCGCGCCGGTGCTCATCGTCGGCAGCGTCGGCACGGTGTAGACCTTCGTCGCCGCGGCCTCGAGCGCTTTGTACGCCTCGGAGTCGAGGCGCGCGTCCGGACCGGCCGGCCTCGTGTTCTGGTTGGAGAAGCGCACCTCGACGGCCGGATCGTTGACGACCTGCTTCACCTTTTCCAGGAACTCGGCCGGGTTCTCGTCGGGCAGCGCGCGCACGTCGAGCGTCGCCTTCGCTTCCGACGGAATGACGTTCGAGCGGTAGCCGCCGTTGAAGATGTTCGGCGACACCGACGTCCGCAGCATCGACGAATGCCGCGGCTCGTTCTCGAAGAGCCAGTCGTCTGCCGCCTTCCGCACCTTGGGATCCGTCGACAGCACGTCGCGGTAGTGCTTCGCGACCTCCGGCGGTGAAATCGAGGCGAGCTTGCGGAAGTACGTGCCGGTCGTCTCGTTGAATCGGACGTCGGGCCGCCACTCGCCGATCCGCGAAACCGCGCCGGCCAGGTGCACGATCGCATTCGACTTCAGCGGCACCGAACCGTGCCCCGAGATGCCGTGCGCGACGAGCTCGATGCCCCGCGGAATCTTTTCGAGCGTCTGGACCGTGGCGTACTTGGTCTCGCCGTTGATGCGCGTCACGCCGGCGCCTTCCGCATAGCAGTACTCCGCCTCGATCTCCGGGAAGTGCTGGCTGACCATGAACTGAATCCCGAAGTTCGAGCTGCCTTCCTCGCCGGCCTCTGACAGGAAGATCACGTCGCGGTCCAGCGGCACGTTCAGCCGTTTGAGCGTGAGGACTGTCATCAGCGCCGCCGTCAGGTTGTCCTTGTCGTCGACGGTGCCGCGCCCGTACACATACCCGCCTTCGCGCGTCGCGCTGAACGGCGGATGCTTCCACTTCGCCGCGTCCACGGTGACGACGTCGCTGTGGCCCATGATGAGGAACGGCCGCTTGGTGCCGTTGCCTTTCAGGCGCGCCACGACGTTCGCGCGCTTCGGATCGACGGCGAGGATCTTCGCCGGGATGCCTTCCTTGTCGAAGATCTGCTTGAGGTACTCGGCGACCTGCGTCTCGTTGCCCGGCGGATTGCTCGTGTCGAGGCGCAGGACGGCCTGATAGTGCCGCATCGTTTCGTCTTCGATCGCCTTCCAGTCGGGTTGCGGCGACGCCGACTGGACAAGTCTCCGCGCCGCGATGGACGCGTCGCCCCCCGCGATTGACGCGGCGGCGGCGGCGGACATCGCGGTCGCGAGCAGAATGAAGAATGATTTCGTGACCGTCATCAACGTCTCCTCACGATGGCACTTTGGACGCAAGATAGCTCTTGCGCGCGCGCACCGTCATGCCCGCCGGCATCATGACGCGCACGTCGAGCGTGTGCATCTTGCCATCGAGCTGGGTCGGTGTGAAGCCGAGCGCGTACTGGCGATGCAGCTCGTCGGCGACCCGCTTGAACGTCGCCGCGAGATTGTTCGTCGACGTCAGCTCGAAATAGCCGCCGCCGGTGGCCTCGGCGATCTTCGGCAGCCCTTCGTCGGGCTTGTCGTTCACCGGGAACGGCCGGCCGAAACCGCCGCCGCCCCACCCGCCGCGACCGCCCCACCCGCCGCGGCCGCGGCCGGGGAATCCATATCCACCGCGCGTCGGCGCGCGCGGGACGGTTCCTCGCGTCATCTGTGAGCCGGCGAGGCCGATGGCGTACACCATGACGTCTTCTTCCTCCGCGCGCTTCATCACCGACTTCAGCGAGCTGTTGTTGCTGCTGAAGTTCATCGGCATGTCGACGCCATCCGTGAACACCAGCACGACCCGGCGGCCCTGCTGGTGCAGCAGCGCCGTGATGCCGACGTTGACGGCGTTCCAGAGCGGCGTCGGCCCTTCCGGCTGCAGCTCGGTGCGGAGAATCTTGATCAGCTCGTCATGGTCCGACGTGAAGTCGCGCGGATCGACCTGGATGCGCGTCGCGAAGCTGCCGATGCGCGCCTTGTCGGCCGGCAGCAGCGCCTTGACGAATTCCTCGGCGGCCTGCTCGACCAGCTCGAAGTTCGCGCGCATGCTGCCGCTGCGATCCAGCAGCATCACGACGGTGATCGGCTGCACGTCGTTGGCGAACAGCGTCAATTCCTGATGCTTGTTGTTGTCGGCAATCTCGAAGCTCGCGCGCTCGAGATCCGGAACGAGGCGTCCGCCGGCGTCGGTAACGGTGGCGTAGACCGCCACGGTCCGATTCGCCGAGGAGAAGCTGGGTACCTGCGCCTGCCCGCCTCCGCTCGCGAACGACATTTGCGAGCTACGGCGGGGCTCGCCGAAGCCTCCGCGCGAAGGCGGCTGATCGGCGGTCGCGAGCACGCCGCCTGTCAGCGCGATGAGGAAACCGACGACGGGAGTCCGAGATCCACTGCGAGGCATAAACCACTTACGGCGGGTGCTGGCTCGCACGATGCTAGCACGTGGGCATAGTGCGGGCGTTACCGGCCGGCGTACTCGGCGTCGGTGACCTTCTCCATCCACTTCGTCTCGCCGAAGCTGAGGGCGACCTGGACGAGTTTGCGATCGGGCGTCGCGCCGTGCCAGTGGGCCACGTTCGGTCCTGTGTAGTCGGTCTCGCCGGCGCCAAGGTCTCTCACCGGCTGTCCCTTCCGCTGCACGCGCGCGCGGCCGTCTTCGACGAAGAGGAGCTGGCCCTTGCTGTGGCTGTGCCACGCCGATCGTGCTCCGGCGTCGAAGCTGCGTCGCGTCGCG
>Ga0114129_10013014_pt1 | contig 11850 bp, 13 predicted proteins | sample RhiMetdeltSRZDD1_FD_80071 | JGI IMG/M metagenome (GOLD analysis project Ga0114129, IMG submission 80071) | Populus rhizosphere microbial communities from Tennessee, USA - Rhizosphere MetaG P. deltoides SRZDD1 (version 2) (version 2) | ecosystem: Host-associated > Plants > Roots > Rhizosphere >... | reverse complement strand
TTCTCCGGGTCCTCGGACTCGAGGTGGATCAGCTGCGCCACGATCAGGTTTGCGATCTGGTCGTCGATGGGCGTGCCGAGGAAGATGATCCGCTCGTTGAGCAGACGCGAGTAGATGTCGAACGAGCGCTCGCCGCGCGAGGTTTGCTCGATGACCATCGGGATAAGCGGGCTCATTGGGCTCCTTCTAGCCTCCGGGGGTCCACAGTTTCGTCTCTGTCTTGGGCTTTTCCTTGTCGGGGGTCCAGATTGCCTCGCGCGCGGCCGCCTGCTCGGGCGGGATCCGCTCGACGTCGGCTGCGATCCGGTCGAGCGCTTGCGCCAGACGCAGCGCTTCGCGCTCCGACTCGTACGCACCGGCCTCCCTCGCCTGCGCGATGATCTCGTCGCCGTCCTCGAACCGCTCCCGGAACGACTGGTCGACCTCGTCGTCGTCGACCGTGATGCCGAGCTCGTCGGCGGCCGCCTCGAGGAGCATCTCGCCGGCGACCGAGGCAATCGCCTGCTCGCGCAATCGCGCCACGAGCGCGTCGGCGGACTCGCCGGAGAGCTGGAGGTAGGCGTCGAGCGACCCGCCGCTGCGCCGCATGACGCCGTCGAGCTCGCGCAGCAGCGTGCGCGTGCGAGCGTCGACGACCGGCCCCGAGACCTGCACGTTCGAGGCCTCGACGAGACGGTCGAGCGTCGCGCGCCGGAAGGCCTCGTCAGCCTGGGCGTCGAGCTGCTCGCGGATGCGCTGCTCGATGTCCTCGCGCAGCTCGTCGAGAGTGTCGAACTCGGAGGCGGACCGCGCCAGGTCGTCGTCGAGCGGCGGCAGCACCTTCTCCTTGATCTCCTTCATCGTGACGCGCACGGGAGCGGCTTCCGCCTCGCCCGGGCGCTCGAGCCCGATCTCCTTCGCCTCGCCGGGCTGCATGCCGACGAGCTGTTCCTCCAGCTCGGGCAGGAGGCGTCCGGTGCCGAGCTCGACGACGTAGTCGCGCTGTCCGCCGCCGTCGTCGTCGGTGACGAGATCGATGACAACGGTGTCGCCCTCCTGCGCCGGGCGGTCGTCGACGGGCGAGAGCTCGGCGACCGTCGAACGCAGCACGCTCAACTCGTGGTCGACGTAGTCCTCTGGAACCTCGGGCTCCGCATACGGGACCTGGAGCTGCTTCCAGTCCGCGACCGCCGGCTTCGGCAGCACGCTGACCGTCGCCGTGAAGCGCCAGTCCTGGTCGTCGGACGACGGGAGCTCGTAGTCGAGCTCCGGCTGCTCCGCCGGCCGGATGCGCGCGCGCGCCACGGCGTTGCCGTACCAGCCGGCGATGTGGCTCTCGATCGCTTCGGTGTACAGGCGCTCTTTGCCGATCCGCGAGACCAGAACGGGCATCGGCACCTTCCCCTTGCGAAAGCCGGGGATCTTGACACTCGCCGCAAGGTCGGACGCCGCGTGTTCAACGGCGTGGTGGACGTCCGTGCCCGGGACGTCGACCGTGAGCCGGACCTTGTTGTCCGGCAGCTCCTCTACCTGTGCGCTCACCGGGCCATTAGACCAAAGGAGCTCTACTGTGGGTCTTGTGCAGCTCTTCGTGATCGCCCGCCACGGGGAGTCGACGCTGAATTCCGAAAACCGCGTCAACGGCGACCCCGGCGTCCCGGTCCACCTGACGGAGAAGGGCCGCGACGAGGCGCGGCTGCTCGGACAGCAGATCGCGCACGTCCCGTTCGACCTCTGCGTGCACACGCAGTTCTCGCGAACGAGAGAGACGGCGGAGATCGCCCTCGCCGGGCGCGACGTGCCGTTCGAGGAGCAGCCCGAGCTCGGCGACGTCGACATCGGCGAGCTGGAGGGAAAGACACTGGAGGACTACCGCGCGTGGAAGCGCGCGCACACGCGGCGCGATCCGTTCCCCGGCGGCGAGTCGCTCGACGACGCAGCGCGCCGCTACGCCGACGCGTTCGAGCGGCTCTTGCAGCGCCCCGAGTCGACGATCCTGATCGTCACGCACGAGATCCCGCTGCGGTACGCGATCAACGCGGCGGACAACTCCGACGAGCTCGACGGGCCGGCGCACCAACTCCCGAATGCGACGCCGTACCTGTTCGACGAGAAGGCTCTGAGCCACGCGGTGGAGCAGATTCGGCGGGTCACGTAGTGGTCGGAGCTGTGGGAACCGCCCGGTTCCCCCAGACCCCCTCCACCGGTCCGCTTCGCGGACGGCATTCGTCGCGCCGCTTCGCGACGCGACGATGCGGGCGACAGGACTCGAACCTGTAAGGAGCGTCAGCCCCACTGGGACCTAAACCCAGCGCGTTTGCCAATTCCGCCACGCCCGCGCCCTTCCAGAGTAGACCGCGCTGGACACGAAGCGTACGATCTCGTCCGCCAGGTTCATGAAACGTCTCGGAGTCTTCGCCCTGTTGATGCTCGCAGCCGGCGCTGCCGCTGCGGCGGCGGCTGAAAGTCATGTCGCCGCGCCGAGCGCTGCGCGTTGCGGCGGTCAGACGTGGCGGCTGAAGACGTTCAGCGACCTGCAGCGCACGCGCGTCGACGTGAAGCCGCAGTCGACGACGCTCGGCGCGATTCGCGAGCGGCGCGGGCCGGGTCGTGTGCCGACGCGGCGCATGACTCAGTACCAGCTGCACACCTGGGAGGTTCCCGCGCAGATCACAGCCTTCCGTCTCGACCCGACAGGGTCGGTGCGCCTGGTGTTGTACGACGACAACGCGTACATCAACGCCGTCATCCCGTCTCCCGCGTGCCTGTCGCCGCGCACGCGTCAGCGCGCGAGCATCCTGGCTGCCTGGCACCTCTTCGTCGACAAGTGCGGTCACGCATCGTCGGAGTGGCAGTCGCTCGGCGCAATCTTCTTCGTGCGCGGGCTCGGCTTCTGGGGCGGGAAGACGCCGCAGCGCGGCGGCGCGCCGAACGGCGCCGAGCTACACCCCGTAACGGGCCTCCGGGTCGTCGCGGGCTGCTAACGGATCGTCGCGGGTCGCCGGACGGCCGTCGCCGGCCCCCGTCGCTGCCGGGAACTGCAGCCAGAACGTCGAGCCTTCTCCCTCGGCGCTCTCGAAGCCGATCTCGCCGCCGTGCGCCTCCACGATCTGCCGCGAGAGGACGAGCCCCAGGCCGGTCCCGCTGATCCCTCGCTCCCGGCCGACGTCGCCGCGGAAGAACTTCGTAAAGATGCGCTGCTGGTGATCGGTCGGGATTCCGATGCCCTCGTCGCGCACCCAGATCCACGCCTCGTCGCCGACGAGCGAGGCACTCACGTCCACGACACCGCCTTCGGGCGAGTACTTGATCGCGTTCGAAAGGAGATTCCCGATCACCTGCGCGAGGCGGTCGCGGTCGCCGTACACGACGAGGTCGTCGTCGGCCGGATCGAGATGGAGGTCGTGGTTCGCGCTCTGAGCCGAATACAGCATCACCTGCGCCTCGAGCAGATCGTTCAGGTCGGTCTCCTCGAGCTTCAGCTCGATCGTCCCCTGCTCGATCCGCTGGATGTCGAGCAGGTCGTTCAGCAATTCGGCGAGCCGGCGGGCCTCCGTTCGGATCACTTCGAGGTACCGCCTCATCTCCTCCGGCGGCAGCTCGCGGTCGAGCATCAGCGACGAGAAGCCGAGCACGCTCGCGAGCGGCGTCCGGAGCTCGTGCGAGACGTTGCTGACGAGCTCGCTCTTCGTCTGTTCGCTCTCGAGCAGCGTACGGTTTCGCTCTTCGAGATCGGCGAGCGTCCGCTCGAGTGACGCCGCCATCGAGTTGAACGTGCGTTCGAGGCGTCCGACCTCGCCCGGACCGTCCGTGCGCAGGCGACCGGAGAAGTCGCCGCCCGCGATCTGCTCCGCCGTATCCGCGGCCGAGCGTACGGGGGCGACGACGGCGCGGTTCACGTAGAGGGCGCCCAGCAGGATCAGCAGGAGGGCGGCGCCGAGCCCGATGCCCCCGACGACGAGGGCGCGCTCGGCCGTCGTGTGCGCGGCCTTGTCGCGCTTGCTGCCGAGCGCGGTCTCCGTCGTGATGAACGTGTCGAACTGCCCGCGGATCGCGTCCGTTCGCTTTGCGCCTTTCCTCACGGAATCGACGACGATCAGCGAGATGAACTTGGGGTTGCGCAGCATGAACCTGACGAGCGGCCGCGAGTACTGCGCCAGGTAGGCGTTGATGGAGCGCTGGAGCTCGAGCGCGCGCGTGTGCTGCTTCGGGTTGTCCGCGGTGAGTGCCAGTAGTTGCCGGATCGCATCGGGGTAGTTCTTCTGCGCGCGCCTCCACGGCTCCAGGTACCGCGGGTCCTTCGTGATCGCAAAGCCGCGCACGCCGGTCTCGAGCTCGGTGACGAGCGTCTGCAGCTGGTTCGCGCTGGCGATGACCTGCTGCGAGCGGCGCGCCTCGAGCGAACGCTGTCTCAGGCCCGTGATCGCGAGTGAGAGGATGAGGAAGACGACGGCGAGGCCGAGCCCCACCAATGCCGCGGACATGACGATCCGGGTCACGAGCCCCGACCGGGCCCACCATCCTCCGCGCTCTTCGTTGTTCGCTGCTGCGCCCGTGGCGCTCGGGGGCGTGCTCATGCTCTGTCCTCGAGCACCTCTTCCACGGCGGCGGCGATTCGCTCGGGCTCGAACGGCTTGACCATGACGATGTCGGCGCCGGCCTGCAGCGCCTGCTCCCGGGTCGCCGGCTGGGCCGTGAGGACGATGACGCGCATGTCTGCCAACTCTTCTTCCTGCCGGAGAGCGCTCAGCACCTCGAGACCGCTCAGTCGGGGCATCATCATGTCGAGGATCACGACGTCCGGTCGCACACTTCGTGCGAGCTCCAGCGATTCCTCGCCGTCGTCGGCCTCCACGAACTCGTACGGTCCCTCGAGGCTGACGCGGATCAACTCACGAAGTGCCGGCTCGTCGTCGCAGATGAGCACGGTTGCTAGGGAACCGGCCATCTTCTCCATGCAAGCAGATCCCGGCTGAAACTCATAGAAACCATCGCCACACTCAAGAAAGATGCCGGGTCCGCCGATTTCCTGACTCGTGGCGGCGCACGATCTCCCGGATTTCGATCCGCGCGTCCTCGAGCGGTCGGCCGAGGCTGCATACCGCAGGGCGAACGCGATCTTCACCGGCTGCGTCGCCGGCGGCGTCGTCCTCGGCGCGACGTTCGGCGCCACGCCGCTGACGCCGATCGGCGCCCACTGGCCGATCCCGCAGGCCTTCGGCTTCGCCACGATGCTGCTCGGCGCGCTCCTCGGCGGCGTGGTCGGCTACGTGGTGGGCGACACTCGGTCGGCGCTCTGCCGCCTGCAGGGACAGACGGCGCTCGCCCAGCTCGAGGGCGCCAAGCATGCCCGGGCGATGGCAGACGCCATGCGCGAGATCCACGAGATTCATCAGCAGATACGCGGGCTGGCGCACGCCGCGCCGGCCGTCCCGGAACCGCCGCCCGCCTCACAGGCGCAATCCATCCCGCCGCAGCCGGCGCCCGAGCCGTCGCCGTTCAACCTGCCCGCGCTGCCGGCGCTGCGCGTCGCCGCAGGCCAGTCGCCGCAGGTGAAGCCGCCGCCCGTCTCGCCTTCGTCCTGACCGGCCTAGGATGGGCCGCATGGCCGACGAGCCCCAGCCGGAGCAAGAGCAGGAGAGCGAGCCGCCGGAGTGTCCGCGCGGGCACGGCCCGATGCGGTTGCGCACGCGCTGGGCGAACGCGCAGTCGCGTCCCGGCCAGAAGGGCTCGCACGCACAGCCCGTGACCGAGTGGTTCTGTCCGCGCTGCGGACGCACGGCGCCCGCCGAATAAAATGTCGATTCCCGCGGCTCGTCTTCGTCGTAGGAACGTCAACGACGGAAGGAGCGTGACATGAAGTACATGTTGCTGGTCTGCTGGGACGCGGAGAGGATGAACGCACGGGAAGAGCCTCGACCGGGCGACGCACGCGACGACGAGGGCTTCCCCTGGCTGAACGACCTGCAGGCGCGCGGGAAGTGGGTGACCGGCGATCAGCTCGCGCCACCGCGGCGCGCGCGATCCGTCCGGGTGCGCGACGGGAAGAGGCTCGTCACCGACGGCCCGTTCGCCGAGACGAAAGAGCTCGTCGGCGGCTTCGACATCATCGAGGCGGCGAGCCTGGACGAGGCGGTCGAGATCGCCGGAGGACATCCTGTGGCCGAGGTCGGAACGATCGAAGTGAGACCGTTCTGGGGCCAGTGACCTCGCCTGCGAAGGTACTCCGGGCCACTCGGCCTATTGCGCAAACTGCCGGTAAGTGCTCTAACTAGAAAGTTGAACCGCCGGACCGATAGGAGGGCGGCGGCCCACCTTCCGTCGTTCCGGCGGTTCAGCGACGGGGCAGTCTTCCCTCCCCTGGACCCGTGAACGCAACCTATGGCCGGGCGAGGCTCGTGCCTATGGTCGTTTGGGCAGTTTGCTCGCCAGGGCGACGCCCAGACTGGCGACAGCTACTACCCTGGGAAGCAGACGGTTTCGGGGGTACGCCGCTGTCCCCGGGAACCGTTCCGTGAGCCGGGAGGAGACGGGTTGGGCCGCCAACCCGGGCTACCGCCCGGCTCACTTCCAACTGTAGGCGTGCGAAAGCGGGTGTCGGTCCGGCCTATACCGGAGCTAGACGAAAGGCTATAGCGGGGCAGGGCTCGCCCCTCGTAGTGTCGCGGGCACCGTCAACGTGGGACCGAGCCGCCGGTGCCGCCATCAGACTGCGGTGGGCCGCCGCCGCACCGCGCCCGGCGGTTCGGTTTCATCGCTCGAAAGGCCGGCGCGCGCGGGCAAACCCTCTGGCCGCAGATTGCTCACCCGCGCAACGCCGTTCAAGACGCTAGATGCTGCGGTTGTCGATCCGCAATGGGTCGGTCGGCCCATCTTCGGGGTCTCGAAGGCCCGTTTCGGGGCGCCTCGCCGAGACAATCTCCAGTGCAAGTTCCGGCACCGATTCCGCGTCTTGTCGGATAGGGGGCGGCCCCCGGGGGAAAACGCGCCTCTAGCGGCCTAGAAGCGCGGGGTTCACGGAGGCCACCCCTCTTTCCTGAACGCGTCGCCACCCGGCCCGGTTTCGCGGGTTACCGGTCTGGTTACGTGGTCGAGTCGGCCCCGGACGTGCGGAAGAAGTCGATCAGCAGTTGGTTGACGCGTCCAGCCTCGTCGTGATGCACCCAGTGCGAAGCGTCCGCTAGTCGTTCAACGCGGTCGAGGTTGGGTACGTCGTCAGGGTGGGGTTCGGCGAGATCAGAGCCGAGGTAGGAATCACGCTCGCCCCAGATGACCAGTGTCGGCGCCGCGACCGGGCGAAGCTTCGCTGCGGCCTCCTTTTGCGACTGTCGTACCGAGGCGCGGTAGTAGTTGATCATCCCGGCTGCTGCCCCCGGCTGCGACCACGCCTCCTCGTAGCGGTCGATGTCCTCCTGCGTATAAGGCGGGTTCGCGTCCTGCAGAAAGTGTCGAAAGAAGTGCCAGTCTCTGGCCTGCACCACTTGCTCCGGCAGTCCCGGTGTCGCGAAGAAGAAGAAGTACCAGGACTTCCGCAGCTGGCTCGGGTGTTTCAGCCCCTCGGAGAGCTTCCGAGGATGGGCGGCATTGAGGATGGCGAGCCGGTCGACCACTTCGGGGTGGTTCATCGCGACAGTCCAGGCGATGGTCCCGCCCCAGTCGTGACCGACCAAGAACGCGGACTCGGCACCGAGTTCGCCGATGAAGCCGCGGATGTCGTCAGCGAGCAGGTCGACGCCGTAATCCTTGAACCCCTCCGGCTTCGATGACAGGTTGTAGCCACGCGTGTCGGGGGCGACCACGCGAAAACCCGCCGACGCGAGCGGCTCGATCTGGAGCCGCCAACCGAACCAGAACTCCGGGAAGCCGTGCAGCAGAACGACCAGCGGTCCTTCCCCGGCCTCGACGTAATGCAAGGTCTGATCGCCGACCTCGGCGTAGCCCTCGCGAAGCTCGATCCCGACGTCGGCGAGCAGGCTGGTGGTGGTCATGAGGACCCTCCCTGTCTAGACGATTGGGGCGCGAGACGGCGCCTGCCAGTCTGGGTAAGCAACAGTCTGTCACCGCGCCGCGGCGACGCAATCGCCCGCGTCGGGTGACACTTAGGTCCCTGCCAGGTCACGCCGATCTGATCCACATGCTGATCCGGAAGACCAGAACCCTCGCCGTCTTCTTCGTCGCGCTCGCCGCGATCGGCAGCGGTGCGGCAATCGCGGCGACGCGCGAGAGCGCATCCCCGATCGGCACGGGCGTCGTCGTCATCAACACGAACCTTCGGCTCGAGGACACGTGGGCGGCGGGCACGGGAATGGTGCTGACCTCGTCCGGGCGGATCCTGACGAACAACCACGTCATCGCGGGCGCAACGACGATTCGGGTCGCCGTCCCGAACACGACACACCGGTACGCGGCGCGCGTTGTCGGCTACGACATCGCCGACGACGTCGCGGTTCTTCAACTGCGGCGCGCGACGAATCTCGGCACGGTCACGATCGGCAGCTCCGCGACGCTCGCGGTCGGCGCGAGCGTCACGGCAGTCGGAAACTCCGGCGGGTTCGGACGCCTCATCTCGGTACGCGGCAGGGTCATCCGGCTGAGGAGGTCGATCACCGTCGAGAACGACATCGGCGAGCGTCACCGGCTGCGCGGGGTGATCGAGACGAATGCGTCGCTCCGGCCCGGCGACTCGGGAGGCCCGCTACTCGACAGCGCCGGCAGGGTAGTCGGCATGGACACGGCGGCGGCGTTCGGCGGCAACGCCTACGCGATCCCGATCGCCACAGCCGCGAGGATTGCCAGGCAGATCGTGGCCGGGAAGGCGTCGGCCCGCGTGCATGTCGGCGCGACGGCGTTCCTCGGAATCCGGGTTCAGGGCACGACGGTCGACGACGTCGTACGCGGCAGCCCCGCGCAAGCGGCAGGGCTGAAGCCGGGCGACGTCATCATTTCGGTCGGCGGGAAGCGTGTCACCGGCGAGGCCGGCATCACTGCGGCTGTGCTCGCGCACAAGCCAGGGCAGGTCTTGACAGTCGTCTACATCGACGAGACGGGCACGAGGCGGGCGGCGAGGGTCAGGCTCGCGGCCGGTCCGCCGCAATAGCGGCTTAGTACCACCAACCCGCAATTCCGGTCTTCGCGTCGCCGCGGCGGGCTCGACCCGGATTTTCCGGCGCAGTGGCCCCGGGAGGAGCGGAGCGACAGTCGAGCCGCAGGAGGCTCTCCCCAGTGCCTGTTTCCGGCGGCCGCTCCGCCGCCCCTGCGCTCGGACCCGCGCGAAAGGAAAGTCTCCGATCCTGCCGCGCGTTTGTCCGGCGCTTTGAAGTCTGCGCCTCGCTCGCACACCAGTCAAGAGGCGCGTCGTCGAGGCGTCGCGAGGGGGGCGCCGGTCTGGCAACATCCACACCGAAGAGCGGCAACTAACGGTATACGCCCTGCGGCATGGCGGCTCGCGCTGAGCCGTTTCGACCCTGGTTCGTGTGGCTGTTCGCTGACGCTCTGAAATGCCGTCGGTGGTGTTACGGCGCCACCGACGGCATAACTCGTGTAGCACGATCGCAGTGCTAACCACGGTCAGATCGCTCGGACGGGTGTAGGAAAACGCCGCTATTTGTGAAACCCTGCGATCGGCCCAGGGAACCGGTCCCACTTCGGCCCCCTCCCCGAGTCGGGTGACGACCGAGTGATCGCGACGCAAGCCGTAAGCGCCGCGCCCTGGGCCTCGCTCTCTCATGCCAGCCCGCTACGGGAAACCCGTCCACGGCCGCGGCTGGATTCGTCGAGAACGGAAGCCCGGAACGCGCCTCGGACACAAGAGAACGACGTACGCTCCAGGCCGGGGGCGGCGTGTCCTAAGAGAGGCGCGCTGGGTCTCGCGACGTGGCCGCCCGGCGCATCCTCCCAACGCGCCTCTCCCGACGGTTCAAGCGCTGGCCTTGGCTGACGCCCGCCCAAGCGGAACCCAAACCGGCCGAGCAATTGTGCCGACAACCTGCCCGGTTGGCCAGTTCACGGGGTGCGCACCCGGGTGTCTATTTGAACGCGGGCGGCCGCGGGATCCCCGGGCCGCAGCGTTCGCTAGCCGGCGTCTGCCGCGTTGTTCTCGAGCGGCCCTGGACGAACTCGCGTTGACCGGCATAGCCCAAGGGTCGCGACGTTGCGCGATACGCCGGGCCCGGAGCTCAGCTCGACGGAGCCGGCTCACGGAACGCCGCCGAGCATCTACCAGCCCGGCGCGGGGAAACCCCTCGCCGGGCCGCGGCTGGAATGAACCTCTCACGGACCAACTGCAAGCAGGTGAACGCGCGCTATCCGCACGGAGTAGGAAAGCTGCGGGCATGCGACAAGACGAGCGGCACGCCGGTAACGACGTTCAGACGGAGTAACGCTCTCTACTACCGTTACAAGGCGCTCGATCGCGATAAGGACGGCATCGCCTGCGAGAAGTTGTGATGGCTGTCCTTAAGGGCGAGGCGATCTACTCAGCCGGACGGCGGGTGCGATGATCTGGGGTGTGCTGATCGTCCTTTTGCTTCCGCTCGTCTTCGCACTCGTCGCGGCTTACCTTGTGTTGCAACTGGCCGTCTTGCTCGTGCGGCTCGTCTTCCTGCCGCTGCTCTGGCTTGAGCGCCAGCCTCGACGGCGACGCATCGAGCTCTACCGCTACGAGCGGCGCTAACCCTTCCGGGACAGAGTCAGTAGTTCTCCCGATGTAGGTGTGCCTTCGGAAGAGGAGACTCGTAGTTTGGCTGGACAGGCGTTCAAGCCCCGTTCGAGGCCACTGGATTCTTGCCCTTCCGCTTAGGCGGGACTCACTTACTGGCCGCAGTCGGGGGTCCCGCCCACCATCACAAAACAACAGAGGAGACACGTCATGCCGGTAACTGACGAGTTCGCGAAGCTGAAGGGACAGGTCGAGAAGGCCGAGCGGACGATCAAAGAGGCGGCCACGGAAGATCATTCCGAAACAGAGGCCAAGATCGACAACGCACGCGAAAAGGCCGAAGCTCACGCAGCTGAGCAACGCGAGAAGCCGCAAGAGGCCGACGATCGGGACCACGGGTGGCAACAGATTCGGAGCGATTGGCACCAACACGTCCAACGCACGCGAAGGCGCCTCGATGCCAAGAAGGCCAATGTCGACGCGAACGTCGCTGAAAACGACGCCGAGTTGGCCGAAGCCGACGCATATGACGCGATCGACTTCGCGGCCTCCGCGATCCTGGAAGCGGAATACGTAGTCCTCGACGCGGTGGGAACGAGGAAAAAGGCGGACGCCTTAGCAAGGCGGTAACAGCGCCTTTGCGCGACGCGCTGGCGGGTGCGTGCGCCTCGACAAAATGAAAAGGAGCGCGGCGGAATCGCGGTCCCCGCCGCGCCTCCTCGTATCCAGCAGCAGCCTCCGGGTATGGCCGATGAGTGTTCGCTGTCAACGCATCAACACTCACTGTCGGATAGCGACGCTGGCCGCACCTGTTGGCACCACGGCCCCACCATGCGAAACCGCCTGCCTGTAGCGCAACTGCGCGAGCCGTACTGGAAACGGCAGCCCGGCGAGATGGTGATCGCGTACGCGACCTACAGACACTTTTCGCGACCTGGATCCGTCCGAGCGGAGCGTCGCGCGCGTCTCACGCGACATCGGCCGTAACTGCACGATGCTCGAAGACCGGGCGCTGCGCTGGCGCTGGCGCGAGCGGACGGCGGCGTATGACGAGCACCAACTAGTACCGCGTTTTCGCTGCAAACGGGCGAATGGCCCCGGGAGGAGTCGAACCTCCGCACACGGATTCGAAGTCCGTCGCTCTATCCGCTGAGCTACGGGGCCCGGCTCAGAGGGTGGCGGATGGGACTCGAACCCACGACCACCTGGACCAC
>Ga0114129_10013013_pt1 | contig 11851 bp, 20 predicted proteins | sample RhiMetdeltSRZDD1_FD_80071 | JGI IMG/M metagenome (GOLD analysis project Ga0114129, IMG submission 80071) | Populus rhizosphere microbial communities from Tennessee, USA - Rhizosphere MetaG P. deltoides SRZDD1 (version 2) (version 2) | ecosystem: Host-associated > Plants > Roots > Rhizosphere >... | reverse complement strand
CTACGCAAGTACAAGCCGACGTCTCCGGGTCGCCGCTTCATGACGGTCTCGACGTTCGACGAGATCACGAAGACGGAGCCCGAAAAGAGCCTGGTCGAGCCGCTGAAGAAGACGGGCGGCCGAAACAGCTACGGCCGCATCACCCGTCGGCACCAGGGCGGCGGCCACAAGCGCCGCTACCGCGTGGTCGACTTCAAGCGGACGAAGGACGGCGTGCCCGCAACGGTGGCCGCTATCGAGTACGACCCGAACCGGTCGGCGCGCATCGCGCTGCTGCACTACGCAGACGGCGCCAAGTCGTACATCCTCGCCCCGGCACGGCTCCGGGTCGGCGCCACGGTCGAATCCGGCCCGACCGCGGATATCCGCCCCGGCAACGCGCTCCCGCTCGCGAACATCCCGACCGGCACGGTCGTCCACAACGTCGAGCTCAAGCCGGGCCGCGGCGGCCAGATGGCGCGCAGCGCCGGTTCGGGCATCCAGCTCGTCGCCAAGGACGAGGGCTACGGCGTGCTGCGTCTCCCCTCGGGTGAGATGCGCCGCGTGCCGCTCACCTGCCGCGCAACCGTGGGCCAGGTCGGCAACGTCGACCACGAGAACATCTCCGGCGGCAAGGCCGGCCGGAGCCGCTGGAAGGGCAAGCGGCCGAGCGTCCGCGGATCGGCGATGAACCCGGTCGACCATCCTCACGGCGGCGGTGAGGGCAAGTCGAAAGGCGGCCGGCACCCGGTCACGCCGTGGGGCGTTCCCACGCTCGGCAAGCGCACCCGCCGCAAGCACAAGGAATCCGACCGCCTGATCGTTCGCGGCCGCCGCCGCGGGAAGGAGAAGCGCTAGATGCCGATTCCGTCGGAGGTGATCGTCTAAGTGTCGCGTTCGTCCAAGAAAGGCCCGTACGTGCAGGACCGGCTGTTGCGCCGGATCGAGCAGATGAACCAGTCCGGCTCCAAGCAGATGATCCGGACCTGGTCGCGCGCGTCCACGATCTTCCCTGAGATGGTCGGGCACACGATCGCGGTGTACGACGGGCGTAAGCACGTTCCGGTGTTCATCCAGGAGCAGATGGTGGGCCACAAACTCGGTGAGTTCGCTCCCACGCGGACCTTCCGCGGCCACGCCGGCGACAGGCAGGCACAGCGCCGATGACGATGACAGAGCTCGAGAGACCAGAGGTTCGCGCAGTCGCCAAGTGGGTGCGCATCTCGCCGCGCAAAGCGCGGCTTGTGGTCGACCACATCCGCGGCCGCACGGTCCCGGAGGCCCGCACGGTCCTCGCGTTCACGACTCGCGCCGCTGCGCGCGAGGTCGAGAAGGTGCTCCGTTCCGCCGTCGCCAACGCAGAGGCGAACCACGAGCTGCTGGGCGACGACCTGTACATCTCGGAGGCCCACGTCGACGACGGGCTCATCATCAAGCGCTGGAAGCCGCGCGCACGCGGGCGTGTTGCCCGGATCAAGAAGCGCACCTGCCACATCACCATCAAGCTTTCGCCGGTCGATGGGGCGAGGCGCTTGCCCCCCGCTCCGGTCATGGAGCCAGAGGTCGAGGAGATCGACGAGGCCGTCGACGTCGTCGAGACCGAGGAGGCTCCCGCGACGGAATCGGTGGGCGCGCTGACACCGGAGGAGCAAAAGGCAGCCGAGAAGTCGAGGCGAACGCGCACGGCGACGCCGCAGGCCGAGCCGGAGGCTGAGGAGCCGCAGGCTGAGGCAGAGGAGGTCGCAGAGCCCGAGGCAGAAGTTGCCGAGGAGACCGTCGAGCCCGAGGCCGAGGACAAGCCCGAGGCCGAGGACAAGGAGGACAAGAAGGAAGCGCGGAAGCGCCGTGCCCCGCGGGTGCGCCGCAAGAAAAAGGAAGAGGAGCCCGAGAGCTAATGGGTCAAAGAGTTCATCCGGCGGTGCAACCGCCTGTCCGCGCATGCGGACCGGTGGAGGCGGCCCGGGGAAACCGGGAGGTTCCCCCGGTTACACAGAGAGGAGATCGAGGCTAATGGGCCAGAAGGTCCATCCTGGTGGTCTACGTGTCGGCGTCATCCACGACTGGAAGTCGAACTGGTACACCGGCACGAAGGACTTCGCCGACTATCTGCTCGAGGACGTGAAGATCCGCGAGCACATCTACAAGAAGTTGTCGCACGCGGGCCTGTCCGACATCCTGATCCGCAAGGACAAGCAGCGGATCACTGTGGACATCTTTACCGCGCGCCCCGGCATCGTCATCGGCAAGTCGGGCGTCGAGGTCGACGCGCTGCGCAAGGAGCTGCACGCGCTCACCCACAAGAACGTCCACATCAACATCAACGAGATCAAGCGGCCCGAGCTGGACGCGAAACTCGTCGCGCAGTCGATCGCGGAGCAGCTCGAGAACCGCGTGAGCTTCCGCCGGGCGATGAAGCGCTCGCTCGCCTCCGCCATTCGGTCAGGCGCCCAGGGGATCAAGATCGTCTGCGGTGGCCGCCTGGCCGGGACCGAGATGAGCCGGAGCGAGTCCTACTCCGAGGGTCGCGTTCCGCTGCACACGATCCGCGCGGACATCGACTACGGCTTCGCCGAGGCGAAGACGACCTACGGCCGCATCGGCGTCAAGGTCTGGATCAACAAAGGCGAGATCATGCCGGAGGGCTACGAGGGGATGGCCCAGGACACCAGGCTCGGCGATCAGGACCAGGCGAGGCGTCGACGCGGGGGCCCAATGGAGGGACTCGGCGCCTCTCGTGAGTCCGGCCGCGGTCGTGCCGACCGTGAGGGACTCGGTCCCGTGCAGCGGCGGCGCCCCGGTCGCGGGCGCGGTACGCCCCGAGGGCGTGCGGCCGAACAGGACAATGTCGAACGGCCCCGCACCGACGAGTCGGCGACCTCTGCGGAAGGCCGCGAGCAGCCCGTGGTCGAGCAGGAGGTCGAGGTGACGCCTGAGGCCGTCGCCGACGCTCCGGACACGACCACCACCAAGCAGCAGACCGAGGACCCGACCAAGCTCGAGAACACGGGAGACGAAGGCTGATGCTGCTCCCCAAGAAGACCAAGTACCGCAAGTACCAGCGCGGCCGCCGTCGCGGCTTCTCCAAGGGCCAGACCTCGGTGCAGTCGGGCGACTTCGGCCTGAAGGCCCTCGAGGCGGGCTGGGTGACGAACCGCCAGATCGAGGCGGCTCGTATCGCGATGACGCGCAAGATCAAGCGCGGCGGGAAGGTCTGGATCAACGTCTTCCCCGACAAGCCGGTCACGCAGAAGCCGGCCGAGACCCGCATGGGGTCCGGAAAGGGCTCGCCTGAGCACTGGGTGGCGGTGATCAAGCCCGGCCGGGTCATGTTCGAGCTAGCCGGCGTCCCTGAGCCGCTCGCCAAGGAGGCGCTCCGCCTCGCGGGCACCAAGCTCTCTGTCAAGACGAAGTTCGTGAAGCGGGAGGGTGATCTCTTTGGCTAAGCCCGCAGATCTGCGTGAGATGACCGACGACGAGTTGGAGCACGAGCTGGCGGAGCGCCGGCAGGAGCTGTTCAACCTCCGCTTCCAGGCGGCGACCGGCGCGGTCGAGAACACCGCCCGGTTGAAGCACGCGAAGCGGGAGATCGCCCGCATCCTGACCATCCGACACGAACGGGCCGCGGGCCTGGAGATCGGCACATGACCGAAGAAGAGAAGACCGAAGAGACAACCGAAGAGACGCCCGTAGAGCCCGAGGCGGCGGCCGAAGAGGCCGCGCCCGAGGCCGAGGCGGACGTTCCGGCAGAGGGCCAGGACGAGGCACCGGCGGCCGAGGCCGCTCCCGCAGAGGAGGCCGCGGCCGAGGAGGAAGTCGCTCCGGAGGCTGAAGCCCGTCCGGAAGAGGAAGCCGTCCCGGAGGCGGAAGCCGCTCCGCAAGCGGAAGCGCCCCAGGAGCCCGCCCCGGCGGCCGAGCCGAAGAGGAAGCGCAAGCGCCTTCCGCGCTCCGAGCGCCGCCAGCGCCCGACGGTGAAGCGTGTGCCGTCGACCGAGCGCAAGCCGATCGTCCGGCTCCCGAAGCCGGAGCGCGAGCGTGGGCGCAGCCAGGAGCGCCGTGGCGTCGTCGTCTCGAACGCGATGGACAAGACCATCGTCGTCCGGGTCGAGACCCTCAAGGTGCACCCGCGCTACAAGAAGGTGATCCGGCGCGAGACGAAGTTCCACGCGCACGACGAGCGGAATGAGGCCAACGTGGGGGACGTCGTCCGCATCGTCGAGACGCGCCCACTCTCGAAGACCAAGAACTGGCGCCTGGCTGAGGTCGTGGAGGCCGCGAAGTGATCCAGCAGGAGACGAGAGTGCGCGTCGCCGACAACAGCGGCGCCCGCGAGCTTCTCTGCATCCGCGTGATGGGAGGCTCCCACCGCCGGTACGCCGGCGTCGGCGACATCATCGTCGGTACCGTGAAGACGGCCAGCCCACAGGGCACGATCAAGAAGGGTGAGGTCGTGCGGGCGGTGGTCGTCCGGACGAAGAAGCCTCACGGCCGCGACGACGGTACGTCCATCGCGTTCGACGAGAACGCGGCGGTGATCATCGACAACCAGCGGAATCCGCGCGGCACCCGCATCTTCGGCCCGGTCGCACGCGAGCTCCGCGAGCGCAACTTCATGAAGATCGTCTCTCTCGCACCAGAGGTTCTGTGATGACAATGAAAATCCGCAAAGGCGACACGGTCCAGATGCTCCGCGGCAAGGACCGCGGGAAGCGCGGCCGCGTCATCGAGGCGCAGCCGTCCAAGGGGCGTGTGATCGTCGAGAACCTGAACGTGGTCAAGCGCCACACGAAGCCGCGTCCACTCAGGGACTCGAGCCGGATGGGCGCGCAGCAGATCGCTCCCGGTGGCGTGCTCGAGAAGGCTGGCCCCGTGCCGGTCTCGGCCGTGATGCTCGTCTGCCCGACCTGCGGGCGCGCCACGCGCGTCGGCATCAGCGTCAAGGACGTCAAGGGCGAGCAAGTCAAAGTGCGGCAGTGCAAGCGCGTCGACTGCATGGAGGAGATCGACCAGTGACGGCGGCCCAGAACGGGAATGGCTACGTCCCGCGGCTCAAGCAGCTCTACCGCGAGCAGCTCTGCGCGCGGCTCAAGGATGAGCTCGGCATGAGCTCGGTCATGGAGGTCCCGCGCGTGACCAAGGTGACGTTGAACATGGGAGTGGGCGAGGCCAAGACCGAAGCCAAAGCGCTGGACAGCGCGATCGAGGAGCTGACGCGCATCGCGGGGCAGCGAGCACAGATTCGCCGCGCGCGTAAGTCGATCGCCGGCTTCAAGATCCGCGAGGGCATGCCGATCGGTGCCCGCGTGACGCTGCGCGGCGACCGGATGTACGACTTTCTCGACCGGCTGATCTCGATCGCGCTCCCGCGCATCCGCGACTTCCGCGGACTGAACACGCGCTCGTTCGACGGCCGTGGCAACTACTCGATCGGAATCCGCGAGCAGATCATCTTCCCGGAGATCGACTACGACGACATCTCGTCCATCCGCGGCCTTGACGTCGCAGTCACGACGACGGCCTCGACCGACGAGCAGGGACTCGCGCTCCTGCGCGGGCTCGGGTTCCCGTTCGCCGGCCAGCCGCGCGACGGACAGGAAGAGGAGTAAGGGATAAATGGCCAAAAAATCATTGATCGCCAAGGCTGCCCGCACACCGCGGTTCCCGGTGCAGAAGTACTCGCGCTGCAACCGCTGCGGCCGGCCGCGTGCTGTCTTCCGCAAGTTCGGGCTCTGCCGGATCTGCCTCCGGGAGCTGGCCCACGAGGGCTCGATCCCGGGCATGACCAAGAGCTCGTGGTAGGAGGATCCACATGCTGACCGATCCGATCGCCGACATGCTCACCCGCATTCGCAACGCCAACAAGGCGCTGCAGGACACGGTCGAGATGCCCACCTCGCGCGTAAAGCAGGACATCGCACGCCTGCTGAAGGAGGAGGGGTATATCCGCGACTTCCACGTCCGCCAGGGCGAGAGCTTCGATACCCTCGTGGTCGAGCTGCGGTTCGGCCGGAACCGCGAGCGCATCATCACCGACCTCAAGCGGGTCTCCAAGCCGGGCCGCCGCATTTACGCGCGCAAGGACCGGCTCCCGCGGGTGCTCGGTGGGATGGGGACGGCGATCCTCTCCACCTCGTCCGGCGTGATCACGAGCCGAACGGCGGAGGAGCGCGGTGTCGGCGGAGAGGTCATTTGCTTCGTCTGGTAGCGCAATGAGTCGAATCGGAAGACAGCCCATCGAAGTTCCCGCAGGCGTGAACGTCTCGCTCTCGCCTGGGCGCGTGATGGTCAATGGCCCGCTCGGAGAGCTCTCCCAGTCCGTGCCGGCGCGGATGAAGATCGAGCAGGAGAACGGGACGATCACGGTCACGCGTCCGACCGAGCGTGGCGAGGATCGCGCGCTGCACGGGCTGACGCGCAGCCTGATCGCGAACATGATCGAGGGCGTCACCAAAGGCTTCGAGAAGCGGCTGGAGATCCAGGGTGTCGGCTACCGCGCCTCGCTGCGGGGCACGTCGCTCGAGCTGAACGTCGGCTTTTCGCACTCGGTGACGAAGGACCCGCCGGCCGGCATCACCTTCGAGGTGCCCACCCCGACAGAGATCATCGTCAAGGGCGCCGACAAGCAGCAGGTCGGCCAGATTGCAGCCGAGGTGCGCCGCATCCGTCCGCCCGAGCCGTATAAGGGCAAGGGCATCCGCTACCAGGGCGAGTACGTGCGCCGGAAGGTTGGCAAGAGGGCGTAGATGGCAACTCTGTCGGTACTCGAGGCCCGCAAGCGGCGCCACCGCCGCGTGCGCGCGAAGACGCACGGCACCGCCGAGCGTCCCCGCCTGGTCGTCTTCCGCTCGAACAAGGGCATCTCCGCCCAGTTGGTGGACGACGACAGCGGCCGCACGGTCGCGGCGGCCGGCTGGATGCAGCTGACGAAGACGTTCAAGGGCGACAAGACCGAGCAGGCGGCCGAGGTGGGCAAACTGCTAGCCGCGAATGCGAAGAGGGCGGAGGTGGAGTCAGCCGTGTTCGACCGCGGCGGCTACCTGTACCACGGGCGCGTGAAGGCGCTCGCCGACGGCGCCCGTGAAGGAGGACTGAAGCTTTGAGCACCAGCGAATACACCGAGACCCGAGAGCTCAAGGAGCGGGTCGTCGAGATCAACCGCGTCGCCAAGGTCGTGAAGGGTGGTCGGCGGTTCTCGTTCACGGCCCTCGTCGTGATCGGCGACGAGGTCGACCGCGTGGGCGTCGGCTACGGGAAGGCCCGCGAGGTTCCGCTGGCGATCTCCAAAGCCGTCGACGACGCAAAGAAGAACCTCTTCACCGTGCCCAAGCACGGCACCACGATCACGCATGAGATCCTCGGCCGCTCCGACGCGGCCCGCGTCCTGCTCCGCCCTGCGAGTGAGGGAACCGGCGTGATCGCCGGCGGCGGCGTGCGCGCGATCCTCGAGCTGGCAGGCATCCGCGACATCCTCGCCAAGAGCCTCGGGACGACGAATCCCATCAACATGGCCAAAGCAACCGTCGACGGGCTGCGCAACCTGCGGCGGCCCGAGGACGTCGCCAAGATCCGCGGCAAGACGATTTCCGAGGTGCTGCCCTACAAGCGGCCTGAGCCAGAGGAGGACGCTCCGGCTGAGGAGCAGCCTCCGGCGGAAGAGGCGAGTGCCGAGGCGGCGCAGGAGCCTGTCGGCGACGCCGGAGTAGGGGAACCAGAAGGCTCAGCCGCCGACACGAGTGAGGTTTCGGAGTGATCCGGGTGACCCAGACCCGTAGCTCCATCGGCCAGAACCCGCGCAACCGCGGCACGCTGCGGGCGCTCGGCCTGGGCAAGATCGGTAGGTCCGCAGAACACAAGGACAGCCCTGAGCTCAAGGGTATGCTCAGGAAGGTCCGCCACCTCGTCCGCGTCGAGGAAAGCTAGCCCGGTGCCCGAAAATCTCAACCTCTCCACGCTCAAGCCCGCGCAGCCACGCAAGACGCGCAAGCGCGTCGGCCGCGGGCTCGGCTCGGGCAAGGGCCGGTACTCCGGCCGCGGAATCAAGGGCCAGAAGGCGCGCGCCGGCTCGCACAAGATGCGCCCCGGCTTCGAGGGCGGACAGCTGCCGATATACATGCGGCTCGGCAAGCAGCGCGGCCCTTATTCGGCCGATGCGATGCCGATGGGACCGCACCGGACGGAGACGCAGCCGGTCAACGTCCGAGACCTCGAGCGGTTCGACGCCGGTACCGAGGTCACGCTCGAGCTGCTCGCGGAGACGGGTCTGATCAAGAACATGCGCATCGACGTCAAGATTCTCGGCCAGGGCGACCTGTCCAAGCAGCTAACCGTGACCGCGCACCGCTTCTCTGCCAGCGCGCGCAAGAAGATCGAGGGTGCCGGCGGGACGGTGGTCGCGCTGCGCAAGGCGGTCGAGAAGAAGGCCAAGAAGTCGCGCGCGCGGAAGCAGCCCGAGCCCGAGGCAGAGGCCGCCGAAGAGGCGGAACAGCCCGCAGAACCCGAAGAGCCAGAGACGGAGGAATAGGTGTTCGCCTGGCTCGCCAACGCCTGGCGCGTCCCCGAGCTTCGTCGCCGCGTCCTGTTCACGGGGATGATCCTCGCGCTGTACCGCCTGGGCTCGTGGATGCCGGCGCCCGGCGTCAACTCGGACGAGATCAAGAACTACTTCAGCGGGCAGGGAGGGACGATCCTCAACCTGCTCAACGTGTTTTCGGGCGGTGCGCTCTCACACTTCGCGATCTTCGCGCTCGGGATCATGCCGTACGTCACGGCTTCGATCATCCTCCAGCTCCTGACGGTCGTTGTCCCGAAGCTGGAGCAGCTCCAGAAGGAGGGAGAGGCCGGGACGGCCAAGATCAACCAGTACACCCGTTACCTCACGGTCGCGCTCGCTGCCGGTCAGTCGGCCGGATACGCGTACCTCTTCCAACGGCAGGGGATCCTCGACGCGAACGCAGGCCGTTTCGCCCTGATCGTCGTCACGCTGACCGCCGGCACGACGCTGCTGATGTGGATGGGCGAGCTGATCACCAAGCGCGGCGTCGGTAACGGAATCTCGCTGCTGATCTTCGCCTCGATCCTGACGAGCGCTCCGGCGGGTGTGGTCGCCTGGGTCAACGGGGGCCCGACCGAGAAGCTCTTCTTCCCGATCATTGGTCTGGCGATCATCGTCGCGGTCGTCTTCGTGCAGGAGGGCCAGCGCCGCATCCCGATCCAGTACGCGAAGCGGGTCGTCGGCCGGCGCCAGGTCGCGGGCGGCACGACGTACCTACCGCTGCGCGTGAACATGGCCGGCGTCATCCCGGTCATCTTCGCGGCGGCAGTGATGGCGTTCTTCCCGACCCTGGCCCAGTTCGCGCCTTCGACGCAGGGGTTCGTGAACAGGTACTTCCAGGCCTCGAGCCTGACCTACCTGCTCTTAGAGGGCGCCCTGATCGTGATCTTCACGTACTTCTATACCGCGGTCCAGTTCAATCCGGTGGACCAGGCCGACAACCTGCGCAAACACGGCGGGTACATCCCCGGCATCAGACCGGGGCCGCCGACAGCGACATACCTTGATCGCGTCCTCACGCGGTTAACCCTGCCCGGTGCGCTTTACCTCGCGATCATCGCGGTCGCGCCCAGCCTTTTCATCAGGTACGGAGGCTTCTCTCAGGCCAACTCGCGCGCGCTCGGCGGCACGTCCGTTCTGATCGTGGTCGGCGTCGCGCTCGACACGATGCGCCAGATGGAGTCGCAGATGATGATGCGCCACTACGAGGGCTTCCTGAAGTAGATGAACATCTTGATCCTGGGGCCGCAAGGCTCCGGAAAGGGCACCCAGGCCCAGCGCATCGCGGCGAGCTACGGCATCCCCCACATCGCCACGGGGGACATGCTCCGGGAGGCTATTACTGAGGGAACCGACCTCGGTCGCCGGGTCAAGCCGATCTACGACGCCGGACAGCTCGTTCCGGACGGCCTGATGATCGAGTTGATCCGCCAGCGACTCGAGCACGACGACGTCGACGACGGTTTCATACTCGACGGCTTCCCCCGCACGATCGCACAGGCGGAGGCGCTGGACGCGATGCTGCGCGAGATCGAGCGACCGATCACGGTCGTCCTCCAGCTGGACGTCCCCGAGGACGTCTGCGTCGAGCGGCTCGTCAAGCGCGCCGCCGAAGAGGGACGCGAGGACGATACGCCCGAGGCGATCCGAACCCGGCTCGACCTCTACCGACGTGAGACCGAGCCTGTGGTGGAGCACTACCGCGCGCTGGGGAGCCTGGTCGTCATCCACGGAGACAGGCTGGTGAACGAGGTGTTCGACGAGATCCAGCAGACGCTGGAGCAGGCGGCCGTGCGCCAGTGATCATTCGGCGCGAAGCGCCCGTCCGCGAAGCGGACCGGTGGAGGTGGTCCGGCGGAACCGGCAGGTTCCCCCGGCTACGCTGAATCCGTGATCATCCGTAAGTCAGCGTCAGAGATCGACCAGATGGCCGAGGCCGGCCGCGTGGTCGCCGACGTGATCGCGCTCCTGGCCGAGCGGATGCTGCCCGGCGTCACGACCGCCGAGCTCGACGCCATCGCCGAGGAGCACATCCTCTCGCGTGGCGGCGCCCCGACGTTCAAGGGCTACCGCGGCTATCCAGCTTCGATCTGCGTCTCGCCGAACTCGATGGTGGTGCACGGCATCCCTGGGGAATACACCTTCGAGAACGGCGACATCGTCTCGGTCGATGTCGGCGTGACGCTCGGAGGGTTCGTCGCCGACTCGGCCTGGACGTTCCCGGTCGGGGAGGTTTCCGCCGAGGCCGAGCAGTTGCTGCAGGCCTGCCGCGGAGCGCTCGAGGCAGGCATCGAGCAGGCTCGTTCGGGTAATCGCGTCGGCGACATCTCCGCGGCCGTTCAGCGCTCCGCGGAAGGCGCCGGCTACTCGGTCATCCGCAGCCTCGTGGGGCACGGCGTGGGCCGCTCGATGCACGAGGAACCGCAGATCCCGAACTACGGCGAGCCTGGACGCGGCCCGAAGCTCGAGCCGGGCATGACGCTGGCGATCGAGCCGATGATCAGCGCCGGCTCACCTGAGATCTACGTCCACGACGACCACTGGTCGATCTCGACGTCCGACGATTCGTTGACGGCCCATTTCGAACATACAGTGGCCGTCACGGACGACGGCCCACGCATCCTGACCGCGCCGGCGGAGGTTACGGCAGGTTTGCTACCATGAAATTCGCGCGGCGCGAGCCGTGCTGTGCTGTGTTCTCTGTCGTTCGACCGCGCTCCCAGAGCGCGGTTTCCATGAAAGAAGAAGGAGGCAGGTAAGTACCCAAAGAGGACAAGATCGAGCTCGAAGGAGAGATCGTCGAGGCGCTGCCCAGCACCATGTTCCGCGTCCAGCTCGACGAGGGCGGTCACGATGTTCTCGCCACGATCTCCGGGAAGATGCGCAAGAACTACATCCGCATTCTTCCGGGCGATCGGGTGAAGGTCGAGCTTTCCCCCTACGACTTGTCCCGAGGGCGAATCACCTACCGCTACCGATGAAGGTCCGAGCATCAGTCAAGCCGATGTGTGAGCGCTGCCGCGTGATCAAGCGGCATGGCCGCGTCATGGTCATCTGCACCAATCCCCGGCACAAGCAAAGGCAGGGTTAATGGCGACCCCCTACCTCACAGCTCGCACCCTTCGGGGCGCTGCAAAGCCACGCCATGCGGCGTCCTCGGTCACGCCCGTAGCCTACGGCTCCGAACGCTCCCTGCGTCCTCGCCTGGCTTGCTTTTCGCGGCCGGAGAGCACGAGCTATTCGGATGGGGGGTGCTGAGGGATGGCGCAGCAGAAAATCCGCATCCGGCTGAAGGGCTACGACCACACGCAGCTCGACCGGTCG
>Ga0114129_10013012_pt1 | contig 11851 bp, 10 predicted proteins | sample RhiMetdeltSRZDD1_FD_80071 | JGI IMG/M metagenome (GOLD analysis project Ga0114129, IMG submission 80071) | Populus rhizosphere microbial communities from Tennessee, USA - Rhizosphere MetaG P. deltoides SRZDD1 (version 2) (version 2) | ecosystem: Host-associated > Plants > Roots > Rhizosphere >... | reverse complement strand
TCGTCGGCGAGCAGGCGGCCCTCTCGCGCGACGACGACGCGCAACTGCTGTGGATTGCGTTCGTCGGAGAGGAGGATGCCCTTGAGGCGAACCTGGGAGGCGCTGACGTCCTCCACGTAAATGACGTACTGGCTGAAGGTGGCGCTGAAGGTATGCTCTTGATTCCGGTAGAAGCGCGGGACTGGAGGATCCGGAACAGCTGGCGCTGGAAGGCACCGCTGGACCACGGGCTGACCATGAGGGTGAGCCACGCGATGAGCAGTGTGACGACGACGGCCACGGCCAGGAAGGGACGGAACAGCCGCAGCGGGCTCACGCCCGAGGCCTGCAGCGCGGCCACCTCCAGGTCGCCCGCCAATCGCCCACCGACCAGCAGCACGGCCACGAGCAGCGCCATCGGCAACGTGAGCGCCAGGAACGTCGGGAGCATGTAGATCAGCAGCGGGAAGACGAGCGAGAAGGGTACGCTCTTGGTGATGACGAGGTCGGTGAGTTGATAGATGCGGTCGATAACGAGGAAGAACGTAAACACGCCCACGCCGAGCGCGAAGGGCGGACCTAGTTCCGTGATCACATAGCGGTCGAGGATACGTGGCATCAAGGGAAGTGTATGCGCGAGGTAAATCGCCCGACCTCGCCCGGATCCCGCGTCCTGGCTACAGCCCGGGCCCGGTCCTGGGCCGCGCGCTTCTCGCCAGCCTTGCCGCGTCGCACCTGATCCTCGGGAGCTAGGCCCCGGATACCCGGGCTCCAGGTACGTCGGCCGCCGGCGGCTGCCTTCGGGCGAACAGTACGTACACCGCCGGCAGCACGAGTAGCGTCAGGGCCGTGGAGGAGATCAGGCCGCCGATGACCACGCGGGCCAGCGGCCGCTGGATCTCCGCGCCGATGCCGTGGGACAAGGCCGCCGGTAGGAATCCGATCACGGCGACGATAGCCGACACGATGATCGGACGGAAGCGGATCTCGCAGCCCCTGGCGATGGCCTCGCGGAGGGGGAGTCCCCCGCCGAGCGCCTGACGGATGGAGGAGACGAGCACCACGCCGTTCAGCACGCTTACCCCGAAGACCGCGATATAACCCACCGCGGCCGAGATATTGAAGTTCGTGCCCCACAGCAACAGGGCGAATGTGCCTCCGATCAGCGCGAAAGGCAGGTTCAGCATGATGAGCAGGGCGTCGCCCACGGAATTGAAGGCGCCGAAGAGGAGCACGAAGATGATGAAGATGACCAGTGGGACGATAACGTAGAGGCGCGCCAGCGCCCGCTGCTGGTCCTCGAAGCGGCCGCTCCAGACCATATGGTATTCCTCGGGCAGCTTCACCGCCGCGTCCATCTTCTTCATCGCCTCCACGACGAGCCCCCCCATGTCGCGCTCGCGCACGCTCCATTTGATAGCCAGCCGTCGGACGTTGCCTTCTCTCCAGATCTCCGCGAGTCCGTCGGTCCGGACGAACTCAGCGAGCTGGGCGAGCGGGATCCGCTCTCCGTTGGGCGCGCTGATCGTTACGTCGCGTAGGCTGGCTACGGGATCACTGTCTTGAGCAAGCCGCACGGCCACCCCGAAGCGGCGTTCCCTTTCGAAGGTTTCCGTCACCACGCGACCCTTCGTCGCGGCCTCGATGACGTCCTGGATGTCCTGAACATTGATCCCGTAGCGCGCGGCGGCGGCGCGATCCACGACGATCTGGAGCTGCGGCTGGCCCGGGGCGTGATCGTAGTCGAGGTCGGCGACCCCGCGGACGCCACGAAGCACGTTGGCGATCTCCTTCGCCTTGGCGTCCATGACGAAGAAATCGGGCCCATACAGCTTGATCGCCAGTTCTCCCTTCGTTCCCGCGAGGGCTTCGTCGACGTTGTCCTTGATGGGCTGGGAGAAGTTGGTGGTGATCCCGGGGATGGTCGACAACGAGGCCGCCATGGCCTCGACGAGCTTCGCCTTGTCCTTGGTCTGCCACTCCTCGCGCGGCTTGAGCCCGACGTAGAACTCGACGTTGTCGGGAGCCTCCGGATCCGTGCCGTCGTCGGGAGCTCCGAGCTGCGATACCACCACCCGGACCTCGGGATGCTCGAGGAGACGCTCGCGGATCTCGTGAACGTAGGGCCCCACCGCTTCGATGGAGATCCCCACCGGAAACTGCGTGCGCACCCAGAGATCCCCCTCATCCAGTTCCGGCAAGAACTCCTTGCCGAGGAGCGTGAAGACAAGGAAGGACAGCACCAGACAGGCCGCGGCACAGGCGACGGGAATGACGGGGCGGCGGAGGCACCACTGGAGAGCCGGAGTGTACGGTCGTCGAAACCAGCGGAGGATCGGGCTCTCATGCTCAGAAGGTGGGTGTCGGAAGAGCAGGCTCGATAACACGGGGATCAGCGTGAGGGTCAGCAACAGCGAGCCGATCACCGCCAGCGAGATTGTCACCGCCATGGGCCGAAACAGCTTGCCCTCGATCCGCTGGAAGGTGAGGATCGGCATGTACACGGTCATGATGATCAGCACGGCGAACGTCAGGGGCCGCGCCACCTCGATCGCCGCGTGCTGCACTTCGCGGAGGATCCGGTGACCCGTCACCTTGCGCTCGCTCAGGTGGCGCATGATGTTCTCGGTCATGATCACGGCGCCGTCCACGATGATCCCGAAGTCGATGGCACCCAGGGAGAGCAGGTTGGCCGGGATGCCACGCAGGTCCATGAAGATGAAGGCGAACAGCAGCGACAGCGGAATGGTCAGCGCCACGATGAACGCGGCCCGGATGTTGTAGAGGAAGAGCGACAGGAGAAGGATGACCAGCACCGCACCCTCGATCAGGTTACGCAGCACCGTGGCGACCGTGGTCTGCACCAGCCGGTCCCGGCTGTAGTAAGGCTTGAGTTCGACTCCGGCCGGCAGTCGCTTCTGGACCTCCGCCGCTCTGGCCTTCACCCCCTCGATGACCTGGCCCGGGTTCTCGCCCTTCCGCATGAGGACGATCCCTTGGACGAGGTCGTCCTCGTGGTCGCGGCCGAGCACGCCGAGCCGGATGGCGGTGCCGATGCCAACCGACCCGATGTCCCGGACCCGGACGGGGGTGCCCTTCTGCGCCGCGACGACGATGTTCTCCATGTCCGTCGTGGACTGGATGAGCCCAATCCCGCGTACCGGCACCCGGTAGTCCCCTTGCGCGATGTAGCCGCTGCCGGCGTTGGAATTGTTGTTGGCGACCGCGTCGAACACCTGCTTCAGCGTGAGATTGTAGGCGCGGAGCCGCGCGGGGTCGACGGTGATCTGGTACTGCTTGGTGCCGCCGCCCCACGACACTACATCCGCGACGCCCGGGACCTTCTTGAACTCGCGCTCGAGCACCCAATCCTGGAGGGCCTTGAGCTCGTAGAGCGGCAGCGTCTTCGACTCGAGGGTGTAGCGGAAGATTTCACCGATGACGCTCGAGAGGGGGCCGAGCTGGCGCTTGGCGTCGGACGGGATCTCCGCCCCGGCCAGGCGCTCCTGCACCTGCTGACGGGCCCAGTAGTCGTCGGTCCCATCCGCGAATAGCACCCGGATGTTCGAGAGGCCGAAGAGCGTATCCGACCGGAGGAACGTGACGTTGGCGATGCCGTTCAGCTCGTTCTCGAGCGGGATCGTGATGAGGCGCTCCACCTCCTCGGCGGCGTGGCCCGGCCAGAGCGAGATCACCTCCACCTTCACGTCGCCGACGTCGGGGTAGGCCTCGATGGGCAGGCGCGAGTAGGCGGCGATGCCGCCAATGGCGAGGATGAGCGCCAGCGCCACCGTGATGAAGCGCTGGTGCAGCGCGAACGCGATGATGCGTTCGATCATCGGGCGGAGCGCTTCAGGAGGATACCCCCCGAGCTGACCACGCGCTCGGCGGGCGTCACTCCGTCCAGGATCTCCACCAGGCCATCCGACTCCGGTCCGACCTTCACGGGCCGCCGTTCGTAGTCATCCTTCCCCTTCTCGACCAGGACGAAGGGCGCGCTGCCCTCCTGGTGGATGGCGCCCAGCGGCACCACGAGCGCCTGCCGGTTCCCGGTGGCGATGGTGACACGCACGAACATGTCAGCCTTCAGCGCTCGGCCGCGGTTCTGCACGACGTTGCGGACCTTGAGCGTGCGCGTCTCCTTGTCGATGTCGTCCCCGATGGCCACCACCTGCCCCTCGTAGCGCTCCCCTTTGCATCAGGCCACCGTCACCGAGACCGGCTGGCCCAGTCGTACCCGAGGCACGTCGGGCTCGTAGATGTCGGCCAGCACCCACATCGTGCTGAGATCGGCGATGACGAATAGGCTGATCGGCGTGTCCGACTGCCCGTAGGCGACGACCTGCCCTGGACTTACGTTGCGCTCGACGATGACTCCGCTCCGGGGCGCCTTCACTACCACGGTCGTGGTGGCGTCGGCGGGCCGGTCGCTCACGCCGAGTGTGCGCAGGCGCGAAAGGGCACGGTCGCGCTCGACCATCGCCTTCCGGTAGTCGTTCTCCGCCTCGCGGATCTCTTTCTGGGCGACGGCCCTGACCTCGAAGAGATCCCGGGCGAGTGTGAGCGCGTGGTCGGCGCGTTCCGCGTCGGCCATCGCCTTCGCGTAGTCCGACTTGGCCAGGCCGACGTCGGAGCTGTCCAGCACGAGCAGCTGGTGTCCGGGCTCGACGACCTCGCCGGGACGTGCCAGCACTTCCAGGACGCGACCGGTGGCCGGCGCCGTGATCCGCGCCAGCCGTTCCTCGTTGAAGACGACCCTGCCGGTGGTCTCGAGCACCGTCGCGCGCGTCCGATACTCTGGGTGGGCGAGCCGTACCTCACCCAGCGCTGGCTCGGCATCGCGGGCCTGTCCGATGTGCGCGGCGGGCTCCGACTTGCTCGTCGAGGTGTCGCCGCAACCGGCGCAGAGCGCTGCGATCAAGGTCAGTGACAGGACAGGGCGGCGCATGCTAGTTCTCCCCCAGCGAGCCGCCGACGGCGGCTTCGAGCTGGTAGTACGAGGTCCAGTAGCCGCCGAGCGACCGCACGTACTCCGACGTCGTGTCTCGGTAGGCGCGCTGAGCCTCCAGGAAGTCGAGGAGGTTGATGCCCCCTCGCCGGTAGGCGAACTCCACCGTGTCCCGCGCTTGCCGGGCCTTGGGCAGGTACACGTCGCGCAGTCGGTTCAGTTTCTGCCGCTCGCTCCGGAGCGCCGCGAGCGCCGTATCCACCTCGGAGAGGACCTGCACGGCCACCGCCTCACGGGCGGCGTCTATCCGTTGGGCCTCCGCGCGGGTCCGCGCGATCTCGCCCTGGTTCCGGTCGAAAATTCGGAGCGGCAGGCTGATGCCGAAGCCGATCGTGTTGTCGGGGCCGATGCGCTGGTACTCGATCTGGGGCGTGACGTCCCACCACGTGTTGGCGCGAGCCAGACCGGCATCGGCCCGGGCCTTCTGCCGGGCCGCCTCCGCGGCTCGCAGATCGGGCCGGTTGTCGAGCGCCCGTCGGTAGAGATCGGACGCCTCCAGCGCGACATCCCGGTCCGTGAGCTCGCCGACCACGTCGAAGTCCTCCGCGACGCGGTCGGGGCCGATCGCGCTCCGCAGGGCGATCCTGGCCGCACGGAGCGCCTGACGCGCATCGGCGGCGTCCCGCTCGAGCGCGAAGCGTTGCACCTCGATGCGTAGCAGCTCGAGCTCGGAGATGTCGCCCTTCTCCGCTCGGACGCGCTGGATCCGCTGCAGCTCGTCCAACGTCTGGAGGTTCTGCTCGGCTAGCCGCAGTCCCTCGAGAGCCACCAGGGCGTCCGTGAACGCCTTCTTGACCTGGAAGCCGATCTGCCGACGTACGTCCTCCAGCTCGTGGCCGGTCACCCGCGTCGCCGCCCGCGCGCTCTCGATTCGCCGCTGCCGCTTCCCGCCGAGCTCGATAGGCTGGCCGACACTGAAAGTGTATTGGGTCTGGCTCGCGCTGCTGGCCCCGCCGAACTGCTCGGCGAGGAAGCTAGCCGTGGGGTTGGGACGTAACCCCGCCGTGATCTCGTTGGCGCCCACCGCCTGGTGCTCGAACTGCTTGGCGCGCACGGTGGGATTGGCGCGCGTGGCGAGACCCACTGCCTCCTCGAGGGTCAGACGCGTCAGGCGCTCCTGAGCGCTCGCAGGCTCGACGACGAGCAGCAGACCCAGTGCCACCGGCAGCATCTTGCGCAGCCATCTCGTTGACGTTCGCGGGGTCAGGAGCATCCCGGTGTCTCCTCTGCGGGCGGAGCCCCTACCGCGACGCGACCGTCCAACACATTGCTCCAGCGTCCCTGCTGATCCCCGATCTGCACACGGTAGGAGTACGCTCCACTGTGCTGCGGTACGAACGGAGCGACCACGTCGCCGGACGGCGTGAGTTGGACCGGCAGTACGCGGTACCCGGAGCGGCTGAAGCGCCGGCTCAAGCGAACCCAGGCGACACCGGCCCGCATCGCCTCTTCGGCACCGACATCCAGATGAACCCTGATACTGACCGGGCAACCCGCCAGCGGCCGGGCCGGGAAGAACTCCAGGCCGGAGATTTTCGGTCCGTCCGGCGCGGGAGGCTCCATCCTCACCAGCGATCCGCAGGCCGTCAGCCCGGTGGCCATGATCATGGTGGCCAACCGAGCCGCCGCCGCTATAGTTGCAGGCCCACCGCTCCTCGGCTCATTCCTTTTCCATCTGACTGTCATCCTCGATCTCCTCGCTCCTTCGGCAGCCCGGCCACATCCAGGTGCTCGATGTCACCCGGCGGTGCCGACGCCCACGAGGGCACCCGCGCGGGTGGGGAGGTAGGCGCCGCCCGGCGGACGTGGCCTCTAACCAAGACAGTTGGCCGCGGCCGAGCCGCGGTTAGCGCAATTGCAGGGAGCTAGGAGGCGGGAGGAGCGCGAGGGGTACTGCCGGAGAGGGTACGGTCTTGGGCGGACGGCTCCTCGCCTTGCGAGACGAGATCGGCGGGAGCCGGAGCCGTCCGTCCGTGGTCGAGCGGGAATGCGTCGACCACCGCCCCCGCTGAGGTGACGAAGACGACCACGTCGTCATGGTCGTAGTCGTCGAAGAAGCCCTCGACCCAGACGGGGTCGGGAGGACTCGCGTAGGCCAGCGGGGTGAGGACGACCAGCGCCGGCACAAGCGCCAAGAGAATCAGCGGGCCGAAGACCCGAGCCTTCATCAGGGCCGGAACGATACGCGGGACGCTGGCCCATGTCAACCGGTCTACTTGCCCAATGGCAATACCGACTGGCTGCTCCCTTTTCGCCGTTCGTCCGAGGCGCGACATTGCAGCGGTGTGGAGTTCCTGTAGATTCCGCCGAGTAGCCGCGAGCAAGTGCGCGCTCAGATGGATGCGGCTGCACGCGATGCCGAGGATGGCGAGGACGGCAAGCCCCGACCCGAGCCAACGCCAGCGACGCGGGAGATCCGCGGTCCAGAGAAGGGGCGGGCGCCGTACCAGGAGACCTCCACGGCCGGGCGGTCCTCGAAGCCGGGGTCGGCGGTGAAGCGGCCGGCGCGGGGTGGATGCGGGCATCGAGATCGCCCGCGCCGTGACGTGACCAGGTGATTTGGCGGGGAGATTCGGGTATGGTGAGGGCGCGATGAACTCCCGATGGAACGACGCGGACGCGCAGGGCAAGAACGATCTCGATCTCCTCGTCTACGCGTCCCGGCTGATCGGGGCCGAGACCACGCTCGTGGTGTGGGGCGGGGGCAATACCTCGGTCAAGCGGGACGAGCGCGATCACCGGAACCGGCCGACGCGCGTGCTGCGCGTGAAGGGCAGCGGCTCCGACCTCAAGAGCATCCAGACGAAGGACTTTCCCGGCGTCCGCATGGACGACGTGCTGGCCCTGCTCGAGCGCCAGGACATGGGCGACCAGGAGATGGTGGACTATCTCGCCCACGCGCTCCAGGAGCCCGCGAGCCCGCGCCCGTCCATCGAGACCCTGCTCCACGGCTTCCTGCCCGCGACGGCGGTGATCCACACCCACGCGGACGCGGTGGTCTCGCTCACCAACAACGACCGCAGCCGTGACGTGCTTCGCGAAGTCTACGGAGAGGACGTGATCCCGCTCTCGTACCGGCGCCCGGGGTTCCTCATCTCCCGGGAAGTCGCCCAGACCTTCGAGGCGCATCCGAAGGCGCGCGCGCTGCTGCTCGAGAAGCACGGGACGATCTGCTGGGGGGCCACCGTGAAGGAGGCCTACCTCGCCACGATCGAGCTGATCAGCCGCGCGGAGGAGGCGATCGCCCATCGCGCCCGGGGGCGCGCGCGCTTCGGCGGCGTCGCGCTCGCGAGCCCTCCGGCGGAGGAGCGGCGGCGGGTGGCCCTCGCGGTGGCCCCGCACCTGCGCGGGCTCGTGGGGCGCGGCCGGCGCCAGGTCCTGTTGTTCGACGATGCGCCGGACGTGCTCGAGTTCGCGGGCTCGCGCGACGCGGAGGCCCTTTGCCGGATCGGGCCCGCCACGCCGGACCACACGATCTTCACCAAGCGGCTGCCGTGCTTCGCGCCCGTCGAGAACCCGGCGGACCCGGAGTCGGTGCGCACCGGCGTCACCGCGGCGGTGGAGCGGTTCGTGGCCGACTACACCGCCTACGTCGAGGCTCACAACACGGCTGGAGCCAAGCTCACCGACCCGTTCCCCCGGGTCGTCGTGGTGGGCGGGCTCGGCCTCTTCGCCACCGGCAAGGACCGGCGCACCGCGGGCATCGTGAACGATATCTACCACCACACGATCTCGGTCCTGGGCGCGGCCACCTCGTTCGGCGGCTATGTCTCGCTGAGCGCCCGGGACGCCTTCGACGTCGAGTACTGGCCGCTCGAGCTCTACAAGCTCTCGCTGGCCCCGCCGGAGAAGGAGCTGGCCCGGCGGATCGCGCTGGTCACCGGGGGCGCCAGCGGCATCGGGCGCGCGGCGGCCCATCGGCTCGCCGCCGAGGGCGCGCACGTGGTGGTGGCCGATCTGGACGCGGCGGGTGCGCGCAAGGCGGGCGAGGAGATCGTGGGCGCGGTGGGCGCGGGCCGAGCGGTGGGGCTCGGCATGGACGTGACCAGCGAGGCCTCGGTGCGTGCCGCCTTCGAGACGGCGGTGCTGACCTATGGCGGCGTGGACATCGTGGTCTCCAACGCGGGCACCGCGCACTCCTCGCCGGTGGACCGCATGGAGCTCGCCGACTGGGAGCGCTCCTTCGCGGTGAACTCCACCGGGCACTTCCTGGTGGCGCGGGAAGGCATGCGGGTGCTGAAGGCCCAAGGGCTGGGCGGCGCCTTCGTCTTCGTGGCCACCAAGAACGTGATGTCGCCCGGGAAGGACTTCTCGGCCTACTCCGCGTCCAAGGCCGCCGAGGCCCAGCTCGCCAAGGTGCTGGCGCTCGAAGGCGGGCCCCACGGCATCCGGTCCAATATCGTGAACCCGGACGCCGTCTTCCGTGATTCCAAGCTCTGGTCGGAGGACGTGCGGCGTGAGCGCGCGCGGGCCCAGGGCATCTCGGTGGACGACCTCGAGGACTTCTACCGCAAGCGCAATATCCTCGCCCGGCCGATCCTGCCGGAGGACGTCGCGGAAGCGGTGCTCTTCCTGGCCTCCGACCGCTCGGCCAAGACCACGGGCTGCACGATCACGGTGGACGGCGGCGTGAAGGATGCCTTCCCCCGCTAAGGTGAAGTTCGGAGCCTTTCTGTCCCTCCATCCGCCGGAGGAGCAGTTCGCGCTGGCCCGGCGCTGCGAGGAACTGGGGCTCGACTCGCTGTGGACGGGCGACCATGTCTCCTTCCACGGCCCGATCTACGAGTCGCTGACGCTCCTGGCCTCCTACGCCGGGATCACGACGCGTATCAAGCTGGGCAGCGGCGTGTACCTGCTCGCCCTGCGCCAGCCGACGGTGGTCGCCAAGATCACCTCCACGCTCGACGCACTCTGCGGCGGCCGGCTCATCTTCGGGGTCGGGGTGGGGGGCGAGAACCCGAAGGAGTTCGAGGCCTGCGGGATTCCCCACACCGAGCGTGGGGCGCGCGTCACCGAGGGCATCGACGTGGTGCGGACGCTCTGGCGGGACACGCCGGCCTCGTTCAAGGGGCGCTTCACCCAGTTCGAGGGAGTGAGCATCGATCCCAAGCCCGTGCAGCGGCCGGGGCCGCCGATCTGGGTGGGGGGCCGCTCCGACGCCGCGCTGAAGCGGGCCGGACGGCAGGGCGACGGCTGGGTGTCCTACGTCGTCCAGCCCGATCGCTACGCCCAGAGCCTGGCCAAGATCCGCGAGGCCGCCGAGCAGGCGGGCCGCGGTCTCGACGGCTTCGTGGCCGCCCACCTCACGTTCATCACGGTCGGCCGCGACTACGAGGCTGCCGAGCGGGCCTGGGTGCGGATCCTCTCGCGGCGCTACGCGCAGGACTTCGGGCCGCTCGGCCGCAAATACGGAGTGATCGGCACGCCCGAGCAGTGCGCCGAGCAGATGGACCGCTTCGCGCGCGCCGGCTGCCACTACTTCGTGATGAACCCCATCTGCGATCCCGAGGACGAACGGGCGCAGCTCGAGGCCATCGCGAGCGAGGTCATCCCGCGCGCGCAGACGGTGGCATGAAACCGCGCGAGTGCAAATCAGAAGTCGCCGCGGTGCGCGCGGTGACGCCCGAGATCATGGAGGTGGACCTGCGGGTGCTCGAGCCCGCCGACTTCACCTTCGAGGCGGGGCAGTGGGTCTCGGTACCCTTCGGCCCCAAGATCGTGCGCGCCTGGAGCATGGTCTCGCCGCCCACCCGCAGGGGCGGCTTCACGCTCTCGATCGACGTCGCTCCCGGCGGGATCGGATCGCAGTGGGCGCGCGCGCTCAAGCCGGGCGATCCGGTGCAGTTCAAGGGGCCGACCGGTGGCTTCGTCTTCAACCGCGCGGACCCGCGCCGGACCGTCTTCGTGGCCGAGGAGATCGGGATCGTCCCGATCCGCTCGATCCTGACCCACCTCTACGAGACGGGTTACGGCCGGCCCACCGCGCTGATCTACTGGGCGCGCAACCCCGGCTGGCTCGTCTACGACGCCGACTTCCGCTCGCTCGCGCGCCGCTACCCGGGCTTCTCGTACCTGCCGGTGCTGCGCGAGCCGCCCGCGACCTGGCGCGGCGAGAAGGGCGAGCCCGCCGAGGCGGTGGATCGGCTCGTGTACGGGGTGGACAAGTTGGTGGTCTACGTGTGCGGGGGCGGGGAGACGATCAACCGGGTCCGCGACGCGCTCGTCAAGAAGGGCATGGACCGCAAGAGCGTCAAGTGGGAGAAGTTCTGGTGAAGGCCCACCTCTACCACCTCCAGATCAACGTGGGGGATGCGTCGCGGTCCCTGCCGTTCTACAAGGCCCTCTTCGGTCATCTCGAGTACCGGACCGTCTACGACTCCGACGCGATGGTCGGGTTTTCGGGCCGCGGGACCGATATCTGGGTGGGCGCGGCGGCCCCGGCGCACACCGGGCCGGGCTTTCACCGCAAGCGCGCCGGCCTCAACCACCTGGCCTTCCGGGTGGACCGCCGCGAGGACGTGGATCGCTTCCAGGCCGAGTTCATGACCCCACGCAAGGTCGCCGCGCTCTACGGGACCCCGCGCGAGTTCCCGGAGTACCGGCCGGGCTACTACGCGGTGTTCTTCGAGGATCCGGACCGGCTGAAACTCGAGATCGTGCACTTCCCCGCCACGCCGCCGGCCTAGCATGGCGGATCTGAACGGGGGGCACCTCGTCGCGCGCACGCTCAAGCAGGCGGGGGTCGGCCACATCTTCACGCTGTGCGGCGGCCACATCCTGCCCGTCTACGACGGATGTCTCAGCGAGGACATCGGCGTCATCGACGTCCGCCACGAGCAGGCCGCGGCGCATGCCGCCGACGCC
>Ga0114129_10013011_pt1 | contig 11851 bp, 8 predicted proteins | sample RhiMetdeltSRZDD1_FD_80071 | JGI IMG/M metagenome (GOLD analysis project Ga0114129, IMG submission 80071) | Populus rhizosphere microbial communities from Tennessee, USA - Rhizosphere MetaG P. deltoides SRZDD1 (version 2) (version 2) | ecosystem: Host-associated > Plants > Roots > Rhizosphere >... | reverse complement strand
GAAGTCGATCATCATGATCGCATTCTTCTTCACGATGCCGACCAGCATCACGATGCCGATCATCGCGATGACGGACAAATCCATGTTGAACAGCATCAACACCAGCAGCGCGCCGACGCCGGCCGACGGCAGACCGGAAATGATGGTGATCGGATGGATGAAGCTTTCGTAGAGAATGCCCAGCACCACGTAGGCGGCGAAGATTGCCGCCAGGACCAGCAAACCCTGGCCCTTGAGCGATTCCTGGAATACCTGCGCCGACCCTTGGAAGCCGGTGTTGACCGTGATCGGCAGGCGGGTCTCGCGCTCAATCTCGCGGATGGCATCGACCGCCTGGCCGAGGGAATAGTTGGGCGCGAGATTGAATGAGATCGTTACCGACGGCTGATTGCCTTGGTGATTGACCTGCAGCGGACCGACCGCAGGAACCATCCGCGTAACGGCGGAAAGCGGGATCGATTGCCCTGACGGGATCCCATTTCCGTTCACGCCGGATCCAGGCCCGGTTGCACCTCCGGTTCCGGCCCCGGAGCCGTTCGTCTTGACGAAAATGTTCTGCAGTTGCGACGGATCGGCCTGGAATTGCGGCTGGCTTTCGAGAATGACCTGGTAGTCGTTGGTCGCCGTGTAGATGGTCGCAACCTGCCGCGCACCGAAGGCGTCGAACAATTCCTGGCGGATCTGGTCGATCGTAATGCCGTAGACGGCCGCCTTCTCGCGGTCGACCTCGATCGTCATCTGCGGATTCTTGATGTACAGGTCGGTGGTAACGTCGCGCAGACCTTCGATATTGGCGATTTTATCGCGCATCTGCGGCGCCACCTCATACAGCAGCTGGGTGTCGCTCGATTGCAGCGTGTACTGGAACTCGCTCTTGGAAATGCGCCCCGTGATGTTGATGTTCTGCACATTCTGGAAATATACCGCCATCCCGGGAACGACATTGGCGGCGCGGCGCAGCCGCTGAATGATCTCGGTCGAGCTCTCTCCGCGCTCCTTCTTGGGCTTGAGCGCGATGAACATCCGACCGGCATTGAGCGTCGGATTCGGACCTCCCGCACCGATGGTGGAATTGACGTAATCCACGGCCTTGTCCGATCGGACGATCTCCGCGACCTGCCGTTGCAGCACGGCCATCTGGGCAAACGACACGTCGGACGACGCCTCAGTGGATGCGGAAATGAAACCGGTATCCTCGGTCGGGAAGAAGCCCTTCGGAATCACCATGTAGAGCCAGAACGTCGCGGCCAAGGTACCAAACGTGAGCAGCAGCACGATGAACTTGTAGGCGATCACCTTGTCGAGCGCCCACTCGTAGCCGCGCAGCCACCCCTTGAACATTGCCTCGAACATCCGCAGCACGAAGTTCTGCTTTTCGCCTTCGTGATGGGTACGCAGCACGCGGGCGCACAACATGGGCGTGAGCGTGAGCGACACGAACCCGGAAACGATGATGGCAACCGCGATCGATACCGCGAATTCGCGGAAAACGCGGCCGACCATGCCGCCCATCAGCAGGACGGGAATGAACACGGCAATAAGCGAGAACGTGATCGAAACGATGGTAAAGCCGATCTCGCGCGCGCCCTTCAGGGCCGCTTCGAACGGCCGCATGCCGCCCTCGATGTGGCGCACGATGTTCTCGAGCATGACGATGGCGTCATCGACGACGAAGCCGACCGACAGCGTCAGTGCGAGCAACGTCATGTTGTTGATCGAGAACCCGAACACGTACATCGCCGCACAGGTGCCGATCAGGGACACCGGAACGGCCAACGCAGGGATTATGGTTGCCGAGACGGTACGCAAGAACAGGAAGATCACCATCACGACCAGACAGATCGCGATCGCCAGCGTCTCCTGCACGTCCACGACCGAGTCGCGGATGGAAATCGAACGGTCGTTCAGCACCTCCATGCGGATCGATGGAGGCACCATCGCGCGATATTGCGGCAGCCGAGCGCGCACGAGATCGACAACCGCCACCGTGTTGGCGTCGGGCTGGCGCTGGATTGCCAGCACGATGGCGCGGTTCTCATTGAACCAGCTTGCGATCTTGTCGTTTTCGACACTGTCTACGACGCGCGCAATCTGGTCGAGGGGAACCGGCACGCCATTGCGATAGGCCACGACGACCTTGCGGTATTCTTCCGCCTTGGTGATCGCGCCCGACGCCGTCAGGGTCACACTCTGCTTGGGACCATTAAGCGTACCCACCGGGGTATTGGAATTGGTCTTGGAAACGACGCTACGAATGTCCTCGAGCGAAATGTTGCGTGACGCGGCGGCGACCGGATCGACCTGCACGCGCACGGCAAATTTTTGCGCGCCGTAGATCAGCACCTGGGCAATGCCAGGCAGTTGCGAGATCTGCTGCGCTAGCGTGATCTCGCCATACTCGTTAACCGCCGAAAGCGGCAACGTCGGCGAGTTCAGACTAATATAGAGAATCGGGAAGTCGCCCGGATTCACTTTCCGGAAGCTTGGCGGCGTCGTCATTTCCACCGGCAGGCGCCGCTGCGCCACCGACAGGGCCGTCTGCACGTCCAGTGCGGCGCCGTCGATGTTGCGATTAAGGTCGAACTGGATGGTGATCGAGGTGATGCCGAGCGACGACGAGGAGGTCAGCGAGGTGATGCCGGCGATGGTGGAGAGTTGGCGTTCGATGGGTGCAGCTACCGACGCCGCCATTGTTTCCGCGCTCGCGCCCGGCAGCGTGGCGGTGATGTTGATGGTGGGAAAGTCCACGGCGGGGAGCGCCGCCACCGAGAGCAGCCGGTACGCGAAGATGCCCAGCACGATGATCGAAGCGGTGACCAGTGTGGTGAGCACCGGGCGGCGGATACAGGTTTCCGAGAGGTTCATGCGCTACGACCCTACCTTCGGTCCGCGCGCCGTGATCTTCGTGCCATTCGACAGCAACAGCTGGCCGTTGATCACCACCGTTTCGCCGCCCTGGAGTCCGCTCGCAATCACCGAGTCGCTGTCGACCACCCGCGCGACCGTCACCGGCTGGACCTTGGCAACACCATCATCGACGACAAACACGTAGGTGCCGCTCTGGCTGACCTGGACGGCGGTTGAGGGCACGGTGACGGATTCCTCCTCGCGGAACGTCAGCCGCACGGTCACCAAGGTCCCCGGCCAAAGGAGCTCGTCGGTGTTGGGCATGGTGGCGCGAACGGGCACCATTCCCGTTGGTGCGTCCACGCTGTTCTCGATCATGGTCACTTGTCCGGTGGCGCGCCGGGCATCCCCCGGAATGACCGCCTCGATGGTCGCGCTCTCATTGGTGAGGGCCTGGCGCAGATCGGGCAGATAGCCTTGCGAGACCGAGAACGTGACATAGACCGGCGCGGTCTGGATGATGGTCGCCAGCGGGGCAAGATCGGCCTGGCGGACAAAGTTGCCGATCTTGACAGCCGCCATGCTCACACGGCCGCTGATCGGAGCGCGGATCGTGCAGTAGCTGAGTTGGATGTTGAGATTTTCCAGCTGCCCGGTGTTGGAATCGACCGAGGCGCGCCAGATCGTCACCTGGGTTCTGGCGTTGTTGAGAGTGACCTGGGTGGTGGCGTTTTTGGCGATGAGTTCGGTGTAGCGCGCGACATCGCGTTCGGCCTGCTCAAGCTGAGCCTTTGCGCCCTCGAGCAACCCTTGCACCTGCCTGATCTGCGCTTGCAGCGCGCGGCTGTCCAGGGTGAACAGGGGCTCGCCCTCGCGCACCGTCGCGCCGTCCCGAAAGTGCACCCCCACGATCTCGCTGTCGATGCGGGCCTTGATCGCCACGCTGGCAATAGGCGTGACGCTGCCAAGGGCCTCAATGCGAACGGGAACAGTGCGCTTGGCGGCTACCGCGATCTCAACCGGGATCGCGCGCACGCTTGGCCGGGGCGCCTGCGCAACGGCGCCGCCGCCCGACCACAACTCCCCCCGTTTCGCCGCGACGGCAATACCTGCTGCCACCAGCACCACGACCGCGCCCAACACCAACGTCCGCTTCTTCATTATTGCTACCGAGCACGGCCAGTTGGCCCAATCGGACTCCCTCTCTTCCCGATGCCTCGCTCATAACGATTCTTTTTGGTATGCGAGCCAACTTTTCTAACATATCCCTACTGCCAACGCATCCTCGGCAGCGATTTACCATCGTAAAATCGGCGTAACTTCCGCACAAAGACCGAGCGGCGGCGCGCCTTCCCACCCCGTCACGTCCAGTTGAATTCACGCCCACACACACGCGTCTTTCGGCCATGCGCATCGCCACTTGGAACGTGAACTCGATCAAGCAGAGAATGGATAATCTGGCCGCCTGGCTGGTCGAACGGCAGCCGGATATCGTCTGCCTGCAGGAGACCAAATGCGTCGATGACGCCTTTCCACGCGAGGCACTCGAGGCACTCGGATATAATGTTGCGGTGCACGGTCAGAAGGCCTTTAACGGCGTCGCCGTGCTGTCGAAGTTTCCGCTCGACGAGGTGACGGCGCGGTTGCCCGGCGACACTGCCGACGATCATGCGCGCTTCATGGAAACGGTGGTGTCGACGGCCGCCGGCGTGCTGCGGGTCGCCTCCATCTATCTGCCCAACGGCAATCCTCCCGAGACTGAGAAATATTCGTACAAGATCAAGTGGATGGACCGACTCATCCACTATGTACATGAACGCCTTCAACTGGAGGAGCCGCTGGTCCTAGCGGGCGACTTCAATGTCATTCCGTCAGAGCTTGATGCCCGCAATCCTGGCCGCTGGGTGGGGGACGCGCTGTTTCTCCCACGCACGCGGGAGAAGTTCCGCGCGCTCTGCCACCTCGGACTGACCGACGCGATCCGCGCCGGCAGTGAGGGTCCTGGTCCGTTTACGTTCTGGGATTATCAGGCCGGCGCCTGGCAGAAGAACGACGGCATCCGCATCGACCATATGCTGCTTTCGGCCCAGGCAGCGGACAGGCTGACCTCCGCCGGCGTTGATAAGCATGTCCGCGGTTGGGAAAAACCATCGGACCACGTACCGGTCTGGGCGGATCTCGCGCTCAGCGCTTGAAGAAACTGTCCAGTATATTCCAGGGCAGTTTGTAGTTCACGCCGACCCGGACGATGTGATCGGTGAGGTTCAGGCGCTGATTGCCTGGAAACGCGACGCTCGGTGCCGGGTTGAAATACGATTTGTCCTGCAGCCCGACATAGAGATACTCGACCTTTGCCGACCAGTCCTGCGTGAGTTTGACCTCGACGCCTCCGCCCGCTGTCCAGCCCCAATGCCATTGATTGTCGGATATCTGACCGGCAGCGGAGGCAATGCTGTTGTCGACGTTGGCAACCGCCCCGCCACCGGTGGCATACAGCAGCCAATTGTCGTGAGCGTAGCCGACCCGTCCGCGGAAGGTCGAAAGCCAACGCTCCTTGACCTCGTTGCTGAAGACGGCGTTGGGAGGGAATTCAGTCGCGCTTCCCTTTTTGCCGGTGGCCGAGATGTCCCCCTCGAGGCCGAGGACCACAGGACCGTTTTGAAGATTGAATCCGGCGGTGATGCCAACGATGCCGCCGCTCAGATCCATGCGCGGAGTTTGGTCGGCCCCGCTCAGTTCGTTGCGTACGACCGCCTTGCCCCAGGCGCCACCGCCGGACACGCCGAGATAGGAGCCGCTCCAGGTTGCGACCGGGGCCGGCGGCGTCTTGTAGATGGGCGCAATGCTGAGGTCAGCAGCACCGGCGGGCGCGGGCATCGCCAACGCCAAGACCAATGCCAACGACGCCGTGCTCGCGCACAGCCATTTCGTCATCGCCGACCTCGACCAGATGCATCCCGCATTGCTGATAGAGATACGCGTCCGCCGGATAAGGGTCCATTGACTTGGACGGCGGCAGGATCGATTTCCGGGACGTGTGGCGCGGGCGCAACAGATCCATTATTCTCGGCGGTTTTTTAGCCAATCTTCCAGATACTTATGAGCCAATGCTCGCTCACTTTCGCTGGCCTGCGCGAGCGCGTTGCTGTACATCTCGGTGATCCAGCCTTCGTCCGGACCCGCGGCGTCCTTGGCGACAATGAGCCAAAACAGACCGAGCGACGCTTGGCGGGACACCTGCTCCCCATTGAACAGCATGCCGCCGAGCAACGCCTGCGCGCGATGGTCGCCTTTGTTGGCGGATAGCCGCAGCCAGCGCGCGGCCTGAATGGCGTCCTTCGGTGCGCCCTTGCCGAGGAGAAAGAGGCGGCCGAGATAGTACTGAGCCTCTGGATCGGCGAAATAGGACGCGGCGTAGCGGAACATTTCGCGCGCGACGTTCGGGTCGGCCTTCAATGTGCCCGGGATGCCGTCGAGGTGGTAAAGGCCCAAGGTCACGAAGGCATTAGCCAGGAACCGAGCGTTGGGGGTGGACGACCCGTCGTCGGCATGCATCGTGGTGAGGCGGCGGAAATAGTCGTAAGCGCGCGCCTTGTTCATCTTGACGCCGTCCCCATCGGCGTACATCCGCCCGAGTTTCCAGATCGCGCCGGGCACCCCCTGCTCCGCAGCGTATTCAAGGTCGGTGATCGCCTGTTCGGTCTTGCCCTGGCGAAGTGCCTGGGTGCCGGAGCGGAATGCCTCCAGCGGTGTCGGAGGCATGATCGGCCGCGGCGGCATCGTGAGCGGCGCGGCCGGCACGGCCGCGAGCGGTGTTGCACTGCCGAGCACGTTGGTCGGCTCGCTGGTCCCGGAGTTCGGGTCCGGCAGCGGCACGCCCACGGCTGCCGATCCCGGAGTGCGGCTGCCATCGAAGCTCACCGCGGGCGACAAGCCGACGACGGCGCCGAGCAATCCGACGCTCACGATGAGTTTAGATATCCGCATAGCACGTCTTCTCGGCCGCGCCGCCGGGATGGGTCACGGCGCCGTCGCGCGCCCGTCCCACCTGCTGGGCGTATTTCCACAAATATCCTGAAGTGAAGTCGGGGCTTCGCGGCTTCCACGTCTTTTCGCGCGCCGCAATCTCAGCCGTGCTGAGGTCGACGTCGAGCGTGCCCTGCGCCGCGTCGATCGTGATGATGTCGCCGTCGCGGACGTGAGCAATCGGGCCGCCGACAGCAGCTTCCGGGCCGACATGCCCGATGCAAAACCCTCGGGTCGCTCCCGAGAAGCGCCCGTCGGTGATGAGCGCAACCTTCCCGCCCATGCCCTGACCATAGAGGGCGGCGGTGGTGGCCAGCATTTCTCGCATCCCGGGGCCGCCTTTGGGCCCTTCGTAGCGGATCACGAGCACATCGCCTTCCTTGTACTTCTTTTTCTTGACGGCATCGAAGCACGCTTCCTCCCCATCAAAGCAGCGTGCCGGGCCGGTAAACTTCAAGTCCGCCATCCCAGCAACCTTCACGATTGCGCCCTCCGGCGCGAGGTTGCCTTTCAGCCCGACGACGCCACCGGTGGCGGAGAGCGGCTTGTCGGCGGGACGGACCACGTCCTGGTCCTCGTTCCACTTCACTCCCTTGAGGTTTTCAGCGATCGTACGCCCCGTCACGGTGATGCAATCGCCGTGAAGATACCCGTGATCGAGAAGCGTCCTCATCAAGAGTGGAACGCCTCCAGCTTCGAACATATCTTTGGCGACATAACGGCCGCCCGGTTTCAAATCCGCGATATATGGTGTCCTTTTGAAGACGTCGGCCACGTCAAAAAGGTCGAACTTCAGGCCGCATTCATGGGCGATCGCGGGGAGATGCAGCGCAGCATTGGTCGAGCCGCCCGACGCCGACACCACCGCGGCCGCGTTTTCAAGCGCCTTTCTGGTCACGATGTCCCTGGGACGAATGCCCGACTTGATGAGATCGACGATCGTTTCGCCAGCCGTCATGCAGAAGGCGTCGCGGATTTCATAAGGCGCCGGCGCTCCCGCTGAATAAGGCAGCGCCAGCCCGATCGCCTCGGACACCGTCGCCATAGTGTTGGCGGTGAACTGCGCCCCGCAGGCGCCCGCCGACGGACAGGCCTGCTGCTCCAGCGTCTCCAGATCGGCATCGGACATCTGGCCGACTGAATGCTTGCCGACGGCCTCGAATACGTCCTGCACCGTGACCGGTTTGCCCTTGAAAGTGCCGGGCAGGATCGAGCCGCCATAGATGAAGATCGAAGGCACGTTCAGCCGGCACATCACCATCATCATTCCCGGCAACGACTTGTCGCAGCCGGCAAGTCCGACCAGAGCGTCATAGGCATGACCGCGCATGGTCAATTCCACCGAGTCGGCGATCACTTCGCGCGACGGCAACGAGGATTTCATGCCCTCGTGGCCCATGGCGATCCCGTCGGTGACCGTGATGGTGCAGAATTCGCGCGGCGTGCCGCCGGCGGCCGCGACGCCCTTCTTGACTGCCTGCGCCTGGCGCATCAGCGAGATGTTGCAGGGGGCGGCTTCGTTCCAGCAGGTGGCGACACCCACGAATGGCTGATGGATCTGCTCGCGCGTGAGCCCCATGGCATAATAGTAGGACCGGTGCGGCGCGCGCTCGGGCCCCTCGGTTACGTGCCGGCTGGGCAGCCTTGCCTTGAGGTCCTGCTTCGCGTCCATGGGGAGCCTGCCTTCGCCTCGTCGGCACTCTGGGGGATCGCGCCTGCGATCGCAGAGTGGAAATCAACGCCTGCTTCTCGATCTCGGCGCGGCGTATGGCTAAATCGCGGCGCGGACCGCCCGGAATCCTATCTTTCTCTCAATGTTTTAGCTGTGTTGCCGGCAAGCAACAGGATTAATGAATGGTTAACAACAAAAGCCACAGTTAAGCCAACTGTGCTGGGAGGTTCGTCCGAAAATCGGGATCGAAGTCCAGTTCGGCGCGCGCCTTGGCGATCGAGACCACCCCGTCCTCGTCCGCGATATTGTAGACGCCGGGGCGAGCGCGCGTGATTGCGAGCAGTGCTGCGCAGGCCGCCGCATCGACGTGGAGGGAGGGCTTGCGGGCGGGGGTCGCGTACCAAGTGCCGGGTCCGTAGAGCAGGCCATAGCGCAGAACGATGCCTTCGATCCCCGACGCTGCCAGAACCTGGCGTTCCATGTCGACGACGCCACTCACGGTGACCGCCCGCATCGGGTCGGCCAGATCGAGCGGATCGCCCTCGCGGTGCGGCTCGCCGCCCGGCGCATAGGCGAACGAAATACTCTGGACGATGAAGCGATGCACCCCCGCGGCCTGCGCCGCCGCAATCAGGTTACGCGTCCCTTCTCGGCGGATACGGGCATTGGCGGCGGCGGAGGCACGGACTTTGGCCTCGTCCAATTCGTGGGGAAGGTCTGTGAGCTGATGGATGACGACCGCGGGCCGTGCGGCGCTCACCGCAGCGGTCAGCGCTGACGCGTCGAAAACGTCAACCACAGCGGGCGACACCCCTGCCCGTTCGAGTATCCGCGCCGTCTCGGCATGACGGGTCGTGCCGGTCACCCGATGCCCGGCGCCCAGCAGAAGGGGCATGAGCCGGCGGCCAATGGCGCCAGCGGCGCCGGCGAGGAATATACGCATGACCTTATGCTAAAGCCTCGCACCGCTCATGGTCGAGACCCTCGATGGCAAGGCGCTAATGGCAAGGCTCAAACCACTCGACCGACGTTTTTTTGCCCGCAGCGTACACGTCGTCGCTCCCGATCTCATCGGCGCGACTTTGCTGTTCAAGGGAACAGGCGGCGTCATCGTCGAGGTCGAGGCCTATCATCAGACCGACCCTGCGGCCCATTCCTTCGGCGGCCGCACCCAGCGCAATGTGGTCATGTTCGGCCCGCCCGGCTACGTCTATATCTACCGCTCGTACGGTATTCATTGGTGCCTCAATTTCGTGTGCGAGCCTGAGGGCATGGCGAGTGCCGTGCTCATCCGCGCGCTCGCGCCGACGCAGGGTCTCCCGGCCATGCGTCGGCGTCGCGGCGTTAGCGACGAACGTTTGTTGTGCTCCGGCCCAGGACGCTTGTGCGAAGCGCTCGGCATCACCGACATGCAATATGGGCTGCCGCTCGACCAGCCGCCGTTTGAGATTTTTGCGCGCGCTGGCGATGTCGAGGTGGCAGTCGGCCCGCGCATCGGCCTCACCAAGGCGGTCGACCATCCCTGGCGTTACGGCCTCAAAGGCTCGCGCTTTGTGAGCAAGCCATTCAAATCGTAATCGCCCCCGCGGACCGCGGACCGCGGTTCGGTCTCCCGGCGACAGTGAGATTCGGATCGGCGGACGAGGCCGAGCGTGGAAATCATTCGACGCCGGGCGCAAAAAGTTCGTCGGCGCTCACCACGCGCGGGCAGAGCCCCTGCTCATGCACGTAACGGCCGACGGCTGCGAAGGTCGGCCGGTTCGGTTCCAGACCATAGGCCCAGAAGTCATGGCCGAATACGCGCCACGTCTCCTCGACATGATCGATGAGCCACGGCAAAGCGACCCGCAACGCGTCGGTGTCGTAGAGGCCATCGACCGCGACATCGCGCGCTTGCACGAATGCCTTGTAGAGGCTGCGCGCAGCCCAGGGATGGTCGCGATAGACGTCCTCGCGCAGTACCACGGTATGCATGATCGGAAAAATGCCGGTGCGACGGTAATAGTCCTGCTCGGCTTCCTTATAGTTGGGAAACAGGCGCGCGATATTCGGGTGGCGTTCGAGAAACAGTTTGGGAATGTAGAGCGACAACAGCGCGTCGAGTTCGCCCGCCGCGAACATCCGCTCGAGCGTCTGCGCGCCGGAGAGGAAGTCGAGCCTGATGTCCTTGGGGAGATCGAGCGGGATCAGCGGCGGCTCGACGAAGCTGTTGAGGCCGCCCATGAACCAATGCATGTCCTGCGCCTTGACACCGTAATCGTGCTGCAACATCCCGCGCATGAAGACGAGACCGGTCGAGCTCCACTGCGACGTGCCGACTCGTTTGCCTTTCAGATCCTGCGGCGTCCTGATGCCTGCGTCGGTTCGGACGTAAATGCAGGAATGCCGGAAGATTTTGGATAGCGCCACCGGCAGCGCCACGAATGGACAATTGCCGCGCCCTTTGAGCGCAGCGTAGGACGCGAGGGACAGCTCGCTGACCTGAAATTCCTTTTTATCCAGCATGCGCTGGAAAGCCTGGCGCGGCCGCAAAACCTCGATGTCGAGATCGATCCCTTCGGGCCTCACGCGACCGTCCATCAGCGGACGGGTGCGATCGTAGTCCCAGCACGCGAGCGTCAGTTTCACATTGGGCATCAGTATGCTCCGGGGCGACGGGCGGCGAGTTTGCGTATTCCAGCGTGATTCAGGGCGGCGACGCGCGGGATTGCGGCACAGGGACCAAGTTGGAGCGCCACTTGAGATCAAACAGGAGACCAGATGGCAATGTCGCAAGGATTGGCGCGGTCGGCACCCCGGCGGCATCGAGCAGGTCGGCGACCCAGTGATTGCACACGTTGAAGAGGTGAAATGCGCCATTGCCTCGAAAGAACAGGCTGGCGCCATAAAGCCCGGGCCCGAGTTCGTCCGGCAGGACGCCGTCCTCCCCGCGGGCAAAGGTCGCGTCGAGTTTGTCGGCAAGGCGCTCGAACCCTGCCTCGCCGAGATCAATTCGGACCAGGTCGGAATGAGGAAACATGGCGCGCGGGTCGTTTTTGATGCCGACTACATGCAGAACGGACGGATTGCCCGGCCGCAACAACGCGCGCAGCGCCAGCGCCACGCTCAACGAATCCGGCGTCGGAACCTCGCGATAGAAGCCCTCGTCGCCCCAGCCGATTTCGAGCCGGTCATAACCGGCAAAGCGCGTGGCAACATAACCGAGTGCGCTCAGACCGCGCTGACGGCCCTGCTCGGCGAGCGACCTCACGGGAACCATGATGCCGGCGTGGTAGCCATGACTGACGACAAACACCTCGGTCGCGG
>Ga0114129_10013010_pt1 | contig 11851 bp, 7 predicted proteins | sample RhiMetdeltSRZDD1_FD_80071 | JGI IMG/M metagenome (GOLD analysis project Ga0114129, IMG submission 80071) | Populus rhizosphere microbial communities from Tennessee, USA - Rhizosphere MetaG P. deltoides SRZDD1 (version 2) (version 2) | ecosystem: Host-associated > Plants > Roots > Rhizosphere >... | reverse complement strand
TTCGCGTTCACGGTTACGGTCTTCTCGCAGCTACCTGGGCAGTCGTTGCGCACGACGTCCAAGTGCAGCGTGAAGCTGCCCGCACCACCCGCGGTCACGCTGACCGAGGAGCCGGTGACGGAGCCGATGATCGAGCCGTCGCCGGAGATCGACCAGCTGTAGGTCACTGTTCCGCCGGCAGGAAGCACCGACGACGTGTAGGTGTGGCCGGAAGAACTGGCGCACACGGGGTTGTCGCCGCTGATTTCGCAGGTCGGATTCGCGTTCACGGTCACGGTCTTCTCGCAGTCGCCCGTGCAACCCTCGCGGGTCACATCCAGGTGCAGCGTGAAGCTACCGGCCGCACCCGCGGTCACGCTGACCGAGGAGCCGGTCACCGAACCGATGATCGAGCCTTGACCTGTGATCGACCAGCTGTAGGTCACCGCGCCGCCGGGCGGAAGCACCGAGGACGTGTAGGTGTTCCCCGTCGAACTTGCGCACACGGCACCCGGGCCGCTGATCTCGCAAGTGGGACCGGGGTTCACGGTCACGGTCTTCTCGCAGCTACCCGGGCAACTCTCGCGAGTCACATCCAGGTGCAGCGTGAAGCTGCCCGCCGCGCCTGCGGTCACGCTGACCGAGGAGCCGGTCACCGAACCGATGATCGAGCCGTTACCGGAGATCGACCAGCTGTAGGTCACCGCTCCGCCGGCCGGAAGCACCGCGCCGGTGTAGGTGTGACCCGACGAGCCTGCGCACACGGCAGGAGGGCCGCTGATCTCGCAGGTTGGGTTGGGATTGACCGTTACTGTCTTTTCACAGCTACCCGGACAATTGTCGCGCGTTACGTCGACGTGCAGCGTGAAGCTGCCCGTCGCGCCCGCGTCGACGGTGACCGAGGCACCGTCCACCGCGCCGTTGATCGAGCCGTTGCCCGAAATCGACCAGCTAAAGGTCTGCGTGCCGCCGGAGGGGCTCACCGCCACGGTGTAGATGTGGCCGGTAGAGCTGGCGCACACGGCACTCGGGCCGCTGATCTCGCAGGTCGCGTTCGCGTTCACGGTCACAGTCTTCTCGCAGCTACCCGGGCAACCCTCGCGAGTCACATCCAGGTGCAGCGTGAAGCTGCCCGCCGCGCCCGCGGTCACGTTGACCGAGGAGCCGGTCACCGAGCCGACGATCGAGCCTTGACCTGTGATCGACCAGCTGTAGGTCACCGTTCCGCCGGCAGGAAGGACCGAGGAGGTGTAAATGTTCCCGGTCGAGTTCGTGCAGACGTTGTTCGAACCGTTGATTTCGCAGGTCGGATTCGCGTTCACGGTGACGGTCTTCTCACAGCTACCTGGGCAGTCATTGCGCACGACGTCCAAGTGCAGCGTGAAGCTGCCCGCACCACCCGCGGTCACGCTGACCGAGGAGTTGGTGACGGAGCCGATGATCGAACCGTCGCCGGAAATCGACCAGCTGTAGGTCACTGTTCCGCCGGCGGGAAGCACCGACGACGTATAGGTGTGGCCGGAAGAACTGGCGCACACGGGGTTGTCGCCGCTGATTTCGCAGGTCGGATTCGCGTTCACGGTGACGGTCTTCTCACAGCTGCCGGGGCAACCCTCGCGGGTCACATCCAGATGCAGTGTGAAGCTGCCCGCCGCGCCCGCGGTCACGCTGACCGAGGCGCCATCGACGGCGCCGACGATCGAGCCGTTACCGGAGATGGACCAGCTGTAGGTCACTGTCCCGCCGGCAGGAAGTACCGACGAGGTGTAGGTGTTCCCGGTCGAGCTGGCGCAAACCGGGCTCGGCCCGCTGATCTCGCAGGTCGGGTTTGCGTTGACCGTAACGGTCTTTTCGCAGCTGCCGGGACATCCGTCGCGGACGATGTTGAGGTGCAGCGTGTAGCTGCCCGCCGCGCCCGCGGTCACGCTGACCGAGGAGCCGCTCGCCGAGCCGACGATCGAGCCTTGACCTGTGATCGACCAGCTGTAGGTCACTGTTCCACCGGCCGGAAGCACCGACGACGTGTAGGTGTGGCCGGAAGAACTGGCACACACGGGGTTGTCGCCGCTGATCTCGCAGGTCGGGTTGGCGTTGACCGTCACGACCTTCTCGCAGCTGCCGGGACACAGGTCCCGCGTCACGTCGAGGTGGACGGTGAAGCTGCCCGCCGCGCCCGCGTCCACGCTCACCGAGGAGTTCGTGTTCGAGCCGTTGATCGTGCCGTTGCCGCTCACGGACCAGCTATAGGTCACCGCTCCGCCGGCCGGAAGCACCGACGACGTGTAGGTGTTCCCGGTCGAACTGGCGCAGACCGGACTAGGTCCTGAAACCGAACAGGTTGGGTTGGGTTTCGGGAAGATGGATAAGACACATGGCTCGCTCTCGCAGCCCTGACACTTGGCGACCAGTTGCACCTTGACCGTGTCCGAACCGGACACCGTCACGTCGGCAAAGTCGTCGGCGGTTCCGCCGCCGCTCGAGAAGCTGCCGGAGCCTGAAATGATCGACCACTCGTACGCGCAGCCGGTGCCGCCCGAAATGGTCGAGGTCACGTGCACCGTCTCGCCCGAGCACACCGCGCCCAGCCCGTCCAACGAGCAAACCGGAGGGGCAACGATCGAGAAGGGCACGATGAGAAGGTCCTTGAGCTCAGACGTGAAGGACGGGGACGACCGCGTCTTGAACGTGATCGTCGAGTTGCCACCGCAAAGGAGCGAATCGGTGAAACCGAACGCGCCCAGGTTGATGGCGAACTCTTCCCACTGTTGGCTGATGTACTGGGTGGCAGGGAGCCCGTCGGGACCGGTCGGGGGCCAACAAGCGCCCGTCGCGCCGGTGGACGGCTGCGAGGTAGGGTTGTTCGTACAGATGAACACGTTGACGGAATCCACGCTGCCCACCGGAGGCGTCGCGTACTGATACACGCCACCGATGTTCTGCCACACGAAGAAGTCGGAACGGTCCACCGCCCCGCCGTTCCCGAAGTCGGTGCTCAGGATGAAGTCCCGAGGCCGGTTCGTGACCGTGTCGAGGGGTGTGCGACCGCCGTTCGGACCGTTGCCGACGATGAAGTGCTCGGCTCCGCCCGACCCCGGCTCTTCGTGTACGCCGGCGATATTGAATTCGATGTCCGCGTGGCTAGCCCCGTTGTTGCTGCGGGTGGCCATCGAGAACACCATCCACCGGTCGCCAAGGTCATCGACAAAAGTGAAGATCGTGGCTTCGGTGATGTCGTTCTTCTGCGGGAACCCGCCGCCGGATTTCTCCGTCCACGGATCTTGGCCCGCGCCGATTAGATCGTTGTTCTTGTTGCTTCCACCGTCGAAGATGCTGACTTCGGTGTTCGGCGTGCCGGCATTCCCGTCGACCGCAAAGGAGCGGACGCCTTGAATGTCGGTGAACGAGCCGTTGAACACCGGATTGCATGCCCCGCCCAGATCGGGATTGGCAGGACACCAATCCATGAGTCCGTCGGTAGCATCGTCATCGCAGAAGGGATCGCCGTCGATTTCGAATGTTTGAGATCCGAAACCGGCGACGCCGCACGCGGGGACTGCGCCAGCTGGACGAGCCAGAGCCAACAACAACAAAAGCGCTCCGGACAAGGACAGCATGGACAGCACGGTGCGGACCCTTCCCTCCGAACATCGAAGGGATGGCGTAGTGAGTTCGCAGTGCATTGTGTGGGACCTCTCGGTTAATTTCCGAGCAGGGCAGGGCAGGAGACTCCCCGTCCAGTCGGAATGTTTGCAGACCCGAAGATGACCATTGACCCCCCCCAGAAGCAGGCAGATGTCATCACTCCGCGACTCGGAAAAGATGGGCGGCCTTTTCCACGGAGCCCGAAAACAATATCACAAGGATTGAATAATTGCAATCTGCATGCGGTTTCATGCAGTTTGCCACGGCCATTTCTCCATATCAAAAGTCTAGGGAAGCCCCCGAGTCTTACTCGAATCTAGGGCTTCCCTATATATATGTATGGTAGCCAGGTATACGGAGGAGGTACCCCCCCTCCTATTTAGTCGACCAAAAGCACCTTCTGGGAGGCCTGACCCGACGCCGCGGTGAAGCGGAAGAAGTACATCCCGGGGGCTTGCCGGACCCCCCGGTCGTCGGTGGCGTTCCAATCGAAGGTGTGCTCACCGGCCGGAAGAACGCCATCGGCCAGGGTACGGACCCGGGCCCCGTTCACATTGAAGACCTCGAGCCGGGCCGCCTCGGCCTGGGGCAAGCTGAACGCGATGCGCGTGCTGGCTCGGAACGGGTTGGGCGCGCTCGGCATGAGGCGGGCCGTCAACCCCAATGCGTCATCTCCCACCGCGGTGGTGGTCGCCGGCTCCATGATCACGAACACGGAGAGGGATTGCGAGGTGCCGGTGATCTTGTTCTGACTCGTTTGCACGGAGGTGGTCACATTCCGCCAGGAAGGTTTCGAAAGCGACGTATCGTAGTGATACATCATCAACGCTGATTCGTTGCCGCGGAAATCCGACGTGTTATAGCTCAAGGTAACGGTGATGTTCCCCGAGAACGCCGCGGTCGTGACCACGTCATAGAATTTGGGGGGGTTGGACGGCACCGGCAAAATACCCTTCATGAGCGTGGGCCCCGTGGACCGCAGCGTGACGGTGGTATTTCCCGGCGTGAGTACTTGCCCGAAGGTAACGCTCACCGTCGGATCGATGGTGACGAGGACGTTGCTGCCCGAGGGCGTATTGCCACCGCCGCCGCCGCCGGAGGGTCCGAACTTCTCTACCCGGTTATTGGCCGAATCGACGACGTAGACGTAGTTCTGGCGATCGACCGCAATCCCCCACGGTCCGTAGAACTGACCGTTACCCGAACCCACCGTGCCCCATTTGGTAATGAAACCGAAATTGGAAGTCAGTTTCTGAACGCGATAATTCCCGGTATCGGTCACGTACATGTTGCCGCTCTGGTCGAATGCGATGTCGCCGGGGGTATTGATCTGGCCGTCTCCCGATCCCGGAGCGGAGAGCATGGTCAGATAGCCGCCGTTGTTGTTGAATTTCTGGATCCGGTTGTTGCCTGCGTCGCAGACAAACACGTTCCCCGATATCGGGTCCACACCGATCCCGATCGGCTTGTTGAACTGGCCCGTTCCCGTCCCGAAGCTCCCCCACTTCGTGACGAACGCCCCCGAGGACGAGAACTTCTCAACCCGATTATTGTCCCGATCGGTCACGAAGATATTGCCGTTACTGTCCAGGGCCACTCCATAGGGCAGGTTGAATTTCCCGTCCGTGGCTCCGTATCCCCCGATATTCATGAGCCAGGTCCCGTTGTTCGAGAACTTCTGGACCCGGTCGTTTCGGGTATCCACCACGTACACGTTCCCGCTCGCGTCTACCGCGCAATCCCAGGAGAAATCGAACGACCCGTTGCCGGTCCCGCATCCGCCGTAACCGGCCAGCACGCTACCGGTGCTGGTGAACTTCTGGAACCGGCAGGGGATGTCGGTCTGGCTTACGAACACGTTGCCGTTGGCGTCGACCGCTACCCCCTTGGGGGTGTGAAATTGCCCCAGGCTCGTCCCGTAGCTCCCCCATTGGAGGACGTAGGGGGGTGGGGACTCGGCCAGGGCCGCGGCCGGAACGAGAAGTAAGAGGGAAACGACAAGAATTGGCGCTCGGGGCGAGGGTATGCTCATTCTGGACTCCTTAAGGCTGGAACCGGCGTCTTTCGGAAACGCCCCCCTACGACGCACCCCCCCCGGAGCCGAATGTCAATCTGTCGCTTTGCCCCAAGCAATGAGAGCAAACGATTATAGCACGGCTCCGATTGTTTCATGGCATGTACCGCTGTTTTAGACCGCCCCACGTGGACGGGAGGACCGGAGTCGGGGACGTGGAGAACTTCACGACGTGGTTCTGTGCCGAATCCACGACGTAGACTGCTCCGCCATCGTCCACCGCGATCCCCCACGGCCCCGTGAACTGACCATTTCCCGAACCGACCGAACCGAACTTGGCTAGAAAGGTGAAGCTGGACGTGAACTTCTCCACGCGGTAGTTGCCGGCGTCCACGACCCACAGATTGCCACTCCGGTCGCAGGCGAGACCCCCGGGCACGTTGAGCTGACCGTCTCCCGAGCCCGGCGCGTGAAGTTGATCGAGATAGCTGCCGCTGGAAGAGAATTTCTGAATGCGGTTATTTCCGGCGTCGGCGACGTAAACGTTTCCGCTCCCATCCACCGCGATCCCGAGGGGCTTGTTGAATTGCCCGTTGCCCGAGCCCGCACTGCCCCATTTCTTGACGAACGCGCCGCTCGAGGTGAATTTCTGGACCCGGCTGTTGTCGCGATCGGTCACGTACACCGCGCCACCGTCGTCGACCGCCACCCCATAAGGCAAGTTGAACTTCCCATCCGCGCTGCCGTACCCCCCGATGTTGAGCAACCAGGTTCCGCTATTGGAGAATTTCTGCACCCGGTCGTTGCGCGTGTCCACGATGTAAACATTGCCCTGTCCATCGACCTCGCAATCCCAAGAGAAGTCGAACTGAGCGTTACCGGTGCCGCACCCGCCGATCCCCATGACCACCGCCCCGTTTCGGGTGAACTTCTGGGCCCGGCAAGGAATATCTACCTGAGTTACGAAAACGTTTCCACTGGGGTCGATGCCGATGCCCTTCGGGGAATGGAATTGACCCAGCCCGGTGCCGAACGTGCCGAAGCTGAGTTCATAGTGAAGCGCGGTGTCGGCCAACGCGAGGCTCGCGAACGCGAGCCCGATCCCCAGGCTTGCTCCGGCCGCACCGGCCCGGAGCGCCAGCCGAGGAGGCCAACGCCGTCTAGCCGTCCCAAGAGGACGTTTGTGTCCGCCAGTAAAACGCACCATTCCCACCGTTGTTCTTCGGTTGTAACGCGGGCCGGCTCAGCATGGATTTCCTGTTGTGCATCGGGAACGGGTGAATTTGCGGAGCAATTTGACCCAGACCGGCACCGCGTGCGTCTGTATGTGAGATGACGAGCTAATAGCGCGCGGGGGAAAAAACCCCGCGGTGGGCGGCTCAGTTGCGACTGGCCGCGAGAAGCGATCGGATTTCCGGCGCCACCATTTCCGAGCGTGTAACCACGAGGGCCCGGAAATTGTCGCCGCCGACGTTACGAATGATCTGCTCCCGCTGCGCTTTTACGAAAATCGAGTCTCCAGGATCGAGCACGTAGCTGTCACCCTGAATTTCGATTTCGCATTTTCCCCGTAGGACGTAGATGTAGTACTCCTCCGGCACGCTGGGCCGAGGGGCGAGCCGGAGCTCCCCCGCGTCCAGGTCCAGAAAGAGCACGTTGAACGCGCCGCGATCGGAACGCGCGCACAGCACTTCCACGGTTACATCCTCGCGGGTGCTGGCGACCCGGCGTCCCTTGCCCTTGCGCACGAGCTCAATATCCTTATTTCGCTCATCCTCAAAGAATTCCTGCATGGGAACGTTGAGGGCGCGGGCAATGCGGTGCAAGGTGGCCAAGGAGGGCGAGGATACCCCGCGCTCGATCGTGGAGACCTGACCGTTGGTAATGCCCACCTGCTGGGCCAGCTCGAGCTGGGTCAAGTTTTGCTCCTTGCGAAGCTTCCGCAGCTTCTGACCCAGATATACCATGTTTGTCATTTCGTCGTGGCTATACATCAGCGTCTCTCACTTCCGCCGAAACGGGCCCGGACGGCCGAGCACCTCAGGGTTCTTACCGATCAAACAGGGAATGAATCCCTTCCTCACGCCCGGGATCTATTCTCAAGGTTCATGCCCATAGGTCAGCGGATTCGAAAATAAACGTAAATGCATGACTGGCAAGAATTTGACTGTCGGGAAATTGGCGGTTAAGCCTTACATAACTCCTGAAAAATTGGAAATTATCCTTTCGCCGTGATCGTTTCTTTCAATTTGTAGTCCCGGATCTTCTTGCGGAGGGTGGGGCGGGAGATGCCCAGGATGTCGCAGGCTCGGCCCTGGTGCCACTCCACGGAGTCCAGGACGCGCTGGATGTGATCGGCCTCCACATCGTCGAGCCGCCGTAAGCTAAAACCGTTCATCCGGGGGGCCCCGGCCGGTTCTTCCAGAGTCGGCAGCTCCAGCACCTCTCCCTTACTCAACACCACGGCTCGGGTGAGGACGTTTTCCAGCTCGCGCACGTTCCCCCGCCAGCCGTAGTTCACGAGCCGGTGCATCACGTCCTCCGGAACCTTGAACACTTCCTTGTGGACCTCGCGATTGATCTTCTTCAGGAAGTGCTCGACCAAGAGCGGAATGTCTTCGCGCCGTTCGTGCAGGGGCGGGATGCGCACGTGAATGACCTTGAGCCGGTAATACAGATCCTCGCGAAATTCCCCTTTCTGCACCAGCGTCTCGATATCTTGATTCGTGGCCGCGATCACTCGCGCTTCGGTGCGCAACGTCTCCCAACCGCCGACCCGCGTGAACTCACGTCCCTGCAGCACGCGCAGCAATTTCGTTTGCAGCGCGTGAGCCATGTCCCCGATCTCATCCAGGAAAATGCTCCCCTTGGCGGCCAGTTCGAACTTGCCGAGTTTGCGAGCGCCCGCTCCGGTGAACGCGCCTTTCTCGTGCCCAAAGAGCTCGCTTTCGAGCAAGGTCTCCACGATCGCCGAGCAGTTCACGGAAATGAACGGCTCCTTGGGGCTCGCATTGTGGTGAATGGCTCGCGCCACCAGTTCCTTCCCCGTGCCGCTCTCCCCGGTCACGAGCACGGTGGCGTTCGAGACCGAAACGACGCCGATGGTCTTGTAGATCTCGAGAATGGCCTTGCTCTTTCCAATCAGCGTGTGTTCGGCCGAAGGCTCGCGCTCCGCTTCCAATCGATTGAGGGCATGATGCAGGCGCTGATTCTCGCGCGCCTTCGAGATCACGATGTCGAGCTCGAGCGGATCGAACGGTTTGTGGATGTAGTCGAACGCACCCAGCCGCATGGCCTGGATGGTCGTCTGCATATCCTGGTAGGCCGTGATCATGATCACATAGGCGGCGGGATCGACCGCGCGGATGCGCCGGAGCGCATCGAGACCGGTGCCGTCGGGCAGACGCACGTCGCAAATCACGAAGCTCGGGCGCTGCTCCTCGAAGCACTCCACCCCTTCGGCGAGGTTCCCCGCGGTCACGGTTTCGTACCCGCGGCTACGGAAAAAGAGCGAGAGTTCCCGGGCCAGGTTCACCTCGTCGTCGATAATGAGGAGCCGGGGCATTGGATCAGCTCTCTCCCGGCGATTCGGGCAGGCGCAAGGTCACCACCGTGCCCCCTCCGGGCGGACAGACGAGCTCCGCCGCGCCGCCATGAAGCGACATGATGCGCCACACGTTCGAGAGGCCGAGCCCAATCCGCTGGGAATCGGTGGTGAAGAACGGCTCGAAAACCCGAGGTTGCAGGCTGGGCGCAATCCCCGGCCCGTTGTCCCGAAGCTCGATGAGCCACCATCGTCCCGCCGCGAGCGGCTGGCGTTTGACCACCACATGCAACTCGCCTCCCGAAGGCAGCGCCTCGGATGCATTCTGGGCGATTTGCGTGACCGCCTGAGAGAGCTGCTTCCGGTCCATCTCCACTCCGGGCGCCTGGGCGGGAAATTGCCGGCAGACGGTGATGGACTTGGCGAGCAAGAGAGGTCGCGCGTCTTCTAAGCCTTGCTCCACCACTTCCAAGAGGTTTCCGGGCTCGATGCGCGGCTGGGGCGGATGAACGTAGGCTTCCAGATTTCGGAGGAAAAGTTCGATGCGATCGATTTCTTCGCGCGCGATGTCGAAGTGTACTGCTTGGTCTCCATCCGGAGGGCCGGTCTGCAACATATAGAGACTCAGTTTGAGCGCGCTCAAACGGTTTCGGACCTCGTGGGTCAAGTTGTGGCTCAGCACGCCCAGGGTGCCTAACTTGGCCTCGACCAGGAGTCGCTCCTGGAAGGCGTGCTGGTCGGAGATGTCTCGTCCCACCGCGACCACCGCGATCGAACGTCCCGACCCGTCGCGAATGAGGCTGGTTTCCAGGTACACCGGAAAACTGCTGCCGTCCTTGCGGTAGTTCATCACTTCGCCCCGCCAGCTCTTGTCGACCGCGGCATCCCGGATGCGACCCGCCTGATCGGGCCGGAGCGAAGTACGGTAGAGGGCTTCCATGTGCCGGCCGACCAGCTCCGAAAGCTCATAGCCGAGGGCCTGCAGCGATTTCTGATTGGCGTGAAGGATGTTTCCATTCAAATCGAAGAGCAGGATGCCGGCGGGGATGCTGTCCAGCGTGCGCGCCAGCTCGCTGAGCGGCGAGGGCAATGCGTTAACGCCGGGGGGTCTCGAAGTCGACAAAGGTTCTTTCCCATGAAGGAGGACTTGCAATGGGAATACAGTGGCTAAAGTCTAATCAATATTTGCTGGGCGGTGAATCGATTATCCTGAATTTGAGGGCGTGCCTGGACCAAGCCTTGGGCCTGGCGTCGGGGCGCTTCCTGGACGCTCCCTAGACCGTTTCGCGATTGGCGCGCGTCTTGTCCCCGGCGGGGCACTCGGGACGGAGCGGGCACCCGCCCGGTCCAGCCGCCAGTGGGCATCTGCCGACGATGCAGTTCTCGCGACGGCAATAGAATTGCCCGTGCTGCTTCCGATCTTTTTGTGTGTTGTTCCAGCTCAACATGACCTGCCTCCGTTTTGGTCCCCGTTCCCACCCGCACCACCGCTTGCCTCTGTCCTAGGGATAAAAGCAACCTGCATGCCCGAAACCTCAGGGGCAGCCCCGAAACGATCCGCCGCCGTATGTTGTTACCGATCAATAAGCTACCTAATTACGCTTTGGGCCTCGTTCTTCCGAAACCGGCCCCGAGGGGGGAATGTGTGGGCGATAAGACACACGGTGTGGTTCCAAACCGGCCAGAAAGTGCGCGACGGCAAGAGCGCCCCGCACTTCAAGTTTGGCGGAGAGCCGGCCGATACTCCCCATCGGGACAAGGGACGAGCCGGTTGGCTCGCGCTCAAATCCCGCGACTTTTGTTGAGAGGGACCCCCGATGGTCGTCGTGTCGTACTCCGGCAAGGAAATCAACGCCAAGCTCGTCTATTACGGGCCGGGACTGAGCGGCAAGACCACGAATCTCGAACACATCTATCAGAGCGTGCCGGCGACCAATCGCGGCAAGATGGTGTCGATGAAGACCCGCACCGAGCGCACGCTCTTCTTCGATTTTCTGCCCGTCGATTTGGGTGAGATCGGCGGTTTCAAGACGCGTTTTCTTCTCTATACGGTGCCGGGACAGGTCTACTACAACGCAACCCGCAAGCTCGTGCTGCGCGGTGTTGACGCGGTGATCTTCGTCGCCGATTCCGGTCAGGGGAAGATGGAAGAGAATCTCGAGTCGCTCGAGAACCTGCGCGAAAACTTGCGTGAATATGGATTGTCGCTCGACGAGATGCCGTGGGTGATTCAATACAACAAGCGCGATCTGCCGAACGCGTACTCCCTCGAAGAGCTCGAAGCGGCGCTCAATCCCGGCGGCGTGCCGTCCTTCGAGGCAGTGGCCACCACGGGCGATGGCGTGTTCGAGTGCTTTCGCGGGACCGCTCGCATCCTGCTCCAGAAACTGAGCCAGGAGATCAAGCTCGGAACGACCAAGCCTTCGGCGTTGACCGCCCCCAAGCCTGGCGAAACCGAATCGGTTTCCTCGGCACCACCCCCCGGTCTCATGAGTGGATCCGCCCCGGGAAAGGCCTACCGTCCGCCGTTGCCAACCACGGCCAAGCCCGGCGCTGTGCCGCCGGCCATCCCCCATCCGCCGCGTCCCTCCGCGCCGACTCCGCCTGCGGCGGGTTCCGTGGAAACGCCCGGCGCTGGCGCACGTCCCTATCGGCCTCCCGTGCCGGGTCAG
>Ga0114129_10013009_pt1 | contig 11851 bp, 6 predicted proteins | sample RhiMetdeltSRZDD1_FD_80071 | JGI IMG/M metagenome (GOLD analysis project Ga0114129, IMG submission 80071) | Populus rhizosphere microbial communities from Tennessee, USA - Rhizosphere MetaG P. deltoides SRZDD1 (version 2) (version 2) | ecosystem: Host-associated > Plants > Roots > Rhizosphere >... | reverse complement strand
CGTCCAGCTCGCGCCGTCGGCCGACACCTCCACGCGGTAGGAACGTGCATAGGCGGCCTCCCAGCGAAGCACCACGCGCGTGATCTGCACGGCGTTCAGGCTGGAGCCGTTCCCGAGGTCGACCTGCAGCCACTGCGGATCGACAGCTTCGACGCTCGCCCAGCGGGTGGTGGCGCTGCCGTCGACGGCCTTCGCCGCCTCCATCCCTGCTCCCTCGATGGAGGACGCGGTCGCCGGCTTGTTCAGCGCGTGGTTCACCGCGCCGGTGGTGGGTGTCGGGGTGGGTGTCGACGGCACGGGTGTGGCGGTTGCCGTGGGCGTGGGCGAAGGAGTGGCCGGCGTACCCGTGGGAGTCGGGGTTGCGGTGGGCGTCGGTGTGAGGGTCGGCACCGTGGTCGGAGTCGCGGTGGGCGTGGTGCCCGCCACGGCGAAGAGGCTGACCTCGGCCAGGCTGTTCCACGCGTTCACAGAGTTGCCGTGGCCCAGGTAGCGCAGGTAGCGGGCGCTCGTGTCGGGGAAGTCGAACGTCTCCTCCGACGTGGTCGTGCCACCGCTCTGCGCGGCGGTCAGCACGTTCGTCCAGCTCGTGCCGTCGTTCGAGACCTGGATGTCGAAGTGCGCCTGCCGCGTGTTGCCGCTGTAGAACGCGATCTTCGCGTAGGCCAGCGTGCGCGCGGTGCCGAGGTCGAAGCGGATCCACTGTCCGTCGCCGTTGGCGGACCAGCGCGTGGCCAGGCTGTCGTCGACCGTGTTTCCGGGGACGTTGCCGTCGTTGGTGCTGGCGGTGACGGCGGCGGCGCCCGGCGTCACCTCGCTGGCGCCGTCCGGCAGCGGCGTCGCGGTCGCGGTGGGTGTCGCAGTGGCGGTCGGGGCGGAGGTGGCGGTCGGGGTGGGTGTCGGCGTCGGTGCGATCCCGCCCACGATCCGATCGATGGCCGTCAGCAGCGACGTGCTGCCGGTGGTGTCGCCGGACAGCTCCCAGATCATGATGCCGCCGGCGCGTTGGAGGGCGAGGCTCGTCTTGCTCTCCATCGTGGGGATGCCGTTGTAGCCGTAGCCGTTCGAGAGGTCCTTGTTGGGGGCGCTGGCGTCCATCGCCACGATTTCCCAGTACAGCTTGTAGTCGGTGTCATTCCACGTCGGCCCGCGGCCGTAGAAGGGCACGCCGAGGACCGCCTTCGAGGCGGGGAGGCCGCGGCCGAGCCAGTAGTCGAGCGAGCTGACCGCGTATGAATAAGGAGAGTTGGCGGAGCCGGTGCCGCCGTCGTACGCCATGATCTGGACGTAGTCGATATACGAGAAGACGGAGCTGGCCACGCCGCCGCCCTGCGTCCCCTGCGCCACCACCGCGTTCGAGCAGGTCTTGCTCCGCGTGTGCATGGCCGAGCAGAGCGCGCTCATCAAGGAGTTGTAGTTGGTGGCCGACGTACCGGGATCGGGGTACTCCCAGTCGATGTCTATACCGTCGAGCCCGTACTGGTTGGCGACGTTCACGCAGTTGTTGACGAAATTAGTGCGGGCGGTCGAGCTCGCGGCCAGGGTCTCGAAGGGGGTATCAATGCCGCCCATCCAGCCGCCGATGGAGAGCACGACCTTGACGTTCGCGGCGTGGGCGCGGGCGACGAGGTCGCTGAGCTTCGCCGTGTTCTCGATGGCCTGAAGGCTCCCGTCCGCGTTGGGCAACGCGAAGGCGTAGTTGACGGTGGTCAGCTTGCCGAACTGGATCGAGGCGTTCGAGCCCTGCCAGGAGGGTACGTAGCCGATGACGCGGAACTGTGCCGCGGCGGGTACGGCACCGGCGACGACGGCGAGACCGGCGGCGAGCAGGAGCAGCGGCGTGCGTTTCATGGAACCTCCTGTGAAGATGCGGACACGAACCCCTCCCGTTCGGGCCGAAGCACCCAGTTAGCAATTTGAGTTACAAAAGGAAGATAGGCGGGGGTCTCGAGGCCGTCAAGGTGAGAATTGACTATCTCTCACGGCAAAGCATTTTAGGTCGACTCATCGGCTGGATATACGATATTGCTCTCGCACAGGCTACGTAGCTGTTATCGGGGATTGCGCTCCGCGCGATTCGAACGCGGTGGGGAGCGCGCACCCACCGCGTTCGTTCACGCCGCCGCCGCGAGGGCGGCTAGTTGCAGTTCAAGCACTGCCAGTCGACGATGCCGCTGCCCGAGCCGAACCGCTGCATCGTGTACTTCTCGATGTCGATCAGGAACCCGACGCCGCCGGCATTGGCGTTGGACGTGCAGCAGCCGCTGCAGTCGGAGTCGGAACACATGTCGTAGACGGTGACGTCGATCTGCCGCGTACCCTGGCGGAGGCGCAGGTTCTTCAGCCGATAGGTGTTCGCATCCCTCTCGTGCACGGCCGCGATGTTGTGGTCACGCACCCATTGCTCCGTCTGTTTTCCGCTGACGAACGCGAACTGACCTGCCCACAGGCAGCCGTTGTACTGAATGCACTCCTCGCTGTTCGGATCGGGGTAGGAGGTGAAGTTCGTGAGGTTGGCGCGCCGCCAGGTGCCGGTGCCGCTGGGCGTGGCCGTGGGAGTCGGTGTCACGCGGGGGCGCGCGCGCGGCGTGGGGGTCGGCGTCGGCGTGACACGCGGGCGCGCGGTGGGCCGGGGCGCGGTGCCGGCCGCATAGATGCTGACCTCGGACAGGCTGTTCCACATGTTCACGCTGTTGCCGTGACCCAGGTAGCGCACGAAGCGGCCGTTGACGTCGGGAAAATCGAAGTTCTGCTCCGCGTTGGTCGTGCCGCTGCTCGTGGCCGACCGCACCGTCGTCCAGGCGCCGCAGCAGGTCGAGACCTGGAGGTCGAACGTGCTCGAACGCAGGTTGCCGTTGTAGAACGCGATGCTCACGGAGCCGATCGCGCGCGTCGTGCCCAGGTCGAACTGAATCCACTGCCCGTTGCCGTTGGCGGACCACCGGGTGGACAGGCTGTTGTCCACGGCGTTCTGCGGCACGTTGCCGTCGTGGGTGCTGGCCGTGACGGCCGACCCGGTGGGTGTGATCTCCTGCGAATGCGCCACGGATGCTGCGGCCAGAACCACCGCTGCCGCGGTCCAGCCCCTCGAGACGTTCTTCATGCACACTCCTCCACTTGCTGCGCAGGCGGACAGACCTCGCGCCGTTCTATGTCGTTGTGCGGCTGTAACTTATGTGGGACGATTAAATATCCTCGCCGCAAAGTTGTCAATGAAACTTTCGGGCCGAAGCCCTTGGTGCAGGCGGGGAACGGACGGATAGTGCGGCAGAGCCCCCGTATACTCCCGGCCATGCTCAAGCCACGCGCGCTCCGACCCGGCGATACGATCGGTGCGATCAGCCCGTCCTGGGGAGGTGCTGGGCTCTTCCCCCACCGTTGCGCAACGGCGCGCGATCAGCTGCGCCGGATGGGGTTCGAGCTGCGCTTTGCCTCGCACGCGCTCAACTCGCACGGCTTCGTTTCGGACAGTGCGGAGAACCGGGCGAGCGACCTGCACGAGTTGTTCGCCGATGAAGGGGTGACGGCGATCATCGCGGCTGTCGGCGGCGATCATAGCTGTCATCTGCTGCCGCTACTCGACTTCGAGCTGATCCGCGCGCATCCGAAGGTGTTCATGGGCTACTCCGACGTCACGGTGCTGAACGTGGCGCTCTGGCAGCAGACCGGACTGGTCACGTTCAACGGGCCAGCGCTGCTGACCGACTTCGGCGAGCATCCGTGCATGCTCGAGTACACCGAGCGCGGCTTTGGCAAGGTGGTGTGCAGCGGCGCGGCGGCGGGCATGCTCGAGCCGGCGAGCGCGTGGACGGAAGAGCTCATGTCCTGGGAGGACAAGGCCGACCTCGAACGCGCGCGCGTGCTCAGCCCGTCGCCCGGCTGGACCTGGCTCAAGCCGGGACGCGCCGAGGGCGTCTTGATCGGCGGCTGCCTCGAGTCACTGCAGCACCTGCGCGGAACGCGGTTTTGGCCGGACCTGCGCGGCGCGATCCTGTTCCTCGAGACGTCCGAGGAGAAACCGTCGCCCGCCACCGTCGACGGCATCCTGATGGACTACGAGAACATGGGCGTGCTCTCGCAGCTGAACGGCTTGCTCGTGGGCCGCCCGATGCTCTACACGGACGAGGAGAAGCGCGAGCTGCGCGAAGTGCTTCTCGAGCGCACGGGCAAGTACGCGTTTCCAATCGTGTCCGACATGGACTTCGGACACACCGCCCCGCAGCTCACCTTGCCGATCGGAGTGCGCGCCCGAATCGATGCCCATGCGCAGCGCTTCGAGCTACTCGAGTCCGCAACGTCGTAGCTCGCTTGCCGCGCTCACGGCTCGTGGGCGGGGCCGATGAAGCCGCAGTCCAGCGTCGGCGCGGGATCGCCCTCAGGCGACGGCGGTGTTCGAGGGTGTTCGCATCGCCGGGCGTGCGGGGTACGGCTGCGGCGTCAGGACCACCTCGCACGGGGGCTGCTCTCCGCTGTTTTTCGCCGTCACCAGGAGATCGACGGCGACCGAGCCCGACAGCGGCAGCACCACCGTCGCCGCCAGCTCGCGCTTGTCCACGAGGGCGCGCCCGACGTGGGCGAGCCCGTCGCAGCCGATGACGGGAAGCGTCATGAGGTCGGGGCGGTCGGCTACCGTCTGGAACGCGCGGCGGACGCCGATGGCCATCGCGTCGTTCTGGCAGACGACGGCGTGAACCGTCGTGTGGCGGATCATCAGGCGGAGCCAGCGTGTGACCGCCTGTTCGGTTTCGGCCACGCTCCAGTTGCCGTCGATGGTGTCGCCGATCTCGATGCCGGATCCGCGGATCGCCTCGCGCAGTCCGGCGGCGCGCCGTGGCACCGACGAGTTGCCGCTGCGCCCTTGCAAGTACAGCACGCGCCCGCCGTGCTTGAGGAGAGCGATCAACTGCTGGCCCTGGAGCCGCCCGATCTCTTCGTGATCGGGGGTGACGAGGGCGGCCGGTACTTCGGGGAATGCGGCGCGGACGGCCTCGAGATCGCCAGTGGCCCGATGAAGGCACATCCACGCGACACCCGCCGCCACCGACGATCGCGCCACGCGCTCGAGGATCGTGTCGTGCACGGGGACCACCAGCACCGCCTCCGGGCGCTCGTGCTCGGGGCCGTGCAAGGCCGCGTAGATCTGCTGAATCTGCTGAACCGCCTGGTTGTCGGCGAAGGCGATCTCCAGGGTGTAACCATGCCGCGCCGCGGCCGCGCGAGTGTCGTCGGCCAGGGCCTGCATGAAGTCGTTGGCTTCGTCCGTGAGGAAAAGCGACATCTTGTGTGAGCCTGTGGCCATTCGTCGCAGCCTCCTCCAATGCGCCAGGCGGTCCAGCAGTGGACGCACGGGCAACGAAGCAGGAACGGTGCCACCGGCAAGTCGTTGACCGTGCGTGGGCGGATCGCCGTCGAATCCAGGAGCCGGACGGCTTGCTCCGTGATCCGGACGGACATCCGTTATCCTCTAGGCACTACGGCACTCCAGGATCTGACCGGCCGCATCGGCAAATACGAGATCGTCCGGCCCCTCGGCCGCGGGGCGATGGGCGTCGTCTATCTCGCCCACGACACCGTCCTCGAGCGCGACGTCGCCCTGAAGGTGATGGTGGCGACGATCGCCGACGACCCCGTGCTGCGCGAGCGCTTCGAGCGCGAGGCCAAGGCGGTGGCGCGGATGCGGCACCCGAACGTCGTGAACGTCTTCGACCTCGGGCGGCACACCGACAACTCGCCGTACATCGCCATGGAGCTGCTGCGCGGCCGCGATCTCAAGCAGACGCTGGCCGAGGACGCGTCGATCTCCCTCGATCGCAAGCTGGGGGTGATCGCGCAGGTCCTGGGCGGGCTGGCCCACGCTCACGAGGCGGGGATCGTCCACCGCGACATCAAGCCCGCCAACGTCTTCATCACCGACGACGGCACCGTCAAGCTCATGGACTTCGGCGTGGCCCGCCTGGGCAACACCACGATGACGGGCGGCGGCGGCATCGTGGGCACCGCCGACTACATGGCGCCCGAGCAGGTGAAGGGCGGGCAGGTCGATGGGCGCAGCGACGTGTTCAGCGTCGGCTGCATGTTGTTCGAGCTGGTGGCGGGCGAGCCGCCGTTCCACGCCGGCAACGTGATGGCGATCCTCTACAAGATCAGCCACGAGGAGCCGGGTTTTGCGCGGCTGCCGGCGGGGGCGGTCTACGAGGACTTGCGGCCGATTCTCGCGAAGGCGCTGTCCAAGGACCCCGCGCGCCGCCACCAGACGGCCTACGAGCTGGCGGCGGACCTGGCCACTTATCTCGGAGTGCACGGGACGACGCCGGCCGGACGGCGGGCGCGGCAGGACCTGCTGCGGCTGGCGGCACCGCGGGTGGCGTCGCGGACCGCGGTCGCCGCCGAGGAAGGCACGGACGACACGGCGGTGCCGAAGGGCCGAGCGGAGCAGACGACAGTGGCGCCGCGCGCCACCGCCGCCGAGCGCGGCCCGCGTGGGGGCGTGCGTCTGGCCATGGCCGCCGGTGTCGCGGCGGTGGTGGCGGGCGGCCTCGCCGTCATCTTCTGGCCGCGGCCGAAGCCCGATCCGCCGCCCGAGATCCGCGCGTCGGCGGAGCCCGAGATCGGCGGGCACTCCACCGAGACTCCCACGTCGCCGCCGCCGACCGACTCGCCGTCACCGTCGCCTTTGCCCACGAAAGGCGTGACGCGCGCCGAGGCTGTGAACGCGCTGCTCGTGCGGGCCGCGCTCGAGCTGTCGCGCAACCCTCGCAAGGCGAAGCTCCTCTACGAGCAGGCCCTGGCTCTCGATCCGAAGAACGAGAACGCGATCAAGGGGTATCGTGCGGCGTCGGCCCTCGCCGATGGTGGTGATCCCGTTCCCATCGAGCCGCGCCGCCGCTCGTTCGTGACCAGCGCCACGCGCACGAGCGGGCCGGGAGCGGCCTCCGCCCGCCTGCCCGGCAAGATCCAATTCGAAGTCTCGCCCAAGGCGCCCAGTCCCGGGCGCGCGTACACCGTGGCCATCGCGTTCCGCAACGAAGGCACGTCGCCGGTGGAGATCGCCACGCTGCACATCACGACAGTCTTGAACGGCGGGCGCATGGGCGGGCCGGTACCGCTGCTGGTGCGCACCGTCGGTTCGCGCGAGAGCGCCGTCCTGCGCCGCATGGACGGCAGCGTCTGGAGCGAGGAGTACAGGAGCTGGTCGATGGAGGCGAAGGTCACGACGTCGAACGGCGAGACCTACGTCGGTGAGCTCGTCTGGAAATAGGCGCGCGCCGCCCACACCCGCAGCCCGCCACTGCTCAGAAGTCGACGGTGACGCCGAGCGACGGCAGGATCGGGAACAACGTGTCCTCGCCGACGGTGACGCGTCCCGTCCGGGGGTTGATGTCCTCGAGGCCCGTGTTGCGCGTGTTCTCGTGGTTGAGCGCATTCAGGACCTCCGCGAACAGCGTGAGCTTCCAGCTCCGGAAGATCCACGTCTTGTTGGCGCGCACGTCGAGGCGGCTGTAGGGATCGGCGCGCAGCTCGTTGCGCGTGTCCGAGAGCACGAGCCCGTTCTCGCCGGGCCGGATGAAGCCGGGGACGGGGAAGCCGCTTCCGTAGCGGTACTTCACGCTGAGATTCAGCGTGCGGCTCGCGCGCACGCTGGCGTAGGCGGTGAGCGTATGGCGCTGGTCGAAGTCGGAGTCGAACCGCAGGCCGGTGGCCCTTTCGGTGCGGCGCGCATGGCTGTACGCATAGGCGACCCAGCCGGAGACGCCGTTCGCGCTGCGGCGCTGCAGCAGCACCTCGACGCCGCGCACCTTCCCGTCCAGGGTGTTGCCGAGACGCGCATTGGCGCTGCGTCCGGTGATGCGGCCGTTCTCCAGCCGGAGGTCCAGCTCGCGGGAGAAGATCAGGTCCTCTTCGTTTTGTTGATAGGCCTCGACCCGCACGCGCGATCGTGCACCGACGCGCTGCTCGACGGCGAACGCCACGTGGCGCGCCCGCTCCGGCGATAGGTCCGGGTTCCCGTTCTCGCCGTGAAGCTGCGTGAAGCCCGGGAACTGCGCGTAGTCGCCGAAGGTGGCGAACGCCTTGGTGCTGGAGGTGAGGGAGACGGAGGCGGAGGCGCGCGGCATGAAGCGCTGCTCGCGCGTGTCGCCGTCGGCGTCGAAGCGCCCGCCCAAGGACAATGCGAGCCTGCCGCCGAACGGCGTCCAGGTGTCCTGCAGGTAGCCGCCCCACTGCAGGGTGGAGGCGTCGTAGCTCTCGGTCTGGGTCAACACGTTGTTGCGCCGGTCGAAGTCGTGCTGGTCGCCGCGCAGGGAGCGGACGAGCGCGCCCGCTTCGATCCGATGCGCGCCGAAAGCCCGCAAGACGTCGGTGCGGCCGCCCCATTGCGTGGTCTTCGACCGGAACCGTTCGGTGCCGTCGAGCGCGTTGTTGTGGCCGGTCTCGTACGTCCCGAACGCGCTGGAGTCGATGCGGACATGCTCCGACGGCAGGTACGTCCAACGCAGCGTCGCCAGGTCCGCCTCCACGTCCGCGGTGGCGACGTCGAGCGGGTCGAGATCCGCTTCGCCGTCCTTCCAGTGCGAGCGGCCGTGGAGCATCGTCAGCGCCACCGTCTGCGACGCCGCGGGGCGATGCACGAGCTTGCCGGTGAAGTCGTAGTAGCGCACGACCGTCCCCGCCTCGACGTCCACCTGCTCGAGGACGTAGTCCAGGTAGCTCCTGCGGCCGGAGACGAGCCACGTCGTCTTGCCGCCGAGCGGGCCTTCGAGGGTGGCGTAGGCACCCGACGCGCCGAGGCTCGCTCGCCCCGCGAAGCCGTCGCGGCTGCCCTCGCGGGTGGCGACGTCGAGCACGGCCCCGATCCGGTCGCCGTAGCGGGCGGGCGCGCCGCCGCTGACCAGTGATACCGCCTCCACCACGTCACCGTTCAGGATGGTGAGCGAGTACGTGTCGTTGGCGTCCAGGATCGTGTGGAACGGCGCGCTCATCAGCACGCCGTCCAGGTAGAAGCCCACCGCCCCGAAGCCGAGGCCGCGGCTGGCGAAGCTCGCGTAGAAGTCGTCGCCCGTGGCGACACCGGGCAGCGATTGCACCGAGCGCAGGGGATCGTCGATGAGCACGCTCGAGAGGTTCCGCAGCTCGACGCCGCCCAGGGTGTGCGCGGCGGGCGCGGCGGCGTCGGCGGGATCGAACGGCGAGGCCTCCACCCGCAGCTCCTCCGAACGCTTGAGCGCCTCCTGGCCGAGGCGGATCTCGACGGTCTTCGCGTCGGCGCCGGCGCGCACGCGGGTGGTGACGAGGCCGTAGCCGACTGTCGACACCACGATCTCGACATCGCCGGCCGGCACGTCGGCGAGGGTGAACGTCCCATCGCCCTCCGTCGACGCCTCGCGGTGCAGTGCGGGCAGCAGGACGACGGCGCGCGACAGGGGCTCGCCGGTCTGGGCGTCGACCACGCGGCCGCGCAGCGTGGTCCGCGGCGTCTCCTCTTGCGCGAGGGCCGGGCCGGCACAGAGAACGGCGATCAAGATGCAGAGGGCGCGCATCAGGGTTCCTTTCGGGTCAGGGACGGCCGCCGCCGAACGTCACGCCAAACGCCAGACGCATGTCGAACCGGCTCGGAACGCCGAGCTGCGGTGTGCGCGTGCGCGGCTCGGCCAGCGAGAAGAACGCATCGCGCTGTCCGAGGACGAGGTAGCGCCCGTCGAGGCTCAGGGTGAAGTGGCGGCCGACGAAGAAATCGGCACCGGCGCCCATGTTGGCGCCGAGCTTGGTACCGCGTGTGCCGCCGATGGACTGGGTCTCCGTCTCGCTGACGTCGAAGTCGAGCAGGGGTCCGGCGGCGCCGGCGACGTAGGGACGGAGCCCGCCGGTGAACGGCATGTAGTAACGCAGGCCGACCATGGCCACCATGCGCCCGTTGATCTGGCTGTCGCTGCCCACGGAGCTGATCTGGAAGCGGGCGACGGCCAGGGAGAACTCGCCGGCGAGATCACGCCGCAGGCCGCGGACGAAGACGAGGCCGCCCGAAGCCCCCCACGAGGACGTGTCGCTTGCGGGCCCGAGGCCACCGCTGGTGCGGACGTCGATGTCGGAGACGCCCATTTCGAGCTGGATGCGGCTGCGTCCGTCCAGCAGATCGCGCGACGTCCACCCGCCGCGGCGCCGCGTCGGCAGGCGATGCGTCTCGCGCATCTCCGCGGGCACCATCTCGCGGCGATCGCCTTCGTGCAGCTCGACGGACGAGAGGAGCAGCTTGCTCGACTGCTCGAAGTAGACCTCGTACGTTCCCGGCTCAAGGCCGAGCTCGACGGAGCGGCCGGGCGTCTTGGCCAGCTCTGCCACGAGGCGCCGCGAGGGCGTCAGCACGAAGAGGCGGCCGTCGTACTCGGGGCCGAAGATGAGGCTCGACGTGGTCTGCCGCAGGTCCGTCATCACCACGTCGCCGCGGCCGGCCATCTTGATGTCGTACGCCGGATGCTGTGCGCCCGCCTGCGTGCCCGCCGTCTGCGCAAGCGTCTCCGCGAAGCCGAACTGGTACGCCTCGCCGAGGGTCACCTGGCCGTCGCCGGACACGTCGGCGGCGCCGCGGAGCCCGGTGAGCAGCGCGTGGGTGAAGAACGATCCCTGCAGGCGCTCGGATTCCTGCGCGGCCTCGTTCTCGGAGCTGGACGTGAGGAAGGCGTAGCCCTGCACCTGCGTGGAGGCGTCGGTGAGGAACGCCGGGTGCGTGCGCCCGCCCTTCAGGCGGGTGATCGCGCCGGACGCGCAGGCATCCAGGATGGTGATGCCGACGTCGGCGGAGACCGCGGCCACCGCATCGCGCAGCTCGCGATACGTGACGACCTCGCGGCCGAGCATGAGGGCGTTGTCGTCGGCGTGGCCGGAGAAGTAGACGAGCACGTCGATCCGCTCCGCCGCCGGGCGCGCTGCCGCCGCCCGGGCCTGCAGGCTGCCCAGGGCATCCAGGAACGCGCGGCGCGTGGGATCGCGCAGGACCACGCAGTCGTCACGATGGACGCCACCCATCGTGGTGATGACCTCGGCGAATCGATCGGCGTCGGACACGCCGTAACGCAGCGGGACGCGGTCGGCGGCGCCGCGATTGGCGCCCGCCACGACGGCGAAACGCCGGACTCTCGTCGCCGCGTTGTCGATCGGGGGGGCGGCGGCCTGAGCCACCACGGCCAGCGACAGGATCAAGGCGCTCACCGTGTCGGCTCCTTCCTGAGTACGACAGTGTGCTGCTCGAACGAGGGGGGAAGGTCGAGGCGATCGCCGGCCGCGGGCGGCGCGGCGGCGGCGGCCAGGACGTCGTCGACCGCGAACGGGGCGGCGGCGGCGACGAGATGGAAGCGCTCGAACCGCGGCGCGTCATCGAGCTCATACGCCTCCGGGAGCGGCACCGGTGTCCCGGCGGCGAGTGCGGCGGCCTGCGCGCCGTCCTTCGGAAGGTGGCGCGTCACCACGCCGCGCCCATCGACGGAGACGATGACAGCGAACCGCCGCGCCGTCGCCTGATACGCGAGCTGCACCACATCCCGTGCCCGCACGGAGCTGCCACTCGGGAGCGGCTCCGGTGCGGCGGCCCCCTGTCGGAACACCAGCAGTCGCGTGGTCAGGCCCTTGACGCGCGTCTCGTCGTCACCCGCGGGCCGTGTCATCCACAGCGGAGCCACCGCCAGGATCGCGAGCACCGCGACGCCGACGGTGGCAATCCACGTGGCGGGCGGCATCGATGCCGGCCGTTCCGCGGCGCCGCGGGCCCGGATCGCCGCCGCCATCACGCGTGCCGGATGGCTCGCGAGGATGTCGCCATCGGAGCGTTCCATCTCCGCCAGGCGCGCCCGCAGCGCGGCGTCGT
>Ga0114129_10013005_pt1 | contig 11852 bp, 10 predicted proteins | sample RhiMetdeltSRZDD1_FD_80071 | JGI IMG/M metagenome (GOLD analysis project Ga0114129, IMG submission 80071) | Populus rhizosphere microbial communities from Tennessee, USA - Rhizosphere MetaG P. deltoides SRZDD1 (version 2) (version 2) | ecosystem: Host-associated > Plants > Roots > Rhizosphere >... | reverse complement strand
GCTTGTCCGGCTCGGGGAACTCCTCCTTGAGCAGGAGATCGGCCTCGGAGACCATGCCAAGGACCCGCTGGTCGTGATCGACCACCGGGACCGCGCTGATCTTGTGCCGCGCCAGGCGGGCCACAATCTCCTTGAACGGGTGGTGGGCTGCACCGTCACCACCGGGGTCGTCATCAAGTCCTTGACCAGGCTGTGCATCAGGTCCTCCTCAGCTTCGGCCCCCAATGCAATGCAACCGCTGAACCGACGCGCGCTGTAGTGGTGAACGTCCCGCGCCGGCCGGGCCGCCTGGCCCTAGGAGCACCCCGGACCCCGGGGCCAGACTGGCGGTAACGAGGCAAGGAGGCGACGTGCGGGTCAGGGAGATCATGTCCAGCCCCGTGGTGACGGTGCCACCGGGCCTGCCGCTCAAAGAGGTCGCCAAGGTCCTGGTCACGCGGGCCATCAGCGCCGCGCCGGTGGTGGACGGCGGTGAGCTGGTCGGCATCTTGTCCGAGGCCGACCTGGTCCCACTCGAGCTGGCCCCCGACCCGCGGGCCCAGCTCGCCCCAGTCCCCGAGGCGTCCCAGGCGGCACCCCGGATTGCGTCCCAGGCCATGACACGGGACGTCATCGCGCTGCCCGAGGAGGCCGACGTCGCCGACGCCGGCCGGCTCCTCCTGGAGCGCCGGATCAGGTCGATCCCGGTCCTCCGGGGCCACCGGGTCGTCGGCATCGTGGCCCGGCGGGACCTGCTGGAGGTGCTGGCCCGCAGCGACGACGAGATCGCCCGTGACCTGGAGGCGCTGCTGGCGGCCGAACTGGGCTCACCAAGCCCCTACCGGGTGACCGTCCGCGACGGGGTCGTTGACCTTGCCGGCCCCCCCGACCCGGTCGATCGCCGGCTGGCCACGCTGCTGGCCCGCAGCGTGCCCGGCGTCCTCGAGATCCGGTTGCACGAGGAGTGACCGCTATGACCAGCTATCCCCTTCATCGGGAAGCCGACGTTGTCCTGCGGGACGGGTCGACCGTCCACGTGCGGCCGGCCAGGGCCGCCGACGCGCCCGAGGTCGAACGGCTGCTCAAGGGGCTGTCCGACCGCAGCCGCTGGCTCCGGTTCTTCTCCGGCTGTCCGAACCTGGCCAAGGCCGTCCAGTGGGCGACCGAGGTCGACTACGAGCGGCGCTACGGGCTGGTCGCGACCAGCGGCGCCGACGGCCGGGTGGTCGGCCATGCCGGCTTCGAGCGCCAACCTGACCACCCGGACCGGGCGGAGGTGGCCATGGAGATCGCCGACGCCATGCAAGGCAAAGGGCTCGGCACGATCCTGCTCGGCCAGCTTGCCGAGGCGGCCAACCAGCTCGGCATCCAGGTGCTGGATGCCGAAGTGCTGGCCGAGAACCACCAGATGGTCAAGGTCTTCCGCGACTGTGGCTTCCCGGTCAAGACCCACAGCCTCCCCGGATATCTCCTGATCGAGTTCCCGACCTCCCTGTCGGCCGAGGCCTTGGCACGGTTCGAGCGGCGCGAGCAGGTGGCCGCCACCGCCGCCATGCGCGCCTTCTTCGAGCCCCGCTCGGTGGCGGTGGTCGGCGCCTCGCGGCGGCGCGGCACCGTCGCCGGCGAGCTGTTCCACAACCTGCTCGCGGCCGGCTTCAACGGCCCGGTGTACCCGGTGAATCCCAAGGCCTCGGTCGTCCAGTCGGTGGTGGCCTACAGGTCGGTGCTGGAGGTGCCCGGCCCGGTCGACCTGGCTGTGCTGGCCCTGCCGGCCCCGTACGTCGTCGAGGCGGCGGGGGAGTGCGCGGCCAAGGGGGTGCGGTCGATCGTGGTCATCTCGGCCGGCTTCGCCGAGACCGGGCCGGAGGGTGTCCAGCGCCAGCGGGAGCTGCTGGCCGTCTGCCGGGCCGCTGGGATGCGCCTCATCGGGCCCAACTGCCTGGGGATCGTGAACACCGATGCCGAGGTGCGCCTGGACGCCACCTTCGGCCCGATCGTCCCGCTGCCGGGGCGGGTGGGGTTTCTGTCCCAGAGCGGCGCCCTCGGGCTGGCCATCATCGACTACGCCAACGCGCTCGGGCTGGGGCTGTCGTCGTTCGTGTCGGTCGGCAACAAGGCCGACATCTCCAGCAACGACCTGCTCTCGTTCTGGGAGCAGGACGAACGGACCGACCTCGTGCTGCTGTACCTGGAGTCGTTCGGCAACCCGCGCAAGTTCGCCCGCATCGCCCGGCGCGTGGCCAGGACCAAGCCGGTGCTGGCGGTCAAGAGTGGCCGCTCGGCCGCTGGCGCCAGGGCCACCTCCTCCCACACCGGGGCGCTCCTGGCCGCCTCGGATGTCACCGTGGACGCGCTGTTCGACCAGGCGGGGGTGATCCGAACCGACAGTTTGGCCGAGCTGTTCGACGTGGCCTCGCTGCTGGCCAACCAGCCCATCCCGGCCGGACGGCGGGTGGCGATCGTCACCAATGCCGGCGGGCCGGGGATCATGTGCGCGGATGCCTGCGAGTCCGGCGGCCTGGAGGTCGTCCAGCTCTCCCCGCGGCTCCAGGCGAGTCTGGCCGAGGGCCTGCCCGCGGAGGCGGCGGTGGCCAATCCGGTCGACATGCTGGCCTCGGCCCCACCCGAGCACTACCGCCGGACAGTCGAGTTGGTGGCCGGCTCTGGGGAGGTCGACGCCGTCATCGTCATCTTCATCCCGCCCCTGCCCGCCGATACGGACGCGGTCGTCCGGGCGGTCCGCGATGCGACGGCGACGGCCGGGCCGGAACCGGTGCCGGTGCTGCAGGTGGTCATGTCCTCCGCCGACCTGTTTTTTTTTGATGATGAGGCCACCCGGCTTCCCCGCTACCGGTTCCCCGAGGACGCCGCCCACGCGCTGGTCCGGGCCGTGGGGTACGGGACCTGGCGGCAGCGTCCGGAGGGCCAGGTGCCCGAGTTGGCTGACGTCCGCCACGACGAGGCCGCCGCCTTGCTGGCCGCGGCCCTGGCCGACGGGACGGGTCCCGGCTGGCTGCCGCCGGAAGAGGTTGCCAGGCTGCTCGCCTGCTACGGCCTGCCGATGGCCGAGTGGCGCCTGGCCGGCTCGCCCGAGGCGGCCGGCGCGGCCGCGAACGAGCTCGGCGGGCCAGTGGCCCTCAAGGCGGTCGCGCCCCGCCTGGTCCACAAGACCGAGGCCGGCGCCGTCCGCCTCGGCCTGGCCGGCACCGAGGCGGTCCAGGCCGCGGCCGCCGAGATGGCCGCGGCGGTGGCCGCCGAGGGCTATGCGGTCGACGGATTCGTGGTCCAGCGCATGGTCGGCGAGGGGGTGGAGCTGCTGGTCGGGGTGGTCCATGACGCCTCGTTCGGTCCCGTGATTGCCTGCGGGGCGGGTGGCACCGCGGTGGAGCTCCTCAAGGACGTGGCCGTCCGCATCACCCCGCTGACCGACCTGGACGCGGCCGAGATGGTCCGCTCGCTGGCCACCTACCCGATGCTGGACGGCTACCGCGGCGCCCCCAGGGCCGACGTGGCCGCCCTCGAGGACCTCCTGCTGCGGGTCAGCGCCCTGGTCGAGGCCCACCCGACCATCGCCGAGCTGGACTGCAACCCGGTCAAGGTGCGGCCCGACGGTGTAGTGGTGGTCGACGCCCGGGTCCGGGTCGAGGCAGCCACCCCGCCACTCCCTCTGGCCGCCCGGCGCCGGTAGCGGGCCGCACGACCCGCCAAGAATGGGACCTATGGCCGTTGGTGTACCGATGGTGTTCGTCGATGCTCGAGCCAGGCCGGTGCACCGCACGCGCGCCGGGCAAGGAAGGAGGCCACCATGGCCAGTATGGAAGGGCAGGTTGCGCTCGTCACCGGCGGCGCCCGCGGGATCGGGCTGGCGATCAGCAGCCGACTCGCCGACCGCGGGGTCAAGGTGGCGGTCGGGTACTCCCGCGGAGCCGAGGCCGCCAAGTCGTTCGCCGCCGCCCACGAGGGCGCCACGATCCACCAGGGCAACATCGGGATCGCCGCCGACTGCCAACGCGTCATCTCCGAGGTGCTGGAGGAGCACGGCCAGCTCGACATCCTGGTCAACAACGCCGGCATCACCATCGACCGCACCGTGCGCAAGATGAGCGTGGAGGACTGGGACCGGGTCGTCGGCATCAATCTGTCGGGGGCGTTCTATCTTTCCCGGGCGGTGCTGCAGCACATGCTGGACCGCGGGTACGGCCGGATCATCAACATCAGCTCGGTGATCGGCGAGAAGGGCAACATCGGCCAGGCCAACTATGCCGCGGCCAAGTCGGGCCTGTTCGGGCTGACCAACAGCCTGGCCCTGGAGACGGCCCGCAAGGGGATCACGGTGAACTCGGTCGCGCCCGGGTTCATCGCCACCGAGATGGTCGCCGCCATCCCCGAGGACATCCTCAACCGGGTGATCGGCACCATTCCGGCGGGCCGCCTCGGCGAGCCGGACGAGGTCGCCCGGGTGGTGGAGTTCCTGGCCGACCCGGACTCGGGCTACATCACCGGCGAGATCATCGACATCAACGGCGGACTGTACATGTGAGGATCAGGAGCAGTAGCCATGCAGGTCCGGAATCTCATGAGGAGCCCGGTGGTCACGGTCGGCCCCGGCCAGTCGCTGCCGCGCGGCTCGGCGACGTCGGGCCGGCGCGGGTTGCCGATCACATGACCGTCCCGGTGGTGACCGCCTCGCCCAACTGGGACGTGAGCGTCGCGGCGGCCGAGATGCACGACCGGCGCATCCGCCACCTGGTGCTGGAGCAGGGGGCGGCGGCCGGCGTGCTCTCGGTGCGCGACGTCATGTCGGTCTTCCTGCCCGAGAGGGTGCACCGGCAGGAGGCGTAGCCCGGCCACGGGGTCGGTCTGTCGATCGGGTTCATCTCACCGCCCCGCGCGGATGACCGCCATCATCTCGGGAACCGTCGTGACCTTGACCCGCGGACGTCCCTTGGTGCGGCCGGCGGCAACCTCGTACTGATCCAGGATCTGCCAATCCTCATACATCACATAGTCGATGCCTCGCTCCCGGAGGAGCGCCTCGATCTGTGACGGGTCGCGGCGGTTGTCGCCGAGTCGCTGCAGAGCGGGCAGGTCGGCCAGCATGGCGTCGACGGTGGCGGCCGCGTCGGGCCTGTTGTTGCCGATCAGACCCGTTGGGCCGCGCTTGGCCCACCCGACGACATATTCGCCATGCACAACTTCGCCGGTACTGGGATGGACGACCTGGCCGGCGACGTTGTTGATCGTCGAGGTCGCAGGATCGAAGGGCACCCCTTCGATGGGCACGGTGCGATAGCCAATCGAGCGCAGCACCAGGCCGGTAGGGATGATCTCGAACTGGCCGACTCCTCGGGACCGCAGCGCCCCGTTGGGATCCACGACCAGCTCGTTCTGCTCGACCTTCAGGGCCGTGATCCGGCCATCTGCGCCGATGATCTCCACCGGCGAGGCGAGAAAGCGCAGGATGATGCGGCGAGGGGCCGCCTGGTCCGGGCTCGTCGCATAGTCCTGCAGAATCCTCAGGTTCGCCTTGGCGGTGCGATCCTCTTCCAGTTCGCTGTTGCTGGCCGCGTCGAGCTGAAGCTCCCGAGGATCGACGATCACGCCCACCCCTTCGAGCTTCCCCAGCTCTCTGATCTCAGGGGTGGTGAACGATGCTTGCACTGGGCCGCGTCGTCCCAGCACAACGACCTCGCGGATCTTGCTGTGGCGCAGCTTCTCCAGGGCGTGGTCGGCGATGTCGGTTCCAGCCAGCGCATCCGGGGACGTGACGAGGACCCGTGTCACGTCCATTGCCACGTTGCCGTTCCCGATGACGACAGCCCGCTCGCAGGAAAGGTCGGCGGGCAGGTCACGGTAGTCGGGATGACCGTTGTACCAGCCGACGAACGAGCGAGCCGGCAGGCTGTTGGGCAGGTCTTCGCCGGGTATGCTCATGCGCCGGTCAGCCTGGGCGCCAACGGCATAGACGATCTGATGGTAGAGCTGCTTCAGCTCCCGACGGCGGATATCAACACCGTAGGTGACGTTCCCAAAGAACCGTACCCGCGGATCGGCAAGGACCCTGTCGAAGATCCGGGCCACCGCCTTGATGGACTGGTGATCGGGCGCAACACCGTCGCGCACCAGCCCGAACGGGGTGGGGAAGCGGTTGAAGACATCGATGGTGAGGAAGGTGTCGCGCCGCCGCAGCAAGCTTTCGGCGGCATAGAGCCCGGCCGGGCCGGCACCGACGACGGCAATTCGGAGCGGCCGATCCGCTGCGCCAAGCTGTTCTGTCATGTCGCTCCTCGACCCAGGTCATCGACCGCTCGGCAGCGGCCAGGTGTGGACGGGCTCGCCGGTCCGCTGGTGCTCCAGATACTGCTCCAGCATGGCCGTGAGCCCGCGCTCGCGGCCATGCCGCGGCTGCAGCACCGCCAAGGCCCGGCGCTGCCAGGCGGCACCGGTCTGGCCGGTGGCCGCCCGGGCCTCGACGACGGTCAGCAGCTGGTCGACCTCCCCGGCCGCGACCCCGGCATCCTCCAGCCCTTGGCGGGCGGCGGGCAGGAGCCTCGGCACGAGCTCGGCCGCCGGCACCATCCGCACCCGGCCTTCCGGTCCCAGCGGCCAGGCCAGCCGAGCCTCCAGGCCGAGCTGGGCGGCCCGGTAGAAGTTGTGATGGGCCTGCTGGAACGCCACCCGCGGGACCCAGCAGTCGGCGTCGACGGCCAGGGCCAGGGTCAGGCCAAGGAGGAAGGCCGCGTTGGCCAGCATGTCGATCACCGTCGGTCCGGCCGGCAGGGCCCGCAGCTCGATCCGCAGGTGCCCGCCGTCGGCCGGGTCGTAGATGGCCCGGTTCCAGCGCCACACCGTCCCCTGGTGCAGCCGCAACTCCTCGAGGGCCGGCACGCCGTCCTGGTCCAGCCGTTGCAGCGGGTGCTGGTCGCCGACCACCGGCAGGACCGGCTCGTGCAGCCGGACGCTCTCCTCCAGCAGCTCCAGCGCTCCGGTGGTCGTCCAGCCGGTTCCGAAGGCGACCCGGGCGACGCGCCGGCTGGCCCGGCCGCCGGTGCCGCGGTCGTCGATCGCCTGCTTGAACAGGGCCACCCGGGTCTCCTCCCACAGCCGATGGCCGAGGAAGGTGGGGGAGTTGCCGGCCACCGCCAGCACCGGGCCAATGGCCAGTTGGGCGGCGTTGAAGTGGTTGGCGAAGTGGTCCGGGTCGACGCGCAGGTGGACCTGGAAGGAGGTGTTGGCGCCCTCGAGGCCGATGTCGTCGGTGGCCAGCTCCAGCGGGTCGGCCCCGTTGATGCGGATCCGGAACGGCTCCTGGCGCAGCCGGCGCAGGCCGTTGTTGAGGGCCCGGTAGCGGGGCGCGTCCGACAGGGCGGCCAGCTGAAGGTCCCCGGGCCGGAGGGTGGGCAGGATCCCGACCATGACCGGCCGGCCGCCGTGCCAGGCGGCGGCCCGGCGCACGATCCCAAGGGCCTGCTCCAGCTCGCTCGCCATGGCCGCGAATGGCCGCCCGGACAGCGGCGCCGGGGTCAGGTTCAACTCGAGGTTGAACCGGTCGACCTCCAGCACCACCCGCGGGTCGGCGGTCTCGGCCCGGACCTCCTGGTTCCGTGGCAGGGCGCGGCCTTGGTCGTCGACCAGGCACAGCTCCAGCTCGGCACCGACGGTGGTCGGGCCGGTGCCGAAGCCGGGGCGGTCCAGCAGTTGACGCAGGGCCAGCAGGCACTCTTCCAGCCGCTCCTCGAACCGAACGTAGTCGACCGGCGCGAACCGCTCCCGCTCGATGGTCAGCCCCATGGCCCGCAGCTCAGCCCAGCGACGCCGGCTCAACCGGTGGAACCTCGGTCGCGGTGTCCTCGGCCTGCCACCGCAGCGCACTCTCCACCACGACGACCCCGTCGACGGCGCCGGTCAGCTTCTCCATGGCCAGCGCCTGGCTGCGGCGCGGGACCCGGCCGGTGAGACCGACAACCCCGTCGCCGACCTCGACCTCGACGGTGCCGGGGGGCAAATGCAGCAGGTCGCCGATCACGTGGTCGAGGATGTCGAAGCGGAGCTCGTCGTCGGACCGGAGGAACACCTTCAGCAGGTCCGCCCGGGTGACGATGCCGATTAACGCGCCGCTGTGGTCGACCACCGGCAGCCGCTTGACCCGGCGGTCGTACATGCGCCTGGCCGCGGTCGCGACCAGCTCCTCGGGCCCGACGGTCACCGCCGGGGCCGTCATGAGCTCGGCGGCGGTCAGGCTGGCGGCCTTGGCGCGTTCGCCGTGGTCCTGGGCGGTCTCGAAGGCGGGGGTGTGGGCCTCGCGCAGCGGCGCGACCTCCTTGCGTGCGAGGTCGGTCTCGGAGACGACCCCGATCACCAGCCCTCCGGCGTCGTCCAGCACCGGCATGGCCGTGACCCGGTGCTCGTTCAGCAACCGGACCAGCTCCTTGAAGGGCGTCGGGCCTCGCACGGCCACGACTTCCCTGGTCATCACGTCCTGCACGGTGCGCCTCATCGTGCACCTCCAACACAGCAGGGTCTTCTGCCATCGTCTCGACGCTAGCCGGACCGGGCCGCCCAGCGCAGGGCTGGACGGCACCCTGGTAGGGGGTCAGACGACCCTCGAACGGAGGATTTGACGAGGCTACGGTCGGAAGGGTGGGGCCGGTCGCCAGCCGGCTCCGGCGAGCGTCGCGGGCTCCGGCCGCACCGGTTCGGTCATGCGCCGGCCCGCCGAGGAGGCACCCACGATGCACACCGACCCGACCCCCCACCGTACCGAGACCGCTTCCACGAAACCCTTACGCACCTGGAGGGGACCTCCAGGCCCAGGCGGCGGCCGTGGTCCGGGCCGCCCTGGCCCGGGCGACGCGCGGGCTGGTGACCGGCAACGCCACCCCGTGCGGCGCGGTGGTCGCCGACGCGCCCCGGAGCCGGAGATGGACTCGCCACCTGGAGCAGATGAGCGAGCACGCGGTGTGGATGGTGGAGCTGGCCATGCAGGCCTTGGGCGCACGCGACGCGCCGGGAAGCCAGCGGCTCCCGGCCCTGGACGCCTGGGTCGACGAGCTGAACCGCTCCCTGCTGGCCGCCGTGTTGGCACCCGGGCAGCCGCTGGACCAGCTCGCCTGGGTGGTGTACCTGCACGACGCCGGCCGGCAGCTGGAGCGGGCCGCCGACCACGCGGTGGACATCGCCGAGCAGGTCTGGTTCCTGGTCACCGGTGAGCTTGTGGAGTTCGACAGCGCGCCCCGCGTCCCGGCTCCCGAGGAGCAGCCGGTCAGGAGCTGACCGGGTCTGCCGGCAGCCGCAAACGGCCCGTGACAATCGGGACCAGGGGCCCTAGGGACGGACTCAGCGCTCGGCTACGGTGCCAGGGCAACGACAAAGGAGGCACCAATGAAGGTCTCCGACCTGCAGCACCACGAGCTGTTCACCGCCCAGGCGGACGAGAGCCTGGACGTGGCGGCCGACCGCATGAACTGGCATCAGGTCGGCGCCCTTCCGGTTCTGGAGGGTCAGCACCTGGTCGGCATCGTCACGGAACGGGACGTCACGGCCGCTGTGGCTGAGGGCGCGGACGCGGCGACGACGCCGGTGTCGGACTACATGACCCCGGCGCCGGAGGTCCTCCGGCCTGACAACGAGCTTGCCGACGCCACCCATCTGATGCTGGAACTAGGGATCCGTCACCTGCCCATCGTGCGCGGCGGCCTCCTGGTCGGTGTGTTGTCCATGCGCGACGTCCTGGACGCTGAGATGCACCACGCCGCCGGGAACGGGTCCCTCTAGGTCCCGTTCCCGGCGGGCCCTTTGACCCTGCCGCCCCAGGCGTGCCACTTGGTCGGATGGCATCGAGCAATTCCGAACTCGGAGGCTGGAATGACGACCGCGGACGGCTGGGTGTGTGTCGACGGGAACGAGGCGGCGGCTCGGGTCGCCCACCGGCTGAGCGAGGTCATCGCCATCTACCCGATCACGCCGGCCTCGCCGATGGGGGAGCTGGCCGACACCTGGAGCGCGGCCGGGCGGCCAAACCTGTGGGGCCAGGTCCCCGAGGTGGTCGAGCTGCAGAGCGAGGCCGGGGCGGCCGGGGTGCTGCACGGGGCGGTGCTCAAGGGGGCGCTGGCCACGACCTTCACCGCCTCCCAGGGCCTGCTGCTGATGCTGCCCAACATGTTCAAGATCGCCGGGGAGCTGACCCCGACCGTGATCCATGTGGCCGCCCGCACGGTGGCCACCCATGCCCTGTCGATCTTCGGTGACCACTCCGACGTCATGGCGGCCCGCCCGACCGGCTGGGCGATGCTGGCCGCCGGCTCGGTGCAGGAAGCCCATGATTTCGCCTTGGTCGCCCACGCGGCCACGTTGGCCTCGCGGGTGCCGTTCCTGCACTTCTTTGACGGCTTCCGCACCTCGCACGAGGTGGCCAAGATCCAGGCCCTGGACGACGAGGACCTGCGGGCCCTGGTCGACGACGCCGATGTGGCCGCCCACCGCGACCGTGGCCTGTCCCCGGACCGGCCCCAGCTGCGCGGGTCGGCCCAGAACCCGGACGTGTTCTTCCAGGCCCGCGAGGCTGCCAACCCCTTCTACGCCGCCGTGCCTGGGACCGTGCAGGCCAAGCTGGACGAACTGGCCGCCCGCACCGGCCGCCGCTACGGCCTGGTCGACTACGCCGGCGCCGCCGACGCCGAGCGGGTGCTGGTGCTGATGGGGTCGGCCGCTGGGGCGGCCTCCGAGGCGGTCGAGGCGCTGACGACGGCAGGGAAGAAGGTCGGGCTGGTCACGGTGCGGCTGTACCGGCCGTTCCCGGCCGAGGCCCTGGCCACCGCACTGCCGGCCACGGTGCGCCGGGTAGCGGTGCTGGACCGGACCAAGGAGCCGGGCGCGGGCGGCGAGCCGCTGTACCAGGACGTGGTCTGTGCCCTGGCCGAGCAGGCAGCGGCCGGCGGCCGCCCGGTGCCGCTGGTCGTCGGCGGCCGCTACGGGTTGGCCTCTAAGGAGTTCAGCCCGGCGATGGCCAGGGCCGTGCTGGACAACCTGGCCTCTGAGGTGCCGCGCAACCACTTCACCGTGGGGATCGCTGACGACATCTCGCGGACCAGCTTGCCGGTGGACACCGGCTTCTCGACCGAGGACCCCGACAGCCTGCGGGCGGTCTTCTTCGGGCTCGGCTCGGACGGCACCGTCGGGGCCAACAAGACCTCGGTCAAGATCGTCGGCGAGGGCACCGAGCTGTCCGCCCAGGGCTACTTCGTCTACGACTCCAAGAAGTCCGGGTCGGTGACCGTGTCGCACCTCAGGATGGGGCCGCGGCCGATCCGCTCCACCTACCTGATCGACCAGGCCAACTTCGTCGCCTGCCACCAATTCCACTTCCTGGACCGGATGGACGTGCTCGGCCGGGCCGCCCCCGGGGCCACCTTCCTGCTCAACAGCCCCTGGCCGGCCGACCAGGTCTGGGACCATCTCCCCAACGAGGTCCAGCGCCAGATCCTCGACAAGGGACTGGACCTGTGGGTGGTCAACGCCGCCCGGGTGGCCCGCGAGGCCGGCATGGGCCATCGCATCAACACGGTGATGCAGCCGTGCTTCTTCGCCCTCTCGGGGGTGCTGCCGCGCGAGCAGGCGATCGCGGCCATCAAGGCCTGGGTGGAGAAGGCGTTCAGCCGCCGCGGCGAGGAGGTGGTGGCCCGCAACTTCGCCGCCATCGACGGCGCCGTCCAGGCCCTTCAGCGGGTCCAGGTGCCGGCCGAGGCGACCAGCACCCGCCACCGCCGGCCGACCGTCTCGGAGCAGGCCCCCGACTTCGTCAAGCGGGTCACGGCCCGGATGATGGAGGGCAACGGCGACCTGTTACCGGTCAGCGCCCTGCCCGTGGACGGCGC
>Ga0114129_10013004_pt1 | contig 11852 bp, 9 predicted proteins | sample RhiMetdeltSRZDD1_FD_80071 | JGI IMG/M metagenome (GOLD analysis project Ga0114129, IMG submission 80071) | Populus rhizosphere microbial communities from Tennessee, USA - Rhizosphere MetaG P. deltoides SRZDD1 (version 2) (version 2) | ecosystem: Host-associated > Plants > Roots > Rhizosphere >... | reverse complement strand
GCCGCCCGCTCTAGACACGGATCACGCCCAGGTGCGCCAGTCAGTTTTCACACCGCCGCGGCCTGCTACCGTCGCCCACGAGCATCCTGCTCGGCACGTCGAGCGCGCCGACGAGCTCGAGGACCATCTGATAAGCCTGCTCGCGCCCACCTCGTTCGAGGCCGAACAATATCGGGCGCTGCGCCACACGATCGAACAGCTCCGCAGATCTGTCGAGCTTTCGGTCATTGCGGTCTCAAGCCCCGTGGCCGCCGACGGCAAGACGACGACCGCCATCAACCTCGCGGGCGCACTGGCTCAGGCCCCCGATGCGCGTGTTCTCCTCGTCGACGCCGATCTGCGTGCCGGGAGCATGGCCGCTCACCTCGGCCTCGACGAGCACGGGGTACCCGGCCTCGTGGACGCGATCATCAACGCGAATCTCAAGCTCGAGGAAATAACGCAAGCGCAGCGGCACCTGAACCTGTCGATCATCACGACGGGGCGCCGCCCGTCCGCGCCCTACGAGGTCCTGAAGTCGCCTCGGGTCGGTGAGCTCTTCGCCGAGGCTCGCCAGAAGTACGACTACGTGATCGTCGACACCTCGCCGCTCGTGCCGGTTCCCGACGGCCGAGTGCTCGGGAAGTGGGTCGATGGCTTTCTGATGGTGGTCGCGGCGCACCAGACGCCGCGCAAGCTCCTCGAGGAGGCACTGAGCCTCATGGAGCCGAGCAAGATCGTGGGTATGGTGTTCAACGCCGACGATCGCCACGTGTCGAAGGATTCCTACACCTCACAACGGCGTAGCCTCAGTCGACACAGAACGCTCGGAAGACAGACCCTTTCGGACGAGTAGCAACGGCACCCGAGGTACCTGTGCCCGGGAGGCGGTAACACGTGGCCAGATTCCGGCTGCGTAACAGAGGCAGAACTGATTGGTCTGACACCCCGATTTGAGGGATGGCAACCAAAGGGGGCGAAGCCTTGCCGGAGATCGAAGAAAAATCGCTGACGCCGCCCTGGCGCGTCGTCTGGACGCGTAGCAATTGCGAGCAGCTCGTCTACGACCAGCTCGCTCCGAAGGGTTTCGACCTCTTCCTGCCGACCGCCGAGGCCTGGTCGCGACGTGGCCGAGTCCGAGTGCGGGGCCGCGTTCCGCTGTTCAGCGGCTATCTCTTCCTACGCCACGCCGTGGACAAGGCGAGCTATCTCGAGGTCTGCAGGGCGCGTGGGCTGGTGCGTCTACTCGGGGAACGCTGGGACCAGCTCGAAGCTATCCCAGACTCGGAGATCGCCGCCATTCGGAAGCTCGTCCGCTCCGAGCTTCTGGTCTTCCCCTATCCCTATCGCCGGGAAGGGCAGCGAGTGCGCGTCACCGACGGGCCGCTGGCCGACGTGGAGGGCATCCTGGTGCGGGGGAACCCCAAGCAGGGCCTCTTCGTGGTGTCGGTCGAGCTCCTTCGGCGCAGCGTGGCCGTCCACCTCGATTGCACGATGCTGGAAGCAGCATAGGCACACGGCGATGTGCGGAATCGTCGGCTACGTCGGCCATCGGGACGCGCTGTCCTTCATTCTGCCCGGCCTTCGTCGGTTGGAGTACCGGGGATACGACTCCGCCGGAATTGTCACCGTTTCCAAAGGGACGCTGGACGTCAGGAAGACGACTGGAAAAATCGCCGATCTCGAGAGATTGCTCGGGTCCGACCGACCCAGCGGCGCCCTGGGCATCGGTCACACCCGGTGGGCGACGCACGGTCGCCCCTCGGACCATAACGCACATCCGCATGTCGACTGCCGGTCCCAGCTCGCCATCGTCCACAACGGGATCATCGAGAACTATCGCGAGCTTCGCAAGACGCTGGCGGCGGGGGGACATCGCTTTCGCTCGCAGACCGACACGGAAGTCATCGCGCACCTGATCGAGCGTTACTGGGGCGACGGGCTCGACGCGGCAGTCCAGCGCGCAGCCAGAGACCTCCGGGGCTCCTTCGCCATCGCGTGCGTCGCGGCAGATGCTCCGGACACCCTGGTCGTGTTCCGGCGCGGGAGCTCGCCGCTCGTCGTGGGATTCGGCCGCGGAGAGATGTTCATTGCTTCAGACATCCCGGCCCTTCTCGGGCAGACGCGGGAGATCCTCGTCCTCAACGACGGAGAGCTCGCCATCCTGACTCCCGACAACATTGTCGTGCGCACGCTGGACGGAGCTTCCCTTCGGCGATCTCCACACACGATCGATTGGGATGGTGAGGCGGCGGAGAAGTCTGGGTATCCCCACTTCATGCTCAAGGAGATCTTCGAGCAGCCCGAGGCCGTCCAGAACACGATTCGCGAGCGCGCGGACGTGGAGGGACCGAACATTCGGATCCCCGAGCTCGGACTGAAAGATCGCGAGCTCGCCGGGCTCAATCGACTCTGCTTCGTGGCGTGCGGTACCTCGTGGCATGCGGCGCTGGTCGGCAAGTACCTGGTCGAAGCGCTGGCGAGACTGCCGGTCGAGGTCGACGTCGCCTCGGAATTTCGCTATCGCAAGCCAGTCGTCGACGGTCGGGTGCTCACCGTTCCCATCTCCCAGTCAGGGGAGACCGCTGACACGCTGGCCGCCCTACGCGAAGCCAAGGACCTCGGCTCGCGAGTGGTCGCGATCTGCAACGTCGTGGGCAGCTCATTGGCGCGCGAGGCCGACGGCGTGGTCTACACCCGGGCGGGCATCGAGATCGGCGTCGCTTCGACCAAGGCCTTCACGGCGCAGCTCGCGGCGGTCATGCTTCTCGCGCTCAAGCTCGGCCTCGCGCGAGGCTTCGCCGATCCCACGCTGGTACGTCAGGTGCTCAAGGGCCTCGCGGAGCTGCCCGATCTCCTGTCGATCGCTCTCCAGCAAAGCGACGCGATTCGAAAGATCGCGGAGCGATTCGCGGATCGAAGCAGTTTCCTCTACCTCGGGCGCGGCCTTCACTTTCCCCTGGCCCTCGAGGGCGCCCTGAAGCTCAAGGAGATCTCGTACATCCACGCCGAGGGCTATCCCGCCGGCGAGATGAAACACGGACCGATCGCCCTCGTCGACTCGCGCATGCCGGTGGTGGCCGTCGCCCCGAGAGGATCGACGTACGAGAAGATCGCTAGCAATCTCGAAGAGATCAAAGCACGCGACGGTCTCGTCATCGCGGTCGCGACCGAGGGCGACGAGGAAATCGCGACCATCGCCGATCGCGTGATCTCGATCCCCTCGAGCTTGGAGTGGCTCCAACCACTTCTGGTCGCCGTGCCGCTTCAGCTCCTCGCGTATCACATGGCGGTGCTGCGCGGTTGCGACGTAGACCAACCTCGAAACCTCGCGAAAAGCGTGACGGTGGAATGATTCCCCGCAACAACCTGACCGCCGAGCCTCAGTCATGATCCTGAAGCTTGCCATGATAGAAGGGGTCTCGCTCTGGGCCGCGATTCTCGCGGCGATCCTGGTTTGGACAACCCCCGTCGCGGCCTGGCGGACGGACGTTACGATCGCCCTGGCAAAGGCGCTCGCCATCTCCCTCTGCTGCGTCGTCTCGTTCTATTACAACGACCTCTACGACCTCCGGGTCGTCCGGACGTTTGGCGCATTTCTGGCCCGACTCTTCAATGCCTTCGGAGTCGCTTTCATCCTGCTCGCAGTGCTCTACACGTTATCCCCGGCGATCAAGATCACGAGTGAGCTCTTCCTCAGGAGCCTGCTCATCATCCTCGCGATCGTCTTGTCGCTCCGCACGGTCCTCTACGTCGTGGTCCGCCGGAAGCCCTTTCTCGAGCGGGTCCTGTTTCTCGGCACGACTCCGCTCGCCGCCACACTCGTCAGAGAGATCCAGTCCCAGCCGCACCTGGGCTACGATATCGTCGGCGTCGTCGACAACGCGATCCCGGCCGGTTTCCCCCTGGCTGACGCGTTGCGCGGGCCACTGGATCATCTTGGAAAGATTCTCGACGAGCTCCGACCCCATCGAACGATCGTCGCGCTGGCCGAACGGCGCGCGCGTCTGCCGGTTCGCGAACTGCTGGAGGCGCGGGTCCGGGGATGCATCGTCGAGGATGGCGTGAACGTCTACGAACGCCTCACCGGGAAGCTCGCGATCGAGACCCTCACGCCGAGCAGCCTGATCTTCTCCGGGGATTTCAAGAAGGCAGCTTTCGATCTGGCCGCCGGCCGTCTCATCAGTCTGCTGGTCTCGGTCGTCGGGATGATCGTGCTCTCCCCTGTGCTCTGCCTCGTGGCGATGCTGATCAAGCTGGATTCCCGCGGTCCCGTGTTCTTCGTCCAGGAACGGGTCGGCATGGCGGCGAAGCGCTTCAACCTGATCAAGTTCCGTACCATGGACTTGGTCGATGCACCGCAGTCGGAGTGGGTCTGCGATAACACCGAACGGATCACCCGGGTAGGTAAGTGGCTGCGGAAGTTCCGGCTCGACGAGCTCCCTCAGTTCTTCAACGTCATCCAGGGCGACATGAACCTGATCGGGCCTCGACCGCACCCGGTCTCGAACTTCGAGCTCTTCATCGAGAATATCCCGTACTACTCGCTCCGCGCCGTCGTTCGGCCCGGAATCACCGGCTGGGCACAGGTTCGGTACGGATACGCGAACAATCTCGACGAAGAGACTGAGAAGATGCGATACGACCTCTATTACATCAAGCATCTCTCGATCCGCTTCGATCTCCGCATTCTCTTCGACACGGTCAAGACCGTCCTCTTCGGGTCGCATTCCGTCGAGGCCAACCGGCGCGCGGCTGCTGTTAGTCACATCTCAACCGGACGCTCTCTGGAGGCTGCCAAGTGAACTATTCACGTCTCACTGCCAGTATTGGAGATCGCACCGCTCGTATTGCGATCATCGGACAGGGATATGTGGGCTTGCCGCTGGCGGTGGAATTTGCCCGCGCCGGGTTTAGCGTGGTCGGCGTCGACACCGACCTCGACCGTGTCGGTGCCCTTCAGGCCGGCCAGTCCTACACCCCGGACCTCGACAACCAGGATCTATCCGCTCTGATCCGTGAGGGACGATACGAGGCAACGGCGGACTTCTCCGTGCTCGAGCGGAGCGACGTCGTCATCATCTGCGTGCCCACGCCGCTTCGCAAGTCCAAGGATCCGGACATTTCCTTCGTCATCGCGGCCGGAACGGAAGTCGCGACCCGCTATCATCCAGGCCAGCTCGTGGTCCTCGAGAGCACGACCTACCCGGAGACCACCGAGGGGCTGCTGCTTCCAATCTTCCGCGGCAGGGGCGCGAACGTGGGCGAGGATTTCTTCCTGGCTTTCTCGCCAGAGCGCATCGACCCCGCGAACCCGACCTTCAAGGTCAAAGACATCCCCAAGGTCGTGGGCGGCGTTACTCCCGCCTGCACGCGCTTGGCGGCGATGCTGTATGGCCAGATCGTGCCGCATGTCTGCGAGGTCTCGAGTCCAAAGGTCGCCGAGCTCGCCAAGCTCTACGAGAACGTCTTCCGCAACGTCAACATCGCGCTGGCGAATGAGTTCGCCTTGATGTGCCGACGCCTCGGAGTGAGCACCAAGGAAGTCATCGACGCGGCGGCCACCAAGCCCTTCGGCTTCATGCCGTTCTATCCGGGGCCAGGCATCGGCGGGCACTGTATCCCGGTGGATCCCCTCTACCTTTCGTGGAAGCTTCGGCTCGACGGCTACGAGTCACGTTTCATCGCCCTGGCCGATGAAATCAACCGGGCGATGCCGTCCTACGTAGTCGACGTGACTGCCGAAGCGCTGAATCGTCAACGCCGCTGTCTGAACGGCGCGAAGATCCTCGCGCTCGGGGTCGCCTACAAGCGAGGCGTTGGAGACATCCGAGAGTCTCCCGCGCTCGAGATTCTCAAGAGACTTCGGGAAAAAGGCGCCGACGTTTCGTACGCGGACCCGCGCGTTCCCTCGGTCGTTCTGGACGGGGCACCCCTGAAGGCGATCGAGCCCAGCGCCGAAGCCCTGGCCGCAACCGATTGCGCGCTGATCCTGACCGATCATCCGCAATTCGACTACCGCCAGATCGTCGAACTGGCTCCGCTGGTCATCGACACCCGCAACGCCACGTGGGGCATTCCCGCTCCGCAGGGCAAGGTCGTCGCGCTCTAGGCCCCGGTGGAAACGAAACCCGCCATCGTGAATGCCCTCAGCGTGGACGTCGAGGAGTACTTCCACGCCAAGGTCTTCCAGGAAGGCACCGGTGGCACGATACGAGGTCTCACGAGCCGCGTCGAGGCGAGCACGGATCGCGTGCTCACGCTGCTCGCCTCGGGTCATGCCCGGGCGACCTTCTTCATCCTCGGACAGGTGGCGGCGGCTCATCCAGCTCTCGTCCGAAAGATCACCGGGGAGAAGCACGAGATCGCCTGCCATGGCGACAGCCACGAACTGGTCTCTCGTCAGACTTCGAAGGAGTTTCGCGCCGACGTTCGCCGAGCCAAGGCCGTGCTCGAGGATATCACCGGAGAACCGGTGATCGGGTACCGGGCACCTAATTTCTCGATCGGTCGGGCCCAGGCCTGGGCGTACGAGGTCCTGCTGACCGAGGGATTCCGGTACGACTCGAGCACCTACCCGATCGTCCACGACAGCTACGGCGACCGCGACGCGCCTCGATTCCCCCACGACGTCTGGGAGAACGGAACCCAGCGGCTGATCGAGTTCCCGATCGGGACAACGCGCGTGCTAGGAGTGAATCTCCCGATCGGAGGCGGGGGGTACTTCCGGCTGCTCCCGATGGCGTTGACCCGGGCCGGGATCCGGCGGGTCAACACCCGGGAGAACCAGCCGACCCTCTTCTATTTTCATCCCTGGGAGCTAGATCCGAGCCAGCCGCGCCAGGCGATGCCGTGGCGCCATCGTGTCCGGCACTACATCGGCATGACGCGGGAAGAGCAAAAGCTCGCGCGGCTCTTCCGCGACGTCAAATTCACGACGATTCGACATGTCCTCGCGATCTGAGTCGTGGGTCGGGGCCCGAGCCTGATGCGCATCGTCAATATCGTCGGTGCTCGACCAAATTTTGTGAAGATCGCCCCGCTGATTCGAGCCATGGCGCGGCGGCCGGAGTTCGTGCCGACTCTCGTGCATACCGGTCAGCACTACGACCAAGCGATGTCCGAACAGTTCTTTCAGGACCTGGATATCTGCCCTCCGGACTTCAATCTGGAAGTAGGCTCGGGATCTCATGCGGTCCAGACGGCGCAGGTGATGCAGCGCCTCGATCCGATTCTGGAAGCCCTGCGCCCCGATCTGCTGCTGGTGGTCGGCGATGTCAACTCCACGCTGGCGGCAGCCATCACCGCCGTGAAGCGGCGCATTCCTGTCGCGCATGTGGAAGCGGGCCTTCGCAGCTTCGACCGCTCCATGCCCGAAGAGATCAACCGGATACTGACGGACGCCGTCGCCGACTTCCTCTTCGTAACCGAAGAGAGCGGGCGCGTGAATCTCATGAAGGAAGGCGTCGACCCGGCGCGGATCTACTTCGTCGGCAACGTGATGATCGACGCGCTTCAAAGTTCTCGCCCGCGCTGGGAAAGCTCGCCGATCCTCCACACGCTGGGGGTAGAGCCTGGCTCGGCCTACGCAGTGCTGACACTTCATCGCCCGTCCAATGTGGACGATGCGCACACGCTGGCAAATTTTCTCGAAGCTTTCGAGTCGTTGGCCCGCCACATCCCGATCGTCTTCCCGGTCCACCCGCGAGTCAAACAACGGCTCGTCCGGCAAGGCTACGGCGGCGAGGCCCAGGGGGATGCGCGGGATCTTCTCCGAGGCAAGGGGATTGTCTACATCGACCCCCTCGGCTACCTCGATTTCGTCGCTCTCGTGAGTCGGGCCCGTCTGGTCCTGACCGATTCGGGTGGCCTTCAAGAAGAAGCCACCATGCTCGGGATTCCCTGTCTCACGCTGCGCGATACGACCGAGCGACCCGTCACCGTCACCCACGGGACCAATCGCATCATCGGCAGCAACCCCGCCCGGATCCTGGACGAGTCTCTCAAGACACTCAAGCACCCGCCTCGCCCCAACGGCGCGCCGCCCTGCTGGGACGGCCATGCGGCCGAGCGGATCATCGAGATTCTAGACGCGTACCGACAGGCGAAAGCGCTGACGCCAGCATGAGGGCCTTCTGGCCACGGGACCGGAGCGGCGGGTGATCTCCGTCGCCGAAGTCCGCACCTACGACGAAGGCATCGCGTGGGATCGCTATGTCCTGAATCACGCCGAGGCCTCGGGCTACCAGTTGATGGGCTGGCGGCAGGTCATGGAAAGGTCCTTCGGACATCAGACCTTCTATCTGATGGCACGCGACGAGAAAGCGCAGGTTCGGGGCGTGTTGCCGCTGGTCTTCCTCTCCAGCCGGCTCTTCGGGCGCTTCCTGGTCTCGATGCCCTTTGTCAACTATGGGGGTGTCCTGACGGACAATGCCGAGGCCCAGCAGGCACTGCTCGAGACCGCGGTGCGTCGCGCGACCGCCCTCGGCGCCACGCACATCGAGCTCCGGCACCAAAGATTGCTGCGCCTGGACTGGACGTCGAAGCAGCACAAGGTCTCGATGCGACTCGATCTGCCGCGCGAGCCCGAGACGCTCCAGAAAAGATTTCCGTCGAAGCTCCGAAGCCAGGTCCGGCGAGCCCTGAAAGAACAGCTGACCGTCCGCATCGACGGCGCCGAGCTGCTCGATGATTTTTATCGCGTCTTCTCCCGGAACATGCGCGATCTCGGAACGCCGGTGTACGGACGGCGCTTCTTCGAGACGATCCTGGAAGCGTTCCCCAAGGACGCACGGATCTGTGCGGTGTACCTCGGTCGGCAACCGGTCGCGGCGGGATTCCTCTATGGTTTTCAAACGACGCTGGAGATTCCCTGGGCGTCGTCCGACCGACGCTATAACCGCCTCTCGGCCAACATGCTCCTGTACAGCTCGGCGCTGGAATACGCGTGTCGCGAGGGGTTCGAGGTTTTCGATTTCGGACGGTCGACGCCGGGCGGCAGCACATATCGATTCAAAGAGCAGTGGGGCGCCCGCCCCGTGCCGCTCTACTGGTATCACTGGTCTCGCGAGGCGCGCCCTGTGCCGGATATCAGTCCGGAGAACTCGAAATATGGGCTCGCCATCAGGGCGTGGAAGAGGCTGCCGGTGACCCTCACGCGACTCATCGGCCCGTCCATCGTCAGGAGCATTCCTTGAGTCGATTTCGCCTGGTCGCGCCTGCTGGCGCGCCGCTGCCGGCGTGGAGCGTGCTGCCGTCGGTCTTCCAAAGTGGGGGAGGCGGCCTCGCGGAGCTCTTTGCCGCGCGCCTGGGAGTCCAGAACCCCTTCTTCGTTTCCTCGGGCCGGGCCGCTCTTGCAGTGCTCTTCAAGGCGTTGCGACGCGGCTCGAGCCGCCGAGAGGTCGTGATCCCCGCGTACACGTGCTTCTCTGTTCCGTCCGCCGTGGCGCGGGCCGGGCTCACGATCAGGCTCTGCGACGTCGATCCGAAGACGCTCGACATGGACCTGAACGCGCTCGGGCGGCTCGATCTCAACAAGGCGCTCTGCATCGTCCCCTCCGGGCTGTACGGCCTACCCGGCGACCTGGTTGCGCTGGAGCAGATCGCCAGTACCTCCGCAGCCTTTCTGGTGGACGATGCCGCGCAGTGCCTCGGGGCGACGAAGGAGGGGAGAGCGTGCGGGAGCTTCGGCGATGCGGGCTTCTACAGCCTGGGCAGAGGAAAAGGGATCACGACGATGGGCGGCGGCGTCCTCGTGACCCACAGGCCGGATCTCGCTCAGAGGATTGCGGGAACGGTACGCGACCTGCCCCGGCCGTCGGCCCGGGCAGTCGGCATCGCCGTCGCGAGCTCGCTGGCGTACTCAGCCATGCTCGGGCCCTCGCGCTACTGGCTCCTGGATCACGCGCCCTTCCTCGGGCTCGGCGTCTCGCGCTTCGAGCCAGATTTCCCCATCACGCGACTCTCCGCGTACCAGACGCGATTGGCCGCGCGACTCTTGCCGCGCCTCGACTCGTACAACGCGATTCGTCGACGCCACGCTGACCAATTGCGCTCCGGCATCGAGGGGGTCGAGGGAATCGAGATTCCGAGACCAGGCGAAGGGACGAGCCCGGTCTACCTGCGCTTCCCGATCCTGGCACGAGACGAGGCACATCGCTCACATCTGCTCCGGCGGCTCCGGGAGGCGGAAATCGGCGCGAGCGCGTCCTATCCGACTGCGATCGGAGACATTCCGGGCATCGGCTCGTACCTGGCGCGTCGTCAGGAGGCCTGCCCAGGGGCCCGCGTGATCGCCGGGCGCATTCTCACGCTACCGACCCACCCCGGCGTGACGCCACGTGACATCGAGGCGATGGTGTCGATCATCCGAGGAGGCCAGGGACGTGCGCCCGACGCGCTTCGCTAAAGCCATCCTCGGCCAGGCCCTGGTCCGTGGAGGGCTGTGGAAGCGCAGGCTGCGCACCTGGGCCGAACACCATTCGGTGATCATTCTCACGTATCACCGTGTGACCGAAACGTGGGACGAGACGCTGGACTATTCCCAGCCTGGCATGGTGGTGACTGCTTCGACCTTCGAGCGCCAGTTGACCATGCTGAAGAAGCACTTCGAGGTCGTTACGCTCGGCGCTCTGCTCAAGAACGAAGGCGTCGCGGGCCAGCCCGCCCGTCCGCGGTGCGTCATCACCTTCGACGACGGCTGGCGCGACAACTACGATCTCGCCTTTCCCATTCTTCGCCGACACGGTCTTCCAGCAACCATCTACCTCGCGACCGATTTCATCGGTACAGACCGTGCTTTCTGGCATACCGAACTCATTTATCTGTTCACCCGCACGGACGTGTCGCGTTCGCTGGGAGACGAGCTCACATTTCGAGCCTACCCGAGTCCCGTGCGCGACGAACTGAGACGGCTCGCGCGGGGTGGACCGTTCGGTACGCACGACCTCGAACCCTTGATCGAAACCATGAAAGCCTTGTGTGATGAAGAGGTCATCGAGGAGCTGGTCCAGGCCCTCAGCCAGAGGGTGGGCCTCCGGAGACCTCTCTTCCAAGATCGCAGGTTCTTTCTCGACTGGGACCAGGTTCGGGCGATGGTCGCGGCCGGGTTCGAGATCGGGTCGCATGGCTGCTCTCACCGTATCCTGACGCGGCTCCCGGCCGAGGCGGCGAACGAGGAGCTCGTTCGGTCCAAGGCCGAGATCGAACATCGCGTCGGTCGGGAGGTCGAGCACTTCGCCTTTCCGAACGAAGCCTCGAGTGGAGCCCTCGTTACCGCCGCCGCGGCTGCAGGCTATCGGACCGCGTGTCTCGCCGAGCCCGTGGTTCAGCGTGGAGTGCTCGGGATCCGGCCTCTACGACGGCTCGGGATGCACGAGGGAGTCTGCGGTGACGGCCGGTCCTTCAATGAGGGCCTGCTCCGCTACTGGCTATTCCGGGCGCCGGACGGAGTGCCGGCGTGAGCGTCCTCGTCACCCCGGGGAGTCTCCGGAGCGCTCTGGCCGTGACCCGCAGCCTGGGCCGGCGAGGCGTCGATGTAACCGTCGCCGACGAGGATGGCAGAAGCCTCGCCGGGGTATCGCGATACTGCCGGACCTCTGTTCGTGTTCCCTCGGCCGCACGATCCAGTGAGGCGTTCGTGAACGCCATCCGTCAGGAAGTCGGCCGCAGCAAACACAGCGTCGTCATCCCGATGGACGACGTCACGCTCTCTCTCATCGCACAGGCCCGATCACAATTCGAGGGGCTCACGGTGCTGCCGTTCCCGGACTTCGAGACCGTGCAGACCGCCCACGACAAGGCCGCCTTGATGACGCTCGCCACGGAAAAGGGGATCCCCGTTCCGAAGACTGTCGTCGTGCGGTGTCCAGCCG
>Ga0114129_10013003_pt1 | contig 11852 bp, 13 predicted proteins | sample RhiMetdeltSRZDD1_FD_80071 | JGI IMG/M metagenome (GOLD analysis project Ga0114129, IMG submission 80071) | Populus rhizosphere microbial communities from Tennessee, USA - Rhizosphere MetaG P. deltoides SRZDD1 (version 2) (version 2) | ecosystem: Host-associated > Plants > Roots > Rhizosphere >... | reverse complement strand
GTTTTGCCCCCGGGGGCCCGGGGTAGGGCCGCCCATGGTGGTCCGCGGACGGATCCCGCGCGCCGCCGTCCGATCGTGCCTTCGACCCAAAAGGTCGGCAGGCAATGTTCAACCTCAAGGGGGTAAGGGTGCGCAAAGCACTAACGGCCATGGTCGCCGCGTTCGCGGCGGCCTTATTACTGGCCCCGGTCGCCTCGGCGATCGACAAGGTCGACACAACGCAGCTCCGTAATGGTGTCACCGTCGGTGGAATTCTCGAGCACGAGCAGGCGTTCCAGCAGATTGCGACCGCCAACGGCGACAACCGCGCGGCCACGTTCCCGGGCTACGACGAGTCCGTCCAGTATGTGGTCCGCCGCATGCGCTCGGCCGGCTTCCGCGTGAGCCTCGATCCGTTCGACTTCGCCAAGTGGGAGAAGAACGGCCCGTCGACGCTCGAGCGGACCAGCCCGGCGCCCGAGACCTGGGTCGAGGACACCGACTACGTCGTCTCTCAGTTCTCGGGCGGGGGCGACGTGACGGCGCCCGTCTTCGTTGCGGGCCACACCGTCGTTCCGCCGCCGGGTGGAGCCGGCACATCCGTGAGCGGCTGCGACCCGGCCGACTTCAACGGAATGCCGGCGGGCGCGATCGCGCTGATCCAGCGCGGCACCTGCCCGTTCGTGCAGAAGTACGACAACGCACGTGACGCGGGCGCGGGCGCCGCGTTGATCTTCAACGACGGCTTCACGGGCCGCGAGGAGCCGCTCTTCATCACGGCTCCGACGGACATGGACATCCCGGCGATCATGATCTCGAACGACGTCGGGGAGGAGATCTACAGCCAGGCCCAGACGGGCACCGTGACGCTCCACTTGGTCGTGGACGCCACCACGACGCCATTCACGCAGTACAACGTGATCGCTGACTCGAAGCAGGGCAACCCGGACCGCACGATCGTGGTCGGCGCCCACCTCGACTCGGTCGAGGCGGGACCCGGTATCAACGACAACGGCTCGGGGTCCTCGACCCTGATCGAGATGGCCGAGCAGATCGGGCAGCTCGGGCTCACGCCGGACAACCGGATCCGCTTCGCGTTCTGGGGCGCCGAGGAGGCCGGCCTCGTCGGCTCGACGGCGTATGTCAACGAGCTCGTCGCCGAGGGCGACATCGACACGATCGAGGCGAACCTGAACTTCGACATGGTGGGTTCGCCCAACTTCGTCCGGTTCGTCTACGACGGCGACCTGTCGGATTCCGCGCCGCCTCCGGGCGGGGCGCCCGAGGGCTCCGGCCAGATCGAGGGCTTGTTCGGTGACTACTTCCGCAGCCAGAAGCTGAAGTACGAGCCGACCGCGTTCGACGGCCGCTCCGACTACGGGCCGTTCATCGCGAATGGCGTGCCGGCTGGCGGTCTGTTCACCGGCGCCGAGGGCATCAAGACCTCGCGCCAGGCGGGGATCTACGGCGGGACCGCAGGTGCGCCGTACGACCCGTGCTACCACCAGGCGTGTGACACGATCACCAACCTGAACAACACCGCGCTCGACCAGATGTCGGACGCGGCGGCGCACGCGGCGTGGACGCTCGCCGAGTCGAGCAGCGGCGTGACGCAGGCTGGGGCGGCGACGACCGCGACCAAGTCGCTCAAGTTCCAGGGCCCGTTCCGGGTTCGGTAGCTCGACGCGACAGCAGTACGCACTGACGAGGGGCGGCCTGCGGGCCGCCCCTCGAGCTTTAGCGCTGCTCCCTGACCGTCTCGACCTTGCCAGTGTTGGCGTCAATGCGGACCACGGCCAGCGCGCTGAAGGTGCCCTCTGCCTTGCCGGGACGGGACAGCGACACGATCCAGAAAGGCTTTGACGGGACGCCCTGACGAAGCAGTCGCACCTGCGTCTGTTTCGGGGTGAAGTCGACCTGGTCCTTCGCCCTTGCAACCGCCTGGTTCTTATCCAGCCGGATCGAGGACTTCTGGCACGTCTGGGCGACCACGAACGCGAGCACCAGCACCGCCACGATCACGCCGACGCGAACCCACGTCGGCCCGCCGGCGGTGAGCTTGGTGCCCCAGCGTCCGACGTCCGCTCGAGCGGTCGGTGTCACCGGTTGACTGGGTGGCTCAGACGGTTGGACGGAACTCCGTGCCCCAGTTCGTGAGCAACACGATCACCAGGACCACGATGACACAGAGGATCGAGATGGCAAGCACGCCGTACTCGAAGCTCTTCTTGTGCGTCTGAAGGGGCAGGAACTCGATCTGCTTCCTGCTGCTTCCATTGTTGATCATTGGCTGTCTCCCACTCCTCCGGGCTGCGGCGGCGGCCCGGTCGTCGGACCCCCTGCTCGGTATCCGACGGCGAACTGAATCAGCCGGCGGTTTTCGTACAGGACCCAGGCCACCAGCACCAACACCATCACGACGATGCCCAGCCAGGTCAGGATCATGTAGGCGGTGTCCGCGCCCGTGCCCTCGTCGCCGTAGGTCGAGCCCGGCCCGAAGGTCATGAACCCGGCGCAGTCGCTGTAGTCGGCCTGGAGGATGAAGTCGGCGCTGTCGTCCACGCGTGCCTTTTCCGAGCCAGCGGCATGCGTAACGCAGTCCGGTGCGCTGTTGATGATCCCGGGCATCTAGACCACCACCTCGTCTCTCGCGGTTCGTAGGATCGCCTCGGAGGGCACGATGGTGCCGTCGGGCTCGACGATCACCTCGCCCGGCGAGGCCATCTCCGGCAGGTACAGGTCCGGGTCGTACTCGGCCACGTCGAGACCCATGAGCTCGACCTCCGGCGGCACGCGCAGGATGTTGAGCTTCTTCATGACCCACGAGGCGAAGTAGCCGGTCAGGAAGCCGAGCGGCAGGAACGTGGCCATGCCCATCAGCTGGCCGCCGATCGAGCTGTCGACGTTGTTGAGGCCCGTTGGATAGCCCGCCGCGAAGACGCCCACCCAGAGCATGCCGAGGAAGCCCGCGACGCCGTGTACGGCGACCGCGCCGACCGCGTCGTCCACGCGCTGCGTCTTCTCGATCCACGTGCCCGCGTAGACGACCATCGCGGCGCTCGCCATCGCGATCAGATAACCGAGCGTCGGCGCGTAGACGTCGGCGCCGGCGGACACGCTGATGACACCCGCGAGGCCGCCCGACACGGTCCAGAAGGGATCACCCCGCGAGGCGAAGTAACCGCCGGTGAAGCCGCCCGCGAAGCCGAAGGTGATGATCATCGCGATCGAGCCGAGCGTGGTCGGGCTCAGGTAGATGTTCGCCCAGCCCGGGAAGGTCGTGGACGCGATCACGAGGCAAGCCGCGTAGAAGCCGTAGAAGCCCGTGAAGATCAGCATCAGCCCCAGCAGGGTCATGTGCAGGTTGTGTGGTCGGAACTGGCGCGCCAGTCCCTCCCGGGTGTACTTCCCTATTCGCGGGCCGAGGTTGAAGAGCACACCGAGCGTGAAGGCGCCCGCCACGCCGTGCACCACGCCTGATGCGATCGAGTCATGGAAGCCGAAGCGCAGCGTGAGCCAGCCGCCGGCGCTCCAGCCCCAGGCCGCGTCGAGGATCCAAACCGCCGAGCCGAGGATGCAAGCGAGGATCAGGTAGGCCGACAGCCGGGCGCGCTCGATGATCGCTCCGGACATGATCGAGGCCGTGGTCCACGAGAAGAGCAGGAAGGCCAGGAAGAAGACCAGGTTGATGTTGTTCGTCAGGTTCGGGCCGAAGGTGTCCGACCACGGGATGCCGCTCTGGCAGGCGACGGAGGTGAAGTCGCTCGAGTTCGGGCCGACCGGCAGACCCGGCTGGTTGCAGTTGTAGATCCACCAGCCGAAGTAGTAGAACGTCGGCGTCACGACGGCGATCGTGAGAATGTTCTTCATCGCCGTGGCGAGCGCGTTCTTCCTGCGCGCGATGCCGGTCTCGTACGACATGAAGCCGGCGTGGATCAGCCACATGATCACGACGGTGAAGAAGTAGAACTGCTCGCCGAGGATGACGCTGTCGAGCGTCTGGGCCTCGGAGCTAGCCGCGTCCTTCAGGCTCTCGACCTGCGCGATCAACGTTGCGATCATGCGTTCCTCCTGGCCACGCGGCCGCTGACACTGTCAGTAAACGAACAGGCCCTTCGGCGCGACCGTATCCCCGCCCGGCGCGTTCCCGCAACGTATGATGGACACATCGTTCGTGACGAACGAGTGTCACAACGACACATATGGTGAGTTGACGGCCCCCGCTAGGATGGCCGCCCAACCGCAAGGATGGCTCGTTTGACGGTCTCACCGGTGGCGGGCGGCGGCGACGCTCTGGCCCGCGTGCAGCGCGAAAACGAGACGCTCTACGCCGTCATCAAGACGGTCTCGTCCTCGCTGGACCTGGACCGGGTGCTGGACGGAATCGTGGAGATCGCAACCGATGCGACCGGATGTCACGCCTGCTTCATCTACTTCCTGGACGGTGAACGGCTGGTGCTGCGGGCGGCGTCGCCGCGCTACTCGCACCTGGTCGGCCAGCTCAGCTGGGGGATCGAGGAGGGGCTCACGGGATGGGTGGCGCGCACGAAGACGCCCGAGTTCATCCGCGACCACGCGCTCGACGATCCGCGCATGAAGTACGTGCCGGAGCTCGAGGAGGAGCGCTTCCAGTCGATGGTGGCCGTGCCGGTGATCGCACCCGACGGGGACGTGCTTGGTGTGGTGGTTCTCCATACTCAGGCTCCGCGCGAGTTCGACGACGGAGTGCTCAACTTCCTCGTGCACACGGCGTCGCTCGCGGCCGGCGCGATCGAGAACGCGAAGCTGTACGAGGGCACGCGCCGCCGGGTGGACGCGCTCACCACGCTCACCCAGCTGAGCCAGGCGCTCGCGGCGGTCACGTTGCGCGAGGACCTCTACGACGCGGTCACGCGCGGCGCACGCCAGCTGCTCGGCGCCGGCTCGTGCCAGATCTGGCGTATCGACCCCGAGGCCGACGAGCTCAGCTTGGTGGGCGCCGACCCGCCGGACGCGAGCTCAGGCCCCGGCCGGGCCGCCCAGCTCATGGGCCTCCTGCGCGGCGGGCGCACGGGCGCCGTCGAGGACGAGCTGCTGGTGGCGCCGCTCGCGGCGGGCGACGAGCAGCTCGGGATCCTCTGCTGCATGGCGCCCGGGCGCGCCTTCGACGACGAGGACGCGGAGCTGCTGCGCGCCGTCGCGCACCAGACAGCGGTGGGGCTGAAGAAGGCCGAGCTGATCGAGCGGCTGACCGCGGAGAACATCGTTAAGGACATGTTCGAGGCGCTGGCCGCGGGCTCTGTCGAGGCGGCCGAGGCGAAGGCTGCCGAGGCGCGCTGCGACCTCACTCGTCCGCACGTGTTCCTGCACGCGGTGCGCGCCGCTCCCGCCGGCGACGACGGACCGGGCTGGCCGGACCTGGCCGCGAGCTTCGAGAGCCGACTGAGCCGGCTATACCCGCGAGCGTTCTTCGACTCACGGCACGATTGCGTGCGCGCGATCGCCCCTCTGCCAACAGCGGGTGCCGCGGCCGTCGAGCGCCTGCGGCAGGGCTGCGAGGAATTGGCTCGCCGGGAGGGGGTGGTGGTGGGCCTCAGCGATGTGGACCGCGGCGCGGCCAGCGCGCGCCGGCGCATGCGTGAGGCCTCCGACGCCGCTCGCATCGGCCGCTCGCTGGTGGCTGACGGCGGCGCGGTCTCGTACGAGGGGCTGGGCGCCTACAAGTACCTCGTCCACCTCGAGCTCGACGACGCGCCGCACGATCGCTACCGGCTCTCGGTCGAGGAGCTGCTCCAGTACGACCGCCGCCGCGGCGCGCGTCTGGTCGAGACGCTCGAGCGCTTCCTAGCCGACCGCGGCAGCGTGGCCGCGAGCGCGCGGGCGCTCTACATCCACCCGAACACCGTGCGTCAGCGGCTCGAACGGATCGAGCGGGTCACCGGACTGGACCTCGGCAAGGAAGACCTGCTCTCGCTCGAGCTGGCGCTCAAGCTGGCCCGTCTCCACGACGTCCGCGGGGACCGGGACTAGACGCATGCGCCTCGTCCTCGCGACGGTGCCGGCGCACCGCGATCCAGACGCGGAAGATCAGGTAGCCCGGCACATGCGTGAGCAGCACGAACAGGAACCACCAGACCTTGTGCGTGAACTCGAGCCCCGGCTCGTCCTTGATGTCCATGACGACGAGGTAGAGCGTCACGACGAGGACCAGGACCAGGATCGGCGGGGTGCTCTGCGTGAGGACGAACAGGAGCATCGCGGCCACCCTACATGCGGAGTCGCCAGGTGACCATCAGGGCGAAGCTCTACGTGGCCATCCTGCTCACCGTGCTCGGGCCGGTGATCACGATCGCCGTGGCCCTGCACGGGATGAACCGGCTCGGTGACCGCTTCGACGAGGTGCAGGAGCGCTCAGACCACCGTGCGCTGGCGCTCGACCTCAAATTCGGCGTGACCGACTTCAACGGCTGGCAAACGGCGTACGGCTACGACGACGGCGCCTCGCGGCCGCGCTTCGAGCGCTCGGTGAGGCAGTTCCGGATCGACATGGGTGCCGCGCGCAACCAGCTCACCGACCCACGCGAGACTCGCCTCCTCAACGAGATCAGGCTGAGGTTCGGCGAATTCATGCGGCTCGACGCGGTGGCGTACGACGCGCTCAAGCGCGGCGACGACGCCCGCGTGAAGCAGATCTTCCTGGGCCCTGAGCTCAGGCTCTTCGACGCGATGGCGCAGCGTGCGGATGAGCTCGCGCGCTACGAGGCGCGCGGCGCCACGGCGACCGAGAAGGAGTTCGACGACTCGCGCGAGGACTCGCGCCGCGGGCTGATCGCGGTGGCGCTGGGCGCCGCGCTCGTGATCATCCTGCTGCTTGTGACCGCCTCGGACATCGCTCGGTTGGCGCTCGAGGGCGGGCGCGAGCGCGAGCGGCAGTGACCGACGACGTCCTACTGACGCTGAGCCTGCTGCTGATGGGCGCGCTGCTCGCGCGCTTCGTGGCGAGCCTGATCGGGATCCCGGAGATCCTGGTGCTGGTGGCGATCGGCGCGCTGTTCGGGCCGTTCGTACTCGATGTGGTCGACGTGCCGTTCGACTCGCTCGGCGCGCAGCTGATGTTCACGCTCGGCGTCTCGCTGATCCTCTTCTATGGCGGCCTGAGCCTGTCGGTGCCGGTGCTGCGGACCGTCTGGGTCACACTCGGCCTGCTCGCGGTGCCCGGCATGGTGATCACGGCCGTGGTCGTCGGCGTGACGGCGCACTTCGCGTTCGACCTGCCCTGGGACATGGCACTGCTGGTCGGAGCCGTGCTCGCGCCGACCGATCCAGCGATCCTGATCCCGCTGTTCATCCGCTCGCGGCTGAAGCCCAAGGTGGCCCAGACGGTGATCGCCGAGTCCGCCTTCAACGACCCGACGGGCGCCGCGCTGGCGCTGACCCTTGCGGGCGTGGTCCTCACAGGCAGCAACTCGGTGACCGGCCCCGCCGGCGAGTTCCTCGTGGACCTCGGGATCAGCACGGTGATCGGGATCGTGGCCGGCGTCGTTCTCGCCGCGGCGATCTCGAGCGACCGCTCCGGCATCTGGCGCGAGAGCGCGGCGATCGCCGTGCTGACGGTGGTCACGATCAGCTTCTTCTCCTTGGACACCGCCGGCGGCAGCGGCTATCTCGGCGCGTTCCTCGCCGGGCTGATCGTGGGCAACGCGGAGCATCTGGGGCTGGGGGAGGCGGACCAGCCGCACATGCAGGACGTGCGCCAGTTCGCCTTCAACCTGGCCGACATCGTGACCCTGATCGTGTTCATGGTGCTCGGCGCGAACATCCCGTTCGACGAGCTGGGCGACAACCTGCTGCCGGCGCTGGCCGTGCTCGCCACGCTGATGCTGGTGGCGCGGCCGATCACGGTGTACGCGTGCACGATGCCGGACCGCGGAGCGCGCTGGACTCGCCAGGAGCTGGCGTTTCTGTGCTGGACCCGCGAGACGGGCGTGGTGCCGGCCGCTCTGGTCGGCGTGCTGGCCGGGCTGGGAGTGCCGAACGGCGACGTGTTCGCCAGCGTCGTGGCGCTCGCGATCGTCCTGACCCTGCTGCTGCAGGCGCTACCGGCCCGCTGGCTGGCGGGCCGCCTGGGCCTCCTGGAACCCCGAACCCGCCCGGTCGCGGTGGACCGCGAGGCCGCCTGAGCGGCCCGGCGCTAGGGAGGCGGGAAGGCGGGCAGCAACCCGCGTTCCACGACCAGGCGGTTGATCATGTTCAGCGCGTTCATCGCGTCGATGGCCTGGCCACGCGCGTTGAAGACCACATCCTCGTGCTCGAACCAGATCTGAACGTTGCCGACGAGCAAGCGGTAGCAGTGGTCGCTGAGCTCGAGCAGCCTCTGCTCGAGCTCGTCACCGGGCTGGCGAGGAAGGGCGCGGAGGTACTTGCTGGGTGGTATTCCCCGCAATTCCTCCGTTAGGGCCGACGCCAGTCCCGAGTGATCCGGGCCTGGGCTGAGAAGTGAGGTCATTTCCGACAGGAGCTCGCCCTCGAAGACCGGGGTCGGGGATTTGACGGCGCCGCGCAGCCGCGCATATCGCTCGTCCACCGCCGAGGCGATTTCACGCTCCCGCTCGGGGAGTCGCTCGAGCTGCCCGGAGTCAAGCGGGCCGAGTGGGACCTCGGAGCCCGATTCGCGACGGATGCTGGAGGCCCGCGCGAGTTGGGGCGAGCGCCCGGCCTTGACGAGGGCCCGGTTCACCGCGCGTATGTGGCTCATCTCGCTGAACGCGGCGTTCCTGGCTGCCCGAGCCGCCTCGGCCACGTGCTGAGCCGAGGCTCCGTCGTCGGCCGGCTCGAGGTCGTGACCGAGCGCGCAGTGGATGGCCAGGTACTCCACGCAGAGCGAATGCTCGATGCTCGCGAGCTCGTCGAGTTGGTTCAGGATCTCGCCGCTGCTCAGCGTCGTCGGACCTGGCTCCGCATCGCCTGCGGGCATAGACCGAGGCTCCCAGCACGGCGCTCGCCAGTCAACCTCTCGCCTTCGGCGTACGCTCGGGGCCATGGAGCCGTCCAACCTTCGTGGCGAACGAGTGACGCTGAGGCCGCTGGAAGACCGGGACCTAGACCCGCTCGCCGAGATCATCCGCGAGCCAGGTGTGGCCCGGTGGTGGGGCGAGGCCGACGAGCCCGAGCGGCTGCGCGACAACCTGCGCATGGACGGCGATGCCTTCGCGATCGAGGTCGACGGCGAGCTGGCCGGCTGGCTCGGCTTTACCGAGGAGACCGAGCCCGAGTACCGCTCGGTCGGCATCGACATCAGCCTCTCCGGGCGCTTCCAGGGCCAGGGCCTCGGCCCCGACGCGCTGCGAACCCTGATCCGCTGGTTCGCCGACGAGCGCGGGCACCACCGCTTCACGATCGACCCGAATGCCGGCAACGACCGGGCGATCAAGGCCTATGAAGCCGTCGGCTTCAAGCCGGTGGGCGTAATGCGCAAAGCCGAGCTCGTCGACGGCGAGTGGACCGACGGCCTCCTCATGGACCTGCTCATCGAGGAGCTGCGGTAGCGGCCTAGAATCCGGGCATGCCGCTAACCGTCCCACTCGGGATGCGGCGCCGGCTCAGCATCGGTCATTCCCCCGTTATCGGTTGGTGGGTGCTGCGGTGGCGGAAGCCCTCCGCCAGTCCTTGGAACGAAGTCTGGGACGACGGCGAGGATCCACCCGATGCGGGGGTGCGTGAGCCGAGGAGACCGCGGCTGCCGCCCGACCGCGGCGCGATCGGCTTACCGCCGCCCTAGGCCCTTGGAGATCGACCACGTACTGATCGCCGTGACCGACCTGGCGGCGGGCGCGCGCGAGATGGAGGCGCGGCACGGCCTCGCCTCGGTGGAAGGCGGCCGTCACCCGGGCTGGGGCACCGCCAACCGCATCGTCCCGCTCGGCGAGGCTTACCTCGAGCTGATCGCGGTCGTCGATCCGGACGAGGCCGCCGGCAGCTCGTTCGGCAGCTGGGTCGCCGCCGCGGCGACGCCCACGGGACAGCCGCTCGGCTGGGCGGTCCGGACGGACGATCTCGACGGGGTCGCCGCGCGGCTCGGCCTTGCGGTCACGGCCAACTCGAGGAAGAACGCGAGCGGGCAAACGTTGAGCTGGCGGCTGGCGGGCGTCGAGCAGGCCGTCGCCGAGTCGTCGCTGCCGATCCTCGTGGAGTGGGGAGACGGCACACCCCACCCGGGTCGCGCCGCGGTCGAGCGCCCGGCCGGCGCGCCCCGGCTCGCGCGCGTGGAGCTTTCCGGGGATGCCGAGCGCGTCGACCGCTGGCTTGGGAGTCACACGCTGCCGATCAGCATCCGCGCTGGCATGCCGGCGGTCGCGAGCATCATCCTCAGCGGCAGCGCGGGCGAGTTTGAGCTCGTCTAGGACAGCCCCACGGCTGCGAGCGCCTCCGCCTGATCCAGGAAGTCGTGCTGGCGGATCACCCTGCCGTTCTTCAGCGTCGAGACGCCCGCGTAGGTCTCCGCAAGCGGAATGCCGCTTGCCTGGGCGCGCATCGGCATGTTCGCGAGCAGCACCACCCGATCCCCGAGGTCTATGAATTCGGTCGGCTCCAGGCGGACATCGGTGCCCCACACGTCCTCCGTCGCGGCAATGTACGCGCGGTAGCCCGACGGCCCGCGGTAGCACGGCTCCGCGAGCGCAGCCTCGACGAACTCCCGGTACGGGTAGTACTCCAGCTTGGGGTGGTAGCTGATCGCCACCGCTTCCAAATCGCGGCGGTTGTAGGCCTGCACCCCGAGGCGGAGGGCTCGCCCGAGGGCCGCCTGGCGCACACGCGAGCCGGGCTGCAGTCTGGCGATCAGGCGAGGGAGCGCTGCGGCAAAGACGGGGAAGCGGACGGCGAGTCGCTGATCGAGCGTGCGCGTGGACCGGTCATGCACCCGCAGCGGCCGGCGGACGTAGCCGCCTAGAACAGCTGCAGGTAGCGCTTGATCTCCCACGGAGTCACCTCGTTGTGCCACTCGTTGAACTCGTCCTGCTTCGTCTTCACGTAGTAGTCCACGTAGTCCTCGCGCGAGGTTGAGCCGAGGGCCTTTCGCAAGACCTCGTCCTGCTCCAGCTCGCGGGTCGCGTCCAAAAGGTTCGCCGGCAGCAGCTCCACGCCGAGCTCCTTGCGCTGGTCCTCGGTCACCTCGTGGAGGTTCAGCTCCGTGGTCGGGTCGCCGGCATCGAGTCCCTTCTCGATTCCGTCGAGCCCCGCCGCGAGCACCGCGGTGGCCGCCAGGTAGGGGTTGCAGGAGCCGTCCACCGTCCGGTCCTCGATCCGCCCCGCGGCCGGGATGCGCAGCATCTGCGTGCGGTTGTTGAAGCCGTAGCTCACGAACACCGGCGCCCAGCTCGAGCCGCTCCGCGTGCCGGTCTTGAGGCGCTTGTAGGAGGAGACGGTCGGCGCGGTCAAGGCGATGTACGCCTTCGCGTGCTCCTTCAGCCCGCCGATGAAGTTGTACGCCAGCTCTGAGAGGCCGAGCCCGCGCGGGTCGTCAGAGGGGTCGGCCACCTCGAACACGTTCTCGCCGTCCTTCCAGAGGCTCATGTGGAAGTGGCAGCCGTTGCCGGTGAGGTGGCCGAACGGCTTCGGCATGAAGGTGGCGATCAGCCCGCGCTCCTGCGCCAGCGACTCGACCATGTAGCGGAAGAAGATCGCGCGGTCGGCGGTCGTGAGCGCGTCCGAGAAGTCGAAGTTCTGCTCGAACTGGCCGTTGGCGTCCTCGTGGTCGTTCGCGTAGTTGTTCCAGCCGTAATCCGTGACGTAGCGCGAGACCTGCGACATGAAGTCGAGGTTGCGCGTGAGGCCGCGCATGTCGTAGCAGGGCTGGTCGAGGCGGTCGAGCGGGTCGGCCAGCTCGATGTCGCCGT
>Ga0114129_10013001_pt1 | contig 11853 bp, 10 predicted proteins | sample RhiMetdeltSRZDD1_FD_80071 | JGI IMG/M metagenome (GOLD analysis project Ga0114129, IMG submission 80071) | Populus rhizosphere microbial communities from Tennessee, USA - Rhizosphere MetaG P. deltoides SRZDD1 (version 2) (version 2) | ecosystem: Host-associated > Plants > Roots > Rhizosphere >... | reverse complement strand
GCTTCCACCTTGATCAGGGCAAAGTAACGCTCTCCATCTTTTGGAGGACGTACCTGTCCCGACACGGTGTCACCCGTGCGCAGGTCGAACTTGCGAATCTGCGACGGTGAAACGTAGATATCGTCCGGGCCGGGGAGGTAGTTGTAGTCCGGCGCTCGAAGGAATCCGAATCCGTCCGGGAGCGTTTCAAGGACGCCTTCACTGAAAATGAAGCCGCTCTTTTCGGTTTGCGCCTGCAGGATCTTGAAGATCAGTTCCTGCTTCCGCATACCGGAAGCTCCCTGAATGTTGAGGTCCTTGGCCACCTGCGTCAGCGCGGAAATGTTCATTTCCTTCAGCTGTGCGATGTCCATGGTAGCTGCGCCTTCTGGGCGATCTGGGGCAACAAATTTTTTTGAACTCATAGGTGGGTTTTTTCTCACTCTGTGGGATTTTGAACAGCGGTCCCGATTTTGGAAAGAAGTTCTTCCTTTCCTTGGCCGGTTACCGCCGAGAATGCAATTATCTCCTTCGTTCTTAGTGTTTGGGCGCCTGTACGGAGCGCCTGGTTGAGCTGGTTACGGGAAATCTTATCGGCCTTGGTTAAAACAACAGCATTGGGAATCCGGTGATGATCCAACCACGTCTTCATTGCGATATCGGATTCTGTGGGAGGAATCCTGCTGTCTATAAGCATCAACGTCAGCTTCAGCTGCTCGCGTTGCCGCAGATAGCTTTCAACCATTGGCCCCCAACTTTCTCTCACCGATTTGGAAACCTTCGCATAGCCATATCCGGGAAGGTCGACGAAATACAAACGGTCATTGATCTGAAAAAAATTGATCGTCTGTGTCCGGCCGGGTGATGCACTTGTACGCGCCAATCCTCGGGAATTTGTAAGCGTGTTCAGCAAACTGGATTTGCCAATGTTCGATCGGCCACAGAAAGCAATCTCGGGTCGCTGGTCACGGGGAAACTCATCCGTTTTTGTCGCACTCTTGACGAATCGGGCGGAAGTGATTTTCACTCGTGGCAGTCGAGAGGCCGGAACCTGCCCTCATTGTAACAAGGAAAATTCAGGGACAGACTACTAATTTCCTTCCTTCCTCCATGAATATGAATCGACCCGCAAAAGTCACGAAGGAAGAAGGGAAATTACCACTCTGTCCCCGAATTTTCCCTAGTTCCTCAGTGTCGATTCCTGCTGAAGGTCACTATCATCGCCGATGCCTGGCCGGAACCGTAAATCCTGCGTTCCTTCTTCGGCAAGCGGCTTTGGCGCCTGTGTTAAGGCCACCTTCAGGACTTCGTCCATGTTCTCGACGAAGTGTACCGTAAACTCATCTTTGATGTTTGTCGGAATATCCGCCAGATCCTTCTGGTTATCTTTCGGAAGGATTATTGTGCGAATCCCGGCACGATGAGCCGCCAGCAGCTTCTCCTTCACTCCCCCGATCGGTAACACCTTGCCCCGGAGCGTGATTTCTCCCGTCATGGCCACATCGCATCGAACGGGAATCTGTGTCAGAGCGCTTACCAGAGAAGTCGCCATCGTTATACCAGCTGACGGTCCATCTTTGGGAATTGCGCCTTCGGGCACATGGATATGGAGATCAAGACGACGGTAGAAATCTTTGGGAATTCCAAACATCTGAGCCCGCGACCGCACGTAGCTCATTGCGGCCTGAGCTGACTCCTGCATGACGTCTCCGAGTTTGCCGGTCAGCGTTAACTTGCCTTTGCCTTCCATCAACATCGCTTCGGTAGCAAGTATTTCGCCGCCAACCTCTGTCCATGCAAGGCCGGTTACGAATCCAATTTCATTTTGGGATTCGTGACGGTTGGAACGGTACTTCGGAATACCGATGTAGTCAACGACATTCTCTTCATCGATCTTAAATGCGTTCTTTGCGCCGTTCTTTACGACCGAACGCGTGACCTTCCGGCAGATCGACGAGATTTCGCGCTCCAGGTTCCGGACGCCCGCTTCCCGGGTGTAGTGGCGGATTATGGATTTCACGCCCTCTTCGGTGAAAGAGACCTGTTGCTGCTTCAGGCCGTTGCCTTCCATCTGTTTTCCGATGAGGAAGCGCTTCGCGATTTCGACCTTCTCGTACTCGGTATAACCGGGGAGTCGCAGAACTTCCATCCGGTCCTGCAACGGCTGGGGAATCGTGTGCAGAACGTTCGCCGTCGCGATGAACATGACCTGGGAAAGGTCGTATTCCACATCCAGGTAATGATCCTGGAATGTTGCATTCTGTTCCGGATCGAGCACTTCCAGGAGAGCCGCCGACGGGTCGCCGCGGAAGTCCATGCTCATCTTGTCGACCTCATCCAGCAGGAACACGGGATTGACGGTTCCGGCCTTCTTGATCATTTGAATGATCTGGCCCGGCAACGCTCCAATGTACGTTCTACGGTGGCCTCGGATTTCGGCTTCATCACGAACGCCGCCCAAAGCCAGACGTACGAACTTGCGCCCGGTCGCGCGCGCAATCGACATACCCAGCGAGGTTTTGCCGACGCCCGGCGGTCCGACGAAGCAGAGGATCGAGCCTTTCGGTTTCTTCACCAGCTGCCGAACGGCGAGGAACTCGATGATGCGTTCCTTAACCTTCTCGAGACCGTAGTGGTCTTCGTTCAGAACTCGTTCTGCCGCTTCGATGTCGCGGATCTCGCGTGACTTTTTCTTCCACGGAACGGCAAGAAGCCAGTCCACGTAGTTCCTCGAGACCGTCGACTCGGCGGACATCGGAGGCATCATTTCAAGGCGCTTCAATTCCTGCGTCGCCTTGTCGTATGCGTCCTTCGGCATTCCAGCCATCTCTACCTTGCGGCGAAGTTCTTCGAGTTCGGATTTCTCGTCTTTTTTGCCGAGCTCGCGCTGGATCGCTTTGATCTTTTCGTTGAGGTAGTACTCCTTCTGCGCCCGTTCCATTTGCCGCTTCACGCGGTTTTGAACGGACCGATCGACGTGCAGCTTTTCGATTTCGATATCGAGAATGTCAGCCAGACGCTTGCACCGCTCGACCGGATTGAAGATTTCGATGAGTTCCTGCTTCTCTTCAATCGAGAGCACCATGTGAGCACAGATCGTGTCGGCCAGGCGGCCCACGTCGTCGACTTTGATGGTGGCGAGCACTTGATCGGCATTCAGGTTCTGGCTCAGCTTGACGTACTGCTCGAACTGCTGCGTCAAACGCTGTGCCAGCGTGTCGTATCCCGTGAACGACTGATTCCGGAACGGCGAGAGCCTGAGATTCGCTTTCCAGAATCCTTCTTCTTCGTTGAGTTGCAGAATGCGGGCGCGCTCAATGCCTTCGACGAGGACTTTCGTGTTTCCGTCGGGAAGTTTGAGCGACTGAACGATATTTGAAATCGTTCCTACCTGGTAGATCTCGTTGGGCCGGGGAACGTCGACTGTCGCGTCGTGCTGGGTAGCCAGGAAGATGCGCTTGTCGCCTTTAAGTGCGGCTTCGAGCGCCTGCACCGAGGATTCGCGGCCGATCACGAAGGGAACCATCATGAAGGGAAAAATTACGACGTCCCGAATGGGAACCATTGGCAGCTTTGTCTGTTCGTATTTTTCCTTCGTACTCATGATGTTATCCGTTCACTTTCTTTACCCAGCTTTCTCAAATGGAAGCTGGATTTCCTTCTTTTCGACCATCTCCTTCGTAATAGTTAGCTCCCTTTGATCTTTTTGTTGCGGGAGCTGGTACATCAAATCGAGCATCAATTCTTCAAGAATGATGCGAAGTCCGCGGGCGCCTACATTGCGTTTGATAGCGTCCAGTGCCACGGCTTCCAGAGCGTCATCGGAAAACTTGAGTTTCACGTTCTCGTACTCAAACAAGCGCTGGTACTGTTTGACGAGGGCATTCTTGGGCCGGGTCAGAATTTCGACAAGCGCCGGCTGATCCAGATCATGGAGCGTTGCCACGACCGGCACGCGCCCGACGAATTCCGGAATCATTCCGAACTTGATCAGGTCTTCAGGTTCAATCTGGTCGAGCAGGGCGGAACGGGGATTCTCGCTTTTGACTTTCACGTCGCCCTGGAAGCCCATCGTGCTCCTGACGGCCAGCCTGCGCTCGATCAGCTTGTCCAAACCGACGAAAGCGCCACCACAAATAAACAGGATATTGGTCGTATCGACCTGCGTAAACTCCTGATGGGGATGTTTTCGGCCGCCCTGGGGAGGAACATTAGCTACGGTCCCTTCCAGCATTTTCAACAGGGCCTGCTGGACACCCTCGCCCGAGACGTCGCGGGTGATCGAGGGGTTCTCGTCCTTCCGGCCGATCTTGTCGATTTCATCTATATAAATGATGCCGGTTTGTGCACGCTCGATATCGCCCGCCGCGTTCTGGATCAGCCGCAGGATAATGTTTTCCACGTCTTCGCCGACGTAGCCGGCTTCCGTCAACGTGGTTGCGTCGACAATCGCGAACGGTACGCTCAAAAGACGAGCCAGCGTTTGCGCCAAAAGCGTTTTACCTGTTCCGGTGGGTCCGATCAGCAGGATGTTGGATTTTTGAAGTTCGATGTCGGACTTTTTGCGGGCCAGCTCGATGCGCTTGTAATGGTTATAGACGGCGACAGCAAGCTTCTTCTTCGATTTATCCTGGCCGATAACGTACTGATCGAGGAATCCCTTTATCTCAGGAGGTTTCGGAAGATGAACATTTTTAGGGGAAGGCTCGTAGTTCTGATCTTCATCAATGATGTCCTGGCAGACCCCGACGCATTCGTCACATATGAAGACGGTCGGACCCGCGATCAGTTTACGGACGTCATTCTGGCTCTTGTTGCAAAACGAACATCGCAGGACGTCGTCGCTGTTTTTCTTCAATTGAGTTCCTCTCTCCTGCTTTCAGCATCGATCCGCTGAAACCCACAACTGACAAGGCTTTCAAGCTATCCTCGCTTTGAAATTACCTCGTCGATAATACCATACTCCTTAGATTGGTCCGCCGTCATGATGTAGTCGCGTTCCACGTCTTTTTCGATCCGCTCCAGCGGTTGCCCCGTGTGATGGGCAAGAATCTTATTCAGTATGGTTCTGATTCGTAAAATCTCTTTCGCGTGAATATCGATATCCGTCGCCTGTCCTTGCAAACCGCTCATCCACGGCTGGTGAATGAGAACGCGGGAATGTGGAAGCGAGAACCGTTTCTTGTTTGTTCCCGCAGCCAGCAGTACGGCAGCCATACTTGCCGCCTGTCCCACGCAAATTGTCGTCACATCATTCCGGATGAACTGGATCGTGTCGTATACCGCCAGTCCCGCCGATATCGAACCGCCCGGGCTGTTGATGTAGAGCGAAATGTCGCGCTCCGGATCCTCAGCCTCCAGAAACAGCAATTGGGCGGTTACAAGATTAGCCACGTTGTCATCAATTGGTGTACCAATAAATATGATGCTGTCTCGGAGCAGGCGGGAATAAATGTCGTAGGCGCGCTCGCCGCGGTTGGTCTGTTCGACCACCATCGGAATAAGGGTCATTCGTTCTTCGCTCATGGGTGATAACTCCATTCTTAAATCAGCGCGTCGACGGGTCAATGGGAATTAGGACTTAGGCACTTGCAGGCTGGATATGGGCTCGTCCCTGCAAAAAGTCCAGCGTTTTTTTATTCCGGATTTGCTCAGCGAGCCTGTCGAGTCCGGAATCCTTTCCCAGAACTTCGCGCACCTTATCTTTCGGCCGCTGGGTCTCAGCGGCGATTTTCTCGATTTCCGCCTCTATATCGTCATCAGTAACCCGGATGCTTTCCTTATTAGAAATGTAATCCAAAATGAGGGAACCCTTCACGTCTCGCTCGGCCTGCTTCTGCTGGTCTTCGCGGATTTTGCCCCAGTCAACGTCGAGCCGTTGCGGGTTGATTCCCTGGCGGGCCAGGTCGCGCACCAGGCGTTGCACTCTGACTTGCAGTTGCCGTTCCACGAGAGATTCCGGAATCTCGAATTCGTTGTTGTCTTCGAGCCACTCCAGAATCTTTTCTCTCATTTGTTCCTGCGCGCCTTCGGATTTGTGCTTTTCGATGTCTTCTCGAATTTTCTTTCGCAGGTCGTCAACGGTCTTGTAGTCGCCGAAGCGCTGAGCGAACTCATCGTTCACTTCCGGAACTTCCTTGTGCTTGACTGTTTCGACCTTCACATTGTACTCGGCCGTTTTGCCGGCCAGTCTCTTTTCCGGGTAGTCGGGCCGGTATGAAACGGTGAATGTTTTTTCATCTCCGACTTTCATGCCGAGCAGATTGTCCGTAAATTCCTTCAGCGTATTTTTGCCGCCGATCTCCGCCACGGCTTTCTCTGCGTTGATGGGCTGATCGTTACCCTCGATCGTCCCCGTGAAAGAAATCTCTGCGAAGTCCCCTTGCTCTATCGGGCGGTCCTCGACCACAGGAGCGAGTTCAGCCATGTCTTCCTGAAGCCGTTTCAGCGACTCGTCAACCTCGGATTCCTGAACCGCCGTTGAAACCTGCTCGACGGGAACGTCGGTGTAGTTGGTGATGTTCAGACTGGGATATACCTCGAAGACAGCCTTGAATCGAAGCGGCTTCCCTGATGCGTAATCCACAGACTCAAATTGAGGAGCTTTCACGATCTCCAGCTTTCGTTCGTCGACCGCATCACCGAAATATTTCGGCAGAAGGTGTTGCATCATCTCAGAAATGATCTCTTCGCGATAGCGTGTCTTCACGACTGCAACCGGAGCTTTGCCCGGCCGGAATCCCGGCACTCGGGCCTTTTTCGCGAAATCGTTAGCGATATGCGCAATCTCCGCGTCGACGACTTCTTGCGGAATCTCGATATCAAGATTCTTCTTACATTCGCTGACGTCGATTAGTTCGACTTTCATGCGTCCTCATGCGAAAGGAGGGACTCGAACCCTCACGGGTTGCCCCACTGGATCCTAAGTCCAGCGCGTCTGCCAATTCCGCCACTTTCGCGGTTTATCTTGTGATTGTGCGGACGTTGATCAGCGGTGTCAATGGGACCCTTCCGCCGCAGGTATTTTATGCTGTGGTTTTTGTGGTGTTGGGTACTAAGCCAGTCCCGCCGTCAGGGCGACTGGTTGAAGCGGGAGTTTGACTGTAAAGGTCGCGCCGCGTCCGACGCCTTTGCTTTGAGCCTCAACGATCCCATCATGCATCGTTACCACTTCCTGCACGATCGCAAGGCCCAGACCCAGGCCGCCGTTTCGTCGAACCTGCGAAATATCCGCCTGCCTGAACTTCTCAAAAACGTGTGGAAGGAATTCCTCACTGAGTCCCACACCGGTGTCCGCGACGCTGATCTCGGCATGCCCGTCTCTTGAACGAAGCCGCACGTTGATCGAGCCTCCGGCCGGACTGAATTTGATCGCATTCGTCAGAAGGTTGCACCCCACCTGTTGCAGACGACGCGCGTCACCGATTACCACGCCATCGATGTTTTCAATGTCACAGCAGATGCGAATTGACTTTGATTCGGCTTCAATGCGAATGCAATCGAGCACATCATGGACCACCGCAGACAGGTCAAGCGGCGCCATGTTCAACTCCAGCTTTCCGTGAAGAATACTCGACGCGTCGAGTAGATCCGACACCAACTGGACCTGCCGTTCCGCATTCCGGTAAAGACAGTCGAGCGCGTTCTCGGCCGCGGCTGAATCGAGTTTGCCCGATTTCAGAAGACGCGCATATCCAAGGATCGCGTTCAATGGTGTTCGAAGCTCGTGAGCAAGGGTCGCCACGAATTCTTCAAAAATATCGGACGTCATGCCTTCCGACTTTGCAGGAAGCCTGCCAACCCTGGCATGTCTCATTTTGAAAGGCATTTAGCGTGTTGGGTACTGTCAGAGGAGAGCCGGATCATGGATTTTATCCGTGAAATCGGCGAGTGGAATAATTGGGGACTTCCGTCCCCGAATTATTCCGACTTTGTCCTAGGCAGCTTCGGCGATGTCGTGTAGGGTTTTGCCGCTGACTTTTTCTTCGACCTTCGAGATATCTCCGATCGACACAACGCCCACCAGCCGCTTGTTTTCATCCAGGATAAGGATGCGGCGTACGTCTTTCTCACGCATCCTTTCGGCCACGGTCTTCACGTCGTCTTCCTCAAAGGCATAAATGATCTCGCGCGACATGATCTCGCGCACCTGGGTCGTGTTCACGTCTCTGCCGTCGGCAACGTGGCGAATGACGATATCGCGATCCGTCACCGTTCCCACAAGCCGATCATTTTCACAAATGGGTATGAAGCCGACATCCAATGATTTCATTTCCTGAGCAATCTCTTTGAGACTCGATTCCGGTCCGAGGCACTCGACATTGCTCGTCATGATTTCGCGTACTTTCATACACACCTCCACTGAAGTAGTAATGAGCAACTAAGCGGCCTTGTGCGTCTTCTGCGCTTTTTTCTGGGCCGTCCTGATTAACCCGAGCAGTTCGCCGTCGGATGTGGTCACAATGACGCTTTCCGGCTCGTCGTTTCGCAGGGCTTTTTGCAAGTCCTTCGGATCGGTATCGGGGCGAAACGTCCGCGGTCCCGGTTCCATGACGTCGACCACGCGAGACAGCGGATTTGCATCCCACGCTTCACCACGGAGCGCGCCGAGCACGATGTTACGATCGCTCACGACGACACACAGATCCTGATTGGGCCGCCGGCGGCTCTTCACATCTTCAAGCCGTTCTCGGAGTCCACAGGTGAAAACGTCTTTTTGCAAATACTGCTTGAGCCGAGGAATATTTTTCGATGTGCCCTCGGTTTCCCAGCCTGCTGCGAGCCAGTCCGACTTGCCGGCCGTGTATCGATAGACTTCCTGGAAGCCCATGCTCTCGAGGCGCCACGCTGCGCGCGCACTGACGTCGCACTGGTAATCCTGGCAATACACGATAACCGCAACGTCCTTGCGCAACGGCCTGGTGGTTTCGGCATTTAGCGTTTGCAGGGGAATATTGACTGCGTGTGGAAGATGTTCTTTTTTGTAAGCCGACGCCGGCAGCACCTCGACGAGTTGGGCGCGGCCTTGCGCCACTAGTGTTTTCACGTCTTTACGGCGAATTTCAATAGGCATACGAGCGCTCCTATATTTCCTTAGACGGAGAACTTTGGCGCTCGGGACTTTAGCGGTTCGGCAAGGATTCCTGGAGTCGTTCGGGCGTGGCCGGGGTTTGCTTTTTCCCACGAACGGACTGGATGACGGCGTCGAGACTCCACGGGCCGGCGCCGCTCGCAAAGAAAAAGAGATACAGGTAGCAGAAGAGGATGGAGGCTTCCATTCCAGGCCCGGAGAAACTTTGCCAGAAGCCGCGAGGCGCCCACGACCTGAAATAGGCGACTGCCATTTCACCGCAGAGTATGAATGCTGTCACGCGCGTGAACAGCCCCATCGCGATGAGCGGTCCGCCGAAGGTTTCGAGAAGCCCGCCGATGCCGCGAACCGTCAGCAAGTCCTTTTCAACCCGAGCTCCGCTGAACCCGAAAAGTTTTTCGATTCCATGCTGAAAAAACACGAGGCCTGCCGCGATTTGAAGAAGGCTGAGTGCATACGGCGCCCACTGAGAAACACTTGTTGTCGGCCTTTTCCGAAGCCGGTCGATGCTCCACAAGCCGGCGCCGTAAGCCGCAACAAACAGAAAGAAGAATGCGACAACGATAACCGGGTCGCCGCCGTTTCGGATTGGCCACGGACCCTTCAGCGCCGGACCCGTAAAATACGAAATGCCGACCATTACGGATACCAGCAGAGCCACGGGCCGCGTGAAAAGTCCGAGCATCAGCAACAGTCCCGCCGGGAATTCCACGAGTTCGACAATGCCGGAAAAAGACGACATCGTGTAGTCGCTCGCCTCGGGATATCCGAACCACTGCTCCATTCCATGACGCACGATGAGGAAACCGAAAATGATCCTGGTGATGCTCAGGATGTACGGCGTCCACTTCGCTGGAATGGAATCGGGTCGCATAGTTCGTTTTATACGCGGCTGACGCCTGCTTCTTCTAATTTCACCGGGGCCGCTACCCGCGCGCGTCTCCGGCTGATGACATTGTCAAGCGCCCATGCGCCGCCGCCTGCTGTAAACATGAACAGGTAGATGTAGCAAAAATAGATGGAAGCTTCGCCTCGCGGAAGGCTTCCCCAAGGCCCGAGGCTGGCCCAGCGTGTGAAATAGGCGACGGCCATTTCACCTGACAAGAGAAAGCTGATTGGTCGCACAAAAAGACCCACACCCAGGAGAGGCGAAAGGTAGAACTCCATAACTCCGCCCCATGCGCGGATTGTCGACCAGTTATGATCCGCGCGGCTTCCGAAACTTCCGAGATATTTCTGCATTCCATGTTGAATAAACATAAATGCGACTGCAATGCGCATGATCCCGAGCGTTATGGCGGCGCCGCGAGTATCCAGTTGCGCCGGTGAATCTCCACTGCTGCGTTTCATCAACCAGTCCACGGCCAGTGGGCCTGCGCCAGCCGCGGCGACAAACAGGAAGAAGACGGCATACGTCATCGCAGCCTCTCCATCATTGCGGATTGAGAAAAAACCCTGGGGAAGATTCAGAACCATGTACGAGATCGTCATATCGAGAAAAATCACTGCAGCTACAGGGCGAGTAAAGAGCCCGAGCATCATCAGCGCTCCGCCGACCAGTTCGATGAGACCGGTTAGACCCATCAGCGACATCACGGGAACCTGATCTCCTTGTCCCGCCGGGAAACCGACTATCTTGATCAAGCCATGCCACAGCACCAGGAATCCAATGACGATTCGGCTGATGCTCAGCACGACTGGTGCGGCCTTGGTAAGCGCAGTTTTTAATGCCATTTGCTCTCCTTCAAATGATGCCGACTCGCAGTGATGCCCTCGGCTATATCGCGTTACACGGTGCTATGTCAATTAGGACCTTGGCAGAAGGTCGTGTGAATCGCAGGTCAATCGACTGGAACGGAGTTTCTTCCGTACATTCTGATTATTTCCGGTAACTACTTTCGTTTCTGAAATTCCTTACACGAAACTTTCGGTACGCGCGGTGCTCTTGTGTGCTTGTCTGATCGGAGGAGCAATGTTCACGCGCGTACTCGTCGCTACCGGAGCTACAGCCGTCATTGGTGCTGTACTCTATTTCGCCAGCATTGGTTACAAGCGGCTGTTTTCCGTGTGGCCGTGGGATGGGTTCAACTCGCGGCAGCGAGCCTGAAGGGCCCGGCCAGACGTTTGCCAAATACCAAACCTTTAGCAAACCGGCAACCGCAGGTATAATCCGACGCAATGAGTTCCTGGCAACGGTTGGTGCGTCAGCCACAGAGTGTGTGGGCGCGGAAGGCTCTGTTCCAAATCCATCTTTGGACAGGGATCGCCGCGAGCATTTACCTCGTCATCGTCTGCGTCACAGGAAGCGCGCTGGTTTTCCGTCCTGAGCTGACGCGTGCGTTCGCACGCGGTCCCATTATCGTGGCGGGTTCCGGTACGCCACTCACCGAGCAGCAAATCAAGGAAGCGGCGACCCGCCAGCATCCTGGCTTTGTTGTGAGCAACCTCTTCAGGGCGAAACAACCGAACGCGGCAGCCGAAGTCTGGCTGGAAGGTCCCGACAGCACGTTGCACCGGCTCTTCAATCCGTTTACCGGCAAGGATATTGGCGAATCCGTCCCCTTCGGAATGCGAGCGGTCTCATGGTTTCTCGATCTGCACGACAATCTTCTCGGTGGAGAGAGCGGGCGTTACATTAACGGTGTAGGCGGTGTGATGCTCACAGCCCTTGCTGTGACTGGAATTGTGATCTGGTGGCCCGGCATCAAGAACTGGCGGCGCAGCCTCATGCTGCGGCGCGGAGTCGGCTGGAAGCGTTTCAACTGGGACCTGCACAGCGCGAT
>Ga0114129_10013000_pt1 | contig 11853 bp, 11 predicted proteins | sample RhiMetdeltSRZDD1_FD_80071 | JGI IMG/M metagenome (GOLD analysis project Ga0114129, IMG submission 80071) | Populus rhizosphere microbial communities from Tennessee, USA - Rhizosphere MetaG P. deltoides SRZDD1 (version 2) (version 2) | ecosystem: Host-associated > Plants > Roots > Rhizosphere >... | reverse complement strand
CGAGATGCCTTCACCGTACATCACGTCGAATTCCGCTTCGCGGAACGGCGGCGCAACCTTGTTCTTGACGACCTTCACGCGCGTCCGGCCGCCCACGACGGTGTCGCCATCCTTGATCGCGCCGATCCGCCGGATGTCGATCCGCACCGACGCGTAGAACTTGAGCGCGCGTCCACCGGTCGTCGTCTCCGGGTTGCCGAACATGACGCCGATCTTCTCGCGCAGCTGGTTGATGAAGATCAGACACGTCTTGGATTTCGAGACGATGCCCGTGAGCTTGCGGAGCGCTTGCGACATGAGACGCGCCTGAAGACCCATTTGCGCTTCGCCCATCTCGCCGTCGATCTCGGCGCGAGGCACGAGCGCGGCGACCGAGTCCACCACGACCACGTCGACGCTGTTCGAGCGGACGAGCAGCTCGACGATCTCGAGCGCCTGTTCGCCATTGTCGGGCTGCGAGACGAGCAGGTTGTCGAGCTCCACGCCGAGCTTCTTCGCATACTGGGCGTCGAGCGCGTGCTCGGCGTCGATGAACGCCGCCATGCCGCCCGTTTTCTGGGCCTCGGCAATGACCTGCAGCGCCAGCGTCGTTTTGCCGGACGATTCCGGACCAAAAATCTCGATCACTCGCCCACGCGGGACGCCCCCGATGCCCAGCGCATAGTCGAGGCTCACCGCACCGGTCGAGATGGCGGGGATCTGCGCAACGACATCCTTCTGCCCCAGGCGCATGATGGAGCCCTTGCCGAATTGCTTTTCGATCTGGCCCACGGCCATCTCGATGGCCTTGAGGCGTTCGCGGTCGTTACGGTCTTCTGCCATATTCCGTCCTTCGCTGATGTCGTTCGTCGCTCAGTCAGTCGGTCGCTCGTCAGGAGTCGCTGCATTCTAGAGTCGTGCCCGGGATCTGTCAAGCGAAAACGGTTTCATCATATCAACATAGTTCCAGTGATAACAATGACTTGCAGCGATGTGTGACTTTCGCCCCTGGTGCGGAAGTGTGCAGATTCTGCGTCCTCTGAACTCTGCAAGCGTTGCGGGATCTGCGTGCCTCATTTGGCGCGTCCAATGCAGCAAGTTTTGTTCACGTGCGTGACAGATCGGGTCAATTGCGGAGGATCTCATGGAAATCAACTGGCTCAAGGATGCGGACGCGGCGCTGGAGCGCGCGAAGCGCGAGCGGAAGCCCGTACTGTTGGACTTCAGCGCGGCACCGATGTGAGCAGGATGCGCTCGGCTGGATGCCGAGGTGTATCCGGACCCTGACGTCGCGAAATACGTCAGCGAATATTTCGTGCCCGTCAGAGCTCACATCAAGGAACAACCTGCCACGTTCAAACGGTTCGGCGCCGAGTGGACGCCGACCATCATCACCTGGGACGCGGATGCCAACACCGAGCGGCATCGGATCGAAGGATTCCTGCCAAAGGACGAGTTGCTCGGGCAGCTTGCCCTGGCTCGCGGCCATTCCGCGTTCGGACGGGAGGATTGGGACACCGCGATACGCGCCTTTGAGGAGGCCGCGAACCGCGCCGGCACGGAAGCAGCGGCCGAAGGGGTATATTGGGCGGGCGTCGCACGTTATAAGAAGACGCAGGATCCCTCCGCCTTGAAGAAGACCGGACTGGCGCTGAAAGAAAAATTTCCGCAGAGCGTCTGGGCGAAAAAGGGATCGGTCTGGGTCTGACGTCCCAAAGATGCCGTCACCTGTTGGACACGCCCTCGGCGGAATCGCCGCCGCCTGGCCAGCGATTCCTCGCGAGGCGCGTAGCCGGCATGCCGTTCGGGCTGCCATCACGGTTGCTCTCGTCGGGATCGCCCCGGATCTCGATCTGCTCGTGAACGCGCATCGGGAGGTGACGCACAGTCTTGGCGCCGCCCTCGTGGCCGGTTTCGTGGCGCTATGCTGGAGCCGGAGCCTCCGGTGGGGGCTTGCGGCTGCTGCCGCCTGGGCATCGCACGTGCTGCTCGACTGGCTGGGGACCGACACGCGGCCTCCCGCAGGCGTCATGGCGCTCTGGCCGTTGTCGCATCAGTACTTCGAATCAGCGTGGCATCTGTTTCCCGCGGTGTCGCGTCGCTACTGGCTTGCCGAGTTCTGGGTGTACAACCTGAAAGCCGCAGCAATCGAGCTGTGCGTTCTCGGGCCGGTGGCGTGGCTGATCGTGGCGGCCTTCCGGAAGCCGCAGGCTTGACGGTCTGTGACGCTCCCACGCTTTCTTGCCGCCGCCCTGGATCCTGCGTCAGCCTCCGCATCGCTCTCGTCCGAGGAAGCGCATCACCTGACGAAGGTCCTCCGGCTGCGCGCGGGCAGCGAGATTCTGGTCTTCGATGGAAACGGACGCGAGTATCGCGCGCGCATCGAACGGGTGACGCGCGATGGCGCACAGCTGAAGCTTCTCGAGGAGACGACGTCAGCGTCCGAGCCGGGCGTTCCCCTCACCCTCGCTCAAGCGATCCTCAAAGGCGACAAGATGGACGACGTGGTTCGCGATGCCACGATGATGGGCGTCGCCGCGATCGAGCCAGTCGTGACGGAGCATACGACCGTTCGCCTGAAGACGCTTGCCGACGGACGCGCCGCCGAGCGGTGGCGCCGCGTGGCGATCGCGTCGGCCAAGCAGTGCCGCCGCGCGGTGCTGCCGCCGATCGGCAAAGGCACCGAGTTCACGGACTGGCTGCTGCAGGACGCCGCTGAGTTGCGGCTGATGCTTGTGGAGCCGACCGCCGCCATCGAGGGGCACCCGTTATCCACTGTCTCGACCGCGCGTCCTTCGTCCGCGACGCTCCTGGTCGGTCCTGAAGGCGGATGGAGCGCCGCGGAGATCGAAGCTGCCGTTCGCGTGGGATGGATCCCAATCACGCTCGGACGCCGCACGTTGAGAGCCGACGCCGTCGCGATCGTCGCGATTGGCGTGCTCCAATTCATCTGGACCGATCTGTAGCGCGGGCCTTCAGGCCTTCGACTTCAGGGTGGCGGCCGCCCAATCCCCCTCGGTTACGTGCTGGACGACCACGCACTGACCGCCGAACATCTCCGCGATCTCAAAGAAATGATCCGGTCCGAAGCCGCTGAGGATCAGCGTGCCACCCTCGCGCATCAGACTGCGAAGTTTCTCTGCGTGTCGCACGAGCATCGCCGCGGTGAGATTGGCGAGCACGACATCGGCGCTGGTCAATTTCAGCGCCTGCAGATCTTCGCGAACGATGTCGATTGTTCCCGCGGCGCCGTTGCGCGCGATGTTGTCGCGCGCGTTCTCGAGCGCGTCCGGATCGTTGTCCACGGCGACGACATCGGCGGCGCCGAGTTTCCATGCGGCCAGCGCGAGGACGCCCGATCCGGTGCCGATATCGATCGCCCGCGCACCGCGCAGGTCGAGTTGCTGCAGGAGCTGCAAACACAACCTCGTCGTCGCATGATGACCGGTGCCGAAACCGGTTGACGGTTCGATGACGATGACCGGGACATCGGCGGCGGGGATGTCCCAGGGAGGCGCGACGACGAGGCTGCCCACCCGGACGGCTTTCAGATTCTGCTGGGAACGCCGCGCCCAGTCCTCGTCCGGGACATCCAACGCGGAGGCTCGCAGCAGATGCGGCGCCACGGCGCCCGCGAGATGCGCCGCCGCCGCATCGCGGTGCTCGACCGAGGCAAAGAACACGCGCCACGACTCGCCGGCTTCATCTTCGTGGATCGCGCTCGGATGGAAATCGTCGAGCAGGGCGTAGAGACGTTCGCGGAGGAAAGCGTGGGATCCCGGCGCCGACAGGAACTGCAGGTCGAGCGCCGGGTACTCAGCCAAAGATATCCTTGACCTTTTCGAAGAACGGCTTCTCGGATGAATCGACGCCCGACGCCTCCAGCGGCGCCTGCGGCATCGTCTTCGCGAGATCTTCCAGGAGCTGCTTCTGCTCGTGTGAAAGCTTCTTGGGCACCGCGACCCGCACGACAACGTAGAGATCGCCGTGCCCGCGCCCCGTGACGCTCGGCATCCCTTTGCCGCGCAGCCTGAATCGCGCTCCCGCCTGGGTGCCCGCCGGAATCGTGATCTCTTGTTCGTCCTTGACCGTGGGCACGCGCAGCGCGCCGCCGAGCGCCAGCATCGGGAAGCTTACGGGCAGCTCGCAATACAAGTCGTCACCTTCACGGTGGAACATCGGATGCTCCTGCACGTGAATGACGACGTAGAGGTCGCCTGGAGGACCGCCGGCGGTGCCGTGTTCACCTTCGCCGTAGAGCCGCAGGCGCTGTCCGGTCGCGATGCCCGCAGGAATCTTGACGGTGATCTTGCGCTCGCGGCCGATTCGGCCCGCGCCGCGGCACGTCTGGCAGGGTTTACTGATCACGCGGCCCATGCCGCGGCAGGTCGGGCAGGGTCGCGCGACGGTCAGGAACCCTTGCTGATAACGGAGCTGTCCTGACCCTTTGCAGGCGCTGCACACTTCCGGCGCGCTTCCAGCGGCCGCGCCCGATCCCTTGCAGGTCTCGCAGGTCTCTTCGCGAGGGATTTGAATCGCGGTTTCTGCGCCGGAGAACGATTCGTCGAACGAGATCTCGAGGTCGTACCGGAGATCCGCGCCGCGCTGGGGACCGTTGCGGCGTCGGCGACCGCCAAAGATGTCGCCGAAGCCGAACATGTCTCCGAGGCCGGCGAAGATGTCGCTGAAGTCCGCAAAGACGGTGGGATCGAATCCGCCGGCGCCCGCGCCGCTGACGCCGGCGTGGCCGAATCGATCGTACAGCGACCGTTTGTCGCGGTCCGCGAGAACCGCGTATGCCTCGGCCGCCTCCTTGAAGCGTTCTTCAGCCTGGCGATCCCCGGGATTGCGATCGGGGTGGTACTTGAGCGCGAGCTTGCGATAGGCGCTCTTGATCTGCTGCTCGGAGGCCTCGCGCGCGACGGCCAGGATTTCGTAATAGTCCCGCTTGCTCACCCTTTCGCCACCTTCACCATGGCCGGCCGCAACAGCCGGTCGCCGAGCATGTAGCCGCGGCGGAATTCTTCGATGATCTCGCCCTCGCGGCGTCCTTGGGCCGGCTCATGCGAGACAGCCTGATGAAAGTGCGGATCGAAATCGGCACCCACCGAATCGACCGGGCGCACGCCGCGCTTTTTCAGCACCTCGAGGAGCTGCCGGTGAATCAGCTCGACGCCGCGTCGATACGCCTCGGCGCCCTCCGATCCGGGATCGGCTTTCAGCGCCCGCTCGAGGTCGTCGACCAGCGGCAGCAGTTCTTCCAGCAGGTTGGCGGCCGCAGCCTCCGAGACCTGTTGACGCTCCCGCTCGATCCGCTTGCGGTAGTTATCGAACTCAGCCGTCTTGCGCAGCAGACGATCGTAATAGTCGTCACGCTGCCGCTGAAGCTCCGCCGCGTCGACGGCCGTCTCGGCCGCCGCGTCTCCCGGCGCCTCGATTAATTCCGATGTTTCGTTGCTTCGATCCTGCATGATCCGTCTCGATATCAGTCGAGGTCCGAGGTCCGATACCCGAGGTCCGAGGTCCGGGCCTCGATCTTCGGTCCTCGACTGCCTCAGGAATTTTCCAAAACTCTGTTAATCGCTCGTGACAGGCTGTCGACGGCGTTAATCGCGCGCGAGTAGCGCATGCGAGTGGGGCCGAGGACACCGACGGCGCCCGTGCGCCGACCGTCCGTATAGGTGGACGTCACCACGCTGAAGCGTTGGAGATCGGGGTCCGGGTGCTCGGACCCGATGACGACTGTCAACCCGCTGCCGTCCATACACGCGTCGATCAAGTGCACGAGACGCGTCTTCTCTTCCATCATCCGTACCAACGTCCTCATCGTCGACAGCGTGGTTTCCGGATCGTCCGACGCCACCACGTCGAAGAGCAGGGAAGTTCCCTGGATGAAGACCGACGGCTTCGGCTCGAGCCCCTCGAAGGTCGTGCTCGCCAGCCGAAGCGCGCGCGCCATGAGGTGATCGTACAAAGTGCATTCCTCGCGCAGCCGTTCGAGGATGCCCTGGCGGACTTCGCTCAGCGTCCGCCCTTTGAACTCGCTGTTCAGATAGTTGGCGGCCTGCTGAAGCTCATCGGAACCGAACGGTTCGTCCGTCTCGATCACTTTGTGAGTGATGTGTCCCCCCGCGGAGATGAGAACGACCAGGACCTTACCCGCGTCGAGCGGAACGAAGTCGAGGTGCTCGAACGGCGCTTCGGTTGCACGCAGGATGACAAAGCCGACCTGATGGGACGCGCGCGAGATCTCCTGCGATGCGTGAGAGAGGACGTCCTCGACCGTGCCGGCGCGCCGCAGCCGCTCTTCGACCTGAGGCGCGGGTCGCGACGCGCGCCGCTCGAAGAGGATCTGATCCACGTAGCTGCGGTATCCCATGTCGGTGGGAACGCGGCCGGCTGACGTGTGCGGTTGCCGTACGTAGCCGCTCTCTTCGAGCCGCACCATCACGCTGCGCAGCGTCGCAGAGGACACCCCAAACCCACGGCCTGCCAGCCAGAGCGACGAAACAGGGGCCCCCTGCTCGATGTATGCCTGCACCAGCTCGGCAAGGATCCGCCTATCCCGTTCCGGCAACTGAGGATGTCGCGTCAACACCATTTAGCAGTCACTTGAGGCGATTGCTAAAGATTATACATTAGATGCCTCAGATTCCCGCGCGCCCGGCCAGCCGGCGGGCCGCCTCCCGCCCTTCGGCGACTATCGCACCGGCATCCTCCGCTGTAAGGGCGCCGTCGCGGGCGAGTGCCCGGCCGTCCACGACGGTAAGTTTCACATCGTTTCCGCGGCTGGCGTAAACGAGCGTCGAATACGGGTCGACGTCCGGCGACACGTGTGTGCGGTCGCGGTCCACGAGGATCAGGTCCGCGCGCTTTCCGACTTCTACCGATCCGATGTCGGAGTCGAGTCCGAGCGCGCGAGCGCCCTCCCGTGTGGCCATCCAGAGCGCATCGCGGGCGGTGAGCGCTCCAGGCTGACGCCGCACGGCCTGCAGAGTCGCGGCGAGCCGCATCTCATCGAACATGTCCAGACGGTTGTTGCATGCAGCGCCGTCCGCTCCGAGCGACACCGAGATACCTCGACTGCGCATCTCGGCGACCGGCGCCAGCCCCGACCCCAGCTTCAGGTTCGAGCTGGGGCAGTGGAGGACCTTGACGTCCCGTTCCGCCAGCAGCGCCTGCTCGGGCTCGGTGACCCAGACGCAATGCGCTGTGCACAAACGCCCCGTCGCCAGTCCGGTGTCTGCAAGGTACTCGAGGTTCGTCATGCCTCCTGACAGTCGGCGGACGATATCCACCTCATCGCGGTTCTCGGCCGCATGCGTGTGAACGATCACCCGATCGCGGGCGGAGAGCGAGGCGACCGCCTCGAGCAACTCGCGCGAACAGGACACGGCGAAGCGCGGCGCGAACGCCGCGCGCAGGCGGCCGTTGCCTTTTCCGTCCCATCGTTTCTGAAGCGCGACGCTCTCGTCGATGGAATCGCGCGTCCTCTCCTGAAGCCTCGCCGGCACGTCGCGATCCGAATCCATCATGCACTTGCCGACGACAGCCCGAAGCCCGACCCGATCGAGCACCTCGAACACCACATCCGTGTCATGCACCGTCTCCATCGTCAACACGGTTGTCGTGCCGCTGAGAAGCAGTTCGGCGGCGGCAAGGCGCGCGGACGCGCGGAGCGTGTCGGGAGTGTGGGCGGCTTCCAGAGGCCAGACGCGCTTGCGCAGCCACTCGAGCAGCGACATGTCGTCCGCGTACCCCCTGAACAATGTCTGGCAGAGATGAACGTGAGTCTGTACGAACCCCGGCAACAGGTATGCGCCGCCCGCATCGATCGTCGTGTCGTGCCGTTCTGAAGGCTCCGGCCCGATCGACACGATGCGTCCATCCCGCACCGACACCGCCCCGCGGACGATATCGAACGCGTCGTTCATCGTGAGGATGGTTGCGTTGCGGATGAGAAGCGACACTGGATTTGGTGATTCAGTAATTTGGTGATTTGGTGATTTTTGTCCAATCACCAAATCACGAAATCACCAAATCACCAAATCAGGACTTGGCCCGCTGTCTTTGCCACTTCATCGAGACCGCGCCGACGTCCTTGCCGTGGCGGACGGCGATCAGCTCGGCGAGGATGCTGATGGCGATCTCCGCTGGGGTGACGGCGCCGATGTCGAGGCCGATCGGCGCGTGGACCCGTTCGAGGCACTCGATGGGCAGCCCTTCCGCCTGTAGCGCGTCGAAGACGCGGGCGACCTTCGCGCGGCTGCCGATCAATCCGAGGTAACGCAGATCGCGCGCGGCGAGCGCACGCAGTGCGTCGAAATCGTGGGTGTGGCCGCGAGTGACGACGACGACGAAGGCGGAGGCTGGCAGGTCGGCGCGATGCAGCCAGGTCGCGATGTCCTCGACGGCAATTGCGTCCGCCATCGGGAAGCGCTCCGTATTGGCAAATTTTTCGCGATCGTCGACCACGTGGATCCGGAAGCCCGCGTCGGACGCGACGCGCGCGAGGTGCCAGCCGACGTGTCCGCCGCCGATGATGTAGAGCCGCGGTGCCGGCGCAATCGGATCGATGTAGACCTCCATCTGACCGCCGCAGATGAGGCCCGACTCCTGGACGAAGTCGTCGTTCAGATCGTAGCGGGCGAGAACCGGCTTGCCGGTGGCGATGACCTCGCGGGCGCGACCGATGGCGTCACTTTCGTAGCATCCGCCGCCGATCGTGCCGACGATCCGTCCATCCGCGAAGACCAGCATCTTCGCGCCGGTTCGCTGCGGTGTGGACCCGTTCGAGCGCACAATCGTCACCATCGCGGCGGGCTCGCCGCGTTCGAGTGCGGCTGCGGCGGCAGGGATGACGTCGTCGTTCAGATCAGGACCTCGATCTTGGATTTCTTCTTCAGATCCGCGATGAACTCGTCCGTGTGCTGCTGCTTTCGCTGCTCGGTCAGGAGCTCCTTGATCTGGGCACTGGCCTCGTCGTAGGGAACGGCGCGGGCGTCCCGGTGATCCGTCACCTTGATGATGTGGTAGCCGAACTGGGTCTGGACGACGTTGCTGATCTGACCGGGCTTCAGCGAGAAGGCGACCTTCTCGAATGCAGGCACCATCTGGCCGCGCGGGAAATACTCCAGATCGCCTCCCTGCGCGGCGCTGCCGTCCTGCGAGTGCTGCTGTGCGAGCTTCGCGAAATCCGCGCCTGCGCGCGCCTTCTTCAGCACCTCGTCGATCTGGGCGCGCGCCTTCTTCTTCGCGGCGGCATCCGCCTTCTCGTCCACGCGGATGAGGATATGGCTCGCGCGCACCGACTCGGGCTGCTTGAACCGATCCGGATTCTTGTCGTAGAAGTCCTTGGCTTCCTGGTCCGTTGCAGCCGCCTGATTCGCCACCTCCCCGTCGATCAGCTTGTTGACGCTCAAGTCGACGAGCGCGTCGTGCTTCAGCGTGTCGAGCGTCATGCCTCGCTGCTTGAGCGCCTTGTCGAACGCATCCTGCGAGGCAAACTGCGAGCGAACCTGCTGGACCCTTTGATCGATCTCCGCGTCCGCGATCTTGATGTGGCGGTTCCGGCTTTCCTGTGAGAGCAGCGTGTAGACGACGAGCTGATCGAGCGCGCCGCGCAGGATTTCATCGCGGCGTTCCGCTGGAATCGGTTGCCCCGCGCGCTGCTCGATCGTCCGGAGCATCTGCTCGAACGACGCTTTCTTCACATCCTCGCCGTTCACGCGCGCGACGACCTCCGGCAACTGCTGGGGTACGGGCTTGATCGGCTCGGGCGCCGCAGGCTGTCCCGGCTGTGCCGGCGCCGCCGGCTTTGGCTGCTGCGCGGGCTGCGCCGCGCCCTGCGCGCCGGAGGCCGGGGATTTACGACAGGCCGTCACCGCGGTGATGGCCACGAGAACACACGCAAGCACCCTGTCTTTCACGCACACCTCGAGAGTTGTAAACGCCGGCTTTTAATCTTAGCGCGGTTCAGAAGTAATGCAGGTGGCAGGTCTCCGTCGGCTCGGAGCCGGCGAGAAACGCCTCTCGGAAGACTCGAGGACAGGCAGGGGTGGCGAGCTTGCCCGTGTCGCGATCGATGTCGGCGAAGACGATGCCGTCTGGAGACTCGAACGAGGTGCTCGTCCGGCCCGCGAGCGCGCGGATCATGAACTGCGTCCAGATGGGCAGCGCCGCCTGACTGCCGCTGAGCCCGAGCGCCTGATTATCGTCGAGACCCACCCAGACGACGGTCATCAGCTCCGGCGTGAAGCCGACGAACCACGCGTCGCGCAGATCGTTCGTCGTGCCCGTTTTGCCCGCGGCGTCGAGCGTGAAGCCGGCCCCGCGGGCGGAGGCGCCCGTGCCCTCGTTGAGCACGCTGCGCATCATGTTGGTCACCAGAAACGTCGTGTCCGGCCGCGCCACGGTACGCGGGACCGGCATGTCGATCGGGATGTTCTGGCCGCCGTTGACGATCCGCGAGATGCCGCGCAGCGGACGCACCGTGCCGCCGTTGGGGAAGACCGTGTAGGCGGACGCAATCTCGAGCGGCGTGGCTTCGAAGACGCCGAGCGCGATCGACGGATAGGGGCGCGGCGGCGTGCCGGCGCCGATCCGCTTCCAGAGCGCCGCGACGTTGTCGTAGCCGGTGGACTCGGCAACCTTGATCGTGGCAATGTTGCGCGACATCGCGAGCGCACGCCGCAGCGTGATCGGTCCGTCGTAGTCGTTCTCGTAATTGCTTGGCGTCCACGTCTGCTGGTTGAACGTGAAGGCCGTCGGCTCGTCGAGGACGACGGTGGCCGGCGTGATGTCGGTGCGTCCCTCGGCTTGCGCGCGCTCGAACGCTGCCAGGTAGACGAACGGCTTGAAGACGGATCCTGGCTGGCGCCGCGCACTGATGGCGCGGTTGTACTGCGACTGGTTGTACGATCGTCCGCCAACCATCGCGAGGATCTCGCCGGTGCGCGGATCGATGGCAATCAGCGCGGCCTGTGCCGGCGGACGCTTGCGGCGCGCGAGAATCTGGTCGACGCGCACCAGGCCGTCTCGAACCGCGTCGTGCGCGAGACGCTGCAGCTGAAGGTCGAGCGTCGTGTAGACGTCGACGGCCCCGACGGCTTTCGTGCGCTCCTGCAGCTCCTGCGTGACGTAGTCGACGAAGTACGGCGCTTCCGATTCGAGCGCCCGCGCGACCACCTGCAGCGGCTCATGCGACGCTCGATCCGCGGCGTCTTCGCTGATGAAGCCGCTCTCCACCATCGCGTGCAGCACGACGTTCCGCCGTTCCTTGGATTTGTCGGGGTTGTTGAACGGCGAGTAGCGCGGCGGCGCCTGAATGATGCCGGCGATCGTGGCCGCCTCGGTGAGCGTGACGTTGCTGACGTCCTTGCCGAAGAACAGCCGCGCCGCCTCCGGCACTCCGTGGATGGCAAACGATCCGCGCTGGCCGAGCCAGACGTCATTCAAGTACAGCTCGAGGATCTGATCCTTGGACAGGCGCCGCTCGAGCGCGATCGACATCAACCACTCGGTGAACTTGCGCTGCGGCGTTTTCTCCTGCGCGCGTTCGAGCCCCCAATAGGAGCTGAGGAATGTGTTCCGCACCAGCTGCTGCGTAATGGTGCTGCCGCCGCTGAGATATTTCCTCGTGCCGAAGATGTTCGTCAGCACCGCGCGGGTGGTCCCGATTGGATCGATGCCGGCGTGATCGTAGAACCGCCGATCCTCGATCGCGATGACCGCCTGCGTCACCCGGGGCGGGATCGCGGCGAGCGGCACGTCGCGGCGCTTCTCGCGTCCTTCCGTGACGAGCGCCGTGATGAGCGGCGCATCGAACGCCATCGACTCGATCGTCTGTCGCTTCGCCGGCAGCTCGATCGTCTG
>Ga0114129_10012999_pt1 | contig 11854 bp, 7 predicted proteins | sample RhiMetdeltSRZDD1_FD_80071 | JGI IMG/M metagenome (GOLD analysis project Ga0114129, IMG submission 80071) | Populus rhizosphere microbial communities from Tennessee, USA - Rhizosphere MetaG P. deltoides SRZDD1 (version 2) (version 2) | ecosystem: Host-associated > Plants > Roots > Rhizosphere >... | reverse complement strand
TTCGTAGTGATCGAATTGCATGGTGAAGGTGGCACGCCCCTGCGACATGGAGCGCAGATTGCTCACATAGCCGAACATGTTGGCGAGCGGCACCATCGCGTTAATGACGTTGGCGTTGCCGCGCATGTCCTGACCTTGAATCTGTCCGCGACGCGAATTGAGGTCGCCGATGACGGAGCCCGTATAGTCTTCGGGCGTCACCACCTCGACTTTCATGATCGGCTCTAGCAGGACGGGCGAACCCTTTTGCAGGGCCTCGCGCAACGCCGCGCGCGCGCAGATTTCGAAGGCGAGCGCGGACGAGTCGACATCGTGATACGCGCCGTCCACCAGCGCCACCTTGAGATCGACAACCGGGAAACCCGCCAGCACGCCGGAGCCGAGCACCGATTCGAGGCCCTTCTCGACCCCGGGAATGTATTCCTTCGGCACCGTTCCGCCGACGACTTCATTTTCGAATACGAAGCCTCCGGCCGGCGGCAATGGCTCGGCGACGATCTTGACGCGGGCGAACTGGCCGGCACCGCCGGTCTGCTTCTTGTGCGTGTAATCAACCGTGACAGGCTTGGTGATCTTCTCGCGATAGGCCACCTGCGGCGCGCCAATATTGGCGTCCACTTTGTAGGTACGCTTGAGGATGTCGACCTTGATGTCGAGATGAAGCTCGCCCATGCCCTTGAGGATCGTTTGGCCCGATTCCTGATCGGTGGTGACGCGGAACGAGGGATCCTCGGCCACCAGCTTGGCGAGCGCGACGCCGAGCTTCTCCTGGTCCGCCTTCGACTTCGGTTCGATCGCGATCTCGATCACGGGATCGGGGAATTCCATCTTCTCCAGGATCACTGGCTTCTGCGGATCGCAGAGCGTGTCGCCGGTGCGCACCTCCTTGAGGCCGGCGAGTGCGACGATGTCGCCGGCATAGGCCTCCTTGATGTCCTCGCGATTGTTGGCGTGCATCAGCAGCATCCGGCCGATGCGCTCCTTGCGGTCCTTGCTGGAATTGATCACGCCGGTTCCGCTTTCGAGACGGCCCGAATAGATGCGGCAGAACGTGATGGTGCCGACGAAGGGATCATCCATGATCTTGAAGGCGAGCATCGCCAGCGGCTCGCTGTCCGAGGCCTTGCGCACGACTTCATTGCCCTTGCTGTCGATGCCCTTGATCGGCGGCACATCGAGCGGCGACGGCAGGTAGTCGACCACCGCGTCGAGCAGCGGCTGCACGCCTTTGTTCTTGAACGCGGAGCCGGCGAGCACTGGAAAGAAAGCGCCGGTGAGCACCGCCTTGCGGATGAGGCGCTTGAGAGTGGCTTCGTCGGGCTCTTTGCCCTCGAGGTAGGTGGCCATGGCGTTGTCGTCGAGCTCGACCGCGGCCTCGATCATCCGCTCGCGATGTTCCTTGGCCTGTTCGAGCATATCGGCGGGAATTTCGACGTCGTGATACTTGGCGCCCAGCGTCTCGTCGTCCCAAACGACTCCAACCATGCGCACCAGGTCGACCACACCCTTGAACTGGTTCTCGCTTCCGATCGGGAGCTGAATCGCCACCGGCTTGGCGCCCAAGCGATCGACAATGTCCCTGAGGCACTGGAAGAAATCCGCGCCCACTTTGTCCATCTTGTTGCAAAAGACGATGCGCGGGACCTTGTACTTGTCGCCCTGGCGCCACACCGTCTCGGTTTGCGGCTCGACGCCCTGATTGCTGTCGAGCACGCATACCGCACCGTCCAGCACGCGCAGGCTGCGTTCCACCTCGATGGTGAAATCGACATGACCGGGCGTATCGATGATGTTGAGCCGCTTGTTTTTCCAGAAGGCCGTGGTTGCGGCCGACGTGATGGTGATGCCGCGCTCCTGCTCCTGCTCCATCCAATCCATGGTCGCGGCGCCTTCGTGCACCTCGCCCATCTTGTGGCTCTTGCCGGTGTAGTAGAGGATCCGCTCGGTCGTCGTCGTCTTCCCGGCATCGATGTGAGCCATGATGCCGAAATTGCGGTAGTCCTCGACGGGATGGCTGCGGGGCATGAGCGGCGAGTTCCCTAATCTCTTCCTGGCCGTCACCAGCGGTAATGCGAAAACGCGCGGTTGGCCTCCGCCATGCGGTGCGTGTCCTCGCGTTTCTTGACAGCGTTTCCCCGGCTGTTGGATGCGTCGAGCAACTCGGCCGAGAGCCGCTCGGTCATCGTCTTCTCGTTGCGCTCGCGGGCGGCCGAGATGATCCAGCGGATGCCGAGCGCCTGCCGCCGCGTCGCGCGAACCTCGACCGGGACTTGATAGGTCGCCCCACCGACGCGCCGCGAGCGCACTTCGATCGAGGGCATGACGTTTTCGAGCGCCTGCTCGAAGACGCCGATCGGATTCTGCTTGGTCTTGCCTTCGATGATGTCGAGCGCGCCGTAGACAATTTTTTCGGCGACCGACTTCTTGCCGGCGCGCATGATCACGTTCATCAGTTTCGAAACCACCAGGTTCCCGAATTTCGGGTCCGGGTTGATCTCTCGCTTCTCGGCACTGTGACGACGGGACATCGCTTTCTCTGTCTTTCGTCATGGCCGGGCTTATCCCGGCCACCCACGTCTTGCCTCTCGGATCCCGGGTTCGCTTTGCTCGCCCGCGGATCTGAGCAAAGAGGCCGAAATTACTTCGGCCTCTTTGCTCCGTATTTGGAGCGTCGCTGCTTGCGATTCTTCACGCCTTGGGTGTCAAGCACACCACGCAGGATGTGGTAGCGCACGCCGGGCAGATCCTTCACCCGGCCGCCGCGGATCATCACCACCGAGTGCTCCTGCAGATTGTGGCCCTCGCCCGGGATATAGCCGATTACCTCGAATCCATTGGTGAGCCGCACCTTCGCGACTTTGCGCAACGCCGAGTTCGGCTTCTTGGGCGTCGTGGTGTAGACGCGGGTACACACCCCGCGCTTCTGCGGGCTCTGCTGCAGCGCCGGCACTTTCCTCTTCGCATGCTGCGTCACGCGCGGCTTGCGGATCAGCTGATTGATGGTCGGCATCGTCTCGCCTGCTAGCCTTCGCTGTCCCATCCGGGGGGACGGGACGAGGAAGGGTTCATCCCAACGCGCAAAACGGAAGAGCGCCTTCCGCTCCCGGTGCGTTCGGCGCTCACCCGTTTCACAGAGGACCGCTCCGCGCGAACGCGAAACGGTCATGCACTTTCTCGTCTGACAGTCGTCAGAGGCAGCGTCTGAGCTTCATTCATCGAGGCTGGTGACGCCCGCCCGCCGCCGAAAGAGACCTCAATCTCAATGGTTTAGCGGACCGGCGCGCCGTTCCGAGCAAGCGAAGCTCACCGCCTGCCGAAAAGTGGGGGGTATGTATCGGCGGGAGGGGGCGAAGTCAAGGCGCAAAGGGCGGAAATATCGACGTTTTCAATGTTTTGACGCGAATGGGCAGCTGCCGAAACAGGCGTCAGGCGGCGGCTTTCTCGAGCCGCGCCACCTCTCGCCGCACCAGGTTGCAATAGACCCCCTTGCTTCGCACCAACACCTGCGGCGGGCCGTCCTCGCAGACCTGGCCCGCCTGCAACACGACGATCCGGTCGAAGCTGCGCAAACTCGACAGCCTATGCGCGATTGCGATCACGGTCCTACCGCCCATCAACCGATCCAATGCCTCCCGCACCGCCTCCTCCGATTCGCTGTCGAGCGCGGAGGTGGCTTCGTCGAGCAGGAGTATCGGTGCGTCCTTGAGGAACGCGCGGGCAACGCCGATGCGCTGGCGCTGCCCCGGCGAGAGCTTCACGCCCCTGTCGCCGACGATCGTTGCGGCGCCCTCCGGCAATTTATCGATGAAATCGCAATTGGCCGCAGCAATCGCTTCCCGCACGTCCGCGTTAGAGGCCTCCGGCCGACCATAGCGGATGTTCTCCATGATCGAGCGGTGGAACAACGAGATGTCCTGGGGAACCACGGCGATGGCGGAGCGCAAGCTTTCCTGCCGCACGCGCGCAATGTCTTGGCCGTCGATGAGAATGCGCCCGCCTTGGAGGTCGTAGAAACGTTGCAACAAGACGAAGAGCGTCGACTTGCCGCAACCCGACGGCCCGACCAGGCCCGCGCGCTGACCGGGTTCGATGCGCAGGCTGAAGTCGCTAAACACTCTGCGCCGGTCGGGGTAACAGAAATCGATGTTCTCGAACTCGACTGTCGCACCCGAGCGCACCAGCGACGTCGCCCCCGGGTGGTCGCGCAGACGATGCGGAACGAGGAGCGTCGCGAGCGCTTCCGAAAGGCGCGCCAGATGCTGGGTGACGTCCACCAGCGCCACGGCGAGATCGCGTGTGGCATGCAGGATTGAAAGGCCGAGCGTACAGACCAACACCACGTCGCCTGCCGTCGCGCCCCCGTTCTGCCAAAGCACGATGGCCCATGCCAACAGAGCGATGATAAGAACAACGGTCACCACGGCGTGGAACAGACGCAGCTTTTCCAGATAGAGCAGACTGCGCCGCCGCGCCGTCATCTCCTGGTCGATGGTGGCGTCAAGCCGTCGGTGTTCGCGGCCGAGCCCGCAAAACGACCAAACCAGGGGCAAGTTGCCGACGACATCCACCATTTCCCCGTCGACGGCCGCCGCTCGGTGGGCGAATTCGTGATGCAGCGGCCGGCCCGCGGCGGCAAGGCGGAACATCGCCACCACCAAAATTCCGGCCAGCGCCATTAAGACGGCGGCCATCGGCAGGCTCACGGTCACCACGAAGCCGATGGCGATCACCGTCGCCATACAGGGCGGCATCACGTTCCATACCGACATGTTTTGTAAAGTGAACACGGCGTTGGAGGTCGCGGTGATCCGGCTGGTCAACGTCCCCGGCATGCGGTCGGCAAAGTAGCTCGGCGGATGGCCGGTAAGATGCCGGAACAAGTCGCGCCGGAGGTCGCCGGTGACCGCAACGAAGGTGTAGCTGGCGATCCAGCTGGCCACGCGCCACAGAAAGTTGTCGGCTGCAATCAGCGCGGCGAGCAACATGAAGCCCAGCCACGCGTCTTTCGCATGGGAGGTAAGCCCTCCTGCAAGTGTGTCGACTAGGACTTTGACGCCGTACTGGGCGCCCACCGAGCAACCGACCGCCGCGACGACGGCTGTCACGATTGCGGCATGCGCGAGCGGCCGCCTCCTTACATAGCGGGCGAGAAACGCAAGGGGTCGGTCGGAATACCGACAAGCGTCAGCGTCTTGCATTTGCGGCCGGAAGCTCCCAGTCGGCTACGCACGCGCTACGAGTTCCAGCAACGCAACAACAGGCCCTGGGGTTCCCCGGGAACTCGGCAGTCGATGGGGGATGAGAAGGGAAATGTCGGGAACAGCAGAGCCGCGCCAGCAACCTGATCGGGGAGACGGGCTTAAGCAGCAGCCTTGAGTTGCCTCGGATCTGGACGCGTCTCCGGCAACAGCAGTCCAACCAGAATCAGACCGCAAGCAGCAATGAATGCAAGGCTGAAGAACGCGACGCTGCTGCCGAAGTGATCCATCGCATAACCGGCGAGGGTGGTGCTCAACGCAGCGCCGATGCCTACCGCGCTACCGACGATGCCGAGACCGAGATTGAATCGTCCCGTCCCACGCGTGATGTCCGCCACCACAAGCGGCAGAATCACGCCCAGAACTGCCGCGCACACGCCATCGAGAAGTTGCACGGCAACGACCAAATAAGGATTGGCCACGAATGCAAATAGCACCCCGCGCGCTGCCAAGGCAGCAAAGCAGAGGAACAGTAGCGGTCGGCGTCCCCACGAATCCGCAACTCGCCCAACCCAGGGAGCAAACCCCGCGACGACGAGTTGCGGCCCGAGGATGCAGGCGCCGATCAAGGTCGTCGCCCACTCGCTCGCGCGCAGGGTCAAAATCCCGCCCATCAGCGGCAGCATCGCCGCGTTCGCAAGCTGAAACAGCAAGATGCAGGCGGCAAATATAAGCAGCCGGCGGTCACGCAAGAGCGTGCGCACGCTCACGCTGGCGGACGCAGTCTCGGCGCCGCGTGGATGGTCCACTTCGCCGACGCGGATGCGCCCCAGCGCCAGTATCGCTGGTGCGGCGAGCGCGGCTGTGAGGAAGAATACCGCCTGATTGGAGAGGAGGTATCCACATAGGCCCATTGCCGCGGCGGCAAAGCCATTGCCGATCGATGCGAAGCGGGCATTGCGACCGAGTCGGGCTCCGAGCGCGGCGTGACCGACGAGACCTAGGCTGATTGCGGCGATGACGGGCCCGAGCACGCAGCTCGCTGCCGCATGCAGCACGCGCGATCCCATCACCACCAAAAACGTGGGCCAAATGGCAAGGGCAAGCGCGCTCAAGCAAATCGCCGCCACCGCAAGGATGGCAACCAGCCGCGCGGAACGCATCGCATCGACCAGCGCCCCGCCGGGCATCTGACAAGCGAGCGCCACCAGTCCGCCGGCGGTCAAAACAAGCCCGATGTCGAACTGGGTCCAGGCGTGCGCCGTCAGATAGATCGCGACGAAAGGACCGAAGCCGGTTTGGATGTCGGCAAGGAAAAAGGTAAACCAGTCAAGGCCGCGCGCGCTCGCGCGCGACGCCGCATCGCGCGTTGCGGGCGCCGTTTGCTTGAATGCCGCCGAGGGCGCAAAACCTACCTCGGCGCGGCGGCCCAGCCGACCGCCGTCAAGTTCCAGTGCTAACGCTGACAGCCCTAAATCTCCGGCGCCGTAGGGGAATTACGGCGTCGGTTTTGGCCGGCTGCCCCGTGCAACCGGCCACCCCTCCTCTTAAGCGGGCGCCCCACACCGCGCTCGCGCATGACGCAGGACGTCGTGCTTGCTCCCGCAGTCAGAATGCGCAAAGGCGGCATTTTTGAGAAGCCGCCTGTGAGTTCCGTGCAAAATCGGTATTATGAGAAGGCCGATTTCTTTTGAGTTCCATAGCGGTCCGGAACTTTCCCGTCCAGGCGCCGTTGGCCGCCCATGGCGGAGCACGCGATTCATCCTCCGATCCATCTCGTCATGCATCCCGACGAGCCTATCCGTTCGCTGGAAGCGGCGGCCAAAGTGATTCGACGCCATGCCGGCGAGCATCTCGATCGCAACGCAGAGAACGTGCTACGCCAAATCAAGAGTGCCAAGACGCTCGAACAGGCCGACGCCGCCGGTAAGGCGTTTCGCGCCTGGGCCGAGGCCGAAGGCCTGCTGCTGGTCCCGCCGGAAGACGGCACGCGCGACTAGTGCAAATCTAAATTGCTGGCCGGGCGTAAAATATCGCGCTGTGCGCAAGCTCACTTGCGCTCGAGAATCGCGGCGATCGCCTTGACTTGGTTACGCGCATAGATCGGCAGGCCGGCGCTGATCGAGTTGCCGCTGTTGAACGAGCTCTTGCCGGCAAGCACCTGAGCGGGCACCAGGTTTCGCAGCACCGGCACTTTCACGAATTCTTTTTTCTTCGCCAGCACGTTGCTTTCCACGGCCAGCGCTATGAAGACCGTGACAACGGTCTGTTTCGCGTCGGTCGGATGCGCCTGAAAGATGGCGAGCAATTTACCGAACTGCATCACCTGGTTGACGTAGAAGATATTCTGTTCGAGCGCGCCCGCGGGCGGCGTGTCGAGCCCGGTCACGCCTGCAAGGCCCGTCTCGGTGACCTCTGCCGCGGGCCGCAGCGTCAGTTCGCTCTCGAACTCGAGGTAGTCCGGGATTATTTTAGCACCCTCGCGGAGCTTATTGGCGATCTGAATACCGACCGGCAATTTGCCTTCGAACCGGTAGCGCGAGTGGATGCAGATCGTGACCGGCCGTGTTTCACACCAGCGCCGCAGCGGGTGCTGGTTATGCACGGCGCGCGGGTCCTTGGCAGAGACTGCCTCGGCCGGGGCAATCAAGTTGTGCTTGATTGCGGGATCGATGCGCTCGACGAAAGGCAGCGCCACGAAGCTTGCGAGGTCGATCGAGCCAGGCGGCCGCGCCAGCGCAAAGCGGGCTTCACCTACGTACATGTGGAGCTTTTCCTTGAAGCGCTTGCGCACGCCGTCGACCGTGAATTCGACGGTCGGTTCGAGGTAGCTCGGAAAGGGCGTCAAGAATTGCTTCTCGAGCGGCCGCGTCTGCGCCCAATCCTCAAAGCGGATCAGTCCGATATCCGCATCGATCAACTCCTCGCTGGGCCGGTCGATGAACGAGATGGTTCTCGGCTTGAGCCGATCGACCGCAAGCTCGGCGGGCGACGCCGCCTCTTCGATGCGGAACTCTTGCGCGCCGGCATGAGTGCCCTCAGCGGCGGCAAATGCCGCCAGCCCCAGGAGCAAGGCGGCAGGCTTCCAGGTCCTCATCATGGGTCTTTCAGTAGTATCGCCGATTGCCCCAGATATATCCGGGGTCGATGCGTTGCGGCGTTTGGTACTCGCGCCCGTAGGGATCGCGCGGCGGCTGCGCCTGAAATCGCGGATCACGTCCGTACGGGCCGGATTGGCCGTAGTAGTATTGTCCGGGCTGCCGCCACGGATCGCGCGGCGCCGGAACGTACCGGCCGTTATTGTCGTAGTAGTAATACCCTCCGCGCTGGTCGTAGCCGTAACCGTAAGGACCAGGCGCCACGCTGTAAAACTCGCGCGAGCCGTAGGTATCCCCCCGCGACACGAGTTGATGCTGAGTATCGACGATCTGGCCGCTGCGATCGATGCGGAAGCATTCGGTGATTGCTCTTCCGCTGCTGACTTGCATCTCGCCCGAATCGAGGTCGATGGATTTGCATGCCAGATGGCGTTTGGCCTCGGGCGACGGCGGAGCCAGCGCGGTTTTCGGCGCCACGTTGGACCATACCGCCTGGATCACCGGCTCGAAGATCGGGACTGCGACGTGGCCGCCGGTGGCACCGCCGCCCAGCGTGCGCCGCTTGCCGGCGGAATTGTCGTAGCCGATCCAGACGGCGACGGTGACATCGTTGGTGAAGCCGATGAACCAGGCGTCGTTTTCATTGTCGGAGGTGCCGGTCTTGCCCGCGACATAGGGCGCAAGGCCGGAGATCGACCGTGCCGTTCCCCGCGCCAACACGCCCTGCAGCATGGTCTTGAGTTGATAAAAGGCGGCGCGATCGACCGAGGAGACCATCACCGACGATTTCGGGTCATGGCGATAGATCACCGCGCCGTTGCGTTCGATGGAATCGATGACGTGCGGGGCGGGATGCAGCCCTTCATTCGCGATGGTCGCATAGAATGCCGCGAGATCGATCGGCCGCACCGGTTGCGCGCCAAGCACGAATGGATAGTAGCGCAAACATTCACGATAAATCTGTGCTTCCAAGGCGAGCTTGCAAAGGCGATCGAGGCTCGCTTCCGGGCTGCTCTCGATGCCGCCATCGAGCAGATGGACGGTGGCGAGATTGCGCGAATTCTCGAGCGCCCGGCGTAGCGTCAGGATCCCGCCGTAACCGCCGTCGTAGTTCTTCGGCGTCCAGTAATCCTGCTCGCGCGCGCGGCCGCCGCCCAGCGGTGGAAGCGTAATCGGCTCGTCGCTGACCAGCGTGTTGGGTTGCAAGCCGTTGCGCAGCGCCCCGAGGTAGCTCAGCGGCTTGATCGCCGAACCCGGCTGGCGCACGGCCTGCGTCACGCGATTGAGCTGGCTCAGCGGGTACGAGAAACTGCCGGTCATGGCGAGGATGCGGCCGGTCTTGTTCTCCAGGACGACCACCACCCCTTGCACCACCGGCCGCACGCGCAGCTCCGCGCGCCCGGCGGCCTTGCCCTTGCCGTCGGCTACGCGCACCAGCACCACATCGTGGAGCGCGAGCTTGCGCTGGGCGGTGGCATTGTCGACCGAGAGCGGCAGGATACGTCCATCGGCCAAGCCGACGCGCCAAGCTCCGCCTTTGCCGCTCGGCTTCTCCAGCACGATGGCCGCCGTCCAGTGCACGTCGTACAGCGGCAGCCGTGCGTTCGCCAGCGCCCGCTGCCAGGCCGGCCTTTTATCGGCGATCTTCTTGTCCGTCTCGCGTTGGATGGCTTGACCGAGATTGGCCTCGGCCGAGCGAAACTGAACGCGCCCGGCGCTGCGCTCGTAGCGCGACAGCCCCTCCTGCAACGCCTCCTCCACAGACCGCTGCAATTGCGGAATGATGGTCGAGCGCACCGTGTAGGAATTTGCCGTGATCGCGTCGATGCCGGCGAGCGACTTCGCTTCGCGGGCAACCTGATCGACGAAATGGTAGCCGATTTCGCGACGCGGACGTGCGTAGGGCACGAGCGTCGGCAACACGGGTAATCCCCGCCCGGTCTGCTCCGCGGCAAGCGCACCATCCTCCTGCATGCGGCTGAGAACGTAGGCCAGCCGTTCTTGCGCACGGGTGGGATGCCGGTCGGGATTGAAAAAGTTCGGCCCCTTGGTCAGCCCGGCTAGAAGCGCGCCCTGCTCGAGTGTGAGCTCTTTCGCTGGCCTACCGAAATAGCCGCGCGCGGCGAGTTCGATGCCCCACGAGCCGCGCCCGAGATAGACGGAATTGAGATAAAGCTCGAGAATTTCCGCCTTGCTCAGCGCGCGCTCGAGGCGCGAGGCCACGATCATCTCGCGAATCTTGCGCTCATAGGTGAGGTCTTCGCCTACCAGCAGGTTCTTGACGATCTGCTGAGTAATCGTGGAGCCGCCTTGCGGGCGCCCGGACGAGGCGAGATTGCCGATGAAGGCGCGAATCAAGCCGCGCTCGTCGACTCCTTTGTGTTGATGGAAGCGCTTATCCTCGGCCGCCAGAAAGGCCTTCTGCACGTGCTCCGGAATGTCGGCGAGCTGCACCCAGACCCGCCGCTGGTTCTCTTCGAACACCTCTGCAAAGCGTTCGCCTTTGCGATCGAGCACGATGCTCGCGCCGGGAAGTCTCATGCCCTTGAGCTTTGTATGATCGGGCAGGTCGATCGTCGCCTTGTTGTAGAAATCGATGACATCGCCGAGATCCACGGCCGATACGGCAACATTTTCGTTCTTGCAGAACTGCCTGTAGGCCGTTTGCAGATCGGCGAAATTGATGCCGCGAAACGCCTTGTTCTCGCCGGTGACCGCTTGCGGGTCGTCCATGGCGGTGGCCAGGAGATCTTCGAGGTTGATGTCCTCGATGTCGAATGCCTTGCGCATGTGCGCGCAACCCGCGCGCAGCAGTTGCGCCACAAGCTGCTGATCTTGAGCGCGGTCGAAGCGCGGCTTCACCGCATCCGGCGCGGTCGTTACCTGACTGAGCGCCAGCGCGGTCGCAAAAATTTTGACTAGAATCGATTCCATCTGACCGCGCGAAGACCAGACCCCCAAGGCGAGAATGGCCGCACCCCTAACTCAGCGATACAAAATGGCTTTTTGGCGTGTCTGGTTCCTTCTCCGCGCAAAATTAGCTTGCGACCTTTTGCGTGGAGACACCGCCTCAAATCGAGACGCATCCGGCATTCGTTGCCCGGCTCCGCCGGGAGGAACATCTCATTGGAAAATATCGGTAAATTTGGCAATCCGCCGTTTGTGGCGCGAGTGCGGTTGCCCATCACACGACAAGTACCAGCGCCGGGCGCGAGTGCCGATGTCCGCCGGCGGCCGCAACGACTGCGCGAATCAAGTGGGGCCGCCCGCGGGCGGCCCCTTGCGCAATTCAAGTTTGATTGCGGGCACTATTCCGCCGCCGGCAATTGCGCCGGTTGCGGCGCCTCCGCGGCAGCCGCCTGCGCGGCCGCCTCCTTCTCCCGCTCTTCCAGGATGAGCGCGTCGCGCTTGCCCGCGACCTCGCGCAGCCCGTTCATCATGGCGCCGGTACCGGCCGGGATCAGGCGGCCGACAATGACGTTCTCCTTGAGGCCTTCGAGCGTGTCGATCTTCCCGTTGACCGCCGCCTCGGTGAGCACCCGCGTGGTTTCCTGGAAG
>Ga0114129_10012998_pt1 | contig 11854 bp, 8 predicted proteins | sample RhiMetdeltSRZDD1_FD_80071 | JGI IMG/M metagenome (GOLD analysis project Ga0114129, IMG submission 80071) | Populus rhizosphere microbial communities from Tennessee, USA - Rhizosphere MetaG P. deltoides SRZDD1 (version 2) (version 2) | ecosystem: Host-associated > Plants > Roots > Rhizosphere >... | reverse complement strand
GGACAGGAGTCCTTGTTGGCCGGCAATTCGGCGCACGAGACAATCGACCCGCTCGATGTGCTCCGCGCCGCCGAAAAGTGCGCGTGCAGCAGAAGATGGCTTGCCCAGGCCTTCGGCGGCCTTGGCGTACTTCTCGAAAGGAACCATATCGTCGTCTTCCGCGCCAAGCTTGTTGCACAGCTTCCAAACCCAGCTGTAGACCTCGCGAGATTTGTCGACGTTCGCATGTACGGCATCTTTGATGGAGATCATCTCCGTGGGGCGGATGCATCGATAATTGCCGGCCATCAACATCGGCCACTTGGCCAACGGCACGAAAATCGAATCATGCACTTTGAGCTTCACGGGGATTTCGATCGGACCATCGCCGGCATCAAAACGTGCGGCTTCGATGTCGGATTCCAGTTCGCGAAGCAATCCTGTCGGTTGGTCATCATCAAAGCGGGCAGCCTTGAAGTTTGTCGGCAACCCGACTTGAAGAACGTTCTTGGGCTGATCGGGTGGTCGGAATGCCTGCGGATCCGGACTGGCAAGCGTCGTCAATCGCGGTTCGAAATCCTTCCAGACGTCTGGATCGGCGTAGCAACCTTCGAGCGTTTTGGTCTCGAGGCCCGGAATACGCTTTAGATACGGCAGCGGCGGCATATTCATAATTGCAAGGCACGGCTTAAGAGAACGCGCAACGCGACCGGTCAGGTCCCGGACTCCGGATGCGCCGTACTGTGCTTCTTGCATACCGAGCACGACGAGATCGAACTTGCCGGGATCGACATCGTCCGGTGTCGTCGCAGAAAGTGTCCCGGATAATTTCTTTGAGGAGATGTCGAGCAACGACTCGCGGCCCTTGACGGGCATTCGCACGACAGTACCTTCGCGATTGATCAAGTCCGCAGTACCTCTCGTGCAAACCAGGGTAACGTTGTGCCCCGCCATCAATAGCTTCGTGCTGAACAACGATCCATACGATGCGCCAAGGACAAGTACGTCGTACTTCATGGGTTAGATCGCACCTTGCTGCCGCGCAGCCTGAATTTCGTCGTCATTCATACCGACGATGGTTTTTAGAATCTCCTCGGTGTGCTCGCTGAGGAACGGCGCACGCCGCACGTCCGCCGGGGAATCGGACAGCTTGATTGGGTTACCCACCGTCAGGTACTTGCCGCGTTTCGGGTGATCCACCTCGACGACGGTGCCCGTATTGCGAAGAGCTGGCTCTTCGGCCAATTCCTTCATCGACAGGATTGGGCCGCACGGAACATTGAGCGGGTTCAAAGTATCCATGACTTCCATCTTCTTCATGGTCATCGTCCACTTTTCAATTTCCGAATACACTTCCGTCAATCGTGGAAGTCGCGCATCGGGCGTGTTGTAATTCGGATTCTCGAGCCAATCTGCGTGGCCGATCACTTTGGCCAGTTCCGGAAACGCCTGCGCTTGAACGATGACGTAGATGTAAGCGTCCGGATCCGTCTCCCAGCCTTTGCATTTCACAATCCAGCCGGGATGCCCGCCGCCCGAAGCATTACCGGCACGCGGCACGGCGTCTCCAAATTTGCCGTTGGGGTACTGCGGGTATTCCTTCAAAACGCCGGTGCGGGTGAGGCGCTGCTGGTCACGAAGTTTTACTCGGCACAAATTCAGGACGGCATCCTGCATGGCGCAGGTGACTCGCTGTCCTCGTCCCGACTTTTCGCGCTGGAACAACGCGGCCAGAATGCCCGCTACCAGATGTATCCCAGTGCCTGAGTCACCGATCTGCGAACCCGTGACCAACGGTACTCGGTCGATCTCGCCCGTTGTGGACGCCGAGCCTCCGGTGCACTGCGCTACGTTCTCATACACCTTGCAGTCTTCGTAAGGGCCCGGCCCGAATCCCTTGATCGACGCATAGATCATTCGTGGATTGATCTGCTGGATTCTCTCCCACGGAAAACCCATGCGGTCGATCGCCCCGGGAGCGTAGTTCTCCACCATCACGTCACATTTCTCAATGAGCTTCGTGAAGATTTTTTTGCCCGCTTCGGTTTTGGGATTCAGGGTGATCGCCCGCTTGTTGCCGTTCAGCATTGTGAAGTAAAGGCTGTCGACTCCGGGAATGTCGCGCAGTTGGTTGCGAGTCGGATCGCCTTCACCGGGCCGCTCAACCTTTATGACATCAGCGCCCATGAACGCAAGAATCTGGGTGCAGGTCGGTCCCGACTGCACGTGAGTCATATCCAAGATCCGAACACCGTCCAGAGCTTTCCCCATGATTACCTCTTCTTTAAATGTTGCCGTTAGCTGTACCGGGACGAGAATTCTATCCCCAGAGGGAACCTTTTGAGAACCCTTTGATTGTGCTATCTTGCCGTTGGCAACCACCTAGGAGAAAACAAAATGTACAATCCTTGGTTCCAATTGGTGTCTTCACTGATCTCCATGGTCATGATCGCCAATCTGCAATACGGTTGGACGCTCTTTGTGAACCCGATACGGGATGCGCACACCTGGCAGCTTTCGGAAATCCAGGGCGCATTCGCGTTCTTTATCCTTCTGCAAACGTGGGTACAGCCGCTCGATGGCTGGTTTATCGATCGAATAGGCCCGAGACGCTTCATCACGGTCGCGGGAATTCTCTGCGGTATCGGCTGGAGCGCAATGGGGTACGCCACAACCCTTCCACAGCTCTATTTCTTCTATGGATTGGCGGGAATTGGCGCTGCGTTTGTCTACAGCGGTTGTATCGGTTCAGCCCTGAAGTGGTTTCCGAATCGTCGCGGATTCGCAGCAGGCCTGATCGCCGCCGGCTTTGGCGGAGGCACGTCGCTTTTCGTGCCGGTTATCTCGTATTTGATTCGTGACTACAGCTACCAGGCCGCATTCCTCGCAACCGGGATCTTCCAGGGCGTGATCATTACTGTCGTTGCACAGTTCCTTCGTCATCCGGGTCCCGAGTTCACTCAGCCCGCAAAGGTCGCGGCGGCAAGCCCGACAAAGTCACGGCGCAATACGGAGAACTTTACAACGAAGGAGATGCTTTCCACTCCGCACTTCTACGTTCTGTATTTCATGTTCGTCGCAATGGGGACTGGAGGATTATTCGTCACATCGAACTCCGGCGCACTCGTTCGATCGTGGGGCTTGACGGTGGCTGTGCTGACCACCGCGGCTGCTCTCAGTCCGCTCGCTAACGGCGGCAGCCGTATCTTCTGGGGTTGGTTCTCCGATCGCGCCGGAAGAGAGAACACGATGGTGATCGCATTTATTTTGCAAGCTGCTTGCCTGGTTTCCGTCGTGACCGCCGGCCGGACATCTGGAGTGATGTTCACCCTCACACTTATCCTGACGTATTTCACCTGGGGCGAAATCTATTCTCTTTTTCCGTCGACGGTCGGCGATTACTTCGGAAGCAAGTACGCCACATCGAATTACGGCTTCCTCTACAGTGGTAAAGGCGTCGCTGCGATTATTGGCGGCTTTCTTGGCGCGAAAATTTTTGAACAATTTGGAAGCTGGGACGCCGTATTCTACGGCAGCGCGGTTCTGGCTCTTCTGTCCGCTGTCGCGGCCTTCGCCATGCGTACCGCGCCGTTGCCGAAGCGCGCCGCACGTCCGGCGCTCGTGTCGAGTGAAGTTGCAGGGAGGTAATTTATGGGAGCGCGAAAGCTGGAGATCCGTGCCAATCTTGAAACCGTTTATCCCGACGTTCTGACGCCAGAAGCCATCGGGGCTCTGGAAACGCTGGCCCCGCTTGACGCCGATCGTCAGGCCGTCATGCGCGCGCGAATTGCGCGCCGCACCGAGCGGGCGCGCAACAAGAATCGCATCGAATTCCTCGATCCGAATGCCACGATCGCGCGGACCACTATCAAAGTCCAGGATGCCCGCGACGGTAATTTCGTTGGGAGCGAGATTCCGCCAGACCTGCGCCGGCAATGGATTCAGGGAACGGGACCAGCCGCGAAACCGAATGCCCCGCTGGAAAACAGTATCCGCAATATTGCCTATGCCCTCCTGTCCGGTGCGGATGGCTGGATGTTCGATGGTGAGGATGCACTCGGCCAGATCAGCACAATGTCGCTGGACAACCAGCGCAACCTCAAGCTGGCGATTCACCGCGATCCGATCTTCATGAAAACCGCTGAAAAGGTTGCGGCAGAAATGAATCAGTGGGGGCAAGGTTTCTTTGGCAGACCAATCATCCAGGACTGGGTCAAACAGCTCGACTTTACGACGAAAATGTTTCGCGCGCGGGGGCTGCATCTCGATGATCGGCACATCCGCAACGCCAATGGATCGGGTTTCTCAGCATCGATTGTGGACGCCACGCTTTTCGTGGTGAACAATTACAAGCGACTGCGTGAAACGGGTTGTTCACTTGCGTTCTACCTGCCAAAAATCCAAACGGCGGAAGAGGCCGCGCTCTGGAACGACATCCTCTCGGGGCTCGAGCGGCATCTGAGTCTCCCCGTCGGTACGAGCAAAGTCTATGTGCTCGTCGAGCAAATCGAAGCGTGCTTCCAGTTGATGGAGATTCGTGCGGCTCTGGGAAAGCACTTCATCGGCTTCAACACCGGCCGCTGGGATTACATCAACAGTGTATCCGACGCGATGGCCTGGGATCGCAGCTTCATTAATCCAAACATCGATGCAATCACGATGACCTATGGCTACATGCGCATCTATGAAGACCGCGTGCGGCGTGCCTGTCTCACACCCGACAAGGCCGGCAATAAAACGCTGTGGCAGGGCGGAATGGAGCCGAATATTCCGGTCGGCTCGGAAGCGGGTGTCACTAATGGCATGAAGCGCGCGGTGGCTGGCGCCGAACGCGAGCAGCGTGAGGGAGCCAACGGCAAGTGGGTCGCTCACTGGAAGATGGTTCATATCGTCCGGCCGGTCTGGGAAAAGGCCGGCGAAGACAACCAACTCCATTTGAAGTTCCCGCCTCTCACGTATACGCGCGCAGATGCTGACGGTTTGATCTTGCTCGAACCCGCTCCGCGGACGATCCGCGGCGCGCGTGATCTGCTGAGCGTGGCGATGCAATACGGGAACGCTTTCGGCCAGGGTTTACAGGCCGCAGCGTTGAAGCCTGCCGACTACTTCGGTAACGAAGATGTTTTGTACCTGATGGAAGACATGGCCACGGGCGAAATCCGGCTCAGCATTCTGTGGGAATGGCTTCACAAGGGCGCGGCACTGACCGCCGATGATGAGGAGACGGGTGCGAAGGCGGGTGACAAATTTACCGTCGAGCTGTATAAGCGCCTGCTCGCGGAAGAGTATGAGAAGCTTCGCAAGGCTAGCAATCGCGACGTTCATGACGTATCGAAGAACACGACCCTTCCGATCGCGCGCGAAATTGCCGAGACCTACGTGCTGGACGACGTGAAGCTTCCCTGGTATGTCGATCTCCTCAACATCAATCTGAATCAATACGAGTTGACTGAAGCGAAACGACGAATCCGCCTGCTCGCAGATACATTCCGCAAGGACGGCACACGCATCACCGAGAACCTCGACTTCGGGCGCGCGTCGTGAAGAAAAATGATCTGAACTGCTCCGGTTCAGGTATATTGGCGTAACTTAGCGACAACGTCGTCGCTGAACTGACCGGACTAAGACGTCCCGGACCGCGATTTATTGATTGCGGGTCTCGAGACGTCTTTTTTATTTTCTGAAAGTGAGCTCGAACTCATGAAGTGCATTGAGGTCGTGATTCAAGATCATGCAACTATACGAAAAGGACTCGACATCCTTGACATGATGGTGACGGCGATGGAAGAAGGCGGACGGATCGAAATTGCCGATGCCGTCAGAATGGTGAGCTTCCTTCATGCCTTCGCAGACGAATGTCACCAGACAATGGAAGAAAACATCCTCTTTCCTCTTCTTCTTCGCGCAATGCCCGATGACAATCCCCTCCACGAAATGATTCTGGAGCACGCTGAACAGCGTAGGCTCCTCTCTCACATCGACGACGCACTGAAATCAAAAAGAGCAATGGACTTCGTCCGTATGTCGCGCCGTCTCGCCATGCTCCTCAGGAATCACTTTAACGAAGAAGACATCGTGCTCTGCGATCTCGCAGAACGCGCACTTTCGAACGAAGAGGACACAATGATCGTCACCGAATTCATGAAGAATCGGGTGCGGGTGGAAAGCCACGAAGACCTGTCACGCCTGGAATGGAAATATGCCGCGCGACAACCGCCCGTCGCGGCTAATGTTACGCGGTAAGCAAAGCCTGCAGCGATGACATCTCGAATGGTTTCGAGAGCCAGTGCTTCACCTTCAGTTCTGCAGCGCGCAGCGCCGGGTCCGCAGCGGCGGTCATTAGCACAATCTGAATTGAAGATCCAGCTGCGGCGATGATGGAAGCGACGCACTTTGCGGGTTCCATCCCAGGCATAAAGTAGTCCAGAAGGATTAGCTTGATTCTGCCGTGCTCGCTTTTGATGACCTTCAGACCCTCTTTGCAGTTCGCTGCCTGCAACACGGGAACACCCCAGACGAGTCCCAGAGTCTCAATCATTTCCCGACAATTTGGATCATCGTCTATAACGAGAGCCGCGTTAGGTCGAGACTTACGACTCATCGCGAAAGCTCCATCGAAAACTCGAAGCCGGCGTTCGGCAATTCACGAACGCCCAGCCGGCCGCTGTGTAGACGCACAATTTCACGGCAAAGATATAAGCCCACTCCGGCGCGAATGCCGGAATCATTCTCGTACTGCACGGACTGGAATGGCATGAATAATGTCTCGATGTCCTGAGCTGAACGCTCGGTCGACATGACGTCTGCTGTCACGCGGGCGCATGCCCCTTCAGTGTCAAGAACGACCTTTATGGGCAGGTCTCCCTGAGATAGGGCCGAAGCAGAAGCAAATAAGCTCCACAACGCGTGTTCGAGCAGTACCTCGTCTCCCAGAATCATTACGTTTGGTTTGCAGTTCACACTGAAAGGTTCGCTAGAGATTAAAGCCCTCAGTTCCGATAGGACATGCTGGACAACCGTCGAAAGATCCAACGGCTTTGGATCAAAGTGGAGCTGACCAGATCGTGCACGCATTGCGAGAAACAAGTGTTCAACCAGACGGCTCAATCTCCATGATTGCCTGTGAATGATTTCGAGTGCTCGTGGGAACAAGGACGCGCGTTCGGGATGATCGATAAGAAGTTTCGAGTAACCGTGAATCGAGGTGATCGGCGTCTTAAGCTCGTGGGCCGTGATCGCCAGAAATTCCTCTCGCTCGCGGTCCCGGGTGGCGATTGCGGCGAACCCAGTATCCAGGGCATGGGCTAACAGACTGATCTCATCCTTACCGGTTTCGACATTTTGTTCGTGTACACCGAAATCGCGAAACCGATTCACTTTAGTCACGAGCCGACGAATTCGGGGCGCGATAGCGCGGTGAACGAACGTACCAAGCAGTAAGGTCAAAAATGTGCCTAGAATTCCGATTGTGAAAAGCCAGTTTCGCGCACGTTGGGTCCGATTTGCGACGTGCTCATTTGCCAGACGGGTATAGTCAAGGTTGACGGCATACAGCGCTGCCAGATTTCTTCTAAGTTGTCTTGCATGTGACCAGCGAGTTTGTACCGGGGTTTTTGAGCCATCACCTTCTTCATCCGCTTTCAATGTCCGAATGGACTCTTCGATATCCAACTGCGCCTTCTTCTCTTTTTCGAGAAGGCCGGTGTCCCCACTGCCAAACAAATCCCTCCGGAAACGGATTGCATCGGGCGTGCTTCCGTTGGCAGTTTCCCACTCCTCGCGATAACGTTTGTAGAAGGTTTCTAACTGTGCGATGACGTCTGAGATCGGCACCGGCGATTCAGCATGACTTCCAAAAGATCGGGTTGCGAAGAAACTTTGTAACCGGGCCGCTACCTCCATCGCCTTGCCGATTTCCTGCACACCCAGGTACTGGAACTGATACATGTACCGGGCATCAGCCGCAACGGCCGACATGGCCCTCAGTGCGATAAAGACGAGTACCGCAGCTATGGAGGTCTGGAAAGCGACAAGCAGGATCAGACGATGTCCTACAGAAATTTGGTGTTTCACGTCTGTTGGAGAACCGCCCGTTCAGCTGGATCTATACCGTACGAAGATGCAGCTTGAATGCCAGTGTATGTGAATCAAGACGTTAGTCGTTGACCCGGTTTTTGACACGATCGGTAGAATCACACGGTGCAGACACGCAACAACGGCAAGGGATGGCAACGGGTTGGTGGAACGACGTTGCTCTGTTTGATCACGCTCGGGCCGTTATTTTCACAGGGCTTTTCGAACTCGAACATCGCACCTCGCACGATCAGCCCCGCCGACTATGACACGGTACGCGCGACAAAGGTGGTGCGGGCCCTTCGAATCCACGAACAGATCAATCTCGACGGCCATTTGGAAGAGCCCGTGTGGAGTCTGGCCGAACCGGCAACCGATTTCGTTGAACAGCAGCCGCATGTGGGTGAGATCTCACCCGACCCGACCGAAACACGGTTTCTCTACGACGACGACAATCTGTATGTGGGCGTGGTGCTTCACGACTCTGGCAAAGTCGTCGTCAACAGCATCACTTACGATTTCCCGTCTACTGAGTCCGACAACATCAACATCGTCCTCGACAGTCTGGATGATAACCGTTCGGGTTTTTCGTTCACCACCAATCCCGCCGGCGGAAAGCGCGATCAACAACTCTCCAACGACGGGCAGGGCAATCTCGACTGGACAGGAGTGTGGGATGTCCGAACGAGCGTAGATGACGAGGGATGGGTTGCTGAATTTGTCATTCCGTTCAAGACCCTGCGCTTCTCCAACTCTCCAACTCAGGAGTGGGGATTGAACATAGGCCGACGCATGATGCGAACGAAGGAAAACAGCCAGTGGTCGCCCGTACCGGTCCGCTTCAGCCAATTCAGAGTATCCCTCGCGGGCACACTCACGGGCCTTGAGAATATTCATCAGGGACGAAATCTGAAAATCAAACCTTTTGCCATTGCCGAGGCCGCTTCGGCGAGAAATAGGGCTGACGGTGGCGTCGATCTGAAGTACAGCCTGACACCTTCAGTGACGCTTGACGCAACATACCGCACCGATTTTGCGCAGGTTGAAGCCGATCAACAACAGGTAAACCTCACTCGGTTCAGTCTCTTTTTTCCCGAGAAGCGAGATTTCTTCCTGGAGAACGCGGCAAATTTCAATTTCGGCGCAAATCTGGGGTACAGGCCGGGGCAGGCCAACCTTCTTCCCTTTTTCAGCCGCAGGATCGGACTTAGTGCCGTCGGTACTCCTATTCCCATTGCCGGCGGCTCGCGGGTTTCCGGCAAAGTGAATCAGTACGACTTCGGCCTGATGGCGATGAAGACCGAACGATCGGGTTCAACACCTTCGAATAATTTTCTAGTCGGACGCGTGAAACGGAATCTCTTTAGGAATTCATGGGTGGGTTCCATTGTGACCAGTCGCGATTCCTCAACTGCGGGCGATTACAATCGTGTCTACGGAGCCGATGCTCACTTCCAGTTCTTCCAAAAGCTACTGTTCGATTCTTATCTCCTGCAAAGCAACACCCCAGCAAAAACAGGCAAGAATCAGGCGCGAAGGTTTCAAACCGGATGGGAGGATGACCAACTGACGGTTGCTCTTGAATACAACGACGTCCAGACGAACTTCGATCCTCAGATGGGTTTCGTGCGACGTGGCAATGTGGGCGACTATTCCGAAGACTTTTTCTGGAAACCGCGCTTCCGTAAGAGCGACACGTTTCAATACCTGACGTTTCAACTCAGTGCCGACTATTACAAAAGCGGATCCACGGGAAAAGTCGAGAGCCGGACCCAGGAAGGACTCGTCGGGTTAACGTTTCAGAATGGAGCCTCCATCACCTTCGATACATTTCAAAGCTTTGACCGCCTCCTGAAACCATTTGCAATTCGTCCGAACATTTCGATTGCTCCGGGCGATTACACGTACTTGCAGTACACGCCCAGCTTTCGTACCAGCCCAAGCAACAAGCTGAGCGGAAGTGCCGGCTACACGTGGGGAGAGTTCTGGAACGGAAGGCAGAAGTCTTTCAACGGTGAAGTGATTCTAAAAGCAAACTACCACCTGAACGTGGACTTCACGTATGGCCGCAATGACGTGGAGCTGACGAACGGAGCCTTCACTACGAACCTCGTCGGCCTTCGTTTCACCTATGGGTTTACGCCGCGCGCCTTCCTCAACGGATTCGTTCAGTACAATGCGGATACGCATCAAGTCAGTTCGAACATCCGGCTCAACATCACGCATCATCCACTCAGCGATGTTTATTTTGTTTACAACGACACACGCGATACGATGACAGGCCAGCTGGTCGGACGGGCATTCATCGTGAAGTTCACGAATCTCTTCAACTTCTAGCGGAGATGAAACGTATGAAAAAATGCGGCTTCTTTTTCACCGCGCTTCTGGCAATGAGCATTCCCTTTTACACAGTTCTGGCTCAGCAGCCGCCGGCACGAACCGGCTTGCTATCCGAACGAGGGCTAACCACCGCGGATTTTCCGCAAAACAAGAAGCTGAAGGATAACGTGTATGTGTGGACGGACGTTCATCCGAGCGGCCTGTACACCACGAACAATTTGATTGTCATCACGACGGACGGAGTGCTCGTGGCCGACGGACAGAAAGATCCGGCGACTACGAAGAAGATGGTGGACTTTATAAAAGGACTCACGAACCAACCGCTCCGTTATGTGATCGTTGCCTCGGAGCACGGCGATCACGCCGGCGGACACGAGTCGTTTCCTCCCGGAGCTACGTTCATCTCGAGTCCAGCATCCCAGGCGGTTCTGCGCGAGCAAGCGAAGGGCGACAAACCCGGGCGCCCAAAAACAATCGTGCCGACTGAAACGGTTGCCGATCGCCGCGTGCTGAAGATGGGTACGACCGAAATTCAGATACTGAACCTCGGCCGTGCACACACCAGCGGAGATATCGAGGTGTATCTGCCCGCCGACAAGATCTTTTTTGTCAGCGAGGCTTATTCCAATCATCTGTTCCCGCAGATGAGAGCGGCGCCGCCGAAGGAATGGATTCAGACATTGAAGAACCTGCAGAAAATCGATGCCAGCTGGATCATTCCCGGCCACGGCTTCATCGACGATCCTGCTGTGTTGAAAGACGAGCTCGTGAATTTCACAAAACTCATGGAGTATGTCGTTCCTGAGATCACCCGGCTGCACAATGCAGGTGTGCCGGTAAATGAGGCGTTGAAGCAGGCGAATTGGGGACCGTATTCATCGTGGCCCGCCTTCGACCGCAATGGCCAGGTGGCCGTGCAACGCATTTACGACGAGATCGACGGCAAGTTGACCGACTAAAAACGAAAGAACCTACGTCACCGCGCTGAGAAGGTCTTTGAGGTTCGCGGCGCGGTCTGCAGACAGGATGACTTCAATCGCCTTCTGAGCGCGCGCTTTGCCGAGCACTTTCTCCGCAAGCGGAAGAAATTTCTTTCCGAGGATTTCTTCGTCTGCGGGATTTTCCATACTGCCCGGAGGAGCAGCGAGTTCAGATTTCAGGACGCTTCCGTTTTTAAGTTCTACTTCCAATTTGATGCCGTATGCCTCCTGCCCCTGCCGTGAAAGCGAAGGATCCGACCGCAGAGATACCTTCTTGACGAGCGCAACCGCGCGCGGTTCTCTGAAACGCCGTTCGTCAAAATCGTCCACAGTTACTTGACCATCCAGCAAAGCCCGGGAGATGACATACGGAATGGAATGGTCCGCGTGTTCGCGCGCAGTGATTTCCCCAACGTAATCGAGCTGATTCTTATAGGCGGTGTCGCTCACGCCGACTGTGATGCTCTGGATTTCTTCCGGGG